>WNGM01006558.1_pt1 | contig 10398 bp, 8 predicted proteins | sample 5400571 | NCBI WGS metagenome assembly WNGM01 (sample SAMN13153378, study PRJNA577476) | soil metagenome | isolation source: 100 cm soil or saprolite under Garry oak tree replicate 2 | place: USA:California | collected 2016-06-15 | reverse complement strand
AGGAGTGGGGGTTTGTCGGCGTGGTCGCGATCGCGCTGCTGTTCGGCACGTTCGTGTGGCTGGGGTTCCGCATCGCGCGCCATGCGCCGGACTCCTTCGGGCAGCTGCTCGCCACCGGAATCAGTGTGATGATCGGGCTCAGCGTCGTGTTGCATATCGGCGTGAGCCTCGCGGTGATTCCGGCGACGGGAGTGACCTTACCCTTCATGTCATATGGGCGCTCCTCCCTGATCGTTGCGCTCGCGGCGACTGGTGTGTTGGCGAGCGTGGGGCGAGCCCGGAAAGCCTAATGCGGATTGCGGAATGCGGATTGCGGAATGTAAAGGTGGGGTTCGAGCGGCGTGAGAAGGCTTGGACGCTCGCCTTGAAATTCCGCAATCCGCAATCCGCATTCCGCAATTGTTCTCGATGAAGCTTCTCATCGCCGGCGGCGGCACCGGCGGCCACCTCATGCCCGCCCTCGCCCTCGCGCGGGTTGCCGCCGAACAGGGACACGACGTCGTATTAGTCGGCGCGGCGCGGGGCATCGAAGCGCAGATTCTTCCGAGCCATCCATTTCGGTTTCATCTGCTGCCGATGGAGCCCATCTATCGGCGCGCCTGGTGGCGCAACGCGCGCTGGCCGCTGATCGCGGTGCGGGCGTGGCGCGCGGCGGGACAGGTGCTACAGGACGAACGGCCCGCGATTGTCATCGGCACGGGGGGATACGCGGCCGGTCCCGTCGTGTGGCGCGCGCAACGTGCGCGCATTCCCACGGCGCTGCAGGAGCAGAATGCGTTTCCGGGGCTCACGCAGCGATTACTCGCGCGGGGTACGCGCCAGGTGCATCTCGGATTTCCGGAAGCTCGGCTGCGTCTCTCACTGGGCCGACACACGCAGGTGTTTGTGTTCGGCAATCCCATCACGCCTCCCGCGCCGGTCGATCCGAATGCGGCCCGCGCGGAGTTTGGTCTCTCGGCAGAGCGGCGCACCGTGCTGGTATTTGGCGGCAGTCAGGGCGCGCGCGCGCTGAACGAGACGATCGCGCGCGTGCTGCAGCTCGGCCTGCTCGGCGACGTGAATTTGTTATGGGGCACAGGCGCCATGCACGTCGATCGTTACGCGTCGCTCGCCGTGCCGGGTCGCGTGGCCGTGCGCGGCTTCTTCGATCCGATCGGCGCGGCCTACGCCGCCGCGCATCTGGTCATCGCGCGCGCCGGCGCGATGACGGTCTCGGAGCTGTGTGCGTGGGGCAAGCCCAGCGTCCTCGTGCCGCTGCCGACCGCGGCCGCGGATCACCAGACCTACAACGCGCGTGCGCTCGCCAGCGCTGGCGCGAGCGTCCTGCTTCTCGAGCGGGAGTTCACGCCCGACGCGTTCGCGAAGACCGTCGTGCCGCTCGTCCACGACGACAAACGACTCGACGCCCTGGCCAAAAGTGCCCGGGGACGGGGTCACCCGAACGCCGCCCGAACCATCATCGGGAAGGTATTGGAGCTTTCGCAAGTCGCGTAGATTTCCTATATTAGCTGCCCACAGATGACCTTGTTTCGAACCGGGGATCCCCGTCCCATTCACCTCATGGGCATAGCCGGGGCGGGGATGAGCGCCCTGGCGTTGATTGCCAGGCACCGGGGAGTAACCATAACTGGTTGTGATTCAGACACTTCTGGGGCCGGCGTCGCTGACCTGACCGCCCTGGGAATTCGTGTTTGGCAGGGCCACGACCCCAGTCATGTCGATGGGGCGCGCGCAGTTGTGGTGACGGCGGCGGTCCCGCGGGAGCATCCCGAGCTGCAACGCGCCCGCGCGTTAGACCTCCCGGTGGTGCGTCGCGCCGACGCACTGGGAGACCTGGTAAACGGAGCGGGAGGCGGCAAATCGACCCTCGTGGCGGTCGCCGGGACGCACGGCAAGACGACCACCACGGTGATGGTCACGGAAGCGCTCACGGCCGCCGGCCGCAACCCCACAGGACTCGCCGGCGGCCGTGTCGCTGCATGGGGTGGCAACGCGCGAATTGGCGGCGACGAATTGTTCGTCGTCGAGGCGGACGAGTACGACAAGGCGTTTTTGTCGCTGCGCCCGACGGTCGCTGTGGTGAACAACGTCGAAGCCGATCACCTCGAGTGCTACGGCAGCGTCGAAGCGCTCGAGGAGGCGTTCGCGGACTTTGCGGGACGCGCGGCGCGTGTGATCGTCGGCGGCGACGACGCCGGCGCGGATCGCGTCGCGCTGAAGCTGGAGGCGCCGGTGTGGCGCGTCGGTCAAGGCGCGACGGCGGATGTGCGCATTCGTGCGGTGCGGCTCGAGCCGGGCGGCTCGCGCGCCACGATTTCGCTGCCGGGCGGGCAGACGGTCGAGCTCGCGCTGGCGGTACCCGGGTTGCACAACGTTCGAAACGCGGCCGCGGCGCTCGCGGTGTTACAGGCGCTCGGCGCCGATATGCTCGCCGGCGCGCGCGCGCTGGCGGAGTTCCGCGGCGTGGGACGTCGCTTCGAGCGGCTGGGGGAAGCGGGTGGCGTCACGGTGGTGGATGATTACGCGCACCATCCGACGGAAGTGGCGGCGACGCTCGCCGCGGCGCGGCAGGCGTTCCCCGGGCGGCGCCTGATCGCGGTGTTTCAGCCGCACCTGTTTTCGCGCACGGCGCTGCACGGCGAAGCGTTGGGACAGGCGCTCGCGGCCGCGGACATGGTCGTCGTCGCGCCGATCTATGCCGCGCGCGAGCAGCCGCAGCCCGGAGTGACGCATCATCTCGTCGTGCGCGGCGCGACACGCGCCGGCGCGGCGACGGTCGGCGTGCGCGATCGGGCGGGATTGACGAGCCACGTCGCGCGGGCGGTGCGCAAAGGCGATGTCGTCTTTACGCTCGGTGCCGGCGACGTCACGCGAGTTGGGCCCGAGTTGCTGCAGATATTGAGAAACGGGAGCCACGAGCAGGGAGCCATCGCATGAAGTGGCCGCGCGCATCTCGGCGCGTGCTGCTGTGGGCCGGCGCCGTGATGATCGTGATGGCGACCTGGATGACCGCGCCGCTCCTGCTGCGCCGCATCGCGTTCTTCCGGGTGCAGCAGGTGGAGCTCGTCGGCATCCGCTATCTCGATGCCGATCAGGTGCTGGCCGCGTTGCGACTGTCGCCGCACGCGAGTGTCTTCGATGACACAGACGTGCTGGCCGAGCGGCTGCGGAGGTTGGACGGGGTTGCCGATGCCACGGTGAGCCGCCGGCCGCCGGGGTCGCTCAAGGTGATCGTGCGCGAGATCGAGCCCGTTGCGCTGGCCATGAATGGCCGCGGCGCGCTCGCGCCGGTGGACGCGGACGGACGCGCCCTGCCGTACGATTTGACCGGTCTCGATCTACCGGTCGTGCCGGCAGGCGATAGTGCTGTCGTCGGCGTACTCGCGCGGGTGCAGGCATTCGATCCCGCGCTGTTTCAAACGATCGACGCCGCGCGGCGTACCGCGTCGCCGGGTGGTGGCAGTGCCGTGCTCCTCGAATTGAGAGGGGGGGGAGGCGCTCATCGCGTGCTGCTCGGCAATGACGCGGGGCCGGAGGTGATCGAGGCGGTGGTCCTGGTGGCGAGAGATCTGGCGGCCAAACGGCGCTCCTACGCCGAGCTCGACGCCCGCTTCGACGGGCAGATCGTGGTGCGGCGTCGCAGCCGCACCGCGGGGGTGGGCAGCGTCTAATGCCCGAGCGCCGCCTCGTCGCCGGACTCGATCTCGGCAGCACCAAGACGTGCGGGGTCATCGCGGAGGTCGCGGGCGACCTGCCGCGTTCCCCATTGGCGAAGATCCTCGGCGTCGGGCTCGCGAAAAACAGCGGCGTGCGGCGTGGCATGGTGCGCGACATCGACGAGACGATGCGGTCCGTCGCCGCCGCACTCAAAGACGCCGAACGGATGGCGGGCGCGCGCGTCAATGACGTCACGTGCGGGATCGCCGGGGAGCACGTTTCCGCGCGCAGCTCGACCGGCGTCGTGGCGGTCAGCGCCGAAGAGATCAGCCCGCAGGATGTCGCGCGCGTCAACGAGGTCGCCCGCGCCGTGTCGCTGGGTCGCGACCACGAGCTGCTGCACGACATTCCGCAGGAATACGTCGTCGATCAGCAGCACGGCATCTCGGATCCCGTCGGCATGACCGGCACGCGACTCGAGGTGGAGATGTATCTGGTCACCGCGCAGTCGACGGCGGCCCAGAACCTCCGCAAGAGCGTGCAACGCGCCGGCTATCGCGTGGCCGATGTCGTGCTCGAGCCGCTCGCGGCGTCGTACGCCGTGCTGACCGATGACGAGAAAGAGCTGGGTGTCGCCCTCGTCGAAGTGGGTGGCAGCTCGACCGGCGTGGCGATCTTCCATGAAGGAAAGATTCGACATCTCGCGTCGCTCAAGTACGCCGGCTCGCACGTCACCAGCGATCTCGTCCAGGGGCTCGGTGTGACGCAGTCGGACGCGGAGCGCTTGAAGGAGCGCCATGGGGCGGCCTACTCCCCGCTCGTGAGCGCGGATGAGGTCGTGAGCTTGCCGTCGACGCCGGGGCAGGGTGCCCGCACCGCGCCCCGCGAGCTGGTGGCGCACATCATCCACCAGCGTGTGGACGAGATCTTCCAGCTCGTGGGCCGCGAATTCGAGCGCGCGGGGTACGGCGCGGGCCGCCTGCCGGCGGGGGTCGTGCTCTCCGGCGGCACGGCGCACCTGCCCGGCATGGTCGAGCTGGCGCGCGAAGTCTTCGCGGTCCCGGTGCGCTCCGGGCACCCCGAGCTGGGGATTTCCGGCCTCGTCGACAGCGTGCAGGCGCCGCGCTACGCCGTGCCGGTCGGCCTCGTGCTGTATGCGGCGCGCAAACATGCGCAGGGTGGTTCCGCGCCGAGCGTGTTGTTCGGCGCACGTCCGGAGAGGCTGTTCGCACCACTCAAGCGATGGCTGCAAGACTTCTTCTGAGCCCTAGGGGAGAACCATGATCTTCGAACTCGAAGAAACCGTTACGCAGAACGCGCGGATGAAAGTCGTCGGCGTCGGCGGCGGCGGCGGCAACGCCCTGAACCGAATGATCGACGAGCACGTGAGCGGAGTCGAGTTCATATCGGTCAATACCGATGCTCAGGCGCTCCTCAACAACAAAGCCGATGTCAAAGTCCAGATCGGCAAAAAGCTGACGCGCGGGCTCGGCGCCGGGGCGCGGCCGGAAATCGGCCGCCAGGCCATCGAAGAGAATCGCGACGAAGTGCTGCACGCCTTGCAGGGCGCGGACCTCGTGTTTGTCACCTGCGGCATGGGAGGCGGCACCGGGACCGGCGCGGCGCCCATCATTTCGCAGGTCGCACGGGACCTGGGCGCGCTGACGATCGGAATCGTGACGAAGCCGTTTCTGTTCGAGGGCCGCAAGCGCATGCGTCAGGCGGAAATGGGCATCGCCGAGATGCGCAAGCACGTCGACACGATGATCGTCGTACCCAACGAGCGGCTGCTCGCCGTCGTCGGCAAAGGCATTCCGTTCCAGGATGCGTTGAAAAAGGCCGACGAAGTTCTGCTGCACGCGACGCAAGGCATCTCGGCGCTCATCTGCGTCACCGGACTCGTCAATGTAGATTTCGCCGACGTCCGCACCGTGATGCAGAACGGCGGCGCGGCGCTGATGGGTACGGGCACGGGGCGCGGCGAGAACCGCGCGATGGAAGCGGCGCAGCAGGCGATCTCGAGCCCGCTGCTCGACAACATCTCGATCGCCGGCGCGACGGGCGTACTCATCAATATCACGGGTGGCGAAGACCTGACGCTCGGCGAAGTGACGCAGATCAGCGAAGCCATTCACGATGCGGCGGGAGACGAGGCCGAGATCATTTTCGGTGCCGTGAACGATCCGGCCATGCATGGCGAGGTTCGGATCACAGTCATCGCGACGGGCTTTGATAAGACTGGAGCAGTGGCCGACGCGCTCGCCGGCATGCCGCATCGGGCCGCCGCGGGTGTGCTGCCGTTCCGCGGGCCCGGCGCGCGGCCGACGCCGGCACCGCCTCCGGGCTTCGTGAAGCCGGCGGAAGTCGCAGCCAAGCGCGGGAGCCAAGGGGGGGCGGGGGGGGGCGCAAGCGCCGCTGAATCCGGAGCTGAACGAGATGGAGATTCCGACCTTCATTCGGAGACAGATGGACTGATGGCTTGGGGGCGAGGCGGTCGAGCGAGTCGTTACGTAGGCGCGGGCGTGCTCGCCGCGGGAATGCTGGTGTGGGCGGTACACGAGGCCTGGCCATCGCGCGAGATTCCCGTCGCGCTGCCCATTGTCGTCACGAGCGCCTACGATGAATGGGCGGACACGCTCGGGCGCCGTGAAATGCTGTCCGACGTGCTGGCACGGGCCGGCATCACCGGCCGCGAGTACGTCCGCTTCCTGAAAGCGACGCATACGCTCAACCCCCGTCGCATGCAGCCGGGGCTCATCTTCGAAATGCGACGCCTGAAGGGCGGCGCGGTCGCCAATCGTCTCGCCGTACGACTCGATCCCGAGCGGCATCTCGTCATGTCGCGGCTTGGTGGCGACTCCGGCTGGACGGAGACGCTCCAAAATATTCCGTGGACCACCGAGCGGCTCCGCACGACCGCCGTCATTCAATCGAATCTTTACGACGCGCTCGACGCGGCGATCCCCGATTCATTTCTTCCCGTGCGCCAGCGCGTCGCGCTCGCGTGGGCCATCGCCGACGTCTACGACTGGGAAGTCGACTTCACACGCGATCTGCGTCCCGGCGATCGCATGGAAGTCCTGATCGAGCGGCTGCAGTCGCCGGAAGGCGAGAAACGGCTGGGCCGGATTTTAGCCGCGCGCGTCGATGTGGCGGGGATCCCGAGTTTCGCGTTTGCGTTCGACAATCCGAACGGCTCAACCGGCTTCTACGACGATCGCGGCCGCTCGCTGCGTCGCGCCTTCCTGCGGGCGCCGCTGCGCTTCAGCCACATCTCGAGCCGCTTCGGCAACCGCTTCCATCCCATCCTCAAGCGGTGGCGGTCGCACCAGGGCACCGACTACGCGGCGGCCTACGGCACGTCGGTCCGCGCCACCGCTGACGGCATCGTCACGGAGGCCGGTCGCAACGGCGGCTATGGCAACCTGATCGAACTCCGGCACGCCAACGGCATTCGAACCCGTTACGGCCACCTCTCGCGCTTCGCGTCCGGACTCCACGTGGGACAGCGCGTCGCCCAGCAGCAGATCATCGGCTACGTGGGCGCGACCGGCCTCGCGACGGGCCCCCATCTGCACTACGAGTTTCTCGTCAACGGCCGGGCGACGAATCCGCAGCGCAAAGATGCAGGCGCGGGCGAGCCCATCCCGTCGAAACTGAAGCCGGCGTTCGAGACCGTGCGCGCGCTGCTCCTCGGGGAGCTCGAACCTGGACTCGTGCCCGCGGGACCAGCGCTGGGGTCGGTGGCGGGGCCGGCCCGCGACGACTAAGTCTCCTCTCACAACAGCACGTTCCGTGGAGCTCTATCCCGCCGTTGATATCGAAGGCGGGCGCGTGGTACGTGCCGCCCCGCATGGCGCCATGGCGCAGCCGCTCGAGGCGCTGGCCGTGTTCACGCGCGCCGGCGCACACTGGATTCACCTCGTCGACATGGATCGCGCGTACGGGCGGCAGGACAATCACGAGGTCATCGGCGCGGTGCTGCAGGCGGCGCAGGTCCGCGTGCAGGTCGGGGGCGGGTTGTTTCGCGAGACCGACATCGACCAGATGTTCACGCTGGGCGCGACGCGCGTCGTGATCGGGCCGCGCGGCGCCGTCGATAGCAGTCTCGTGGCGCGGCTGGTGGCGCGCCATGGGACGACGCGACTCGCCGTGGGCATCGACGCGAAAGATGGCCAGGTCGCCCCGCGCGGTACAGGGGACATCCTGGACCTCACGGCACGCGAGCTGGCGACGCGCGTTGCACGCCTCGGAATCCGCACGATCATCTACAACGAGGTCACGCGTGACGGCAAGCTCACGGGACCCGACATTGACGGCGCCCGCCAGCTGGCGGCGCTCGGTCTGGATGTCATCGTGTCGGGCGGTGTCGGGTCGCTCGACGATCTGCGCGCGGCGCGCGCCGCCGGCCTCGCCGGTGCCTGCGTCGGGCGCGCGCTGTACGACGGCAAGTTCACCGTAGCGGAGGCGCTCGCGTGTCTCTCGTGATTCTGCGGGTGACCGCGGTCCTGGCGTTGATCCTGCTGCTCTGGAATCCCTCGAGCGCTCGACTCCTCCCCGCCCGCGATCAGCCGATCGTGCTGCTCGATGCGTCGCTCAGTATGACCGGAGCGCCGTGGCGCGCGGCGCTCGATAGCGCGCGGGCGTTCGCGCGGCGTCGCGGCGGGGCCGTCATCTGGCGGTTCGGCACCGGCGTCGCGCCGTTCGACACCGCCGCTCCCACCGCGGGAGCGAGCCACCTGGGGCCCGCGCTCGAAGCCGCCGCCGGCCGTGCCGGTGAGGTCGTGATTTTGACCGACGGCAACGTGGATGATGTCACCGGGATCCCGCCCGATCTTCTGCGCCGGCCGCGCATTATCGTAGAGCCGCGACCCACGTTTTTCGATGCCTATGTCGCTAGCGTCGAAGGGCCGAGGCATGTGATGCGCACCGACACTCTCCGGCTAAAGGTGAGCTACGGAACGATGGGGAAGAGGGAGGGGGGACGGGGGACGGGGAAGGCAATGCTGGCGGTGTCGGTTGAAGGCCGACGGCTTGCTTCGCAATCGGTGGCCCTTCCCGACAGCGGAGTCCTGACGACAGAAATCACCCTTCCCGCGTCCCACGTCCCCCGTCCCGGTTGGTCGGTGCTCGAGGTCCGTCTGGATGGCGTCGGCGACACCGAGCCTCGAGACGACGCTCGGTTATTTGCGATCGACCTGAGTCTCGAGCCGGCCGCCGTCGTCTTCGCGTCGCCGCCCGATTGGGAGGCGCGGTTTCTGTCTTCGCGTCGCCGCCCGATTGGGAGGCGCGGTTTCTGGCGCGTACGCTGAGCGACGTTGCGCGCTTGCCCGCGCGCGTGTTTGTCGAGACGGAAGCGGGACGCTGGCGCGATGGCGCAACGCTCGCTCCCGTCGCAATGGCCGACCTGACCAGAGCGGCAGCCGGAGCGCGGCTCGTCATTGCCACGGGCGATCCACAGCGCGCGCGCGAATTCACCGCTGACCCCGGTGCTAGAAACGCGCTGCTCCTGTGGCCGACGAATGGCCAGAGCGGCGACTGGTACGTCGAGCGACCCCTGTCCTCACCGTTCACCGCAGCCCTGGCCGGCGTCCTGTGGGACTCCTTGCCTCCGGCGACCGCCGTCACGGTTGCACGCGATTCGAATCGCACGGCGACCGTCGCTCTCACGGCGCGGCTCGCGCGGCGCGGGTCGGCACAGCCGATCCTGACGCTCGAGCAGCGCAACAATCGTCGCGTTGCGACGGTCGGGGCGGCCGGGCTCTGGCGCTGGGCGTTTCGCGGTGGCGCCTCGGAACAGGCGTACCGCAGCGTGGTCGCCGCACTGGTCGACTGGCTACTGGGGGAGCAGGGAGGGGGGACGAGGGAGCGGGCTGTTCCGGAAGCTCAGGAGGTTCCGAACGGCCTGCCGCTTATCTGGCGCTGGATGTCGTCCGACAGCTCGCACGCCGTCGCTATTACGCTGCGCAGCGGAGAGATGACGCGTACCGACACCTTGCGCTTCGATGCCGCGGGTCGAGCGCAGCTGCTCGTCCCGCCGGGCGTCTATCGCTACGCGCTGAGTGGCGGGGCCGAACAAGGCGTCGTCGCCGTCGAGACCTGAGTGGCTGCCGCGGGCGCCGGTGTTGAGCGCCCAACCCGGCGAGGCGAGCGCGCGCGTGGCATCCGTCGGATTGCGCGATCGCTGGTGGCTGTTCGTCATTGCGACCCTTGCGCTCGCGACGGAATGGGCGCTGCGCCGGCGCCAGGGACTCGCGTAGATGGGACTCTGGCAGAAAATCGGGCGCGTCTTCGCGGGCGGAGCCGCCGACGCCACTTGGCTCGAAGCGGTCCAGCGGCAGCTGGTCGCAGCCGACTTCGGCGTCGCGGCGACGAACGAAACGGTGGAGCGCCTGAGTCGAGCCGCCACCGTCGACCAGCTGACACTCGAGCGCATCGTCGTGGAACAGCTCGGCCCACCGGCGGCGCCACTCGCACGCGCCCCGCAGCCGCCCACCGTCATGCTGATCTTTGGCGTCAATGGAACGGGGAAGACCACGTCGGTCGCAAAGCTTGCCAGGCGGCTGCAAGGGGAAGGGCGGAGCGTGCTACTCGCGGCCGCCGACACGTTTCGCGCGGGCGCGACGGAGCAGCTGAAGGTCTGGGCCGACCGGCTGTCCGCGCCCTTCGTCGGCGCCACACAGCGGGGCGATCCCGCCGCCGTCGCCTTCGACGCCGTTGATGCAGCGCTGAACCGGGGCA
>WNGM01008369.1_pt1 | contig 10405 bp, 9 predicted proteins | sample 5400571 | NCBI WGS metagenome assembly WNGM01 (sample SAMN13153378, study PRJNA577476) | soil metagenome | isolation source: 100 cm soil or saprolite under Garry oak tree replicate 2 | place: USA:California | collected 2016-06-15 | reverse complement strand
GCGCATGCCCCGCCCGCCACCACCGGCGGACGCCTTGACGAGCACGGGCAGGTCGTCGGCAGTGAGCGTCTCGGGATCGAGCTCGTCCAGAACGGGCACGCCGGCCGACGCCATCAGCTTCTTCGCCGCGATCTTGGAGCCCATCGACTCGATCGCTTCGGGCGACGGACCGATCCAGATCAACCCAGCGTCGATCACCGCTCGCGCGAAAGCTGCGCTCTCCGCCAGGAACCCGTACCCGGGATGGACGGCGTCGGCGCCGGCTCGGTGGGCAGCGTCGACGAGCAGGTCGGCGCGCAGATAGGTGTCGGCAGGCGAGTTGCCGGGCAGGTGCACAGCGGCGTCGGCCTCGGCGACGTGCGGCGAGGCGGCGTCCGCGTCGGAGTAGACGGCGACGGTCGCGACGGCAAGGTCGCGGCAGGTGCGAAAGACCCGGCGGGCGATCTCACCCCGGTTGGCCACCAGCACTGACGTGATCACAGCCGGAACACCCCGTACTGCGTCGTCCCGCTCACCGGCGCGTTGTGGATGGCCGACAGGCACATCCCGACGACGGTGCGCGTGTCGCGCGGGTCGATCACCCCGTCGTCGTAGAGCCGTCCGGACAGGAACATCGGCAAGGACTCGGCCTCGATCTGCTGCTCGACGGCCCGCCGCATCGCGGCATCGGCGTCCTCGTCGTACGGGTTGCCACGTGCCGCGGCCGACGCGCGAGCCACGATCGAGAGCACGCCCGCCAGCTGCGCCGGTCCCATCACCGCGGACTTGGCGCTCGGCCACGCGAACAGGAACCGCGGGTCGTACGCGCGCCCGCACATGCCGTAGTGCCCGGCGCCGTACGACGCGCCCATCAGTATCGATATGTGCGGCACCGTCGAGTTCGACACCGCGTTGATCATCAGCGCGCCGTGCTTGATGATGCCTGCCTGCTCGTACTCCTTGCCCACCATGTAACCGGTTGTGTTGTGCAGGAACAGCAATGACGTGTCGGTCTGGTTCGCCAGTTGGATGAACTGAGCGGCCTTCTGCGACTCGGCGCTGAACAGCACGCCCTGCGCGTTGGCGAGGATCCCTACCGGGTAGCCGTGTATACGCGCCCAGCCGGTGACCAGCGACGATCCGTACAGCGGCTTGAACTCGTCGAAGTCGCTCGCGTCGACGATCCGGGCGATGACCTCGCGCGGGTCGAACGGTGTCTTCAGGTCGGGTGGCACGATGCCGAGCAGTTCCTCGTCGCTGAGCAGCGGCGGCCGTACCTCGGGGTATGGCGACGGCCCGAGCTTGCGCCAGTTCAGCCGGGCGACGATGCGGCGGCCGATGCGGATCGCGTCGCGCTCGTCCGCGGCAAAGTAGTCGGCCAGCCCGGACGTGCGAGCGTGCATCTCGGCACCACCCAGCGATTCGTCGTCGGCCTCCTCGCCGGTCGCCATCTTGACCAACGGTGGCCCACCCAGGAATACCTTCGACCGTTCCTTGATCATCACGACATGGTCGGACATGCCGGGCAGGTATGCACCGCCAGCCGTCGAGTTGCCGAATACGAGGGCGATCGTCGGTATGCCGGCGGCCGACAACCTGGTGAGGTCGCGAAAGCCACGCCCACCGGGGATGAAGATCTCCTTCTGAGTAGGCAGATCCGCCCCGCCGGACTCGACGAGCCCGATCAGCGGCAGCCGGTTCTGTAATGCGATGTCATTCGCGCGCAGCGTCTTGCGCAGCGTCCACGGATTGGACGTACCCCCACGTACGGTCGGGTCGCTGGCAACGATCATGCACTCGACACCTTCGACGACTCCGATGCCCGACACCACGCTGGCGCCGACGGCGAAGTCGCTGCCCCACGCGGCGAGCGGTGACAGTTCGAGAAACGGCGAGTCGGGGTCGACGAGGAGCTCGATGCGCTCGCGAGGCAGCAGCTTGCCGCGTTCGTGATGGCGTTGCGTGTACTTCGGTCCACCGCCGGCGATCGCCTTCGCGTGTTCCGCGTCGATCTCGGCGAGCTTGCCGAGCATCACGTCGCGGTTGGCTGCGAACTCGGCTGAGGCAGTGTCGAGGGTGGATCGCAGCGTGGTCATGAGGTGTAGCCCAGTCGCCGCGCAGCCAGCCCGGTGAGGATCTCGGACGTCCCGCCGCCGATGCCGAGGATGCGCATGTCGCGGTACTGGCGCTCGACCTCGGCCTCGCGCATGTACCCCATGCCGCCGTGCAGCTGGACGGCCTGGTCGACCACCCACTGGCCGGCCTCGACGGCGGTGTTCTTCGCGAAGCAGACCTCGGCGGTCAGATCGCTCTCGCCGTCGAGCGATCAGCGGACGACCTCGTGCACGTACGTTCGCGCAACGTCGACGCGACGAGCCATGTCAGTCAGCGTGTGCTGCACGGTCTGCCGGCTGATGAGCGGGCGGCCGAACGTCTCGCGCGCCCGGCACCAGTCGACGGTCAGGTCGAGTGCCCGCTGCGCGCCGGCGTACGCCTGCGCCGCGAGCGCGATGCGTTCTCCCGCGAAGTGCCGCGCGATCTGCGCGAAGGCGCTGTTCTCGATGCCGACGAGATTGGTCGCCGGCACCCGCACGTCCACAAAGGACAGTTCAGCGGTGTCCGACGCGAGCCAGCCCATCTTCTCCAGCTTGCGCGAGACTACGAAGCCCGGCGTGCCCTTCTCGACGACGAGCAGTGAGATGCCGTGCGCGCCTGCTTCGCCAGTTCGAACGGCGGTCGTCACGAAGTCGGCCCGGCAACCGGACGTGATGTAGGTCTTGGCACCGTTGACGACGTAGTCATTGCCGTCACGCTTTGCGGTGGTGGTGATGCCGGCGACGTCCGATCCGCCGTCCGGCTCGGTGATCGCCAGTGCGCCGATGAGCTCGCCGCGCAGCGTCGGGCGCACCCAGCGTTCGACCTGCCGCGGATCGCCGGCGCTGGCGATGTGCGGCAACGCGATGCCCGAGGTGAACAGCGCGGCGAACAAGCCGCCGGACGCTCCCGCGTAGTGCATCTCCTCGCAGACGACGACCATGTCGACGAGGTCGCCACCACCGCCGCCGACCGCTTCGGGAAACGCCGCGCCGAGCAGGCCCAGCTCGCCGGCGCGGCGGTGAAGGCTTCGCGGCACCTCGCCGGCACGCTCCCACTCGTCGAGGTGGGGGAGTACCTCGGCGCGGACGAATCGGCGGACCGTCTCGCGCAAGGTTCGCCGCTCCGGCGTCGCGAATGGATCGCGGTTCACAGCAACGCCTCGGGAACATCGACGTAGCGCGAGCGCAGCCACTCGCCCAGCGCCTTGGCCTGCGGGTCGAACCGCGCGTTGTACGCGACGCCCAGGCCGAGCAGTCCGTCGATCACGAAGTTGACGGCGTGCAGATTGGGCAACATGTAGCGGGTGATCGGGAGATCGGCGGTCTCGGGCAGCAGCCGGCGCAGTTCCGCGACGGTGAGGACGTTGGCGAGCCATGGCCATGCCGCCTCGGTGCGCGCCCAGACCCCTACGTTGGCGCTGCCGCCCTTGTCACCGCTGCGGGCGCCGACGACCGTACCGAGGGGTACGGATCGGGTCGAGCCGCCCGGCGTCCAGTCCGGCAGCGGCGGCTCGGCGGCGGGTTGCAGTTCGAGCGTCTCGTCCGGCGCTTCGATCACGACGCGCGTGTCGTCGGGCAGCACGGCGACGTGCTCGACCAGCTTGGCGTCCACATCGGCCGGGCTGAACACGCCGTATGGGGATGCGTCGCCGGGTGGCGCTGTGAGGTGGAATCCCGGGTAGCTGCCGAGCGCGAGCTCGACCGCCGCGTTGGAGAACGCGCGCCCGACTTTCGCGGCGTCGCTGCTGCGCACGACGCAACGCAGCAGCGCGCTGGCCTGCTCCTCGGTGGCCGCGTCGGCCCGGTCGGTGCGGACGAGCGTCCACTCGGCGTGATCGAATGCGAGCTGCGTCCTGACGAGCTCGGCCTTGGCCTCGATGTCGAGGCCAGTCAGCACGAACTCGACCTCGTTGCGGAACCCGCCCAGCGTGTTCAGCGAGACCTTGAGGTCCGGCGGCGGGGCCTCGCCGCGCACGCCGCTCAGGTGCACCCGGTCGGTGCCGTCCGGCCGCAGCGACACCGTGTCGACGCGCATCGTGACGTCCGGGCCGGCGTAGCGCGCGCCGGTGATCTCGTACAGCAGCTGCGCCGTGACCGTGCCGACGGTGACAGCGCCGCCCGTGCCGGGGTGCTTGGTGATCACGCTCGAACCGTCGCGATGTATCTCGGCGATCGGGAAGCCAGGCCGGCGCAGGTCGGCGATCTCGTCGAAGAACGCGTAGTTGCCGCCCGTCGCCTGGGTACCGCACTCGATGACGTGCCCGGCGGCCACGGCGCCCGCGAGGGCGTCGTAGTCGTCGCGCGCCCAGCCGAAGTGCGCGGCAGCCGGCGCGACAATCAGCGACGCGTCGGTGACCCGACCGGTGACGACGACATCTGAGCCGGCGTTCAGACATGCGACGATGCCCCACGCGCCGAGGTAGGCGTTCGCGGCAAGCGGCGTGCCGAATCCGAGCTCGGCTGCCCGGGGAAGCAGGTCGTCGCCCTCGACGTGGGCGATCGCGGAGCGCAGGCCGAGCCTTGCCGCGAGCTCGCGCAGCGCCGACGCAAGGCCTGCCGGATTCAGCCCGCCCGCGTTGACGACGACCTTGACGCCGCGATCGAGCGCCAGGCCAAGGCCGTCCTCCATCTGGCGCAGGAACGTCTTGGCATAGCCGAGGTTGGCATCTTTAGCGCGGTCGCGTCCCAGAATGAGCATGGTCAGCTCGGCGAGATAGTCGCCGGTCAGCACGTCCAGCTCGCCGCCTTCGAGCATCTCGCGCACCGCTGAGAACCGGTCGCCGTAGAAGCCCGACGCATTGCCGATCCGGATCGGCTCGGTCATGAGCCGACCGTCCCATTCGGCCGCGAAAAAATCAAGCTCGCTGGTTTTTTTTCGCGGCACGGACGCGGGCCGCGTCGGACCGCTTTCCCTCCGAAATCTACGGATTTCGTGCCGTTCCGCGCCGATTTCAGCGGGGAAGCGGCGCTGCGCGAACGCGACGGCCGGCCGCAGGCGCTCGGACGCAGGCGCCCGGCCGCAGGCGCTCGGACGCACGCCCGGACGGAGGCGCCGCCGCTCGGACGATCGGACGCGCAGGCCCGGACGCGGGCGCCCGGACCGCAGCTCGACTACACTGGTCGCTGCGACTACCCGGCGAACGCTGCCGGGTAGAGCGCCCGCAGGAATGTGCCGTACCACTGGCCGGACATCGGTGTTCCCCACCGCGCGGGATCGAGGATCGCGAACGGGCGCTCGATGGCCGCGAGTCCCTCGACGCCGAGTCGCAGGCGCTTGCACCACACCGGATCGGCCGGGCGTGGCTCGGCCATCAACTGCTCGAGATCGATGACGTGCCGGGCCTTCTCGGCGATTGCCGCGGGCGTGGCCGCCCGCAGGCAGACGAAGTAGCCGCCGCTGAGGTAGGCCTGCCATTCGTCCTCGATCGCCTCCGGGTCGTGCGGGACGTCGAAGCGTTCGCCTGCGTCGCGGAACTCCCGGTCGAACCAGGCGCGAAGAGCGGCCACCGATCCCGCGGCGGACACCGGCATCAGGTAGTCCGCCGGGACCATGTCCGTGCCGTCGTCGAGCCGGTAGGCGGGCTGTGGGAGGCGGCGCGCCGCGATGTCGGCGCGCACCGCAGCTGGGCCGCCCGGCCAGTCGGCGGCTACCTCGTCGAGCGGAACGAACTGGTCGCGGATATAGGCGTCATCGAGCGCCGCCAGCCGCCGCCCGAGCTCGCCGGGAGCCGTCAGCCGCGGACACGATGCACCGGACAGGTCGACAACGGAGGCATCAGCGACTTCGGCCGGATGCGTCGAGGGGTAGGCCATGGCCGAGACCGTACGACGCAGCACCGACAACGGCGGCCGGCTCAGTGGACCTTGCGCTCGCGGCCGGCCCAGAACGGCTCGCGCAGCTTGAACTTCTGCAACTTGCCAGTGGCCGTGCGCGGCAGCATCTCGTGGAACTCGACGCGCTTGGGACATTTGTAGCCCGCCAGCGTCGCGCGGCAGTGCGCGATCAGGTCGTCGGCGCCCACCGACGACCCGTCCGTGACGACGAGTGCCATGACGAGCTCGCCCCACTTCTCGTCCGGGATGCCGATCACCGCAGCTTCGCGCACCGCAGGATGAGACATCAGCACGTCCTCGACCTCGATCGACGAGACGTTCTCACCGCCGGAGATGATCACGTCCTTCTTGCGGTCGGAGATCGTCAGGTAGCCCTCGTCGTCGAGGTACCCTCCGTCGCCGGTGTGGAACCATCCACCAGCCAACGCGGAATCCGTCGCGTCGGGCTGGTTCCAGTAGCCGTCCAGGCAGTGGTTCGACTGGGCGAGCACCTCGCTGTCGACGTCGACGTGCAGCCGCACGCCCAGTGCCGGGGCCCCGGCCCGCGCGAGCCGGCGCGCCCGTTCGTTGGTCGGTAGCAACGCTCCCTCGGCGCGCTCCCGGTTGATGGTCAGCAGCGGTGCCGTCTCGGTGAGGCCGTAGATCTGGATGAACTCCCAGCCCAGCTCGGTGAGCACCCGCTCGATCGTGCGAGTGGGCGGCGGCGCGCCGGCGACGATGATGCGGACGCGGTCGCGTCCCGGGATCGGGCCCTGCCACGTCGCAACCGCGTCGAGCGCGGCATTCACTACGGCCGGGGCCGCGCACATCATCGTCACGCCGTGCCGCTCGACCCGGCGCAGGATCTCGGTGCCGTCGACCTGACGCAGCACGATGTGCGACCCGCCGACCCCGGTCACGCCGTACGGCATGCCCCACCCGTTGCAGTGGAACATGGGCAGCGTGTGCAGCAGGACGTCGCGATCGCTGATTCCGGTGTGCAACCCGAACACCGTCGCGTTCAGCCACAGGTTGCGATGCGTCAGCTGCACGCCCTTGGGCTGCGCCGTCGTGCCTGACGTGTAGTTGATCGTGGCCGTGGCGTTCTCGTCCGGGTCGTCCCACGGCCGCGGGTCGCCGTCCCCGAAGAGCGCGTCGTCATCGCCGAGCACGAACTTGTGCGGGACGTCGAGCGCGTCCAGCACGTCGCGTACCGACGGGTCGGCGTAGACGACGCTCGCCCCCGAGTGCCCGACGATGTACGCGACCTCGGCGGCGGCCAGCCGGAAGTTGATCGGCACGAGGATGCGTCCCCAGGCCGATACGCCGAAGAACGAGGTCATCAGTCGCGCGGAGTTCTGCGAGATGACCGCCACCCGGCCGCCGACCGGAACGCCCAACTGGTCGAGGCGGGCCGCCTGCGCCCGGGCTCTGGCCGCGAACTCGCGATAGGTCAGCTCGCCCAGTTCGGCGGCCGGTTGGTCCGGCTCGTCGACGACGGCGAGACGATCGCCGTAGACCTGCTCGGCGCGATCGAGGAAGTCGCCGACCGTCAGCGGGATGAACATGGGTACACCGTAGGAGTGCTACACCCAGGACGGGAACCACATGTGCAGGTGCCACTGGTCGTAGGTGAGTAGCCCGCCGGTGTAGATGGGCCACATCCAGGCGAAGTCGGCAACCACCAGGCCGAGGTAACCCGCCACGGCCAGTGAGCCCCACATGCGGCGGCGGTCGGCGGCGAGGTACGCAGCCACGTTCCGGGTCTGCACCACGGCCGGTCCGAGACCACACCAGCCAGCCCGCGGCGAACGCCACCCAGACGGCCGCCGCGCGCCAGTCGCGCGTGGTGAACCAGTGCCAGCCCAGCCACAGCATCACCGGGATGAACGCCCACCACATCAACGGCGTACCGATCAGCAGGATCTCGCGGGCACACGACTGCGCGCCGCAGCTGTGCGAGTTGCCGTCGTAGTAGTAGTCGACCGGTCGCGCGAGGACCAGCCAGCTCCACGGCTTCGAGCCGTACGGATGCGGCGAGTACAGCGTCTCGTGGAAGCGGTAGGCGTGCAGCGTGTAGGAACCGAGCGAGCGGATCGGCGCGGGCACCCAGCCCCACCAGAACGGCGGGTGGATGCCGAACGGGAGGTTGAGGTGTCCGCTGGCCGAGTGTGTGTCGGCCCAGTGGCGGTTCCACGAGTTCTCGCCGGCGAACCAGCCGAGGTAGCTCATCAGGTACGCGCCGAGCGGGGCGATGATCAGCGATCCGATGGCGCCGATCCACGAGCGGCGCGCTGCGGTACGCCACGAGCGCCGCACCCCGGCGGACTTGAGCGCGCCGCGGTCCCAGACCAGGCTCAGCACGACGAACGCGATGAAGAAGGAGAGCGCGGACCACTTCGTCGCGAGCGCCATCCCGAACATCACCCCGGCGACGAGCCGCCACGGACGGGGGCCGAGCGCGGGCACCCGCGTGGTCAGGTCGACGCCGCCTTCGAGCAGGCGCGCCAGCCGGCCTCGCATCTGGTCGCGGTCGAGCACCAGCGCGCCGAACCCGGCCACGATGAAGACCTGCAGGAAGATGTCGAGCAGCGCGACGCGCGACTGCACGACCGAGACGCCTTCCATCGCCAGGAGCAGGCCGGCGATGCCGCCGAACAGGTTGGACCGGAACATCCGCCGCGCAATCCGCGCGAGCAGCACGACGCTGACGATGCCGGCGATGGCCGGTGCCATCCGCCAGCCGATCGCCGTGTCGTGCCAGAACCAGTGCTTGCGCTGGCCGAGCCAGGAGGTGCCCGCAATCAGCCACTTGCCCAGCGGCGGGTGCACGATGAACGTGTAGCCCCGGTTGTCCTCGTAGCCGTAGCGCAGCATCTCCTGCGCCTCGGTGGCGTAGTAGACCTCGTCGAAGCTCTTGCCGGGCGGCCAGCCGAGCGCCCACAACCGGCTGACCGCCGCCACACCGAAGACCAGGGCGGTCATCGCCCAGCCGATCAGCGGGGACGGGTCGCGCCACGGGGTGAGGGCAGCCGGCACCGGACGCGGAGGTTCGACGGGGGCCGGTGCAAGGGTCTCTGTGCTGCTGGTGGCGGACGGCGGCGCTGCCTCCGCTGTGACCGTCACGCCCCCGATCGTAGGGTCTGCCCGTGAGCGACGCGCAGGCAACAGGCCGGCTGATCCTCGCGGCGACGCCGCTGGGCGATCCGGGCGACGCGTCGCCGCGCCTGGTTGCTGGTCTCGCGACGGCCGCCGTCATCGCCGCCGAGGACACCCGTCGGCTGCGCCGCTTGTGCGCGGATCTCGGCGTCACGCCGTCCGGCCGGGTCGTGTCGTTCTTCGAGGGAAACGAGACAGCACGGGTCCCGGCCTTGCTGGACGCCCTCCGCGACGGCAGCGACGTCCTCGTCGTCACCGACGCCGGGATGCCGGCGATCTCCGACCCGGGTTACCGGCTCGTCGCGGCCGCCGTCGCTGCCGGGCTGACCGTTACCGTCCTGCCCGGCCCGTCCGCGGTCACGGCGGCGTTGGCGATCTCGGGGCTGCCCGTCGACCGCTTCTGCTTCGAGGGCTTCCTGCCGCGCCGGGCCGGCGAGCGGCGCCGTGCCCTGGCCGCGCTGGCCGGCGAGCCGCGCACGGTCGTCATCTTCGAGGCGCCGCACCGCCTGGCGGCGACGCTGCTCGCCCTGGTCGAGGCGTTCGGACCCGACCGCCCGGCGGCCGTGTGCCGCGAGTTGACCAAGACCTACGAGCAGATCCGGCGGGGGACGCTGCGCGAGCTGGCCGAGTGGGCTGCCGGCGACGTGCGTGGCGAGATCACACTCGTCGTCGGCGGAGCCCCGGCCGTGGCGAGTTCGGCCGAGCCCGCCGAGCTGGCTGCCGCGGTCGCGGATCGCGAGACGGCGGCGGAGTCACGCAAGGACGCGATCGCCGCTGTCGCGCGGGCGTACGGCCTGCCCAAGCGCGTCGTCTACGAGGCCGTCGTCACACAAAAAAGATAACGGGCGAAATTGTGACCCTAGAGGTATGTCCATCGGGCGCCCGTTGCCTCTAATATCCAACATCGGCCGCCACGAGGCGGCCAGCTTGTTGCTCGGGGATTCCTATTCCATGTGGCGTTACCGGCATGCGACATGCCTGCTCGCATGCTGCGCTGACGCTCGTCTGATCGGGGACTGACAATGTTGTCAAGCAAGGCCCGCCGGATCATCGGAGCCGCTGTCGCGGTGGGCGTCATCTCTGTCGGAGCGTTCGCGCTGTTCGGATCGCCGGTGTCGGCCTCGCCCGGCGATCACGGCAACAGCTCCGCGCATCAGATCTACACCTCTCCGCAGCCGACCTCGAACGCCGACTACAGCGGCAACGGCGCGAACGTGCACGGCCCGTACGACTCGACGCGCGACGGTTCTGCCTCGCAGAACGGGAAGGGCGACGGGAAGGCCGGCGGCAAGCCGTGCGCCGGATGCGTCGGCAAGGCAGACAACAAGAACCCGCCCGGCCAGCTGCCCGGCGGCTCG
>WNGM01006376.1_pt1 | contig 10410 bp, 9 predicted proteins | sample 5400571 | NCBI WGS metagenome assembly WNGM01 (sample SAMN13153378, study PRJNA577476) | soil metagenome | isolation source: 100 cm soil or saprolite under Garry oak tree replicate 2 | place: USA:California | collected 2016-06-15 | reverse complement strand
TTTGTTATCGCCATTCTTGATCTGTCCGTTCACTTCGAAAGTCGCCCCGCTGAGCATCTTCGCCGTTGGCTGGCCTACCTGGACGATCATCTTCACCAGCGCTGAAACCGTCGCGGTCGCCGGTACCGGCGTGCTCACCGGCGGAATAGTGGCGGCCGCTTTAGGCGCACTGGCTGTAGTAGCTGTGCCTCCGCCGCACGCGGCCAGCGCCACTGTCATTGCCATAAGACTCGCTACTCCCAGTAGAGGCAATTTCCCCATATGCCAGGACAATCCCATGAATTGCTATCCTCCTGAATTGTTTATCTTGGCACCAGCCGTGTTGTTCTCTCTAGATAAACAGGCATACGGCGTCCAATTGGCAGACTTTAGGATTCTGTTGCAAAAAAATTTGGAGTACTCACGAGCGAAGGAGTTTAAGCAGCGTTCTCAGGTACAAAATGAAGAAGATACACCATTTTTATAGTACCAGAAAAGTACCATATATTTATCATTTCGATGATTTATTACTATCATTATGTTATTATATTGTTGACAGATGCTGCAACGTATGCTATGCCCTATGTAGGCCGTTGTATCCTTCTCAAGAGGAGAGCATGTTTATGGAGCATGATCAACAAGTCGACGCCGATTCGGCGGAGTTTGTGCCCCTGAAGACTGTAGTGTTGGAAATCGGGATCAGTCGAATCACCCTCAAAAAGTATCTCTCTCAGCTTGGCATTCAGCCGAGGTCCTTTCATATTCGGGATCGCAGCCTCTACATTTCACGCGAGGAGTTTGAGCGAGTCAAGCAACTTAGACAGAACCCGACATTACTTGAACGATTACGAGTCCGGTCATCCTAGAGACACTTTGTTACTAACAGTTTCTGTCCATTATAATCGTAGAGGGAATCGTATATGACTCATTCCGATACGTCTCACATCGGGCAATATAGCCAGCCTACAGTAGTTGACTTATTTTCCGGCGCAGGCGGGACCGGGCTGGGTTTTCAGAAAGCTGGCTTTCATATTCTGGGTGCGGTTGAAATCAATCCGAATGCAGCAGAAACATACGAAAGGAATCTGAAGGTCAAGGTCAAAAGGATCGATATCAGGCAACTCTCGCCACAAGCATTTGGTGAAGAGCTGAGCCTTGAGCAAGGGGATCTCGATGTTTTAGTAGGATGTCCCCCCTGTCAAGGCTTCTCGCGAATGAGAAACCAGAAGGGGAGAGAAGACAAGCGGAACGATTTGGTTCTTAGCTATTTAGAGTACGTAGGAGAACTCATGCCGCGATTTGCGGTCTTCGAGAACGTGCCCGGGTTGGTACGAACCGAACACGGCCGTCAGTTTTACGAACAATTGCTCGAAGGCTTGACTCGACTTGGGTATAGTAGTGTCAAGCAGGAGGAAGATGTAGCAAATTACGGTATAGCTCAACGCCGAAGGCGTGTGGTGGTGATCGCGGATCGCGATAAGGATACTCCATCATTTCCTAAGCACACCCATGAGAAGCCAGGAACTTCGGAATTTTCGACCGGGATGTATCGACCATGGCTTACAGTTTGGGATGTAATAGGGAATGGGAACTATCCTTCGTTGAAAGCGGGCGAAAATGGGGAACAAGGCGACAAATATCCCAATCATGTAGCCCCGTCAATTAGCGAAAAAGTATTGGATTTTATCAGAAGAGTTCCGCAAGATGGAGGCAGCCGTAAAGATGTTCCCAAGCAGTTCTGGCTTCAATGTCATCTCTCACACCAAGGCCATGCCGATGTGTATGGTCGTCTTGCTTGGAATAGTCTGGCGAATACAATCACGGCTGGCTGTACCAACCTATCCAAAGGTCGCTTTGTCCATCCCGAACAGGATCGCGCGTTGACTCCCCGTGAAGCGGCTGCATTGCAAGGATTTCCAAATACTTTTGTCTTCTATGGGAGTGATTTTAGCTCCCAAATTGGCAATGCAGTGCCTCCTCCGTTGGCTCATGCTATTGCCAAGCTACTCAGGGACCTGCTATGTCATGAGAGAGTGAGGAAAAATACGCACACTTCTCCTTTAGAGGACATTCCCCGCACCTCGGATGTCTGGGACGACAAATTAGACGCGTAAAGTCTAATAATTTCTCGGGCTCTGGTCCTTCATTACTCTGAGAAAGAAGCGGTAGCAAATTTCTCAATTCTGCCGATCCTTTGGTAGGGTGTTTCATGGAAAGCCCGGTGAGCCGGGAGAGAAATCGTAGAATATTGACGTCTGCCGGTACCTCTTGTGAATTATAGGCAAAGGCTGCCACGGCAACAGCTGTATATAGCCCTAGTCCTGGAACTTTTAAGAGTTCTTCCACCTTTTCCGGGATACGGCCTTCGTAGTATTCTACGATATATTGTGCCGCTCTCAAGAGAAGGGGCACCCGTTTCCTCAACCCTAGGGGTTCCAAGGCGGTTGCAAGCCGTTCTTCATCGGCATTGGCAAGAGAAAATATATCCGGATAGAGCGAAGCAATCTTCTCAAACAATCGGGTAACTACATCAAAGCGTGTGCGGACTAACAAAAACTCTGCCAGAAATACTCGGTAAGGTGTTCGTAGGTTTCGCCAAGGTAGATCTTCTGCCGCACCATAAGAAATTTTCTCATCACGTAGCTTCCGAGCTGCTTCGACGATGGTATCACCCACCGTACCATAAAGTACGGAGCCACTCTGACTCTGCCTGCTCTTTTCCTCATCTAGCTCTGAATTAGGTGGCAGCATATTTACCTCTGAAACCAGGATGATCCCTTACTTCTTTTCCTGAGTTTTTTATAAGATACGTCATAGCAAGCTGCACGGACAAACTTAATACTCATTTATCAGAGTCTTCATTAAGTTCGCCCTCATCTACCGACATTGGGATCTCAAGTGTACGGGAAGGATGAGGACCACCCAACCGGCCAATAAACTGCTCGCGAGCTACCGGGCTGATATCTATTTTGGACGCCTGTGCTTTGAACGTTCGTATCATACGAGAGAAAATGGCAGCTCTGAACTGAGCCTCAAAGTCTTTCCCTACTACTTTTGCCGTTTCGTGTGCTTCGTACACTACATTAGGGATCATTATAGCATTTTGCTTGCCAGAGGCAGCAATACTTGCCGAAAGGTTGTGGTCTTTATCTGCTTGTACTCCTGACAGCATCAAACCTTGCAGTACACGCTCAACCTGCTGACGTACTCGATCTGGATCATTTCCTTCAGGTACGGTGACATCGCAGAATATCTCATAACGCGGTAGGCGCGGCGCATCCGTACTGTTTTGTGTATGATTGATGAAAAACATTAATACTCCAGCTCGGTCACATAACTCCACAAACGGTTCTATGTCGTATTTTAGAATGGGTGGCAAAGGATCGCCTGGCATATGTATATCGGCATGCTTGCGTTTATAGTTCTGAAAATAGTCCTCCCAGTCGCTAATTGGCTTCTTGTCTTGCCCGTAGCGCTCATAAAAGCCAGCCAAGGTCGAAAAATTACGTCGTATCTGGCACGTGGTGTAAAACCTTCCTTTATCTGGCTCGTAGCCTCCCAGTGAAAGAAGGTAAGTCATTGCAGAGGTATCGGGAAATGGAGGAGTGTTAGGCCAATTCTTTCCTAATTGGTGTCCGTCCGAGTCAGATTCTGCATTTCCATAACGAATATACCAATCGAGTAATCTACCGAATATTTTCAATTCTGTACTCTTCACTACACCCGTATAAAGGGGTGATTTACGTTTTCTCCCGGTGATCTGAACTAGAATGTTATAGAAGTAGCGTATTGCGGAGCGCACCGTATCGCCGTACTCACCTTCAGCCAAATAATTGTTAAGTTTATGCTCCATCGGATAGATACGTCCGTCATGGAATACAATATTAGGCACACGTCTGGTAGCATGCTTTATACTCTGCTCATCCATACGACGTTGAACTATCTCGGAAGCACTTACAGCAATACGTATGTATTTATCCTCGCCTTCATCCTCAAAAACCTCCGGGCCGACGATCATGTACTTTGTGGTTTCATTTGGCGGACCCTCCATTTGTTGTGCATTCCAGGGCAACATATCCCTCGGATTTTTGTCTGCAGTGGTTCGAGAGACACCGTCTCCGTAGCGCCAAAAAGCTGCACCGTTGTTTACGGTCAAAGGCATCGTCTCATCCTCTGCGTAGCTGGAGAGCCCCATGTTAATCTCTCCTATATGCATTGAAGAATCCGTGCCGACAACGACCAGCTCGTCTACGGCTTCACCTATTTGCTGTGGAGTGAGCTGAATTTCGTCAATCATATGTTCCCCGAACACAGTGCGGTCTAAATGGGCACGGACGGCTTCCCGATTGTATATGACGCTGTAAGCACCTTTATCCGGCGTCTCGGCATGCATATCGGAAAAGTGAATGCCCAGACCTCTGTTGCTGAATTCCAAAATGTCTTTGGCAACCTTATCGGCCTTTCGACGCAATTTGTCCCTGTCACTTCTACCGAATGTAACATTGTACTGTTTAGACACCCGATCAAACCGGTCAACCAACCACTCAATGTATCGCAAGATTAATCGGCGTGGATCTTCCTTGCGCCAAAGATCGAAGACTTTGTTGAGCACTGTTCTTCGGTTCTCTTCGTAAAGGACGGAGCGGGCCGCATAAGCGGCATTCTGTCCTACAATGTCCTCTCCAAAGTCTAGACCATCGCCGAGTAATTCTGACGCTACCTCTTCGCGATCGACTTCGACATCGAATAGCGACAACTGCCTCTCCGCGGGCTGGACTTCAATCGGGGCATAAAGATCGGCATTGCGCCGGTTATCGAAACCGACTTTGTGGATAAGTCCCTTATCAAGCAACCGCCTGATAGGACGATAAAACGTTTCCACTACCGTTTCGTCGGCCGCCTTTTGGTGAATATCGGCGATCGTTCCGGTGGAGTTAGGTAGATTACGGAGAGCTTTCAGGATGCGCTCCTCTTTGTCACGGGCGGAAGAACTTTTAGGCATACGACTATCCTCTATACCGTTCTTGTGCCTACCGTTCTACTACCTTGGAAGGACGCCATACCTTCGCCTGCTCCTGCATCCAGCCGGCATCGCGTATTTCTTTCAGAACGTCAGGGGCTGTACCGCCATGGGTTGTGACTCTCTCACGAATATTTATCGGTGCTGCATGGCGAACACTCTCGAGGCTACCTGTAAGCAGGCAGGTACCCTTTGCCATTTTGGGTAGCCTGTCTATCATCTCATCGGTGGCATCGGAGAAAACGCCTTTAAGTGCATCTAGTTGTTCCTTATCCAGAGCAAAGATGAAATTTGTGTTACATTGCCGAATAATTTTGCGGTCAATATCCAGTGGTGACTGGCTAGACAGAATCACAGCAATACCGTAGTGGCGACCGATACGTATCATCTCGCGGACGACCTGTTTACAGGCCGTGTCTTCCTCGGTCGGCAGTACCAAATGGGCCTCGTCAATAGAGAAGACGAAAGGCAAGATGCGCTTGGCCTTGCGAAGCGTCTGCAATTCACGGGCCACAGCAGCAGTAATCATTCGGAGATCGGTCAGGGTATGTCGACTGCATACTATATTAAGTACATTGCCGGGTATAATTTTAGCTGCCCAGTCGATACCGGGACCGATAATCTTGTTGAGGGCCAGTGATGATGTGCGAGCAGTCGCTTGCCTTTCGGTTATGCCCTTCATCTCTAGGGTTGGTGCCATCGCGGCAATCATGCCGAGCAGGTCGTCCAGGTCAAACTCTATCGGCTCCCACCTGGTTGTCGGTCGGCCCGTTTCAGGGTCGACTACTTGCATCGTGCGACCCACAATTTGCCGTCGCTTGAGTTCCAGAAAGGCTCTTCCTACCAATTCACGCTGATTGGATGTCAATCCTGGTATAAGTTCTAGTACCTCAGACTCGGTGAGAGATGAAAGGCGTATAGTAAAATCGACTCCCGGTTCGAGGTTCTGTCCACCCAGCTCTTTCGTGGCCTCGACCAATTCGTCTGCTGCATCTATATTTATTTGAGGCAATCCCAGCCGATGTATTTCCTCAGCCGTCACACCGCGTAAATAGCTTTTGCCGCTCCCCGTTCGGCCTACAATGAGGGCGTGGCGCGTGAGCGCTTCCAATTTCAATACGATAGGAATAGGCCAACCCCCTGCGGTTTCCCCAATGTGCAATCCTTTATCACGGTCTTCGGCCAAACCGAGAACAGCAACTGCCGACTCGTGCGAAGCCGCATAAACCAACGAACCTGCGGACGGCAGAGTAGTAGGAGGGCCAAGTTGTACTTCGTCGTTTTCGTCGATGAAAGCCTCTTCCAACAACTCCACGTTGGCCATTCTGTAGATGCGGGTACTTTCTCCCTCCCTACTGTAATTGCGCTCCAGTCCGATTACTCCTCGAATGGTTGCCGACTCAATCTGCTCGTGCGGATTATATTCGTAGGCATCGGAAACGCGCCCGAAATGCTTGGTCGAGCCGTCCAGAGATATTATCTCAATGACTTCGCTGGGACGCAGCATTTTATTCGGCTCCAACCGGACGGCAACCTTGGTGAAGCTTGGACTATCGGGGGTACAGACTACCGATCCGACTACGTCCTGTTGGTTACCGGGATACATCCATTTGCGCTTGTTACCTGCACTCATTGGTTGTCCCACCTCCGATTAAAATCAATATCAACGACCATTTATAGGCTAATCGGCTAACATTCAACTGGATACGACAAGCGTAGCACAGGTATTCCAATACAGTCAAGATTTCCTCGATATAAAGCAGTGAATTGTAGGTCTAATGGTGCTTATTTAGGGTTCCTTCTGCTTAAATACTTCTCACGAAGCCATTCTATTTGATCGAATGAAAGGCGGCATTCTCTCTCCAAAAAATCGATTGCCTCCGCTCTTTCCGCCGTGAGGAGCCCAAGCCAATTCGAAATTGTCCTGTTATCTCTTCTTAACATTACAGCAATCGATGTTATGGTATGTTCCCCTAGATAGTACTCTACAAGCCTAACGAGTTCCTCTTTGTCGGCGCGCAATCTGTACCGAAAATTGCCCTGATTTTCTGAAAAGTAGTGTTTGCAAGTTTTACAACGCCAGCGCTTGACCGGTTCCTTTCGCTTAGTTTTGATGGCACTTGCAAGTGTAATGTTCTTTGTACCTCTTCGATTGTAGTCAGGGCATGAAGTGTTGAGGCAGACAAAATCCTCTGTATCCAATTCACTGCTCACCTTTCATCACTGATAGCACCTGCCGACCTCCTTCATTCCATGGTAAACGGCTGCCGTTTTTGATCATGTTTTGCAAATCAGTGGTACGCGTCTCTTAGTGGATTAGCCTCCTGACGACCGATATCCCCATTTCCATACTGCTTCAGGAAAGTGTTGCCAAGGGCCTTCTTCGTGGAACATCACGGCATACCCGTCGGGCAGGTATCCACGAAATGCAGGAGGCTTGGTCGAACGAAGTATAGTATTTGCCCAATCTACCGACTCCACCTGGTTGTACAGTTTTCCACCAACGCGACAGAAATGTTCAACGATATGTCGTTCGATCGTTTCCCAGGGCGTGTTTGCTCGAACAAGATGACGGGTTTCCCGCACGATTGCTACTTGGTCTGCATCCGACTCAATGACGGTGAGGACTCCATTTAATGCCGCCACGCCCAGATGCAGGACATTGTGACACGGTGGGCACACCGTTTCTAGATTGTCCAGACGGTGATCGTCTTCCGCACCGATGTGATTAACCTGCATGAATTTGAAAGCTTTAAAGCCACAATATATACAGATCCAAAGATCGCGTTTTTTCACCTGTATTTTGATGACATCCCATTCCTGTGGGTCTCGCTCTTGCCGCTTATACCACTGTGCTGTATGCATTACCGAAGGCCGTAACGTTCGTGTAACCATTCATTCCTCCTATTCTTAAAGAACACTTGCTCTCAAGGCATGGAAGAGATGATGAACACATTGCGCGTCCCACTCAGCCCGATGCCGGGTTGGAGAATCGAGTCCTTCATATGTTAGAGCCTCGTCAAGGCGATACATCTTGTATCTGGGTCGTCTCTCGGTCTGCTCCACAGGCACTGCCCGATGCTTCGCATATGCATACATCAGGCAGGCGGTGTGCAATTTGGGGAATGTAAGCCCGTAGCATATTGCCGATTGCCTGAGAAGCCGCAGATCGAACGAAACGTTATAGGCAATTACCACGCGGTTGTACAAGTGCTGCATCATCTTTTCATGGACCTCGGGATAGCGAGGTGCAGACATAACATGTCTGTGGGTGAGACCATGTATAGAGGTTGCAATTGGCTCTATCTCAGTAGTGGGATTGACAAGTGAGTGATAGAGTATCTGCCCATGTTCATTCACTATACACACTTCGATAACCTCAGAGTAGCACCGGGCGCCGGTTGTTTCGATATCGAGAAATACGGGTCGAAGCGCAAGAGGATGGGCAAACGAGCGAAGCCATTCGATCACGTGTGCTCTACTTTCCCATCGCATATATGAAGCAGTGAACGTATCAATAAGCCCACCAGATCGTCGATGCTTGTAGCCACTCCCTGCAATATGGGGGAAACCCCAGTTCCTCTCCTCCTGTTTTTGATACGGATGCGCCGGGGTCGGTATAGCCGATGGAGCTATATGTAAGATCCCCTGGCCGTGAATACTTACGAGGTTGTCTTGCACGTATGCTGCCTTTGTTTGAGCCTGCATCTGGTCAACTCCCTTTTGTTGCTCAGGTAATATATGCTTGCTACTTGTACTCATAGGTGCCTCACATTCGATCAAAATCGACAAAGATGGCCATTTGTAGCTAATCGGCTAACAGTGATATTTAGCCGATTAGCTATTAACAAGGTTAACATATATATTCCTGCCCGGTCAAGGTTTTCTTCGTGTAAGGCAGTAAATAGTGGGTTTTACAGCATTCATACAGCAAGCTGGGAAAGAGTCGTCACAGTGTGGCAGAAGGCCTGCAAGCCATCTAAGAAGAATATAGGCTCATGGCGTTCGTCGTGAGTGAGCGTCAGTGCTGAGCCTTCAAGCCTTGTGCTGCTCCCCCCGCCCCGCCAGAAATACCTCCCACCCCCGAAGCACCGTCTCTTCCAGAGCAGCAGGATATGCAAACCCATAACGCTGGGCCAGGTGGCGCCCAAGGTGCTGCGAAACGGCCTGGCGATTGCGCTCGATGGCCTGACATAGCTCCTGGCGGTCTCTCATTGGCGCGCCAAGCAGCGCGAGCGCTTGCGATCCCATGGCCCGTTCAATGGTTTGGACGACCTCCGTTAGGCTATGGATCGTCTGACGCTTCACGTCCCCGCAGTCCTGGCCGCTCACCTCGATATACCAGAGCCGCAGCAGCAGGCCCTGTTCTATGTGCAGGCCAAGCATGGCCATGACATCGAGGCTGCGATGCAACACCTTGCGATGCTTATGCGAGTTGATCCAGAAGCTGACCAGTAAGTCTCGCACCACTTCACCGTTCACCGCCTGCCTTTCCACAGGTGGTATACTGTTCTGCCCGGCGAGCTTGCGCTCGAACTCGTCGCTGCGACAGCCCAGGATCAGAAGCGGCTCTCGGGTGGGCAGCCGGGTGGCGCTCTGCACAAAGAAGTCGAAGATCTCCCCGTTTGAAAGCATCAGGTGATGCAGCACGGCGTCATCTCCAAACTGCATAACTGCCTGCCCAACTAACGCCGTATGAGTGAAGATGTGCTCAAGGCGCGGTATTTTCCAGGGCGCGAGTTGCTCCGGGGTGACGGCGACGCGAAAATCGACATCGCTGAAAAGGTCCCCTGTTCCGCGAGCCAGGCTCCCCCCTAGCCAGAGGGCGACTATCCCGGCATCCGGCCAGATATTGGAAGCCGCCTCCACAATGCTTGCCCGCTGGGGCAGGTCTGGTAAATTGCTCAATTGTAACCCTGTCATCACAAGTCTTTCCTTTCCCGCGACAATGATGTCCTTCATAGCGCTGTTCCCCGGTCGGAAACGGGAACCTTACTATAAAATCATACGCTAAAAAACTGGAGTATGAACGTCCACCTTGAGAACGCAAAATATACCTTTATCGTAAGTGCAGCCATAACTTGTTGAACGAAGCAAGGTAGATGGAGGATTAGCACAGTAAGGGATTTTTAGGCAATCCTTAGTACAGGAGGATGCAATGGACTATCGTGTTGTTTGGGTACATGGTATTGGTCACCATAGATGGCAACACGCAGGTGCAGCACGATATCGTCGCGGCAGATGTTTTATCCCATGCCTAGCTGTGTTCATGCTGAAAATTTCACCGGAATCTGGAATTTCGTAACGCTCTACGAAACGATCCTGTAACGGTAGGTATGTTACGCTGCTATCAAGAGATCGTTAATACCCGCGCGGCGAGCAGAGAGACCATCCTTGTTCCGCGCAAGAGG
>WNGM01013212.1_pt1 | contig 10413 bp, 15 predicted proteins | sample 5400571 | NCBI WGS metagenome assembly WNGM01 (sample SAMN13153378, study PRJNA577476) | soil metagenome | isolation source: 100 cm soil or saprolite under Garry oak tree replicate 2 | place: USA:California | collected 2016-06-15 | reverse complement strand
AGGGATTTTCCAACTGGACTCCACGTACTCGCGCAACGCCGGCTTACCGGAGATCGCTGGGAGCCCCGGTGGCAAGACGATCGCGTCGTCGGTCCAATACGACAGAATGCGTTCGATGTCGCGACCCCTCGAGGAAACAGCTGCCCACTCAGAGTCTCGCCGAAGCAGCTCGCGTCTTGCCAATGTCAAATCCAATTTGGACTTCCCTTGGGAACGAGACGACGGGGCCATGACTGAGTGAATCACTGGTGACCGGTTTAGCGTTTGTCCCTCTAAGGGTCAGCTGGGACCCCGGCGACGACCGCTTGGCCGATCGTCACCAGATCGAAGGCGAACCCCTTATGCGGCTTTCAACTGCGTGCGGTCACGCAGGCCGGTTTGGTTGGCTTCAACAGGCAGATCGCCCGGTATCTCCTCAGCGCTGTGAGGATCGCCCGTTCCACGGGAAGAAGATGCCGCTCGGTCTCCGGGTCCACTGAATCCAGCCAGGACAGGTCCACACGCTCGCCTTGATTCGGTCTAGATTCCTGGTCTGCGGCTTTCACGACCATCACCGAGGAACGACAACGACATCCCGAGTACTAACCGTCTTTGGGGGAGAGCTACCCGGTAGAACCGGACTCAAGACAATCGCCGGATTTGGGGATCGAGGAAAGGAGCGGTTCCATATCCGTGGATCCGTCCAATCGGAAGTTCCCGAGAAATCATTGCGGCTGGGCTTGACATTAGTCTTTGCTTCCGATAGGCCGGCGTAGGCCCACGAGCCGAAACCGCAAATATCGCCCATGCCCCACGGCTCCGACCCGAATGCCGGCTTCGGCGAGTCGGCGGCTCAGACTGGACGAGGTGTAGAAGGCCCGTTTCGGGTCCGCATAACTCGGTGTCGGAAGCATTTCGCACGTACGGCGAATGATGTGGCGTGTTACGAAATAGCATGCTCCCGGCGGGATTCGAACCCGCGTCTGAGGCTCGAAAGGCCCCGATCCTTGACCGGACTAGACTACGGGAGCGGAAGGCCGGGTTAGTCCCGAATCCCATAAATGCTTTTGGAAACGAGACTCACTAGAGCTGCAAAACCGGAAACCTTTTGGACGCAACCAGCTTCGGCGGCCAAGAATGCGCCGCGAGAAGCCGACGATCACGGAATTGTCGTTCTTCCTATGTGGATTCCTCGTGATCATCGTCGGCTGGTTAGCGGACCTCCTCGGCGTCTTCGAGCTCAATACGGTCACGGGCGGACACGGTACTGGCACGATTCAGCTGCGTATCTTCCTGACTATGTTCGGCGTCGCTTTCGCCACCATCGGCGTCGCGTACGACAATTTCCCGGAGATCCTGAGTGACGGCGATATGGCGAAGCGATACCTGGTCTCGTTCCTCTTCCTCGCGGACGGGTCCCTGCATTTGTACGCGCTCAACGACCACCTGGGAGAGGCGTTCCCAGCGGCGTTCTTCGGCGTGTTCTCGGGCCTCCAGCTCGCAGCCGCATTTCTCATCCCCTATGCCCATCGGGATCTGGATTGGGCATGGCTCGGGATCACCGCGTTCCCGATCGGGGCATATATCGTCACGCGGACCGTCTCTGTGTGGCCGATTGGCTATGTCGAGGATCTCGACGCGCTCGGTGTCATTTCGAAAGTCGTCGAAGTGTTGACCGTGCTCCTGCTCCTCTCCTTGATACAATCGGAGCGCATCGCGCGTCGGAAGACCGCGAAGGTCGCGGCGGTTTCGACTCGTTGATCCGTCAGACCTCGCCCGCGACTTCCTTCGCGAGGACCGTGTATTCCTGTTCCTTCATCGCGGCGGGATTCGCGGAGATCAGCAGGTACGAGTCGTTGATCACGATTTTTTCGTTGACCTTTTGGAGGAAACGCATGACAGACGGGAAGCCGTTCTGAGAGATCAGATACTCGAGCCCCTCCAGCAGGACTGCGGCATTCCCGCCGTCCGAGGCGAACTCGGAGATGGCCGACGCGATGTCGACGAGGGCCGTGGGCTCCGCAATCGCCATGTCCTTCCCCTTCTGACCGGGGGACTTCGAGAGCCAGATGAAACCCGCGGTCTCGAGGCCGTAGCGCGTCCTCGCGTCGTCCGGATGGATCCGGGTGATACACAGGCCCCGCGCCTCGGCCCGCAAGAGCTCCACAAACAGCTCGAAGACGCGCTCCGCTTTCGGCTCTCGCACGAGGTATGCGCCTCGACGGCGGAGGTCTTTCCTCGCGGTCATTTCGCCTCCGCCGACGACCGGGATGCCCTCTTCGTCGATGAGACGGGCCTCCATCGCTTCGACATCGCGATACAGGACCGCCATCTTGGATTTCGCGAAGACCATGAGCTCGGTCGACGAGTATCCGCGGGTCATCAGGCCGGCGATCTCACGCCACGCGGACTTCAGGCCGTCTTCGAAGCCTTTCAGAAAGGCCTTGCGCTTCTCGTCGTCGCCCATCCCTATGGTAGGATAAGGCCCCGTCGGACGTATAGAGATTTCGCGGTCTTAGCCAATATATCCGAGGTCCTCGCGCTTGTCCGGCGTCTCCGGCGCGGCCTCGATGTCCTTCAGCTTCGACGTGATCTGGTCGATCTGTTTCGCCTTCGTCTCCAGTTCGTTGAAGGAAATCTCGATCCCGAGGTACTTGGTCAGGACCTCGAGGACCGCCTGCGCGGACTTCGGGTCGACGAAGTATCCGGACGTCTCGCCCATGAGGCACACCGCGTTCATCTCGTACAACCGCCCGAGGCCTAACAGCAAGCCGCTCGCTCCGACGATCCCGGCCCCGGGTTCGCCCCGCGAGAACACGACGCCGTACTTCTCCATCTCCTTCACGAGCTCGAGGCCCGTCGCGGCCCCGAGGACCCGCGGCTTCGTCACCATGCGGCCCATCCCGTACCCGCCGAGCGTGAAGATGCGGCGCACGCCGAGCTGCTTCAACTCCTTGAGGATGAAGTCGCTGAGCTCATACTGCCCTTCGGGCGTGAGGCCCTGATAGTCCCCCGTGAGGAGGATCATGTCCGTCCCGTTGTTCCGCTTGACGTAGTGCATCTCGTTGTTCACGAGCTTCACCTGGCCGTCGTCCTGGACGAGGACCTGCGGCGGGAAGTACTTCGAGAAGATCTCCGCAAACTTGACGCCCTTCAGCTCGTCCTTCAAATGTTCGGCGGCGAGCTTGCCGACGTTCCCGATGCCTGGGAGGCCTTCGATGAAGATCGGGTCGTTCAGCTTCGGGTGGTCGAGGTACCGGATCACGATGTTGTCCATGGGCTCTCATCTCTCCAATTCATGGGCCCGCTTAAGTTTGCGCCTGTACGCGCCGTAGCGGTCCTCCGGGGAGTACCGCGGGGGCATCGGGTTGCCGGCGGCATGGCCGCACGCCGGGCAGACGTCCCGCAGCGTGTAGCGACCGCACGCCCCGCACTTCTTCAGGACCCATCGCATCCGTCAATCCTTCCGGTGGAACTTCGCTTCGCCGCCTTTCGCGGTCAGCGCCTTGATGACCCGATTCGCCGCCTTCTCGATCTCCTCTTCCGCGGTCTTGTAGTCCGGCGCGCGCACGACGATCCGGTAGCGGGGCGCGCCGATGTACTGGACCTTCACGCTCAGACCGTCGTTCTCCTGGACCGCCTTCGTGAGCGCCTCGCGAATGTGCACGGCGCCGTCGGGACAGAAGTCCATCGCCTCGACATAGCCGTCGATCGTCACGTGCGGCGGCACGATGTTCTCCCGCGCGACCTCGATGAACGTCTTCACCCACGGGCCTTTGAAGCCTTCGTCCTCGAGGGCGTGTTCGTCCATCACGCTCTCCTCGAACGCGCGGTACAGAGTGCCAAAGGAATCGAGGATGTCGTACCCGAACTCCTGCCAGCATTCCTCCACCGTCTTGCCGAGACGCTGGGCCACGATCCCCAGGAGGTTCTCCGCCTTCTGTTCGTTCTTCCATTCCTGGATCTTCTCGCGGCGCTGGTGGTCGTTGACCGCCTTCAGCGAGAGGTCGATGTGTCCCTTCTCCTTGTCAACTTTGAGGACCTTGCAGACGACCTTCTGCCCTTCGCGGACGTAGTCCCGGATGTACTTGATCCAGCCGGAGGAGACCTCCGCGATGTGGATGAAGCCCTCCTTGCTCTCGTACTCGTCCAGGGTCACGAACGCGCCGAAGTTCTTCACGTTCGCTACGGTGCACACGACGAGCTCGCCCTCGTCGGGCCAGTCGTAGCCGCGAGCGGCGGCCGTCTTCGCCTCCGCCATTTACTCGAGGACCCCCAGGATCTCGCCTCGGATCGCGGCCTTCCCACCCGTCGGCTTCGCGACCGTGGCGCCGCAGACCGGACACAGGACCACGCTCGCGGCGCGGTCGAAGACGATCTGCTCGTTGCCGCAATCCTCGCACTTGACCCGGAGGAACTGGCTCGTGGGTTTCGGGATCATTTGTGCACCTCCACGAGCTCGAACTTCTTCGCCCGGATCCCGGGCCGCTGGTGGGCCTTGTGGCACTCGCGGCAGCGGAATCGCAGATGGATCCGTTTCGTCGGTTTCTCGCGGCCCTCCGGCTTCGGACGCGGGAAGCCGCCGTACCCGGCGGTCACGCGCCGGAACCGCCTCTGCCCCGCCCGGAGCTCCGACCGCGGACGGTTCTTGACCCGCTCCACTTCGAGCTCCCTGTGCTGGTTGCAGAAAGGACAATAACCGCGGATACGCTGAGGCATCTTCATGGAGGCCGACCGGGCGCCGTAACAGAGAAGAACCGCTATTAAAGGGTTGCTGGGTTCGTCGGGGCGGGCGAAACGGAGCCGGTCGAACGAGGCGACCCGACCGTCCCCGGGCCCGCGAAGGCCTCCGAATTCCGATTCGCATCGTGCCCTGCGTCTTCAATCGGAAGAAATATATATTGTTAAATTAATAATTGGCGGGGAGATACAAACGAGCAGGGAGGTCCGCCTGAGTCGAAGAGACGAAACCCTGGTGGACCTGCTCATCGAGACCGGCCTTTCGCGGAACATCGCCAAGACCCTCGTCTTCCTGTCGAAGCGGGAGGAGACGACGTCGGTGGAGATCGAGAAGGCGACCGGACTCCGCCAGCCCGAGGTCAGCATCGCGATGCAGGAACTGCGTCGTCGCCGATGGGTCGACAAGCGGGACATCAAGAAAGAGGGCAAGGGCCGGCCCGTCCATTCGTATCGCCTGAGTGTCACGTGGTCCGAGATCCTGGCGCACATCGATCGCGAGGAACAGGCAAAGATCGATCGGATCGAAACGAACCGCAAGAAGCTCAAGACGTTCGCGTAGGCTTCCGCGCGGCCCGCAGCGTGCGAACTCCCTTTTCGGTGCCGACCAGGACGGTGTCCGCCATTTTGAGGAAGAGGCCGTGGCCCACGACACCCGGGATGCTCATGATCTGGGTGGCGGTCTTCATGGGGGAAGACAGGGAGCGGAACCGTGCGTCCACGATGTGGTTCCCGTTGTCCGTTCGAAAGGTCTCCCCGTCCTTGCGCCGAAGTTCGACCGTCGCTCCGAGCCCCTCCAAGGCGTCTGCGGCGAAGCGCCATCCGAACGGGTGCACCTCGACGGGGACGGGAGCCTTCGATCCGAGACGAGGCACCAGCTTGGATTCGTCCACGATCACGACGAACTTCTTCGAGGCGGCGGCAACGATCTTCTCGCGGAATAGCGCGCCACCCAACCCTTTGATCAGATCGAGTTTCGGATCCACCTCATCGGCTCCGTCGACGCAGAGGTCCGGACGCGCCCGTTCTTCGAGCGATGTGAGCGGGATCCCAAGCTCCTTCGCCACCTCGGCGGTCGCAAAGGACGTCGGCACGCCCTTGAGGTCCATACCTTCCCGAACGAGCCGGGCCACGCCGTCGAGGAAATGCCGCGCCGTCGAACCGGTCCCCAGACCGAGGACCATGCGCGGTTTCACCAGGGCGAGCGCGGCCTCCGCGGCATTCCGCTTTAGGTCTTCGGAGGAAGCCAACTCACGCCCTCCGCCGGAGTTCCTCGACCAGTTCCACCAGGCCGTCAGTCACGAGGTCGTCGAGTTTCTGTCCGAGCGCCTTGGAGGCTTTCGCAGGATCGCCCGTGACCCCGGACCCATTCTTCCCAGCGGGGCCGCGTCCTTTCACGAGGTCCGGACTCGCGGTCAAGATGCGGGACGTCTCACCGGCGCCCGCGTGGCCGTCACCTTCCGGAAGGATCCCTTCCGAGGCGTAGATCAGGTCGTAGTCGGAGAGGACCGTCGCCTTCAGTCCCGTCTTCCGGTCCACGACCTCTTGGGCTGCCGCACGGAGGGCCATCATGTGCTCCCGTCCCGCGTGACCGCTGACGACCATCACGCGGCGGACGCCGTTCCGCACGAAGTCGTCGAGGACATCGCGGACAAACGCCTTGAGCGAATCGACGGACACGCTCACGGTACCGGGATAGGGACGCGTGGTCGTGCAGACCCCATAGGGAATGGAAGGCGCGACGAACGCGCCGGTCCGCCGGGCGACCTCGTCGAGGACATGGAGCGGCTGGATCATGTCCGCCCCGAGCGGCAAGTGCGGTCCATGTTCCTCCAGAGCACCGACCGGGACGATCACGACGGGATCCGTCCGAGCCACCGTCGCGAATTCCTCCGAGGTCATGTCGGCGAGGCGCATGCGGGCGAATCGGCCGGAGGGCCATAAACCGGTCGAAAAGTCAACCTTGAATAAGGTTAACTTATCCTCTCCGAATCCTTTTCGCGGGGATGGCCTTTGCATCGCCTGTGCAGGTCGCGGCGCTTTTCTCCGGTGGCAAGGATTCTACGTATGCCGCGTATGCCGCGGTCCAGCGCGGATGGGAGCTCACGCATCTCCTCTCGATCTTCCCGGAGGACCGCGAATCCATGCTCTTCCACGTTCCGAATTTGCACATGACCGCGCTCCTCGCCGAGGCGATGCAGCGTCCCCTGATTTCGGAGGAAGCGGACAAGGGAGAGGAAGGCGAGCTGGATGCCTTGCGGCGGATTTTCCGACGCGTCGACGTGGACGGCATCGTGGTCGGCGCGATTGCGGCCGACTACCAGCACGAGCGGGTGAATCGAGTCGCGGAGGAGACGGGCCTCCGAGTCTTCGCCCCACTCTGGCGACACGATCCGCGGCGACTCATCCGCGATTACCTCGCGTCCGGTCTCGATATCGTCTTCTCCAGCGTCTCGGCGGAAGGCCTTGACGCGAGTTGGCTCGGTCGCCGTTGGGATGCATCGACAATCGAGGACCTCCTCCGCCTGGAGAGAACCCGCGGCGTGCATCCGTGCGGCGAGGGCGGAGAGTTCGAGACCCTCGTGCTCGACGGCCCTCTCTTCCATCAGCGGGTCGAAATCCTTCGAGCGGAACCGGAATGGTCGGGAGGTGCGGGCGTGTGGCGGGTCCTCGACGCGCACCTCGTCCCGAAATCGGGATCGATCACAGCCGCCGGGCCTGCGGGACCGTCCGGAGGTCCTTGAAGAACTGGGACCGCTCATCGGCCTCCGCGATCGTGGCCCCTGCGACCTTCGCCAGTTTCAGGCAGGCCGCACGGAGCTTCGATTTCCCCGCGATCGCGAACGCCCGCGCGAGCGCTTCGTATGCGTACGCGAGGGGGAAGTCACCGATCTCGCTCGCCTCACAGATCTCGAGGGCGCGCTGGGCATGGTAGAGGGCAGGCTCCGGTCGACGGAGCACGGCGTACACGCGGGAGATCTGCCACTCTCCGATCGCGAGCTCCTTCGGGCCTCCGACGACGCCCCAGTGGTAGCGGGACGCGTGGGCCATGTGGATCATCGTGACGCCCTCCTTCTTCGAACGGCCCTTCTTCTCGAGGAGGACCCAAGTCGAATTGAACAGATGAGCCGCCATCTTCCGATGCCATTCAGAATCCGTCTTCAATACCATACCGGCCTTCTCACGTCGCGGGCGCAGTGGGGCTGGGCAGATTTGAACTGCCGTCGCAGGGTCCCAAACCCCGAAGGATAGACCAAGCTACCCCACAGCCCCGGCGCCGCGAGGTACCGGATCGCGCGATAAATACGTTGTCTCAGGCCCGCGGCTTCGACTTACCGACAGAGGCCCATGCATCCTTCGCGGCGGCGCGGATCGCGGCTTCGCTTGTCTTCCGCGGCCTCCATCCTTTCGACTTGATGCGATCGATCGCGAGCTGCATCACGCGGACATCTCCGGCCCAGCCGCGGCCTCCGCCCGCTCCTCCGGTCCACCGGTATTCGACGTCGGTGAGGTCGAGTTCGTCGCAAATGGAGTCGGCCAAGGAGTGCACGGTAATCGTGTCGTCGCTCCCGAGATTGTACACAGACACGGGCTGGTCTGCCGCTCGGACTCCGGTGGAAATTCCGGCGACCACGTCGTCAATGTAGACGTACGACTTCGCGGTCCCCGGGTCCGATCCGAGGATTTCGAGCCGCTTCGAATCGCGGGCCAGTTTCCGAACGAGGTCCACGACGACCCCATGGCCGCTCCGGCCGCCGACCACGTTCGCCATGCGGAAGATGACGGCCTGCACCCCGAACGTATGCGCATACGCGGATAGGAGGGCCTCGTCCGCGAGCTTCGTCGCGCCGTAGATGGAAATCGGCTCCAACGGCGCATAGTCCTCCGGCGTCGGGACGACGGATGCCTCGCCGTAGATCGTCGAGGTCGACGTGAACACCACCCTTGGCACCTTCGCCGCACGGCACGCCTCGAGGACGCGGTAGGTGGCGAGGATGTTCTCGTCGATCAGGGGCTTGGTCCCCTCGCGCCCCAAGCGCACGTCGGGATTCGCGGCGAAATGGTACACGAGGTCCACACCGCGGAAGATGGGACCGAGGTCGCCCCGGAGCAGGTCCTGTTTCCGGAGCGTCGCGCCTGACTTCAGGGCGCCCTCCAGGTTCGCCCGTTTCCCCGCCTTCAGATGGTCCACCGCGACGATGTCCGCTTCCCCGACGAGGGTGTCGGCCATGTGGCTCCCGATGAAACCGGCGCCGCCCGTGATCACGACCTTCGGTCGAGCCATGCGGGTCGACAGAACTCGCGGAGCGTAATCAAGGTTCCTTCGGACCGCGGAGGTGCGCGAGGAGGGCGGCTACCGCTCGCGCCCGGTGCGAAACGCGGTTCTTCTCCGTCACCGTCATCTCCGCGAAGGTCTTCGCAGCTCCCTCCGGGACGAAAATCGGATCGAATCCGAAGCCGCCGGTTCCCCGCTCGCCGGCCGCGATCGTCCCGCGGCATTCTCCGTGGAAGACGTCGTGGGCTCCTCCCTGCCGAAGTAGGAACACGGTCTCGAACGTCGCGGCACGGGTCTTTGCGTCCTGCAGGAGCTTGAGAAGGCCGGGATTCCCGAGGCGCTTGTGGACATACGAGGAGTACACGCCGGGAAATCCGCCGAACGCGTCCAGGAACAGGCCCGAGTCGTCGATCAGATAGTCTCCGCGGATCTGGTCGTCGAGGACCGTCGCGGCGAAACGCACGACCTTCTCGAGGCGGTCCGTCTGGATCTCCGGATAGCTCCGATCTTCGCGGACGATCTTCACGGCGGCTTCGGCGAGCATCGCGGAGACCTCGCGGTACTTGCCTTCGTTCGTCGTGACGAACGCGATCACGTGTAGCGCCCTCGGGACTCGATCTCTTTCACGGTCGCGATCACGCCGTCCGCCGCGATCACGCCGTCCGCCTCCGGCCCCATGACCTCGCGGTATCCGCGGACGACTTCGCGGTAGTACGCCGTCGCTCGGGCGTGGGCGCTCACCAAGCCCTCCCGCAACAGATGGAGGTCCACGCCCCGAGCTTCGCGTCCTCGGTCTTTTCCACCGAGGCTGAAGTCGATCATGACGATCTTTCCGTCGCGCCAAATCATGTTCGACGTCGTGAGATCCCCGTGGACGATCCCGGCCCGATGCAATAGACCAATCACGCGGCCCAGCTCGCGCGCCACCTCGAGCCCGGCGGGACCGCCGCGATCCAGCACCTCTTTGAGGGTCGGTCCGGGGACATATTCCATCACGATCTTGGCCTCTCCGAGGTCGATGTCGTAGATGATCGGGACAGGGACTCCGGCCCTGCGGGCCTCTGCCATGAGACGCGCCTCGGTCCGGATCCGGGATCGACGGAGCCCGTCATCGAGTTCCGTCAATCGATACGATTTCGGCACGCGGGTCTTGTCCATGGCGGGGCGACCGAGGAACTCGGTCTGCCGCAGTTCCGCCTCGGCCCCCCGTTTGATCAGCACATCCGCGCGATGTGGGCCGGTGACAAAAACCTTTCATCGACGCCCTCCAACCGGAGGCGGCGAGGAGTCAACCGGGCGGCGAGAGGAAACGAGAAGCCTCGGAGGCCGCCCCTTCGCTCCGCGCCGGCGCGAAATCCGAAGGGAGGCAGCGCGCGTATCGCGGTTCCAGGATGCGCCCCTCGAGCAGCACGATGGCGGCC
>WNGM01030738.1_pt1 | contig 10415 bp, 12 predicted proteins | sample 5400571 | NCBI WGS metagenome assembly WNGM01 (sample SAMN13153378, study PRJNA577476) | soil metagenome | isolation source: 100 cm soil or saprolite under Garry oak tree replicate 2 | place: USA:California | collected 2016-06-15 | reverse complement strand
AAGGAAACGAAGATTCGGGGCAACTCCCCAAAGCAGCTGACCTTCGTTAACTTCGTTTCCTTCTGTTCAATGTTTCCAAAGTTCTTACGTATTGTTTTCATAGGCTTTTATGGAGTGGCAAAACCGATGTCGATCGGCGCGTTTAGCTTTCGCGTATTCACGATTACGGCCTTGGCCGGCTGCACATTTACGAGCTTGTATTTGATTTGCTGGGCCGGGTTCAAGCAAAATTCTTACGATTTTTTCGGGTGTTAACCACGAATAGACACGCATGGACACCAATAAAGGAAGGAACAGAAAACCACGGATGACACAATTGGGGAACGCACTGCCTGCCCGCCTGCGTGCGGGCGCCTCGCGTGTACGTTTCGCCGCCTCCGGCGAAACCATCCTATTTTTCACCAGAGAGTACCCAGAGGTCACGGAAAGTAGAAGACGCTCTGCGGAAAACCACGGGATGAGATAGTCCGAACTGATCAGTGATCGGCAATCAGTGATCGGTGGAGAATCCCAGAAAGCTTTCGGGATAACCAGCCTATCCCTGAAATCCGTACAATCGAGCTGATGGGATTAGCGAGATAGAAGGTAAAGTCGCGAGGGTAGCGGCGAGCGAGTTGGGAAAAGAGCGAGTTTCAACTCCGTGGTTCTTGCTGTAATTCGTGTCTATTGGTGTTCATTCGTGGTTAAAGATTCTCACGGCGCGGCAAAGCCAATCTCGATCGGCGCGTTTGGCTTTTCCATATTCACGATTACGGCCTTGGCCGGCTGCACTTCCACGAGCTTGTACTTGATTTCTCCCATGGGCTTTAGAGAAAATTCCTGATCTTTTCTCACTTCAAATTCCCGGCGTCCGCCCCAAGTATAAACGAACGTGGCCACAGATTGCGGCGAGGTGGCGACCTTTCCTTTTACCAGCGTGACCTGCGCATGACTCTGCGGGTGTTCTAGAAGCAGCTCTGATACATCCTCATTCATTCCGTACTGATTGCGTGCGCGTTTTTCCGTGAACTCCATGATCTTGAAGTCGGTGCCGCGGATGACGTCGCCGACTTTCAGGAATTGCGTCGGCTCGGTCTGGTCGATGGTGTTGATACCGAATTTGTCCTTTATCCGCGATGCAAAAACGTAGCGGAAAGGTTCCTCGGTCGCGGACACCAAATGTAATTTTGTGGTGTAATCCGGGTGCGAATCTTTTTTCGTCGGATCGGTGCCGCCCTGCCATTCATCGAGATTGGTGAAGCCGTCCTTGTCGGGGTCCTGATCGAGAGCGTCGGCGTCTTCGATGGGCAAACCGTACTTTTCGAACCAGTCATTGGGAACCGGAGCGTGCACCTGCGTATTTTGCAGGGTGGCCGGCAAACCGTCTGCGCCGATGAAATGTTTTTCCGGAACGAACAGCCCGGAGCGCGTGCTGGCTTTCCATTGTGCCGGGTTCTGAAGCTGCTCCGCCGCATGATCGAGTTCGACCGCAACCGGGGGTGGCGATGCAGTTTTTGCCCGAGGCGGCTGCTGAGTGACGAGGCGATTGCCAAACTGGATGGCGCTCCACCAGATCGATACGGCGGAAATGAAAAGGAACACCGCCGCGCCGATGAGCGCAGCGCGATCGTAATGCGCCTTAATCCAATCCAAGACCTTTGACACAATTAATGATTAACCACGAATGAACACGAATGGACACGAATTTATAAGGCAATCCTTTCCCATTCTAATTTCGCGTGCTTGAAGTTGAGGATTACGCCAACATGCAGACCGGTGATTTGCAGATAGTTCAACATCAGTCCCCGTTCGTGATCGGTGATTCGATCAATGACTTTTGTGTCCACAAACGGCCGCATCAAACGCAATCAGGTCGGGTATAAACACTCCAACCTTCTGCGCTTTGTAAACGACGTCGAACGACGGTTGCTGCCGAAAAGGAATTTTCCTCAGCCCAAACTCTACTACCAATGCGTTTTCATATGGCTTCTCGACTAATCCGTGGCCAAGAGTATTCAGAACCTCGATTGCGCAGCCGACAACTTGGAAGACTTCGTTCTTGAGCAGCAACACCTCGCTCTTATTTGTGTTCATTCGTGTTCATTCGTGGTTAAAAGGTAAAGCGCAGCATTTCGATCGTCGCCGAGACTTCGATATGCTCATTGCCCACGATGAAATTCAAAGCCCCGGCGGCAGGCTGGCCTGGAGGCGCCTCCGAACTCGGCGCAGGCATTGGGCTTGCGCCTCGCTCGCGCGGTGGACCTTTGTCTTTTTCGTTGTGCACATACAGCGTGCGAATGATGAAAAACTGTCCGGAGGAGGCGGCGATTTCGTTTAAGACTTTTCGCGCTACACCGGGCGCCGCCTTAAAGCTGACGTCGACGATGTTACGTTGTATCAACGTTGGCGCAGGCGTGCTGCCCGGTTTCGCTGTCGCCACCATTTGGCCGGGAGCTGGAGACGGCGTAGGAGTCGGTGAAGCTCCATGTTCTTCGGTCAAAGGTGCGCGGCGAAAAGACGTCACGCTGTCCACCTTGGCGTCGAGCACAATATTTATCAGCTTCTGGATTTGAGAAAGCTCCTGGCCAAGCAGCCGCGTCACCGCAGTGTCAGGCATTGTCCTGGCGAATTCATCGAAGCCGAGCTCAAATCTATCCGGCAGTTTCACATTGTTCGCGCGCGCTCTGTCGAGCGTAGCGATAACGACCAGGCGCAACCGGGACTGAAATTCATTGGGCGCAAGCGGCGGCGCGGCAGCGACCTCGGATTTCAGTTGTTCTTTGAATTTGTCCAGCGCGACGCCGTAATTCTCGAGGTACCCCTGCATTTTCCGATAGTTAACGTCGTTCGGAAACGGATCGAGATGCGCCAGCCGGTTCCGCTCTGCTGCCACCTGGTCGAATGTTTGTCGTGCATCCGCCCAAACGCTCCATCTCCAGTAAAACAGTGCCCCGACAAGCAACGCGCAAATTATAAAACCAACGAGAAGCATGCCGAGCGCTCGATTTTGCTGAAACCACTTCATGGGATTAACCACGAATGAACGCGAATAAACACGAATTCATAAGGCGATCCTCTGCCACTCTAGTTTCGGATGTTTAAAGTTGCGGATGACGCCAACACGCAGGGCAGTAACGCGGAGGTAATTCAATCCCGAAAGCTTTCGGGACTGACGAAAAGGAATTTTCCGCGGCAAGAACTCGACGACGGGCGCATTTTCATAAGGCTTCTCTACGAGACCGTGACCGAGCGTATTAAGCACCTCGATCGCACAGCCCACAACCTGGAAAACCTCATCCTTCAGCAGCAGCTTTTCGGCCTTCGTGTTCATTCGTGGTTAAATCCTTCATGGCAGTTTCACTGGCTTGCGCAACGTGAGTTGAAGCTCATACGGGAACGCCCATTCCATATCGTTTGGAACGGAACTGGATTTGATCACGCGCTCCGGTATTTTCGGATCGATAACAAAAAACGGCGACTTCGCCAGGTTGCGCAGGTAATCAACGACGATTTCCTGCTGCTTGGGATTATAGAGGTAAAGCCCGCGCACCAGAATGCCATCGATACCCTTGCCGGCAGCAGCCCCGCCCTTCGCTGGCGATCCAGCAACAGTGAGTGTTGGAACCGGCGTAGTTTCCCCGGCGCGTTTCTCAGGTGCCCCCAGCAGTTTTCCGCCGGAAGTCGCGGCAAGCTCGGTGATCCAGATGTCTGCTTCCGGCAGACGCGTGTTTAAATCTTCGAGAATTTGCGGCCAGAAATTGCGATCGCTCACTGCCGCGATCAGCGGAGTGGCAATAGTATCTAACGCGGTGATTTCCTTTTTTAGCTTATCAAGCTGGGCTTCGGCGCCGAGTTTGCTGCGCTACTTGCGCCGCGCGCGTGTAGTAAGCCGACCAGCCGAGGAGCGCGAGAAGAATGCATGCCGCAGCCGCAATGAAGAATGGCTGGCGCTTTTCCAAGTCCTGCCTGCGAACGACGCTTGCCGGAAGCAAATTCAGCTTCATCGGACAAACGGCGACGCTGCGCAGCGCCAGGCCAACCAATTCCCCAAGTAAATGCGCCGAACGCGCCGCCTGAGGCACCGATCCCGAGACGCTCACGTTTTGGAGCGGATTAAAAAACTCGACCGGCAATTCAAACTTCTCCTGGAAGAACTCGCGCATGTTTGGCATGCCTGCGCCGCCGCCGCAAAGAAAGATGCGAGCGGGCCGATCTCCCTGCTGTTGCGCGCTGTAGTAAGTGACGGAGCGCATCAATTCCGCGTGCAGCCGTGTCATGGTGCTGCGCACTATCTTTGAGAGGCGGCCAATGTTCGGGTCGGCAGGTTCGGCGGCGCCGCCTAAAGCGACAAAGGCGTCTCTGTTCTTTCGAGTTTCCGCCGCGGCAAAAGATTCACCAAATTCCTTCGCAATCGCCGCTGTAATCGCGCTGCTGCCGATTGGAAGACTGCGCGAGAAAATTCTTCCGGATTCGACGAAGAGAACATTGGTCGTGCGTGCGCCGATATCCACCAGCAACGAGCAACCGTTTAGATCGGAGTAGTTGTAACAAAATGCATTGTAGAGCGCCATGGACGCCACACCGATAATCCTGGTCCGCAGCCCGGTCTCTTCCACGGCATTGTTGATCTCTTCGAGCAGATCGCGCTTGATCGCGACAATGACGACCTGGATTTGTTCGCCCATACCGCCTCCGACCAGCTGGTAATCCCAGACCACCTGGTCCATGGGGAACGGAACATTCTGTTGCGCCTCAAATGCGATGATCTTATCGATCTTTTCCGCATCGAGCGCCGGCAGTTTGACAAAGCGCGCAAAAACCGATTGCGCAGGGACCGCATAATTCCCGTCGGCCCGGTGAATGTGCATTTCGTGCATTATTTCAACACACCAGCGGTTTCGTGCAACGCAGCATGGGCGTCACGGCGTTCGCCAGTTGCAGGGTCAAGCGGCGTTTCGCGGAAACGATAATTTAGCAACGCCAGGCGACCGTGGATTACTCGAAATTCCGCCAGACCGATGGTTTGGGACCCGATGTTGAGAGTAATGAGACGCGCCGGTGCGGCCATGGCCTAAAGGTCTAAATCGGAAATTTCCAAATCCCAAACCAAATTTCATCACCTAAAACTCAAAGCCAGGCGCACGTCGTCTGAACCGTCGAGGTCGGAAAGCTCCATCAAATAATTCGATAAGCCTTTAGTTCCCTGAAGAACGTCGCAACCGCAGTCTTGATTACTACCACTGCCGGAATGGCGAATAACATGCCCCACAAACCCATGAGGAGCGCGCCGGCGATGATCGCGATAACAACCACGAGCGGATGAACGTTCACGGCGCTGCCAAGAACAAAAGGCTGAAACACAACATCGTCTATTACATGCACGAGCACGACCAGAATTAGCACATACAGCGCCAGATCATTCGGGTTCAGCCCGGGAATTAGCGGCTTTACGTTTTCCGCGATCAACCCATAACCAACACCAATCACCAAAGCGATCGCCGTGCCCAAAAACGGAATGGCATTGAGAAGTCCCGCTGCTACACCAATGGCTACGGCGCCCCCCGCGGGAATCCCAAGAAGAATGAATCCCAGAGTAAGGCTCAGGCCCACCAGAAAACACTCCATCAACGTTCCGCGTAAATACCTGCCGATGGCGTCATCGAGTCTGTCAAGCACAGTGAGCGATAATTCAAAGTAGCGATTGGGGACGAGACCAATGAAAAACCGGCGTATTTGCCCGTTATCGAAACCGAGAAAGACAAAAATCAACGGCGCCAACATCCATGCGGACAATTTACTTTCCAAGCTCGTCCCCTCCTCTGCAGCAGGAGGCTGAACCTGAGCGGCGGCAACCGGCGTCGTGGGCGACAGTGCGCCGGGGGGAGTCTTTTCGGGAATCGCATATTTCGTGGTGGCCTGGTTCGCCCGAAAGTAATCGAAGAATTTATTCTCAACGGGAGGTTTCCCGTTGTATCCCGCGCAATATTTCAGAAACAAATCGCGTTCTTCCGGCGTAAGTTTGAGCGCCTGATTGATCTTATCCATCACCGGACCAAGTTCTTTATCAACTAACGACGTGACCGGGTTTGATTTTCCCTCGGCGGACTTCGCCACGAACTGGCGGTATTTTTCGTTCAGTTTGTATTGCAGGCGAACTTTGAATTCGAGCTTCTGCTCTTCGTCGGGAATGTGTTTGCGCAGAGTATTGAAGGCGAAGAACAGGACAAGACCAATGGCGGCGAATGAACACAGAACCTGAAGTTCGTGAGGTAGCCATCGGACCTTAAAGCGGTCTTTCACTGGACGGAATAAGAAGGCCAATAAGGCGCCGACTATGATCGGCAGAATCAGACTGCGTAGCTTCCAGACCAGGAATCCTGCGGAAATCAAGACCAGCGCAGCAAATGTGAGATAAAAGACTTTGCGCCGAACTTTGCGCTCTCGCTCTTTCTCGTCAAAGTCCTGACCGTTGCTCATCCTAATCCGGAGGTGTCGCCAGGCGTTTTCATCTGCACTAACTCGTTGGTCGAACGAAGCCGATCCCCGATCATCCCCGCAAGGGAGCGGTAAATTCGGCAGGCAGTTCTTGGATGCCGATAAACCAATCCGTTGAGGTCGTTCCGATAAAGCGCCAGCGTCCGGGTACGTTCCAACGCCCGCGCGGTGGCAGAACGCGGCGTTTCATCCAGCAACGCCATCTCGCCGAAAAAGGCGCCTCTTTCCAAAACAGCCAGGCGCATCGTGGAAGTCTCGCGGTAAATTTCTATCGCAATTTTGCCGTCCAAAATTAAAAAGAGCGCCGCTCCCGGTTGTCCCTTGAACGTTTCCAGCGCCCCAGCGGTTCCCACAACAACTTGTCCGCGACGAGTTTTCGAGCCGACATTGATATTCAATCCGTTGAAGCGACTTCGGCCAGCGGCCTCAATTAGGAAGCTCCCGTCCTGGTTACGGCCCATAGTAGGAAGGATCGATCGGCAATTTCAATCGAAAAACTTCGGGGGGATCGCGCCTCGAAAACTTCAGGATTCAACGATTCCCGAAAATGTTCGGTGCCTCTGCGATTCCTTCTTCGAGATCGTCTCGCCGGTTCCAGCCGAGCCTTACCTTCAATGATTGAATGAGCGGAACCGCACTCCTTGTCCACTCCACTGGTCAAACGCGGCGCCAGTTGTGATCTGGAAGTGGTCATTACCGACCTGGCCCATAATATAACTTTCCATCAGGTCGCCGCCGCCTTTGCCGATCGAGTGGCCGTAAAGAAAACCTATTTCACCGCCGTAATAAATCTGATTCGTCGGCGGCACCATGAGCTCGCCGGGCCAATCCTTGCCGTCCTTTCCAAAATTCTCTGGTCGCGAGTCGGAAGCAGCCTTTCCTTTGCTTGTTGGCCCAGGCCCGAAAGTATCCGGGCTAAAGTACGTCAGCGGAGGCAGGTCGAGCGGCCCCATTCCAATTTCAACCAGTGCGGTCTCGCTCGCGAGCTGGCCACCGTCCGACCACGCCCGCACAGGACCTTTGTGAAACAGAAGTGAACTCGCGTTCGCGCTGAAGGTTTTCGGCTGATAAAGGCTCATTGCGAAAGCCGGAGCCAACGCGCCGGCAGCGTGCAATTGTTCGGATGCGGCTGCTCGGTTTTTTGTTGCTCCTGGCCGATTCGCTTGCTGCGCTGCGACCGGAAAGCAAAGAGCGAGTAAACCCGTGGCGACGGCAAGCGCACGCCTGATCATGCAGCAATTCACAATCAAATCGGCGCAAACGCCAGTAAAATTTTGAACTGAGCCCACGATTTTAAACGCTTCAACTCTTTAACCGTTCAACGCTTCAACGACTCTCTAAAATACTCGAGCGTCTTTTTGATTCCCTCCTCGAACGCCACGCGCGGCTCCCAGCCGAGAACTTCTTTTGCACGCGAGATATTCGGTTGGCGGACCTTGGGGTCATCCACCGGTAATGGTTTGTATTCGATCGCCGACTTTGTTGCCGTAATGTGGATGATTTCCTCGGCGAACTGTTTGATCGTCATTTCGCGCGGATTCCCCAGGTTGACCGGCTCGTGAAAACCGCTCATCGCGAGTTTGAAAATTCCATCAATCAAATCGGAGACGTAACAGAATGAGCGCGTCTGCGAGCCGTCGCCGAAAACGGTGAGTGGTTGACCACTTAGGGCCTGTCCGATAAACGCTGGAACCACGCGCCCATCGCGCAGCCGCATTCGTGGACCATACGTGTTAAAGATGCGGACGATTTTCGTGTCCACTCTGTGATACCGGTGATATGCCATTGTGATCGCTTCGGCGAACCGTTTCGCCTCATCATACACGCCGCGCGGCCCGATCGGGTTGACGTTCCCCCAGTAATCTTCTTTTTGCGGATGCTCGAGCGGATCACCGTAAACCTCCGATGTAGACGCAAGAATGAACGAGGCCTTTTTGTCCTTGGCTAGGCCGAGCGTGTTATGCGTGCCGAGCGCGCCCACTTTAAGCGTGGGGATCGGGAGCTCGAGATAATCAATCGGGCTGGCTGGTGACGCGAAATGAAAAACGTAATCAATTTTTTCTTCCGGCAGAAAAATGAAATTCGAGACGTTATGTTTGATGAAACGGAAATTCTCGTTGCCCGCGAGATGGCCAATGTTCGCGGTGTTACCGGTGATTAAATTGTCGATCGCAATGACGCGGTGGCCTTCCGCCAAAAGTCGATCCACCAAATGCGAGCCGAGAAAACCCGCCCCGCCAGTGACGACGGAAACAGGCTGGGAACTTTTCGCGGCCATTGCGCAATTCTTCTAATCGGTGCCGCGCAATTTTGCCAGAAGGAAAGTCACAGGGAATGACAAAGCCCAAATGACTGATGCATCTGATAGAGACTTGAACGTTGAAAGTTGCACGTTGAGCGTTGAACGTTGCAAACGCATGCGCATCCTCTCCGGCATTCAGCCCAGCGGCGTTCTGCACGTCGGCAATTATTTTGGCATGATGAAGCCTGCGATCGCGCTTCAAGATGAGGGCGAAGCGCTATATTTCATCGCCGACTATCATGCGCTCACGAGTGTGCGCGATCCGGACGTTCTCCGTGAAAACGTCTGGCGTGTTGCAGTCGATTTTCTTGCGGCCGGTCTCGATCCCGAACGCGCTGCGCTCTTCAAACAGAGCGATGTTCCGCAGGTGACGGAGTTGACATGGATTTTGTCGACGGTCGCACCGAAAGGACTGCTCGAGCGGGCGCACTCCTACAAAGACAAACTCGCGCGCGGACTCGCACCAATGGTAGGACTTTTCAGCTATCCAGTTCTGATGGCGGCGGACATTTTGATTTACGACAGCGACATCGTGCCGGTGGGCAAGGACCAAAAACAGCACATCGAGATGACGCGCGATCTGGCGGGAAAAATGAATGAGCAGTTCGGACAGATCTTCAAGTTGCCGGAAGCTCGGATCAATTCTGAAACGGAAGTTGTTCCCGGTCTCGACGGACAGAAGATGAGCAAGAGCTACGGCAACAACATCGATATTTTTGGCGATGAAAAGGAAACAAGGAAACGCGTCATGAGCATCGTGACCGATTCGACTCCGGTGGAAGCGCCGAAAGACCCGGCAAAGTCGACCATTTTTCAGCTTTACTCGCTCTTCGCTTCCAAAAATGAGATCGCAAGCATGCGTGAGCGATTCAAAAAGGGCGGCACCGGATACGGCGATTTCAAAAAAGAACTTTTCGAAAAGCTCTGGGAATATTTTTCTCCGATGCGCAAACGCCGCGAGGAAATCCTGGCGGACAAATTATACATCGACAATGTCCTCGTCCGTGGCGCCAAACGCGCCAACGAAGTTGCCGACGACGTGATGACCCGTGTCCGCGCCGCAGTGGGCTTGCGCTAACGAGTCTGCGTCAGTCGTTTCGGCACGGTGTTACGCCAGGCAGCGCCAAGAGCTTCGCGAACGATCTCGGTCTTTGCCGCCGGCAGATGGATGCTAGTACTGCCGCGACGACCCCAGGCGCCTTTCACTGCTTGGAAAACGTTCGGATCGCCGCGGACCAAGTCTCTTTGTTCGTCTGGAGTTAATTTCACGACGGCGGAATTCTCGTCGGGATATCCGAGGGTAGCGAATATCTTTCCGCAGACGCGAAAATCGGGGTGATGCATGTGCGCCGACTCCACTGCTTCGGGAAAACTTAACGCGAGCTTCCGAAAATCATCTGCTGTCATTGTTTCAAATTTGAATGGCTTTCCGATCGAGCTCGAGTTGCCGCAAATAAAGAAAAAGCGGCAGACCGAGCTAAACTCCGACGAACACTGTATCCAACATCGGTAACCAAAGGAATCGGATCCGCAACCGCCGTCCTTCACTCTGAATGAACGAGAGGAGCACGATTGCCGAGACGATCACGTCCAAAGCGAAGAAAGCGGCGATGCGATTCGCAAAAAGATCGTGCATGAA
>WNGM01004992.1_pt1 | contig 10415 bp, 12 predicted proteins | sample 5400571 | NCBI WGS metagenome assembly WNGM01 (sample SAMN13153378, study PRJNA577476) | soil metagenome | isolation source: 100 cm soil or saprolite under Garry oak tree replicate 2 | place: USA:California | collected 2016-06-15 | reverse complement strand
CTCTTATCCAACGTCAGAAAAACATCGCACCGGGCTCGTATGGCGAGCATCACATGATGCGCATCTGTGCGATCCAAACCCAGCCCACGCAGCGTGGAAGAGATTGGATCGTCTTCGATGAGCGGATAGGAGACTCCGCCGAATCGACCCCATTGGGAATGGATGCCGAGGAGCTTCTGATCCTCGATAAATGGGATCTTCTTCAATAAGGTGACGACCACCGCGAGGCTCAATTTGTCGCGGTCAATGTTCGGTACATCGCTGAGCTTATCGATCTCCTTTTTGCTCAAATCCGAAGTGACCAGCTCCAGCTTCTGTTGGTTGAACAGTTCCAGGAGGCTGGCAAGGGCTGCCTGAACGGGTGCAGGGTTTTCGCAAGCCGCGAGACGATGTTGGTGTCAAGATAGGCCGTTATCTTCGACCGAGCTTCCGTGCCCTTCAGCTGTAACTCCTCAAAATATCGACGGCCATCATGCGTAATTTTCAGCTGGATTTCGGCTTTGTAGAAAAACTCGCCGTCAGGCTCTTTCCCCGTATACGGAATGAATCCGACATGATCCACCCATTTTTGGAGTTGCAGGGACCCATGCTTGCGGTCGTCCTTGAAGATATGTCAGGTGCGGGGTGCGTTGATCGGGTGTTCGGTCGGGCTTGTATTCACGGAATGCTGAAAACCTCGGCGGAATTAGTTACCGTGCCTATTGAAGAATCGAGTCCTCCTGTGATGAGGACTTTTCCACTCGACAAAAGTGTCGCGGTATCCCGGAGGTTGTAGCACTACCTTGATTGTGATCCTGCGCTGTTTCATATTGTCCAAGCCATCCTCCGACACCTGTTTCTGTCGGCAGGATGCCTCGACCGATAACCGATTGAGCCCTCCTTCGAAAATACTGTTCGTTACGCAAAAGTCGGTTTGCATCTCCGAAATCCTGGATCGAGATGTGTCCGTCATGCCGACGGACGAACCGAACAAAAGCGTTCCGCCTCAGCTCGCCATTGTGACGAGCTTTCTCGATCTATGGGGAGTGATAGAGGAAGTGGACCTTATGGTCCGTTCCCTCAATGAGCATGTATGGCTTGCCGCTGCCTTCATCTTCACCGTGCCCCAATACGCGGTCTTCGAGCCTCTCGATCTTAGTCACCTCTGTTAGACAACTTTGTAACCGGGGATCGAAAAGCAGCGAGTTGTGAGCTGCCAGGGCACGCTGGCGATCATTAACACGCTGCATGGCCCGCTGCACCGTCTCGAAATCCGAGCGGATTATCCAACGCTTTGGAACCTTATGATCGGCGAGTCCCATACTGTGCAGAAACAATAATCGCGATTGCAGAGTGTGCTGCCGAACCTTGTCGTGGCGCTGCCACCGTTGCTTTCACACAGAACCTATGCCCGGCAAATCGCCTATACTACTTCTCTACCAATGCCGGCAGCCGTGCATGCGTCATGTCGAATAAGAGCAAACGGGATTCTCCGTTAGTGCAATCCGTCCTCGCCTTGGATAGCTATCTGAGCGAGCTTGAGCGTGTTGGCACGAAGATCAATGGTACGGACATGAGTGCCGACTTCGACGGTGAATACATTCAAAAGCTCATAACTCGCTTCACGGAATGCGGAAAGGGCATTTCCGAGGAAGTGACCCACTTGTCCACGCAACTTCGCGAAGCACAAGCACGCGCCGAAGCGGTGGCGCAAGGAGTGTCGCGCCAAGCCGAGCTTTTCAACATCCGCCGGAATGAGCGAAACGAAAGGTTGGAGGAGTTCCGCGTTCTGGGTGAAAAAGTCCGCGAACTGACCGCGGCCATCGGCCGATTTCGTCCCGCGCGCGGCGATCGCCTGACCGATGAGGATCGCGCGAGGCTGACATCCAACGTCCCCGGTTTTGAGGCGCGAGTGGCCGGCCTTATTGAAGAGTTACAAAATCTGCGGAAATCTGCGCGGGATTCACGAATGAAGGCTTTAGAGAAAAATGCCGAATCCCTGGCGCAAACGCTTCAAGCCGTACGCAAAAAGCTACACGAGCTTCAAGATGGTTGACAGATTTGGAATACCGTCATCGCCGATATCCGTACAGCCAGTGGGCGGTCGTGCGTCCAATATTGCGTACAGAGTGCACGATACCCGACGGAATAAACAATTCCTCGCCAGGCTCTGGATGGCAGACTCGACCGCCAATCTCAAATTCCACGGCGCCATCGACAACCATGACAACTTCATCGGTATTGTGAACAAAATCTTCCCACCGCCGGCCGGCTGGGTCAGTCCATAGGCCGCAACTAAATCCGCGATGCAACCAGTTCCGCTCGACTTTTTCTTGATCGGGAGGCTCGAATATCTCCTCATTATGTCACGCGGGGGCGGTCGATTCAGTTGTTCGAGGAGCTGGTCGGTGCCGGGCGAGGGATCGGCTCGAATGTTTTCCCGATCTGTTCCTGTATTTGTTTGCGGAACTCCAGTGGTGCGGAGACTTGATGGAACGGCTCTAAGGACCCTCCGGTACCGCGGATCACGATGGTGCCGAAGCCAAGCACGCGGCCGGTAAGCGTTTGATCGATGCCGACGCTTTCGATTTTGTTCAAGAACATTTCGGCGGTTTTGCTTTGGATAAAGCCGATCTTCAGGATGACTCGTTTGTTGGTGACGGCGAACTCTGCAGAATGCCGGTTGACAGTGGCTGCGAGCACAGGTATGGCGGCGATGATCAATAAGACGGCCCACGTAATCAGTATCGCCTGAGTCGACAGGGCGCTGGCTAAATCGGCTGCATAGAAAATCAGAGCACCGATGCCGAGAATCGCGAGGGCAATCAGACTCGGCTTGACGAAAAGAATCCAATGTAATCGGGCGCGGTAAGTGATGGTCTCGCCGGTAATCAGGTTGTTCTCGACGTATCCCACAGCATCATATTGTTGCAGCACGATGCTTTGAACGTCCACACGAAATCATCCAGTCAGCAATGTCCCAGTATCAAGCCCGAACTTCGTCAGCATTTCGCGCCATGCGTCCTCTGTGAATTCCCGAGAACGCATCTCCTCGACCAAGTCGTGTGGGTTGATCTTGAAGTCGCCGCGGCGGAGCCAGAGGTATCCTGGTTCGTGGTCTAGCTGCCAGCCTTCGCGGTAGAGGGCCAGTCCGAACGCGGCGGCGAAGAGATCGAATTTGTCTGCTGCCGCCACCGTCGATCGAAGAGAACCGAGAGTGACATCACGAAGCACCAAGCGCTCTCGCGAGCAGCGCCGCTTCCAGTCCGGAATGATTACGAGTTGTCCAGCCTCGTGCCATGAGACCGGAGTGAAATCTTTGGGGCCCTCCTCCGGCAGGAGTGTCCGGAGCAGCCGGACCTGCAGTTCCGCCCCGTTATTCAGAATCGAAGATGCCGGCAAATTATTCTCAGCTTCGATGGCAGGCAGGTCTGCGATCGCCGCGAGACGTTCCGCGAACGGCGGGTGCACATCGTCCGGCTTCCTTGCAGGTTCATCGTATTTTCGGCCGGTAAATTCCAGATAGCGCGCGTACCCTTCCATCACCGGCGGAAGGTAACCTCGTCCGAGCATGGGGAGGAGGGAGTCAATAACGTACGCATCAAAAGCCTGACAGTTTTGATGCACGATCCGCAACGCCTCACCGTAGGTGTAGGATCCGACCGTTTCGGCCGCCAGACGATCGGCCGCGAGTTCCTGAATTCGGAACATAGGCACCGTCATATACAGAACGAGCCGGCTGTACAACACGAATGGAAGACGAACCATGCGTAAGACGCGCGACTTCGGATCCCTGTCAGGACCCAGCATATTGATGGTTCGGCGAAGCCCACTCTGAATGAGGTGTATCCAGGCCCCAATGCGGATGTTTCCGCGATCGAGATGGCCAAATTCGTGAGCGACTATTCCTTGAAGCTGGGACACAGTCAAAAGGTGAAAAAGCGGCAGGCTGACGCACAGAATCCGTTTACCGCGCAGAATCCCCCCTGAGTGAAAGATGAAGGCGTTCACATGATCGAATACCAGATAAATTTCATCCGGCATCCGCTGCCCAGTTCTTGAGGCCACACCATTCACAAGCCCGAAGAATTGCCGCTGCTCTTGGGGTTCAACGCGCTCGCCATCGGGAATGGCATAAGAACCGCCGGGAAGGAACCCAACCACGACGACAGTACCGGCCACGATGAAGAAGAGGTAAAGCATGTGGTAATACGGGTCCTCCGACTGGGACGAGTAATAGGCAAGTACCAACGATCCGCCGCCCAAAGTGACGCCGAGGACCATGTAACCCAACGTTAATGCGACGACCATCACGATCCGCCAAGAGGGCAAGACTCGCATCATACTGCCTCCATTGTTCACCCTCGAGCAGGTGAGTGAGATTGAGTCGTTCGCATACCGGTAGGACTGTTCTTTCAGAGACTTCGAGTGACCGCGCGGTGGATCGACTCGTTACAGCGACGCGAGCGACGCCGTCGGTCACGTGTGCTGGTAAATTGTCCCTTCAAACATAAGACAAGCGAGAGGCGTACAAAAATACATGCCAATTGTAAAAAGTTGCGGATTGAGGGTGAGCTGCTAGGAAAGCATGGTGAAGGGGCGAGACTGCAAACAACTGTGGCTGCGGGGCGCGCGCGGACACGCACACCCCGCTGACCAGGCTACGGCTGTTGCACCTGCGGTCCTAACGGCGCCCGTTGGACAATCTCGATACGGGTACCCCAAGGATCGGTGATGTACGTGATAGTGCTGCCGGTAGGGGACTTGCGAACCGGCTCATCGAGCTTGATACCTTCCGCCTGGATCTTCTTCACGAATGCTTCGTGATCCTTTACATCAAAACCGATGTGGTCCAGCACACGCCCTCGCGTGGGCGCCTGTTTCGCGTCCGCCTTGTTGAACCGGAGCTGTACTCCCGGAAGGTCCACGACCGGGCCATTATTTCGGGTGCCCGGTTTGCCGCCAAAGGTCTTCGCATACCATGCTTGTGCTTTGGGAATTTCATTTTCCGGCAGGAAAAAATGAACATGTTCATTGCGGACCGGCATGGACTGCGTCTTGTCTTCCAGGATTTCGATACGAACGCCGTCCGGCGTCTCGACGAAGGCTTGGTCCAGCCGATTGTTGTTGCCCGGGAGCACCCGCACGCCCGCGGCCTTCCACTGGGCGACCCGCTGCTGGACGTTGTTGACGATGAACCCGACGTGGTTTACCACTGAACCCTGAGTGCCGCCCTCTCCCTTCTCATTTCCGAGGTTCAAATTGATCAAGACCCCGGGGAACATGATCAGCGGGTTTCCGCCGGGCGTGTACAACTTGCCGCCCATGGCAAGAAAGAGTTTTTTGTTTGCTTCCACATCCTTCGAGGCGATATGCCAGTGACCCATGGTCACCCCTACCTCGTTGAAGGGGGCTTGTTGCGCGGCCGCAGTGCCTGCCGTCAGCGTCAAAACCAATAACAAAGCTACCAACACACTTGTCTTCACGGATGCCTCCTTGAGCTGGATTCCCCATTAGTTTGGCGTTGCGTGAACGTTATCAGCCCTCATTCAAACTATCAAGCGGTTTGTGCCTTTTGTGAACCTTCCCCATTCGGCAAAGCTTCTGATCCCAAAGCAATTGAATAGCTGCGGCCGGTATGGCTCATTTACAATCGCATAAACCTATTCAACAGGAGGATCGCATGACGACAGGGCAGGTCAGTCGTTTCGTAGGAATTGGAGCGGGGCTTATGGTTGCCTTGTGGGCGGCGCCCGTTAATGCCAAGCAGTGTTATGCGCCCGATGCGCGGGCGCAGGAGCGCGCGTTCTCGCGGGCCGTGACAACGGAAGGCGGAAAGGTTCTTTGGCTTGGAGGACAGACCGCTTCGCTGCCACCGGTGGCGAACTTTGATGCACAGGTGCGGGATGTGTTTGCGTCGATCGAGAAGACGCTGAAGGCACAAGGCGGGACCCTGAAGGACATGGTGACGATGACCGTGTTTATCACCGATGCGCGGAACGGGGACCGGTTCGTCGCCATCCGCAAGGAAATTTTTAAAGAGTGTTTTCCGGCCAGCGCGTTGATCACCGTAAGCGGCTTGGCGGTTCCCGGCTTGCTGGTGGAAGTGCAAGGGATCGCGGTAGTCGGAGGAAAGTAGTCAGAGCCCGGCGAGCAGTTGGTGCCAGGACGCGCGTTCTTGTTGGGGAAAGAAACGGGGTTGAAGGGCGCGAATGTCCCGGCCGAGGTCTTCGTGCATGCTGGGGCAGGCCTCCGCGAAGCGGAGCTTTTCGGCGAGGCCGCCGAGATCGCGGGGTTCAAAGTAGCCCCGATAATTGAGCCCGAGCATTCCGATATTACCCGGAATTCTTGAACACAAAACGGGGACGCCGCAGGCGGCAGCTTCAGCAATGACGCTGGCGCCTCCTTCCATCAAAGAGGAGAGGACGAGGTATCGCGAACCCGACAAGAGGTACATGGCTTGGTCGTGCGGCTGATCGCCAACCCACTCGTATCGGGGATTCTTGCGCTCCTGTTCCCGGGCAGCCGCCTCCCAATCCGAATTCAGGGCGCGGCCGGCATGAACAATTCGGACGCGCGACTCATCCGGCAACAGGCGGGCAGCATTTGCGGCCAGAAGCGGATCCTTCACATCGCGGAGATGACTCAGTACGCAAACTTCCAAACAATCTTGCCGCGGCGGCCGGGGGGAAGCCGGCGCTACCGCCGATTGATAGATTACGGAAACCTTCGGGCGCATTGGTTCGGGCAATCCCTCGGGTCCGGCTTCCTGCAGAACAACGATTCGGGTTGCGAGTTCGATCGATCGCTCCGCTTCGGGATTTCCAGCCGGTAGATCGCCGTAAAGGTCCGTGCCGGTCATAGCAACGATCAATGGGAAACGGGGTTGTGTTCGGTGGAACCGCTCGACGCTCGGGTAGCTGCGGCGAGCATGCAAGGCGATCAGGAGATCGCACTCTCCATCGGCGCCGGACACCCATTCGATCGCTACCACGACGTGGTGACCCAATTCACGCAGAATCCCCGCCCAGCGGTTGGCCGTCACAGCATTTCCAAGTGTGGAGCGCGGCGCTTCGGGAGTGACTATGACGATCTTCACGATTCGAGCGCACAGGTGCGAAATCCTGCCCAAATGTCGGATCGTTCCGGTGTGTAGAAGTTCCTGTATGCGGGTCGCATCATGCGCGAACGCGTCGTGAAGGCACCTCCTCGCAGCGACTTGTGCGTGCGGAACCAGGGGCTGGAATACTCTTTGTAGGGATCCTCGGAAAAACCCGGATATGGAAGGAAGTCGCTCGACGTCCACTGCCACACGCTGCCAAACATCTGATTGCAGCCGCCGTGGCGCGCAGCGATTTCCCATTCGAATTCGGTGGGCAACCGCCGGCCGGCCCAGCGGCAGTAGGCGTCCGCCTGGAACCAGGAGATATTGGAGACCGGCCGGTGCGGCTCTAAGGGAATCCATTCGGCGAAATGGCGGCGCAGCCATCTGCCATCTTCAGCGCGTTTCCAGTAAACGGGAGGCGGGGCCCCGGCCGCTTCCACGAAGTTTAAAAACTCTTTTTGCGTGACAAGCGAGCGGGAGATCCGAAACGCGGGAACGCTGACAGTATGAGCCCACTTTTCGTTGTCGAAGATGAAGCCCTCATCGGCTGTGGATCCGATCGTGTACTCACCCCCAGGAATGGACACATCACTCGTTTCCGGCACCGGTACCGGCGGCGCATCCCTTCGTTGGAGCGCAGCGGGAAAGGGGTAGCCCAGAGTCTGACGTGTAATGAAAAAAGCCTCATCGTGCATGTCTTCATGGAATACGGACAGAAGCACGAAGTAGGCGTCCCGCGAAGGATCGAAAGAACTCCTGTACATGTAATTCATGACGCGGTCGCGAACTTCCAACATGTAGTGCAGTGTCTCGGCGCGTGACGGCAGCGGAAGATTCCAGCGGGCGTCGTGCGCGACCTTCGCCGAATCGTAAAGCCCATCACCATCGGGACGTATGGGAGGACGCCCCGCGGCGTGCTGCAGAACCCAGTATTCCTGAAAGTATGCGACGTGCCCGATCTCCCAAAGAAAGGGATTGATCGTGCTCAGTAGAGGCACGCGAAATTGCTCTTCCGAAAGATCGCACACGAGGTCGACGGTATGCCTGCGGGCATCGGCGACCAAAGCCTGAAGATCCTGGGGAGAGGCTCGCATTTCACCAGCCGACCGGCTTTCCTTTGATCTGCTCATCCAGCCAGGCATCAAGAGGCTTGAAGTAGTCCAGAATGGCAGTCGCGTCCATTTGCCTCGTTCCGGCAATCTTCTCCAGAGCCTCCGGCCACGGACGTGAAAGACCCATCGAAAGCATCGCGTTCAGCTTCTTACCGGCTTCCGCGCTCTCATAGATCGAGCAGCGATGAATCGGCAGCGCGCAGTTGGCGGCTTGCGAAAGAGCCCGATGGAACTGGAATTGAAGAATGAATGCCAGAAAATACCGCGTGTATGGGACATTTCCCGGGACGTGATATTTCGCTCCGGGATCGAAAAATTCCTCGCCGCGCGCGGCCATGGGCGCGACCCCCTGATATTTCAAGCGAAGATCCCACCAGGATTTGTTGTAATCCTCGGGCTTGATTTCTCCGGAGAAAACTTTCCACCGCCATTGGTCGATCAACAATCCAAAAGGAAGAAACGCGATCTTCTCGAGGGCCTTATCGAGGAGCAAACCGATATCGCGCGAGGCGTCCGGCGCTTTATCGATCAGTCCGATCTTCGCCAGGTATTCCGGAGTAACCGAAAGAGCAATCGTGTCTCCAATCGCTTCATGGAAACCATCGTTCGCGCTGTCGCGAAAGATCACCGGCAGATCTTTGTATGCGCGCTGGTAGAAGTTGTGGCCCAGTTCATGATGGATCGTCTTGAAGTCCTCATCCGTAGGCTGGATGCACATCTTGATGCGCACGTCCTCCACGGAATCAATATCCCAGGCGCTCGCATGACAAACGACTTCGCGGTCACGAGGCTTCACGAACATCGAACGCTCCCAGAAGGTTTGCGGCAGCGGCGCGAACCCGATAGATGTGTAAAAGCGCTCTCCTGCCTTAACCATTTCCACGGGCGCCATTCTGCGGCGATTCAGAATGTCCGTCAGGTTGTAGCCGGGATCAGCATTAGCGGGCGCAACCAAGGGATAAATATTGGTCCAGTCCTGAGCCCAAATATTCCCGAGAAGATGCGCGGGAAGCGGACCGCTTACAGGAACGATGTCGCCATACTTTTCGTGGAGCTTCATGCGGACATAGGCGTGGAGCTTCAAGTACAGCGGCCGAACTTGACCCCACAGCCGATCGAGCTCTTTCGTGAACTCGTCCGGAGGCATGTCGTATTTGGCACGCCACATGGCACCCGTGTCGGCAAACCCGAGTTCCTTCGCACCCTTGTTGGAAAGTTCCACAAAGCGAACGTAATCTTTGCGCATCGGGGGCGAAATCGTGTGCCAGCCTTCCCACACTTCGCGCAGCTTTTTCGGGTCGCGAGACTCGCGCATGATGTCGGTGATCTTGTTGATGTCGAGACATGTCTCCGGTTTCTTCGGATCCGGGCACCACTTGCCTTTACCGTACGCCGCATCGAGATTCGCCGCAATCTTGGTGAGTTCTTCGCCTTCCTTGGGATCAGAAGGCGTGGCCATGACGAGAGAGACCTTCAGGAGGTTGAGCTCTCGCCGGAGATCAGGCGCCAGGTCGAGCTTGTCGAATTTCACGGATTCTTTTGAGAACCGAGCTGTGGCATCAATAAAGCGCTGATTCGCGCGGGCGTTCAGAGCCGACGTATCGTCGGTGATGTGGGTCTCGGAAACCCATCCCGCCTGGCTCCCTTCGATTCCTAACTTCAGTAAAGTCTCATTCACATTGTCCATGAATTTCTGCGCGCCGGCGCCGGTGGCCACAGCGGCGTCGTTTCCGCTGGTCGGCGCGGTACAGGCGGACAGACTCAGGAGTAGACATAAGGCTGTTGCAAGATGGGTTTTCATAATCCATAAGAATATATAAGCTATTGGGATTGATCTCAATATGAGGAGGTACTCTGTGAAACGTAAAGCTTCTGCGGCCTGGCAAGGGGGTTTGAAAGACGGCAAGGGCACGATTTCCACAGACAGTGGTGTGCTGTCGAATGTGGCTTATTCATTTTCAAAACGATTCGAAGAGGAAAAAGGAACTAACCCTGAGGAATTGATTGCGGCGGCTCACGCGAGCTGCTTCGCGATGGCGACGTCCGCGCAGCTCGATGGCGTGGGCATCAAGGCGCAGAACATCTCGGCCACCGCCACTGTGGCGCTGGAAAAGGTTGGAGACGGGTTTTCCGTGACCACGAGCCATCTTCAGGTGACGATCATAGCGCCCGGTGCGGATCGCGCCAAAGTTCAGACAGCGGCGGAAAATGCGAAGAGC
>WNGM01004991.1_pt1 | contig 10416 bp, 9 predicted proteins | sample 5400571 | NCBI WGS metagenome assembly WNGM01 (sample SAMN13153378, study PRJNA577476) | soil metagenome | isolation source: 100 cm soil or saprolite under Garry oak tree replicate 2 | place: USA:California | collected 2016-06-15 | reverse complement strand
GTTTCGAATGGGTGATCAATTGCATCGGTGTCATCAAGCCACATATCCACGATGATAATCCGGTCGAAAGAGAGCGAGCAGTCGTTGTCAACGCCGTGTTCCCGCATCTGCTAGCCCGCGCTGCCGCCCTGACAGGGGCCCAAGTTCTTCAGATCGCCACCGATTGTGTTTTCTCCGGCCAGAGAGGCCAATACATGGAGCACGATAGGCACGACGCCTTAGATGTCTACGGCAAATCGAAGAGCTTGGGGGAAGTTCCGTCCGACAAGATTCACCACCTACGAGTTTCAATCATCGGCCCAGAGCCTTTGCGGCATGTTTCGTTGCTAGATTGGTTCCTCGATCGACCCAAGGGGAGTAGCGTTCAGGGCTATACGAATCACCGATGGAATGGAATCACGACCCTCCATTTTGCAAGGCTCTGCCACGGCGTCATCACGCGGCAATTGAGGCTGCCTCGTGTGCATCATGTCGTCCCGATCGACACGGTTAGCAAGGCAGAGCTGTTGGGCAGCGTCGCCGAAAACTATCAGCGGGGTGATATCGAAGTCAGGGCGAGCGAGGCCCCAGCAACCGTAGATCGAACTCTTGCAACTTCCGACTCGATCTTAAACCGCAGATTGTGGGAGGCCGCTGGCTATCCGCAGCCGCCGTCAGTTGCGCGGATGGTGGAGGAACTTGCGCAATTCGATTGCCGCTTTCGGAGCGAACTGTGCATACGGAGGAGTCATTAACATCCACTAGAGGCAGGCCTATCTTTGCTTCGCAAAATGATTGCTGCGGCTGAGACAATGCCGTAATGCGAAAAGTTGAGGCAGACTGCTTTAGCTCTAATCGGCATAAACCCGAGCGACAAACTGCGGCTATGAAACTACTAACCATCCTAGGCACGCGCCCCGAGTTCATCCGGCTGAGCCAGATCATCCGGAAACTCGATGGACTCTGTTGCCACGTGATCGTGCACACTGGCCAGAACTACGATGTCAACCTCAACGATGTCTTTTTCCAGGAGATGGGCATTCGGGCACCCGACCACTACCTGAGGGCCCGAGGAAGCTTCGGCGAGCAAATCGGCACGATCCTGACACAGGTCGAATCCGTGCTTCGAGAGGAAAAGCCGGACCGTTTCCTCGTCCTGGGCGATACGAACAGTAGCTTGGCCGCCATCGTTGCGAAGCGGATGGGCATTCCCGTGTACCACATGGAGGCAGGCAACCGGTGCTATGACGACCGCGTTCCTGAAGAAGTGAACCGCCGGATCATAGACCACTGCAGCGATATCCTCATGCCCTATACGCACCGGAGCAAGGAGAATCTGCTTCGGGAAGGCATCGAACGCCAGCGGATCTTTGTGATCGGCAATCCGATCTACGAAGTGCTGGAATATTTCGCTCCGCAGATTGAAGCGAGCAATGCGCTTGAGCAATTCCGCGTCGCGCCCGGCAACTATTTCCTGGTGACATTCCACCGGGCTGAGAATGTCGACCACCCAGAGCGCCTCGCGCGGCTGCTCCAGGGCCTCGATCTGGTGGCCGAAACCTATCGCGTGCCGGTGATCGTCAGCCTGCATCCTCACACGGCAAACAACATGGACCGCCACAAACCACAGCACGGGTCGGACCTTGTACATTTTTCGAAGCCGTTTGGTTTCTTTGATTTCGCAAGGCTCGAGCGCCATGCTCAATGCGTCTTGACGGATAGTGGAACCGTCCAGGAGGAATGCGCAATCCTGGGAATTCCAAATGTCACCGTGCGCGATGCGACTGAACGGGCGGAAACGCTTGAATGCGGCAGTAACATTCTCTGCGGGAGCGTACCGCAAATGATTCTCCAGGCGGTACAGGTAGCGCTGAGCTCGTCAAAGGATTGGCGGCCCCCCGCAGAATATATGGTGCCGTACGTTAGTGATATCGTGAGCAAGGTCGTTATGGGATTCAGGGAGCCATGTCGCCATGCATAAGGGCGAGTCGACTACATATTGCGTCCAGGGGAATATAGGGGAAAATGAACGCTGCTTGAGCCAAATTCAGCTCCTGGGGGTGAGGTTCGACAATGTTACGATCGCCGAGGCAGCTGACTGCATCGAGGAATTCATTCGGGGCCGTCGACCATCGAAGGTTCTCTCACGAAACGCGACGATCCGCGTGCTGGAGGATCAAAACCCAGCGCTGCATCAGTTTTACGCGACCAGTGACCTGGTCACGGTGGACGGGATGGCCTTTGTCTATCTGGGGCGCCTGCTCGGGCGTCCCTTCAAGGAAATGACGGGTGGGCCGTTCCTTTGGTACGAGGTACTCCGGCGAGCGGCGACGAAAGGTTACGGCGTATTTCTGTTGGGCGCTCGGCAAGTTACTCTCGAGAACGCCGTGGAAAGGCTTAATCGCCAATATCCGGGATTAAGGATCGTTGGCTTCCAGCACGGTTATTTCACCGCCCAAGAAGAAACCCAAGTCGTCGAAACAATTCGAAGCTCGCACCCGGACATCTTGATGGTGGGTATGAGTTCACCGCTGAAGGAAGAGTTTCTTGAACGAAACCTGGATCGGTTGGACGTGCCGGCATGTATCGGTGTTGGTGGCGCCATCGACGTTTTTGCAGGCGTTTCCCGACTGGCGCCAGTCTGGATGCGCAAGGCCTGTCTGGAGTGGCTGTATCGCGTGTGGCAGGAGCCGCGGCGCCTCTGGAAACGATACCTTTTCAGCCATGCGAGATTCCTTCTCCTTGTAGGGCGGGAGTTGATGGTGAGAGAACCCAAACACTTTCGGAAAGCGCCAAACATACGGTAAGAGATTAGGGGAATGACGTTCTGATGATGCGCCGATCGCGTGGAAGAAAGAATAGTGGAATTCCGTAGTACACGGGGAAAGACGAACTAATCATGCGAAAGCGGATTGTAGTAACAGGGGTAGCGGGGTTTGTAGGCAGCAACCTTGCAAGTCATCTTTTGAATAAAGGTTATTCGGTGGCAGGGCTCGACAACCTATCTGCGGGAACGCTCGAAAACGTTGACCAACGAGTCGAATTTCACGAGGTCGATATTCGCACCCCCGCGATCTACCGACTGTTCGAAGGAGCGGACGCGGTCTTTCATCTCGCGGCGAAAACATCTCTAGTTGACTGTCTGAGTAAGCCGCTGGACGCGGCTAGCATGAACGTCGTGGGAACCCTGAACGTTCTGGAAGCCGCACGTGAAGCGAGCGTCCGCAAGTTCATCTACGCGGACACTTCCGCCGAGTATGAGGGCATCTTTGAGTTTCCCACCCCCGAAGAAAGAATCCGGCCAATTGGCGTCTACGCTGCCAGTAAGCACGGCGGGGCTGCGTTCTGTGAAAGCTACCGGGAGCTTCACGGGATGAACATCACTATCGTCCGCTACTTCAATGTCTACGGACCGGCTCAGGATTGGCGCAGAGTTGTTCCGCCGGTCATGAGCTCTTTTATCATTCGAATGCTTCAGGAAGAGCGCCCCATCATTTACGGAACCGGAGAGAAACGGAGGGACTTCATCTATGTCGATGATGTAAACGATTTACACCTTGTGATTCTCGAAGACCATCGCGCTGATGGCAAAATCTTCAACGTCGGATCTGGAGTGAACTTTTCCGTCAACGAAATCTACCAATTGGTCGAAGATCTCCTAAAGACCGGACTGCAGCCGATTTATAAGCCTGACCTCCCAGGCGAGGCTCAAATCACGCTCGCGGATATTTCCGCGGCGAAAAGCCTCAACTGGAAGCCGCGGGTCGACATCAGAGACGGGCTGTGCCGAACGATCGAGTACGTGCGAAGACGAGTGCTCAAGGCGAAGATTGGCCTTATCGGAGCCTAGTCAGAGCGGCGCGAACCTGCGAAGTCGATAAATCAATTGAGGGGCAAAATCTGAACGCAAAGTTGAAGGGCAGTCGAAGTCAAAGCCGCCGTATGGAGCCAAAATGATTCTCACCAGGACACCTTTTCGGGTTACGTTAGGTGGTGGCGGCACGGACCTCCCTTCCTTCTATCGAGAGAATGGAGGGTTCATCCTTGCCGTGAGTATTGACAAGTATATGTATCTTAACGTTAATACTCCCATCGTAGACGACAAGATTCGAGTGCGTTACACCAGCTCCGAGATAGTGGACCACGTGGACGAGGTTCAACATACAACGGCGCGTGAAGCGCTGCGGCATTTTGGTATTGCAAGTGGAATCGAAATCGTTTCGATCGCGGACATTCCGGCGGGAACGGGCTTGGGATCCTCAAGTTCCTATCTAGTGGGTCTCTTGAACGCCCTGCATACGCTCCTGCAAGATCAAGCCACTCCGCAGAAGCTGGCCGAAGAAGCTTGTCACATCGAGATCGAGGTTTTAAGAAAACCAATCGGCAAACAAGATCAATATATGGCTGCTTTCGGGGGTCTAACCGCGCTAGACATCAAACCCGATGGCCGAGTGTTCGTGACACGCTTGGAGCTGGATGTGGATTTGGTCGAGAGCCTGGAGCACAATATTCTAATGTTCTACACAAACGAAATGCGCGATGCCACAACCATTTTGAGGAAACAGGATGAAGCGGCACGCCTTAAGGACCCCAGAGTCGTCAAGAGTCTCTGCGAGATCAAGGCTATTGGGCTCGAGATCCGTGATGCCATATCGAAGGGCAATCTGAGACGTTTCGGAGAGCTTTTGGATGCCCATTGGCAGTCAAAAAAGCGACTTTCTGAAGGAATTTCAAATCCCCGGATCGATGTTTGGTACGAGCTCGCAAAGCAAAATGGAGCGATTGGCGGGAAAATTTCTGGCGCAGGAGGGGGAGGTTTTCTTATGCTGTACTGCGAAGAGAACAAGGCCGCCTTGCGGCTGGCGATGCGCGAAGCGGGCCTACGCGAGCTGAAATTCCGCTTCGATTTTGAGGGAAGCAAAGTCGTGTTTGACGTTGTTTCTCGCGATGGCAGGTTGGCCCATAATCATCGTCATAACAATCACGAACCTGTGCTCGCTTTCGCTCAAAAGAGCACCGGTTAGTACTCCTATCCCTCCAAATGAAAGCCGTTTTGCTGGACCGCGATGGCGTGATCAACGCCCTCGTCTACCACGAGGACGCTGGCGTCATCGATGCACCTTTCAAGCGCTCCCAATTCAAACTGCTTCCACGCGTTCCAGAAGCCATTCGGTTGCTGAACGACATGGGCTTGAAGACCGCCATCGTTTCGAATCAACCGGGCATCGCCAAAGGGCACCTCAGCATCAAAACCCTCAAGCTTTTTGAATGCAAAATGTTGAGCTCCATACGGGGGGCGGGCGGCAGGATCGATCAAGTCTATTACTGCCTCCATCATCCGGAAGCACGAGCCCCCGAACTCCGAAGGTCCTGCCAGTGTCGTAAGCCAGAGATTGGAATGCTGAAGCAGGCAGCCCTGGACCTGCATGTAAGACTTGACGAGTGCTACATGATCGGCGACGGCATTCCCGACTTGCAGGCAGGTATACGTGCGGGCTGCCGCACCATTTTCATTGGACGTTGGAAGTGCGAAATATGCCAATTCATCCAAGGGAATGATGTACGCCCTCACTTAGTGGCAAGAGACCTCTGGGAAGCCTGTCAACTCATTCAGGCGGAATTACAGAACTAGCTTCCAAGCGATTTTTCGAGCTCGCAGTGCTCGAAAGGGATTCTTTGATCTCCGCACGATCTTCCGAGCACGCAGGAGAAGCACATCTTAGCTTGGAGGAATATCAAGTGTCCGTCTCAACCGTAGCCTCTCCACGGGGGCAGCGTTCCATGGTCCCGTGCCATGTTTGCTCGAGTACGAACGATACTACGTACATTGAAGCGCGGGGCTATCGCATTGCACAGTGCACGAATTGCCGACTTTGGTTCGTCAATCCTCAGCCAACAATGGAAGAGCTCAGACAGTTTTATGCCACTTACGATGAAGGAAAGCTATGGCGAAGTCTGGAAGCGCACTTTAATCGTGGCGTCCGCAAGGCCATTCTGCAGTTGAAGCAGGCAGGAACAGTTTTGGATGTGGGTTGTGGTTCCGGTAACTTCCTGAGCTGCATGAAAGAGGCCGGATTCTTCGTGTTTGGTATCGAGCCGTCCGGGAGCGGGTCCGAATATGGACGCGAGGCACACGGGGTCGATATCTACCACGGCATGATCGAGGACTATTTGACGGCAAATGCAGGCCGGCAGTTTGATGTAGTTACGCTGTTAAACGTGCTCGAACACTTGACTGATCCCGCTGGAATTTTGAAGCAGTTCGCTCAGGTTCTAGCGTCAGACGGGATGTTGACGATAGTTGTTCCAGATGCGCGTTTCCACGATCTGCTCGGAAGGGTGCGCCGCTTCGTGGGTATGGCTGATCCCTATTGGATCGAGCAGCCCAACAAGTTTCTTGCAGGCTTCAGGCTGCCAGAGCATTTGTGTTCATTTCAACCGAGCACAATAGCGTCTTTATTGCGACGATGTGGATTTCGGGTTGTTGCGATAGAAAGCGCTCCAGTTATCTTTAATGAGGGGCTTCATCGAAATGTCGCGAAGCTGCTGATGTTCTGGATGTCACGGGCGCTTCATTACCTCAGTTTCCGGCGGGTCCTTGTTGGTTATTCGACGCTGGTATTGGCACAAAAGGATTCCGCAAAGTCCACTTCGGGAGCACAACAGACATGAATTACGTGAAACAATATGTCGAGGAAGCCTTGCTAATCCTGAAACAGTTGGACCAGTCAGCTGTCGAGCGCACTGCGGACCTGCTTCTTGAGCTCCGCGAGCGGGGTGGCCGGCTGTTCCTCCTCGGGGTCGGCGGCGGAGCGGGTCACGCCTCGCACGCCGTCTGCGACTTTCGCAAAATCGCGCAGATCGAAGCTTACTCACCCTCCGACAACATCTCCGAGCTCACCGCCCGCGTCAACGATGATGGATGGGAGTCTTGTTACGAGAATTGGCTGCGCGGGTGTCATCTGAACGATGCCGACATGATTTTTGTCTTTTCCGTGGGCGGCGGGGATGCGACAAAAAATATCAGCGCCAACCTCGTCCGTGCGCTCGACTACGCCCGCGAGGTCGACGCCACAATATGCGGCGTCGTCGGCCGCGATGGAGGTTACACTGCGCAGGTTGCGGATGCTTGCGTATTAGTTCCGGTCGTGAATCCCTATACGATTACACCCCATACCGAATCCTTTCAGGCCCTGATCTGGCATCTTCTCGTATCCCATCCCAAATTGCGGGCCGCTGAGATGAAATGGGAATCGGTCCAGCAGCCTACTGCGAAGGTATAACGAAACGCCTCGTCATAATCTGCTGTAGTTCACTCCCGCTCAGGCCCTGTTCTTTCGTGAATCTTTGGACGGTCTTCCCATGTCTCCTAGCACAAAAGTCCGCAAGGCGGTGATCCCTGCGGCAGGCTTCGGCACGCGTATGATGCCAGCCACCAAAGCCATTCCCAAGGAGATGCTCCCGGTTGGCGGAAAGCCTCTCATCCAGTTCGCAGTCGAAGAAGCGGCGGCCTCCGGAATAGAAACTGTCATCTTCGTCATCCACAACCACAAGTCAGTCCTGCAGGCGCATTTTGGCCGTAATCCCGAGCTAGAGTCTTTCCTGGAAAACCGCCGGCACACAACGGCGGCCGAACTCGTTCGCCGCCTTGCTGGTTTGGCGGAATTCCTCTATGTCGAACAGGAAAGACCACTGGGTCTTGCCCATGCTATTTCTTGCGCGCGGCCGCTAGTAGGAGAGGAAGCTTTTGCTGTTCTTCTTCCGGACGTAATCATGCTCGGTGGAGTCCCAGTGACCCGCCAGCTGCTCAGTTCGCGCGAGCGGCATGGTGGAAGCGTTGTTGCCATCCGTGAAGTCGAATTCGGCGATGTTGAACGCCATGGTATTCTCCGTGTCGATTCTTATGTCGATCCTCCCTCCGCCCGTCCAGTCCGCATCGCTGCGCTTGTTGAAAAGCCTTCGGCTGCCCGTGCCCCCTCGCGGCTCGGCGTTTTCGGCCGCTATGTCCTCGAACCTGTCGTCTGGGAATTTATCGCTCAAGTGCCACCAGATCCGCGAGGTGAGATGCAGCTCACCGACGCACTCAATCTCTTGTGCCACGAAAGTCCGCTCTTCGGTCACTTTTTCGAAGGTTTGCATTACGATGCTGGCGACCCTCTCGGCTACCTCAGGGCCAATGTCGAGATTTCTCTGCAGGATCCCCGACTGCGTCAACCGCTTCTGGACTATTTGTCGCGTCTCCATCCGCTTGCTGAAGATTCCGCCTCTTGCCCGCCGGCCACGCTCTACGGCTCTTCTGCGACGCGCTGACCCCCATCACGTCTTGCCTTCTCGAATACATCGGGAATCTCACGATGCGTATGCAGATGCGCCGATTCAACTGGTCAATGATACAGCGTGTCCCTAAACAACCGTTGGTTCTAGGTTCAAATCCTAGTAGCGGCGCACTCCGTGATATTTGCTGTGACAGCTAGCACAAAGAGAAATCAAGTTGTCTATCACATCATCACCAAGCCGGCTCCCAGGTTTCATATGATGGACTTCTAATCCTTCCATGGAGCCGCACTCTTGACACCTCCAACCATCTCTCTCGAGGACCTGGGTTCGGAGCATCGCATACCCTTCCGGACTCAATTTAAGCCTGGGTTGCTTTTGACGTAGACGTATCGGATCTATTGAACTCCGCATAATCAAATCTATTGTTGAGTCTCGGCCAGGTTGGCACCCGCCAGAAAATCAGCACAAATCATCTCCAGGCAATAACCCCTAGACTTATCGGTTCCAAGCATCAGGCCGGCAGTTTCGAGAGCTTTCTCGACCACGGGTAACTGGCTCTTATAAAGCTTGAAATAGATAATCTCCCAAGCCTCGGTCTCTTTTCCGGTAAGATGCCGTTCCACCTCTCCTTTAAAGCCTCCTTCGGTAGTTCCCTCGCTTTGTGCAACCAGGTTGCACAATCAAAGTCTTCTCCGTCCTTCCGCACTACCTTGACCAGCTCCACCGCTTTGCTCCAGCCAACCTCTCGAAGCTGCTGCTTTGAGACTCGTGTCAGGTTCTCGTGGATCGCCATCAAGTAATAGGCTTTTCGCCGTGATTCCGGAAAGCGCTTCTCAAGAAATTCATCGAACGACTTCAAGTTCTCTAATCTCCAGTACTGCCCTGCCCGAACCTCGCACAGGTACTGCCCCAACTCCACAAACCGCGCGTCCTTCTCTCGCTCTTTAGTCTTCTCCCAGCTCAAGATCTCATCGATCTTGCCCAAGACGAAGACTGCCCGCCGGTGATTCAATTCCGGTGCCACGGCAGTCCGTCCGTTAATCCACAAGCTCGTCTAGCTAGGCTGTCAGATGCCACTATGTCGCGGCTAGCAGGGGTGGTGCAAACGCCCCAAGGTCGCTTGCTTCGCTCTGATAGCCATTTTGCAAAACGAATCAGTCATTTAACACAATGTAGTGAAATTGTTATTCGGAGAACGAGTCCCCGTTCAGCGGGCCAAAACGGTCAAGGAAGCGTCTTGAAGAGCCAAGGAGCTCTATCACTTCAATGGTCGAGGGCGGGCTAGGTGCAAACATCCACATGCTATGGTCTTGCGGCAAAGAGTTCGGTCAGTACGGCGTCCCCTGCGCCAGGCTGGGACGCCAGACCGCAATCGTCTGAAGAGTGTCTAGCGAAACAGCACCGCCAACGTCTTGCGCCCGTGCTTCGCCAGCAAACGGAAGGGCCGAAACACGTAGTAGAAGGAGGGGGGCATTTGAGGCCAGTCGAACAACTGCAGGTCGCCGGGCGTCGGAACCGCCAGTCGAGAAAGGTAGCGGACTCTGTCCGCGGAGCGATTTGTCACGCGAAGATTGAAGGCCGTTCTCTCCCGGAGTCCGAGATTGCTGGTCGTGTCACTCGCCAGCCATTCTCGCACCTGGGCGGCTAGCCCACCCACGGCGGGGTCAGTCCGCATCCTCACCAAGACTTCCGAGGGAAGCTCTGCGCCCGCTAGGTCACGCGCGAGAGCCAAACCCAGGAAGAGCATCCGGCTGCGTCCTTGCGCCTCGGCCTGTTCCAGGACTTGCGTCCAATTCATCAGCGGATGAGAGCCGACCAATCCGGCGATGTCGCAGATCCAACCCAACCGTTCCCAGAGATGCTTCGAGCCGTGCGCGCAGAGAAAAAGAAGCAGCTCCTCCCGCGGGACGGTAGGCACTTGCATTCCCCCTAGGCGTCGGTATTCGATGCGCTGCCAAAAGCGTTCGTCGTCGAGCGCGTGAGAAATCATCCGAGGTAGCACGTGCCAGTGAACGTCCAGTTCGATGCCTGTCGCCGGCCGAATGAAAACAAACTCGGAGGCGAAGTCCAAGAGTGCCCGCTCCGGAACGCGCGAGAGCATAGACGAAGGCAGATATCCTTCGGCCAGCAGCAGTTTCTTGAGTCTTAGGAAATCCTGTT
>WNGM01010056.1_pt1 | contig 10420 bp, 10 predicted proteins | sample 5400571 | NCBI WGS metagenome assembly WNGM01 (sample SAMN13153378, study PRJNA577476) | soil metagenome | isolation source: 100 cm soil or saprolite under Garry oak tree replicate 2 | place: USA:California | collected 2016-06-15 | reverse complement strand
CGATCGGAACCGCAAGCCCGGCCTCAGGGGCCATAATGGAAGATATCTCTACAACAGCCAGCAGGAAAACCTCGGCGCTGCAGAGCTGCGCGAGTTTGGCTCCCTCCCGCAACGCCCGCCGTCCGTCGATTGAGCCGTCATAGGCGAGAAGAACCTTTTTATACATGAGGCGCTCCTATCGATCGCTGCGTGAAGAATAGCACCAATCGACCAGGACAGATCACAATTTTGACCCAGGCGGGCTGCTGCTGGCGACCAGCTCTCTGCTCCCGGATCGGCTATTTGCTGTTCGCCATTTTATCGATGGAAAAGTGCATCGGAAGCAAAACCGGCATCCACCTCCGGATCGAGTCCGGCTACGCGCTACCCCTTCGAACCGGTGCGCATCGCGCCGCCCGCGCCGGGCAATTGCACCGCCGGGCGGGTCTGCGCCGGCGCCTGTCGCGCGCGCTGGCGCTCATCGTCATAGAGTCCGGGCCGATACCTGGCGCGGGCGACCGCCATGGTCGAGCCGCGCCACGCCGCCAGCATGATGAGGGCCGATCGCTCGTGCAGATGATCGTATAGCCGCGACACCCGGTAGACGTAGTTCACGGAACAACCGTATTCGGGATTGAGAAACAGCAGCACTCGCTGGAAAACCGGACTCGGCATATCCAGCGCCTTGACGGCGCAGGCCAGCGGCTCGCCGCCGGGATCGTTGACCACCTGCGCGGTGATCCGCGCCGGCAGGATCAAGGCCTCGCCGAGCTCCAGCGTGAAGTTCTCTATGTCGGCGGCGAAGGCTGCCATCTCCAGCGTTTCGATGGCGCGTGCGGCGCGCGGGGCTGGAATTCGCGCCGAAGCCTTTAAGGGCGTCTCCAGGAAATTGTGCAGGATCAAGGCGCGCTCGCTGGCGTTGGCGCGGAAGAACATGTCGCTGATCTCGGCGGCATCGTTCGGCTGCATCGACAGGTTCGACGACGACAGGCGCAATTGCGCCGCGCTCGGTGGTTCGACCGGCGGCGCCGCCGAGGGCGGTGGAATCTCGCGGGCGAGAGGAGCGTTCCCATCAGGACTCGAGCGCCGCAGCCCCAACCTGTTCAGGACTTCGACCGGCGTCCCCGGATAGATCGCAAGCCGCGCCCGAACGGCGGCCCGCGTGGCGTCATCGACCTCGTCGATCAGGCGGGAAGTCAGCTCGACAAACTGCCGCTCTTCGTCGGCGCTATGCGCGTTGGCCTGAACGTAGAGATCGGTCAGCACGCGCAGCAAAGTAGGCTTGATATCGACGCCCTCGCGGCGCGAGAGCGTCATCAACCCGTCGAAACCGGGAAATAGCAGGGGTGTGGTCATGTCAGAGGTACGCGACTGAGTAATACTCGCGCCATCCTAGCGGCGTTGCTTTAACAGTCCGTTAAGGAAAACAAACTGTGAAGCTTTTCACAGTTTCGCCGGTTCGATTGTGCCACAACGAGCCGCCGGACGGGGCGGTCGATCTAATCGGAAGCCGCGCCGGCGCGTTAAGATGCCGTTAACCACGTCCTGTTCTTAATGACGGCCTGTCGCCGGCCCGATCGCGCCAGAGCGACAACCAAAGAGAGTTAGAGATGGGCACCATCATTGAATTTCCGGCGGATGCGGCCTCGCGGCGGCCGGGCCCAACCATGGATGGCGCCCCACGCGAAGGCATGGGGGTCATCCTGATCCTCCCCGTCGTCCGGATCGAACGCGAGCCCGACAAGACCAGCGGTGGCAGCGGACCGGAAGAAGGTACGGCCCCGGGCCGCCGTCGCCGTCGGCGCACCTGACATCGGACATTATATCATGCCGGAGACGTGTTTCCCGATCCGGACCAGACTGCGGATCCGGTGGCGCTCACCTGGCCTGGCGCTGCTTCTGATCGCCATCGTCCTCGGCGGCTGCAGTGGCGGCGATTTCGGCCGCACCCGCCAGGATTTTCGCAACGACGACATGCACCGCTGGCTCGGCGCCGAGGCCACGGCAAGCATCGGCCTGCGCGCATCGCAATTCCAGCTCACCGACAATGAACGGATGCTTCGCGATCTCGCGTATCCCCTGATCGAGCCGCCGCATTCGCGGCCGGCCTGGAAGAGCGTGTTCGGCGATTACACGGCGCTTCCCTCGCCATGGCGGCAGAAAGTGGTGTTCGACCGCACCGCCTATGGCCGCATTTTGATCGACGAGCCGCACCGCTCGCACACCTCGCGCTATGCGCAACTGATGGAAGACGTTCGCGACGACATCACGCGGTTCGAGCCGTTTTTCGCCACCGCGGTGCGCGTGATCGACCTCGACAGGAAACGCAACGCCAGTCTCAAGCTGATCTCGGAACTCACGCCTGTCGAGCGCGCCGATGCCGTCGCCCGCATGGAAGAGAACACCATGATCGTGCAATGGGTGCAGCAATGCCTGGAGCGCAGGATCTCGTCTTACCGCTGGGCGCTGGAGCGGCTGGTGATCCACGCGCCGGATAACATCGCCTCCGACGCCGATCGGCTGATCGGCGAACTCGCAGCCCAAACCGCGAACCCGCCGGTCGCGACGCAGCCGGTGATCGGGCATGCGTTAAGCGCGCGCGGCTGAATTTGGCCAAGTCTGTCGCCTGATTTTTCTATCGCCTGATTTTGGCGACGTGCTTGGCGCGACTTGCGCCCGGCCGCTGCTTCCTGAGTTTCGCGATGAAATTTTTCAGCGCGTCCGACGGAGGCCGGGCCGCGCTGTAGGCAAGTCCTACATGACGTTTCACCTCAACCTCGATCTCGCGCACGACCACATCCGGATGGGCGCGCGCCACGCCCTCCGGAACGATCGCAACGCCGACGCCGGCGGCGACGAGGGCCATGGCCCAATCCTCCGATTCGGCAATCGCGACGGGTTCCCTTGGCTGCGCGGTACGGGCAAAGAACTCGCTTTGCTCGCAGTGGCAGCGATCGATCATCGCCACGCCGGCGAAATCCGACGTGCGAAGCCGGTCCTTCAAGGTGAGGGGATGCGCGGGCGGTAATGCTGCGACATAGCGATCGACCCAGAGCGGAACGAAGTGCTCGTCGGCATCGATCATGCTCTTCGAAATGATCCGCGCATCCGCGGCTTCGTTTGCGCCCACCAGGCGCAGGGCGACATCGGAAGCGGCGGTCAGCGGCTTCAGCAGCGCGATCGTGCGGGGCATGTCGAGGGTTCGCATCAGCCCGAGCGTCAAGGCTTGCCGTTCTGACGGTTTTCGAAACAGATTTCGCGCAGCNNNTCGCGCAGCGTCCGCGTCATCGATGATGCGACGGGCAACCGAATGAAACTGCTCGGCCGATGCCGTCGGGGCGACGCCCTTCTTGTGCCGGATGAACAGCGTCGTCCCGAGTTCGGCTTCGAGGTTGGTAATGGCCGCCGAGATCGAGGGTTGCGAGATGAAGCAGCGCCGGGCCGCCGCTGTCAGGTTGCGCTCCCTGAAGACGGCGGCGAAATATCGAAGCTCCCGGATATCCATAGGTCTATCCTATCGATTATATCAGAAATCGATATTTTACCTATGGCCAACGAGATGGCAAGCCAGCACCGGTTTAGGAAAGGGCTTGTCATGCGCATCCATCATCTCAATACCGGCACCATGTGTCCGATCGGGCGGCGGTTGGTGAACGGCACCGGCGGCGTCTTCCAGCGGGCGCGGATGGTGTGTCACTGCTTGCTGGTCGAGACCGGCGACGGCCTTGCGCTGGTGGATACCGGCATCGGGCTCGATGATATCGCGCAGCCGGAGCGGCTAGGGCGCAGATGGGTGCGGCAAACAACGCCCCGGCTGGATCCGAGTGAGACGGCAGTCCGGCAAGTCAAGGCGCTGGGTTATTCGCCTGACGATGTGCGGCATCTCCTGATGACGCATCTCGACCGCGATCATGCCGGTGGCATTCCGGATTTCCCCAAGGCGAAGGTGCACGTCCACCGCACGGAGCACGACATGGCGGTTGCGCAGAAGATCGCCGCACCAAAAGGCCGTTATGTCAGAGATCAATGGAAGCATGGGCCGGACTGGAAGTTCTACGGCGAGGGCGGCGAGGACTGGTTCGGCTTCAAGGGGGTGCGCGCGCTGGGCGATCGCGAGCCTGACATCCTGATGATTCCGCTGCCCGGTCACACGCCCGGTCATTGCGGCATCGCTGTGCGCGGCAAGGATAAATGGCTGTTGCATGCCGGCGACAGCTATTTCTTCCACGGCCAGTTGCAGCCGAAGGTCCGGATGCCGCTGGTTTTGGGTTTCTTTCAACGCAAGGCCGACATGGACCGCGGTGCGCGAATAGCCAATCAGGAGCGATTGCGGACGCTCAAGGCAACCCACGGCCATGCGGTGACGATCTTCAATAGCCACGATCCCGTCGACTATGAGAATTGCCGCTGCGGCCAACATTGAGTCGAATGCGCGTGTCGCAATCGAGATGCCATACGTGTGCTCCCAGTCGCCATCGCATTGAGAAATGTACCAATCCTGCAAACGCTTCAAAGGGTCCATCAGCGGATATGCGTTGGACGGGATGGCACGTCGCATTTGTGCCAAAAGCAGACATCAACTGTCGCGACTGCGACATCCGTTCACCCGCCGGACCTGAACCCGATCGACAGGTCTTCGCCAAGCTCCAGCACTTGTTGCGCAAGGCAGCCGCGCTCGGCCGAAACAATCGGCGAAATCCTCCGAGCATTTACGCCCACCGAATGCGCCAACAATTTCCGAAACTCAGGTTATGCCCAATCCTAAAGCATCATGCTCTAGTCTTCGTCCGGCTCGCGCACGACCGGCGGTTCATCGGCCTCTTCTTCTTCTTCTTCCTCTTCGTCTTCATCAGGATCTCGGGGCGGCATCGTGTTGCCCATGATCACGATGGGACTCCAGTCGATCAACCTGGTGGAAAATTCCTCGGGGATGTGTGGGGTCATGTTGTTGCTCCTCGGGTGTGGACCTTAGGGGATTTTACCCCTTCTGCTCCGGTTTCCGCATGAGGGTTAGCGCCGCACCGTTTGCGGGGCATGCCAGCGGTGGTCCGCCTGCGGCGGCTCATGCTTTAGCTTCTGGTCTGCTTACCAAGTCGGAAGTTGCGGCGCGCGTTGAAGGGAGACAGGAGGCAGCGTTTTCTCGTAGACGATTACCCTGCCACTGTTTCAATGAGGCTCAAGACGCGGTAAAGTCGACAGTATGGCGTCCGCCACCAGCGACAGGATGCCCAATAACGATAATCCGAGGGAGAACGACAATGAGCATCGAAGCACGGACGACCGGGCTGCGGCTCGGCGCAATAGGCATCGGCCTCCTGCTGGCGGCCGTTCTCGGCAGCACCGCAGTCGCGGCCGACCTCAAGATCGGCTTCACCTTGTCGCTGACCGGCGGCACCGACGATTACGGCAAGGGCGCGCGGATGGGTGCCGAGCTGGCGCTCAAGGAATACAACGACAAGGGCGGCTACCAGAGCAAGAAGGTCGAAGCCGTCATCTATGACGACGAGACCAAGCCCGCAAAAGGCGTCGAGAACGTCACCCGCCTCATCACCCGCGACAAGGTCTTCGCCATGGTCGGACCGGTCAATTCCGGCGTCGCGCTCGCCATTATCGACATTGCGCAAAAGAACCAGGTGCCGCTGATGGACACCGTCGCCACGGCGGAGCAGATCATCGAGCGCTACAAGAACGCGCCGAAGAACTACATTTTCCGCGTCTCGCTTAACGACGGCATCCAGACCTCGTTCATGATCGACTACATCAAGGGTCGTCAGTATCAGCGGGTCGGCCTCATGCACGATTCGACCGGCTGGGGCCAGAGCGGCCGCGATACCGCGCTGCGCCTGGTCAAGGAGGCCAATCTCGACCTCGTGGCCGGCCCCGAGGTGTTCGACCAGAACGACACCGACATGACGACGCAGCTCACCAAGATGCAGGAGGCCAAGGCGGAATTCATCATCGCCTATTCACTGGCACCGGCTGGCGTGCAGATCGCGAAAAGCATGCAGAAGATCGGGCTGAAGACGCCGTGGACCGGGACCTGGGGGCTGATTGCGCCGAACTTCCTCAAGCTCGGCGGCAAGGCGACCGTCGAGGGGGTGATGGCGGTGACGTCCTACACGCCCGACCACAGCGCCAACGCCAAGGTGCTGCACGAAAAGGTCGACCGCATTTTCAAGGAACAGGGCGGCGACTTTCATCCGGTCGCCACCGCGCAAACCTATGATGGGGTGCGCCTGCTGCTCCGCGCGCTCGACAAGGTCGGTCCCGACCCGCAGAAGATCCGCGATGCGCTCGAGGAGATCGACGATTTCACCGAGGCGGTGACCAAGATGAAGCCGCATCCCTTCAGTCACGCCAACCACGAGTCGCTCGGTCGCGACACCGGGTTCCTGGCGGTGTGGCACGACGGCAAGCTTGAGCGCGCCTCCGAATAACGTGCCGAGGGTTACCGCCCCCTGACACGGGGAGGTCGAACAGCGAAGCTGTCCGGGAGCGGAGAAACCCGTCCCCGGATCAACTTCGGTGGTCCGGCCCTCCGTCTGCAGGAGGGTGGTTAACCACGCGATCCGTCGTGCCGGGGGTGTGCCGAGATGAGTCTGTTTTTCGCAAAACTGTGGCAGGCGCTGGTCAGCGGCCTGTCGATTGGCAGTATCTACGCCCTCATCGCCGAGGGCTATTACATCACCTTCGTCACGACCGGCGCGCTCAATTTCGGCCAGGGCGAGTTCCTGATGATCGGGGCGCTGTTCGGGCTGACCTGTTACGTGACCTTCGGCCTGCCTTATGCGGTCGCGGTGATCGCCGCGGTACTGCTCACTGGGGTGATGGGCGCTGCGCTCGAACGCGGCGCCATCCGCCCGGTAATGCGCCACGCGCTCTCCCTGAGCTGGGTGCTCAGCACGGTCGCGGTCAGCATCATTCTCAAGAATGCGGCGGTGAATCTGTGGGGGCCTGAGCAGATCAAATTTCCCTCCCCATTCGGCGAGGCCGTCCTCCAGATCGGCTCGGCGGGCATCTTCCCGCAGGAACTGTTCATCATCGTCGCCGCGCTCGGCACGGTTTTCGCGGTGCAGATGTTCCTGCGCCGCTCGCTGCTCGGCAAGGCGCTGATTGCGGTTGCGTTCAATCGCAATGCGGCGGCGGTGATGGGGATCAACGTGCCGCGCATGGTGGTGTTCGCGTTCGTTCTCTCATCGGCGCTCGCAGGGCTCGGCGGCATCCTCATCGCTCCGATCACCTTTGCCTGGGCCTATATGGGGACGGTGCCTGGCATCAAGGCGTTCGCGGCGGCGATCTTCGGGGGGCTCGAGAATCCGATCGGCATTCTCATCGGCGGCCTGGTGATCGGGCTCCTCGAGCAATTGCTCGGGATGGTCAACTCGAACCTCAAGGAAGGCATCACGTTCTTTTTCATCCTGATCGTCCTCGCCATCCGTCCGACCGGCCTCATGGGTCGCAGGGAGATCACCAAGGTCTGACATGCAGCTGCCGATCTTCGCCTTCTCGGGTCCGAAAGACTGGGCGCTGGTCGCCCTGGCGGCGCTCATTCTGGCACTACTGCCGGTCGTCTTCGATGATCCCTTCTTCATTCTGGTGATGCAGTCGCTCGCCTACCTGTTCATCGTGACGCTCGGGCTCGACATCCTGGTCGGCTGGACCGGGCAGATCTCGCTCGGCCATGCCGGACTCTATGCGGTCGGCGCCTACACCACTGCGCTCGCCTCGGCGCGGCTCGGCTTGCCGTTCTGGCTGAGCGCCCCGCTCGGCGTCGCTCTCGCCGGGCTGTTCGGCGCCGCGCTTGCGGTACCCTCGCTGCGCGCCAAGGGCCCCTATCTCGCCATGGTGACGATCGCGTTCGGCTTCATGGCCGAGGTGACAAGCAACCGCTGGAGCCTTACCGGCGGACCGATGGGGATCATGTCGATCCCACCGCCGACGCTTCCTGACGGCAGCGAGATGACGGCGACGCAGTATTTCTGGCTGATCGCCGGCGTCGCGCTCCTCTGCCATCTGCTCGCCGCCAACCTGTTTCGCTCCCGCATGGGGCGCACGCTCCTGGCGCTGCAGGGCAGCGAGATCGCCGCACAGTCGGTCGGCGTCAACGTCTACCGCTATAAGGTCCTGGCCTTCGTCATAAGCTCGGTCTACGCCGGGATCGGCGGCGTGTTCTTCGCCCATCAGAACGGCTTCATCAACAGCGACACGTTCGTCTTCTCGCTCTCGGTCTCGCTCCTGACATCGGCGCTGATGGGGGGAAGCGGCACGCTGTTCGGGCCACTGGTCGGCAGCGTCATTCTCAACCTGATCCCGACGGTCTTCGCCAGCCTGCACGACTATCACCTTTATATTTATGGCGGCATCATCCTGGTGACGATCGTGTTCCTGCCGAGAGGCATCGTCGGCAGCTTGCAGCAGATGCCAGCATTGCGTCGCTTGCATCGCCCGCCCGCCGTCATCATGCCAGACCGAAGCGTACTCGATTTCGCGCGCGACTCGGCGCAAGATGGCCCGGTCCTGGTGGTGCGCGGATTGGCCAAGAGCTTCGGCGGCATTCGCGCGTTGAGCGGCGTCGATGTCGCGATCAAGCGCGGGACCGTGCACGGCCTGATCGGCCCAAACGGCTCCGGCAAGAGCACCTTCGTCAATGTCGTAACCGGCGTCTTTCGGGCGAGCGCCGGCAAGATCATGCTCGGCGAGAGGGAGTTGCCGCCGCAGGGGCCACACCGCATGGCCCAGCAAGGCATCACGCGCACCTTCCAGAGCATCCGACTGTTCGTCGACCTCTCGGTCATTGACAACGTCATGGTCGGGTTCCACCTGCAACTCAAAAGCGGTTTGTGGGCGCATCTCCTGCAGACCCGCGCGGCCGTCGCCGAGGAGGCGGCCTATCGCGGCAAGGCGATGGCGCTCTTGGAGCTCGTCGGGATCGCCGAGCGTGCGCACGACCCGGCGCAGAACCTGTCCTACGGCCAACAACGGCTGCTGGAAATCGCGCGCGCGCTCGCGGCGCGTCCGCAACTTCTGATGCTCGACGAGCCGGCGGCCGGGGTCAATCCGACCGAGCTCCATCACCTCTCGCGCATCATCCGCGACATCAAGGCGGCCGGCGTCACGCTTCTCGTCATCGAGCACCACATGGAGCTCATCATGGGGATTTCCGACGTAATCTCGGTGTTCGACTTCGGGCAGAAGATCTCCGAGGGCAGTGCCGCCGCGGTGCGCGAGGACAAGAAGGTGATCGAGGCCTATCTCGGCGTCGCCGAAGCTGACCACGATGGGGCTGTCCATGCTTAGCATCGAGGGTCTCAAGGTCGCGTATGGCCATGTCGAGGCGCTGCGCGGCATCGACATGGCCATGAAGCAAGGCGAGATCACGGCGATCATCGGCTCGAACGGGGCGGGAAAGACCTCCGCGCTGATGGCGATTTCCGGGCTGGCACCGGTCACCGCTGGCGACATCCGCTTCGAAGGACAAACCATCACCAGGCGCAGGCCGCACGATATCACCCGGCTCGGCATCACCCACATTCTCGAAGGCCGCCAACTGTTCGCTGACCAGACCGTCGAGGACAACCTGCTGCTAGGCGGCTACACCCGGCTGCCGCGCAACCGCGTGCGCGTCGCCGAGCTGATGGAGCGCGAGATGACGCGTTTCCCGATCCTGCGTGAACGGCGCCGCCAGCTTGCGGGCACGCTTTCGGGCGGCGAGCAGCAGATGCTGGCGATCGCCCGAGGCCTGATGTCGGAGCCGCGCGTCATCCTCATGGACGAGCCGTCGATGGGGCTCGCGCCGTTGCTGGTGAAGGAGATCGCGAGCACGATCCGCGCGCTGCGCAAGGAGGGAGCGACGATCGTCCTGGTCGAGCAGATGGCCGCCACCGCGCTGCGGCTCGCCGACCACGCCTATGTGCTGGAGAACGGCCGCGTCAAGCTCTCCGGCACCGGCGCCGAGCTCGCCCGCATGCCGGAGGTCAAGCGGGCGTATCTTGGGGGCTGAAATAGTTCGTAGCCGTGCATAGTTGTTGGTGGTTCGCCCATGCGCGCGGCGATCCTGAGTCGTCGCTGCTGTGGAGATGCAAGAGTCTGCGCTTTGCTGCGAAAATTGTGCGAGCAAGGCCACCCGATCGGCCACACGGTGGTTCGGCATAGTCGGGGACTCGGCATAGCGCGGTCTAGACGGCGGCGGCCCGCTGCACGCCGGCGTCCGAGCCCGCGAAGATCCAGTTGGCCCGGCCGAGCGCCACCGCGCGGACCGCCCGTTCGACGGCGTTGTTCGAGAGGCAGATCCGCGCGACGGCTGGAAGGAGAAGTCGAAGCCCGCCAGGTCTTGATGGTGTCGCACGATCGTCGCGCCTACAGCCCGAAGTATTTGTGTTCAGAGACGCAAAAAGACTTTTGCAACACTATCCCCTCAACAACGGACAAGCAGTACAATCGA
>WNGM01006808.1_pt1 | contig 10420 bp, 10 predicted proteins | sample 5400571 | NCBI WGS metagenome assembly WNGM01 (sample SAMN13153378, study PRJNA577476) | soil metagenome | isolation source: 100 cm soil or saprolite under Garry oak tree replicate 2 | place: USA:California | collected 2016-06-15 | reverse complement strand
GGTCCGCCGGGTCGTCCTCGCTGAGCAGGTCGATGATGACCAGACCGCCGGGATCGGCCTGCCGCAGCTCGCGCAGCCGGGCCGCGCTGGCGACCCGCTCACCGGTCGGCGCGTAGGTGAGCGAGGACGGCGTCAGGCCCCGCTCGCCCAGCCGTTCCGGCGCCAGGAACGCCGCGCCGATGCCGGTCATGCCCGAGCCGTATGGGTACGCCTCGGTGCTGACCCGGGAGCCGGCCGCCTGGGCCCGGGCCACCAGCTCGAGAACCCGGTCGACGTGGCGCTGCGACGTGCTGTTGACGTGGCAGTAGTGCATGTGCGCGCCGGTCTGGGCGGCGGCGCGGACGATCTCCTCGGCGCCGTCGGCCAGCGTGCCGGGGACCATCTCGATCAGGTCCCTGGCGTGGGTGAAGGTCGGCACGCCGGCCTCGGCGGCGAGTGCCGCGACGCGCAGGTACTCCGCCGGGCTGACCGCGGGCGCGTATCCGAGCAGGACGCCGATGCCGAGCGCCCCGTCGGCCAGATCGGCAGACAACCGCGCCAGCAGCGCGCTGACCTGGGCGGGTTGCGCCGGACGCTGCCAGGCCGGGTCGGAAATGCGCGCCATGAAGGCGCCCAGGCTGGCGTCAGGCGGCAGTCCGGCCACCGCCTCCATCCTGGCCAGCGCCCAGGAGGTGGCGAAGCCGTAGTTGACCGGGCGGCCTTGCGCCGCGGCGCGGCGGTAGGCCTCGGCCACCGGGGTGACGCCCGCCTCGAGCTCCAGCGCGGTGGTTACGCCGTCCATCGCCTGCAGCCGCAGGCCGCCCAGGTCGGTAACGTGACTATGCAGGTCGATGAACCCGGCCGTCACCACCTGCCCGGCCACGTCGACCTGGGGCGGCCCGGGTGGCAGGCCCGACCCGACCGCCGCGATCCTGCCGTCCGCCACGGCGACGTCCCGCACCCCGTCCAGCCCGGATTCGGGATCGATCACCCGGCCGCCGCGCAGTACCAGATCCCAGTCGTTCACCGGCACCTCCTCGGCAAGAGTGTGCCAGAGGCCGTCGGCTGTTAGCCTGGCCAGGCCACCGGAGGACGGCAGGGCGGACGGCGGGCGTGTGGCGGGCGGACGGCGGGAGGGCAGATGACGAGCGGTGAAACGCTCCCACGCGGCGACGCGGCCCGCGGCGCGCAGACGCGCCAGGTCGGCATCGTGGTGGTCGCGCACGGCGGCCAGGCGTCGAGTACCCAACCCACCTCCGCACTCCAGCCGGCCGTGCTCCGCATGATCCCGGTCGCGGCGGCGATCCGACACGGGCTGCGGGAAAGCGGCGCCATGGTCCAGCGACCGCGCTTCCGGGTCCGCGGCTGGAACGGCGTGCAGGCCTCCCCGGTCGGCGACCTTAACGAGGCGCTCGACGCCATCGCCGCCTCGGGGCCGATCCCGGTCGTGCTGGTCGGGCACTCCATGGGAGCGCGCGCCGCGGTCCGCGCGGCCGGGCATCCCGTGGTATCCGCGGTGGCCGGGCTGGCGCCCTGGCTGCCCCGGGGCGAGCCTGTCGATCAGCTGGCCGGCCGGCGGGTGCTGCTGGTGCACGGCACCAGCGACGGCATCACCAGCCCCGCAGAAACCTGGGCCTACGTCCAGCGCGCCCGCGCGGTCACCCAGGTAGCTGCCATCGAGGTGCGTGACGGTGACCACCCGATGCTGCGCCGCGCGCGCCTGTGGCACGCGATCGCGGCGGAGTTCGCCCGCGCGGCCCTCGGCCTGCCGGCCGGGGACCTGGCCGCCGCCGTGACGGCGACGGCCGCGGACCCGCTCCGCACCGTACTGTGACGGCGCAGTGCTCTGACGGCGCAGTGCTCTGAGGGCGCGCAGCGCGGCCCCGATTTCCGGCATTTGTCAGCTTCGGCTAATTAGTCGGTAAAGCGCATTAGCGACATATAACGCCCCCTGTCCAAAGCCTGTGACCAGGAGTGAATCACTAAAAGCGTCTGCCTCATCGCTCAGTGTGCTATATAAAAAGGCAATGGCAACTTGCCCCGTCTGCCGGAGTACGGGGGAAGGGGTGTTGAAGTGGCGAGATTGGTCCCTGTTGGGCACGCTAATGCCGGATTCAAGCGCGCCGCCTGGCCGCACGACGTACTCGCGGCCCGGGAGCCCGTCCGGATCCGGCATGCCGCGCGGCACGCGAGAACCTCCGACGTGAGGCCTCGCCACCGGACGTCTCTGTCCATCCGGTCCGCCGAACGCCGCCGCTGGGCCGCGGACCTCACCGGTCCGGGCAGCGGCGGGCTCGTCGTGTACGGGGTGGGCGGCATCGGCAAGTCCACCCTCGCCGCGCAGATCGCCACGCGGGTCGGCAGGCTCCAGTCCGGGCGCGTGATCAGCGCCGTCAACGGCGAGGTGCCGGCGGCGGCCTTCGCCAGGCTGGCCGAGGCGGACGTCGTCATCCTGGACAACTTCGATGACAACCTCATCCAGGAGTCCGGCCAGTGGACGGTCCGGGATCCGGCGCTGGCCGCGCTGCTGACCAGCTGGACCGGCAAACTGCTGATCACCTGCCGCCACCCCTTTACGCTGGGCGAGCCGGCCGGACGGCCGCGCCAGGCCCGGCTCGCCTTCCGCAGGCTCGGGCCGCTGACCCGTTCCGGCGCCGCCGAGCTCACCACCTCGCTGCCCGCGATCCGGCTGCTCGCCGACGCCGAACGCGACCAGGTGTGGCGCCTGACCGCGGGCCATCCGCTCGCCATGGAATACCTGGACTTGCTGCTGGCCCGGGGCGACCGTTACCCGGACGTGGCCGCCCGCATCGGGGCCGCGATCACGGCCAGGACCGGCCAGCCCGTGCCGCGGACCGAACCCACCGAGCTACCCGAGGCGACCGCCGAGCTGGTCGCCAGCGCCGCAGGCGACCAGATGTTCGGCGAGCTGTACGGCCGGCTCGGCGCCGGGGCCAGGTCGCTCCTGGTCCGCGCGTCGGTGTTCCGGGTGCCTGTGGCGGCCGGGGTGCTCGCCGCCCGGCCCGGGCCGATCGCCGAATGCGAGGCCGCGGGGCTGCTCACCATCGGCTCCGTCCCAAAGGCCCCAAAGGACCCTAAGGGCCGCGAGCTGGACGTGCATCGCTGGACGGCCGGCCAGCTGCACCGGCGGCTGGCCGAAGACGACCTCGGCGCCCAGGTCGCGACCGCCCACGGCCAGGCGGCCGGTTACTGGCTGTCCCGCGTCGGCGCAGGGGCCCAGTGCGCCGAGGTCGAAGCCGGCTATCACCAGCGCCGTGCCGCCGAACTGGCCCGCGTGGCCGGGCCGCCCGCGGTCCGCCGCGCCGCGGCCCGGCCGCGCCGCCGCGTGATGGTCCTGGCGCTCGCGGCCTTGTCGCTGGTGCTGGCCGTCGAGGCGGGCCGCGAGCTGTCCGCCCCGCACCTCGCCTCGGCCGAGGGCCCGGCCCGTTCGGCGTCCTCGGTGCCGGTGCCAGTGACGGGCGCGACCATGGCCCGCGACCAGGCCGCGGCCTGGGTGGCCCGGCAAGTCGGCGGCGGCGCCATCCTGGCCTGCGACCCGGCCATGTGCGCCGCGCTGGCCCGGCACGGCGTCGCGGCCGGGAACCTGCTGGTGCTCGGCCCGGGCGCGGGTGACCCGCTCGGATCCGGCCTGGTGCTCGAGACGGCCGCCGTGCGGGGTATCTTCGGCGGCCGCCTGGCCAGCGTGTACGCGCCGGAGGTACTGGCCGGCTTCGGCGCCGGCGCGGGCCGGATCGACGTCCGCGTGGTCGCGCCGGATGGCGCCGCCGCCTACCGGACCGCGCTCGCCGCCGACCTGCGGGCGCGTCAGGCGGCCGGAGCCCAGCTGCTGCGCGACCTGCGGATCACGGTGACGCCGTCCGCCCGCGCCGCGCTCGCCGCCGGGCAGGTCGACGCGCGCCTGCTGATGACCCTGGCCGCGCTAGCCGCCAGCGAGCCGGTCCGGGTGACCGGGTTCGGCGACCGGGATCCCGGCGCCAGCGCGCGCCTGCCGCTGCGGACGGCCGTGATCACCGCGCCCGCCGCGACCGCGCGCCGGATGCTCGCCTTCGCCCGCGCCCAGCGCTCGCCTTACCTTGCCGCGCACCTGGACCTGAGGCCGGGACCGGGCGGCGAGTCGGTGCTGACCGTCGGTTTCGCCGCGCCCGCCCCGCTCGGCCTGCTCCCAGGCCATTAATTCCGAACGGACCGGGTTCGTGCCCCGCCTGCCGAGCCTCGCTCGTCTCGGGTGAACCCGGCCGGGCCCCGGTGCGGATGGCAACCTGGCCCGGCTGGTCAACGTCGTCGCGCCCATCGTCACCTCCCCGGACGGGCGGCGATCCCGGGCGGAGCAGGCTGACGCTGTCCGTGGTCAACCGGGATCCCCGCCAGGCGATCCCGACCCGCATCCGGCTGCTCGACGCCAGGGCGACCGGGGTGATGACCGTCCACGAGGTCACCGGGGACGGCCCGGACGCGGTCAGTACCTTCGCGCGTCCCGACGCGGTGAGCGTGTCCAACGCCAAGCGCGAGGTGGACGGCGAGAACGTCGACATCACCTTCTCTCCGCACTCGTTCACGCTCCTCGAGGTGCAACTGGCATGAGGCGCTCACTAGCGGCATGCCGCCATTGAATGCCGATGCGTCCGGAGAACCCCTCTTTTGCCTATTCGCGCAAGTTGTCCGGGATAAAAGGTTTGCCATACGGTCGGCCCGGATGGCTGCTTTCGCACCCGCTATAGGTCTCGGTAACGGTTCGTGCACGATCGCAGACCGGCACTACTAGATGATCACACCCGTGCCATAGAGTCCGGCTTGCAGCTAGCGCATACAGGAAGTGAGATTGCCGTGACTTTTCCGGATCCGTACGCCCAGGGGGGTGGGCGGGAGGCTAATCAACCGCCGCCCGGCCAGGGATATAACCCGCCGCCGGCGGGCCCCGGCTATGGCCAGGCCAACGAGGCGTACGGCCAGGCGCCGCCGAGCGCCGGGTTCACCCCCGCGCCTCCGGTGCCCGCCGGCTACGGCTACGGACAGTCTCCGGCAGCCGCCGTGCCGCAGGGGATGTACGTCGACCAGATGTCCGGCCTGCTTCTGCCGGATGGCACCGAGCTGGCCAGCGTGGGCCGGCGTATCGGCGCTTATTTCCTGGCTATTCCGCTTGCCGTCGTCACGCTGGGCATCGGCTACATCATCTGGGGCCTCATCGTCTGGGGCAACGGGCAGACTCCGGCGCTGCAGGTGCTCGGGATGCGGGTCTGGCGGCCGGAGACCAACCGGGTGGCCGGCTTCTGGCACATGGCGCTGCGTGAGATCGTCGGCCGCATCGGGGATGGCATCTTGAGCCTCATCACCGAGATCACCTCGTTCGTGCTCTTCGTCGCGGGCAAGGAGCACAAGGCGCTGCACGATTACATCGCCGGCACCGTAGTGCTGTACGACCCGAACAAAGTGCTCGCCAGCTGACGATTCGCGCCCGCTACCCTAGGCGGGTGCCAGAAAACGCCGACGGGGCCGTCCCGGCCACGCCCGGGCCCAGCCATGCCGGGACCGCGGGCTGGGACTGGACCGGTGCCCCGGCTGGCGCGGTTCGCCTACGAGCTCGGCGCGGAGAGCGTCGCCGACGGATACCTCCGCGGCCTGCGCGACGGCGGCTGGACGGCTTCGGCCGACGCGGTGCGGACCGCCATCGCCGCCTGCGGCGCCGCTAAGTTGCCGAATTCGGTGCCCATGTCGCTGGACGGCTTCATCGCCGCTACGGCGGCCACCGCATCTTACTCGGCGACCTCACATTGACACCCCTAATCCCTTCGTTCGCTGTTCGCTCATAGATTCGAGCCGTTGCTAATTTACGTGGGTTGATTCGGGCTTGTGGGTGAATTATGGGGTCTATAGTGCACAAAATCAACCCCAAAGCCCCGATCAACCCCGATCCTTGCGGGACCGAACGCACCATGACACGCTCGCGTATCACTACACGCAGGGGCATCACCGCGCGACCAAGGGGCAGCGAGCGCAGCCATGATGATCGTCTCGGCCCGGCCGGCAACGTGACCAAGAACACGATCACCCGAGCACGTCACATACGTCACTCTGGTCACATGAGCCAACAGCAGGTAGGATCTACCAGGTAGTAGCCCCGTCGATACCGATTTGTTGTCCATTTCCCCCTATTGGGTTATCGCATTCCGACTGACCCGAATGAGTAGCCGAACTACGGTATTGCCGCATGGAGGACCCAGAGGTTGTCGCCGCCATCGTGGCTGGTGACCCTGCCGGGCTCGCCGAAGCGTACGACCGGTACGCCATGCCGCTCTACTCGTACTGCCGTTCCATCCTGCGCGAGCCGGCCGATGCCGCCGACGCGGTGCAGGACACGTTTCTCGTCGCGACCGCCAAGCTCCAGGACCTGCGCGATCCGGCCAAGCTGCGCTCCTGGCTCTATGCGGTCGCGCGCAACGAATGCCTGCGCCGGCTGCGGGCCGGGAACGCCCTGCATGGCCTCGAGGAGGCCGCGGACATGCCTACCCAGAGCGCCGAGATCGGCGCCGCCACGGAACGCGCCGAACTCGAGCAGCTAGTCAGGGCCGCCATCGCCGGGCTGAACCCGGGCGAGCGGGATGTCATCGAGCTGAGCCTGTTCCATGAGCTTAACGGCATTGAGCTGGCCGCAGCGCTCGGGGTATCGCGCAACCACGCCCACGCGCTACTGTCGCGTTCGCGCAGCCAGCTGGAGCGATCGCTCGGCGCGCTGATCGTCGCGCGCACCGGCCGCGCGGCCTGCGCTGACCTGAACGCCATGCTGACAGGCTGGGACGGGCAGCTGACCGTGCTGATGCGCAAGCGGATCAGCCGGCACATAGAACAGTGCGAGGTCTGCGGGGAACGCAAGCGCCGGGAGCTGACGCCGGGACTGTTCGCCGGCGCGGTACCGGTGGTGGCGCTGATCCCGGGGTTCCGCGAGCAGTTGCTGAGCATACTGGCCGATCGCTCGCCTGCCGGAGCGGCTCATCGGCTGACGGTGGCGAATCGGGCAGGCCCGTTCGGTCCCAATGGATTTCCCCAGCCGATCAGCCCGCCGGGAACCGGGCCGTGGCACCACGTCCGGCAGCATCCGCACGCCGCGGTGGCCGGCGCGGCCACGTCGGTCATGGCGGCCGGGGCCATCGTGGCAGGAGTTATCGCCGGCCAGCATCACGGCCAGCCGGCCGTCGGCGCGGCGGGAGGATCGACGCACGGGGCATCCGGCAGCACCACGAAACCGGCTCCGGCGCACGGCGGCCCCGCCGGCCAGAACGGCAACACCGGCGACGCCGGTAGCGGCGGCCATGGGCTGACGCCATCGGCCTCGACGCGTGGCGGTACGACCACCCCCGTTGCCTTGCCGTCGCCGGGGGCGGCCAGTTCGGCCGCCGCCACCACGAGCCCGACGCCGGCGCCGGCCACCACGAGCCCGACGCCGCCGAGGGCCGGCACGTTGTCGGTCTCGACCGGCCAGGTCAAGCTGGTGTCGGTCAGCGGCACCGCGACCGGAAGGTTCACGCTCACCGCCAACGGCGGCCCGGTCAGCGCCTACTCGATCACGGTCGGGTCTACGCTGGTGGGCAGCATCAGCGTCTCGCCCTCCTCGGGTTCGCTGGCCTCCGGCGCGAGCGTGACGATCAGCGTGACCTCGACCAGCCTGGTCGCGCTGGACGGGCAGCTCACCGTGAACCCGGGCGGCCACACGATCACGGTGGTGGTCAGCGTCAGCCCGTAGCTCCGACGCCGTAACGATGCCGGAACGCTCACCGGTTAGGGTGGCCGGTATGGAGGGGAAACCAGGTCACCGGGTGGTTTCGGCACGGTCGGCGATCGTGCTCGGCGCGGTGGTCTTCGTCCTGAGCGTCGCCGCCCTGGTGCTCCGCGCGTCGGCCGGCCAGTCCGTCGGCGACCTGATCCGGACGATGACGCTGCTGCCCATCGTGGCGGTCGGGACGCTGGTGGCGGTCCGTCGGCCCGGCAACCCGATCGGCTGGCTGCTGCTCGGCCCTGCCGGTCGCGCTGGGGATCGGCATCTTGAAGTTCCGGCTGTACGAGATCGACCGGATCATCAGCCGCACCCTGTCCTACACGCTGGTCACCGGGCTGGTCATCGGCGTGTACATCGGCGTGGTCACGCTGACCACGCACGTCCTGGCGTTCCCCGGCCAGGTCGGCGTGGCGGCCTCCACGCTGATCGCGGCGGTGCTGTTCAACCCGGCCCGTAAACGGGTCCAGCGGGTGATCGACCGGCGCTTCAACCGTGCGCACTACGACGCCGAGGCCACCGTGGCGGCCTTCGCCGGCCGCCTCCGCGAGTCGGTCGGCCTGCCGTCCATGGAACGAGAGCTCGCCGCCGCGGTCCAGCAGGCCTTCGAGCCCGCGCACGTCACGGTCTGGCTCACCGGGCCCCGGCCCTGAGGGCGCCTTCGTAGGATCTTCGACATGGGCGCAACCATCGACCACGTGGGCATCCCTGCCACGGACCCCGAGGCCGCCGGCACCTTCCTCGCCTGGGTGCTCGGTGAAGGGAACGTGGTCCCGGACGGCCCGCCGGACGACGACTCAGTGGACATGTTCTCGCTCGTGCTCGACGGCTGGTCGCTCGCGTTCGTACGGGCGCGGGGCGGCCTGTCATTGAACACGGCCGCCGGTACCTAGGCGGCCCGTCGCTAGACCACCGGGCCCGGGCCGCCCCCGTTTCCGGGACGTCTCCGCGGAGACGTCTCCGCGCTCCAAGCTTGGTCACACCGAAGAGGCGACGACCCGGCCTGCATCCCATATGCGGCAAAGTAGTGCGTTCGCTGGGCGGCAGCGGGTCAGGAGAGAGCTTTCTCAAACCAGTGATCGGCGTAGGGCCCGTGGCTGAACGGGGGCACTTCCCGGTAGCCATGGCGGGCGTAAAGCCGCCGGGCCTCAGTGAGATCGCGCTGTGTGTCCAGCCGGAGCGTGGACACCCGGTGCCCGTGGGCGTGATCTTCCAGGCAGCTCAGGAGCCGTGAGCCAAGTCCCCGCCGGCGAGCCGCGGGAACCACGAAGACCCGGGTGACCTCGGCGATCCGGCCGGGCAGCAGGCGCAGGCCGGCGCATCCCAGCACGTCCCCGTTCTCGTGCGCCACGAGGATCAGGCCATGCGGCGGCGCCAGATCGTCGCTGGGATCTTCCCGCATGGCCGCCGCGATCTCGTCCTCAGTCGCCTGACGGCCGTAATGCCTGCTGGCGACGTCGTCAAAGTACGCCCGCAGAGCGCGGCGCGCCTCGTCGGCAGCCGGAGACATGACCTCGATCGAAGGCCCTGGATCCCAGCCCACCACAGCAGTATCCCAGACTCATAACCTCGGCATTCTGCGAACATCAGCCACGCGACTCGCGGCATGAGCGGATGATCTGACCGATCTGACGCGCCCGCTGGCGTGGGCGGCCTGAAATGTCAGTGGTTCACAGTAAACAGATGCCATGAAATGGTCAGCAATAGCGGCCAGCGAGCCTGCGCTTGGCGCCGTCGTCTTCGACAAGCTGATAAGGCCGGGCGTCCTCCTGGCCGGTACGATCCGGCGCGACGGATCGGCACGGATCAGCGGGGTTGAGCCGCTGATCATGGACGGCGATCTGTGGTTGTCGATGATGCGCACGTCCGCCAAGGCGCTTGATCTTGCCCGGGATCCGCGGATCCTGCTGCACAGCATTGTCACCAGCCCCGAGCCGGCGGCCGAAGTCAAGATACGCGGGACTGCCCGGGCTGAAGATGATCACGACATGCAGCAGCGCTACGCCGCCGCGGTGGCCGCTGAGATCGGCTGGCGCCCCGTAGCGGGTGAATTCACGCTGTTCGCAGTGGACGTCGGCGACGTCACCTACATCGGCTACGACACGGATACCAGCGGGCAGCATGTTGCCCGCTGGCCCGCCGGCCTGGAATACGTCCGGCCATCGACCACGCCGACCAGCCTCGGGCCGCCCCAGCCGGTCCGACGCCTGCTTGGCTGACAACAGTGCCTCTCAGGGCTATCGGCGTGTCGTAGGATCACACCTCCGACCGCGCGGGACCTTTCGTGCCGAGGGCCGCTGAGCGGCCGCACTGAGCGGACACACCCGCCCGATCGGCGGCATGAGCGCGCGTTTCCGCGGAAGCGGCTTGTGAAAGTCTGCACAAGGCGCTTCCGCGGAAACGTCTTGGACGTGGCTGCCAGCACTATAGCGATCCAGATCAACGCCCTGCCCGTGGCATGAGCGCGCGTTCACGCAGCCACCCTTGCAGATATCGTGGACCTTAATATGCCTCTGTGGCAGAAAGAGATAACGTGGCAAACTATCCGATCATTGAGGAGAGGTTCCTGCCGAAGGTTCTACGGGGCGGTCCGTGGGGCCTCAGTTCCCCCCACCGGTCGGCCAGCGACGTCCCGCGCCTGCGCGCGCACGAGAT
>WNGM01004982.1_pt1 | contig 10425 bp, 7 predicted proteins | sample 5400571 | NCBI WGS metagenome assembly WNGM01 (sample SAMN13153378, study PRJNA577476) | soil metagenome | isolation source: 100 cm soil or saprolite under Garry oak tree replicate 2 | place: USA:California | collected 2016-06-15 | reverse complement strand
CCGGAGCGGCAGCCGCGGGAGCGGCCGCACTCCCATCCTTCGGTGTGGCGAGGTAGCCGTTGATTTGATTTCTGCCCACGTCGAAAACAACGATTTCGTAAGGGGCCATCCGGGAACTGCCTTTCACATAGAATTGCACGGGTTCGCCGGAGGTCTTGTCTCTTTTCTCGATGGCGCGATCGTCCACGAAAACGGTCATGGTGTACTTGGACTTCTTCTGATCCACCCTGGAGAGAGACATCTGCACCGGGCCCACACGCTGGGCATTCTTGGACCTCTGCAAGGTAAACTCGTAATAGTTGCGGTCGCCGCGGCGCCTCAGCTCATCCAAGTCGTCGCGGTTGTGCGCAATGAGGCCGCTCATGACGTTCATGTCGCCCAAGCTGCGGTCGAGTTTGCCCTTGGTGGCTTCCAAATCGCTCCGTGTGGCTTCGATGTCTTTCTTGGCGCCACCGACTTCCGTGGCCACCGCGCCGATCTTTTCGTCATTCTCCTTCTGCGCCTGGGTGAGCTGCGTAGTGAGCTTCAGGTCGGACGCTTGCTGCTCCTTGCGGATTGCTTCGGCGCGGCTCTTGGCCTGCGCGAGTTCGGACTGCGTCAAGCCGACGCGCTGAACGGTAATCTCCACTTTGCTCTTCAAATCGGCGATGCGCGTATTGGCCTGGTCCAGTTGCGCGGTGAGAATCTTGTTCTGATCCTGCTGCTTGGAGAGGTCCTGGCTCAGCTTGGACTCGATGGAATAGCCGAAATAGCCAAACACGGCCAGCGCAGCAATCAGAACGACAAAGAGAACCGCGATCCAGCGCGGTGTGCCGGTGGATTCGTAGCGATAGGACTCCTCCGGGCTTGGTATGTTTGGAGAAATACTCATTCCCCCTCCTCCGAAATGGTTGCTACCCCCAACAATGGTGCCGAGTGGAAATTATGGCCTGCAAATGCGCGTCTGTCCACCAGCCGGTAAGGGAGGAGGCGGACAGCCGAGGGTTCGCGGTCGACAGTCCCGACCGGGTCGGGATCTTCCCGACAAGGTCGGGACAGGTCGATAGAGGAATCTTTGCGACCTCCGATTGACAGTTGAAAGGGAAGATAATCCTCGGACGTTCCCTTTGCCGGGGTCTTGGGCAAGTTGTGTATTCGTGAAGAGAGCGACTTAAAGTTTTTCTTCAGAGATGGCATTGTTGTTCCCCCCACATCCCTGGCATTCTGACGGACGAGGAGGTTGATAGTTGAAAGTCAAAAGTTGAATGGCATGCAGAGCAGAGAGAGCCTCCGGATGCGACTGGGGCCCTGCCCTGTGTGAGTGAATCGGCGTACCCCCCACCCCCCACCTTTCTGTAAGTGCGGATTCTACAGGGGTTACGGGAGAATTTTTCGTAAGTGCGGATTCTAAAGGGGTTATAAGTCCTTTGTTTCCCGCAGATCCGAGGGGTGCTTGTAAGTGCGGATTATAAAGGAGTTGCGGGAGGGGGGCCATGGAAGTGCGGATTATAAAGGAGTTAGTGGTGAGTGGCGAGTGGCGAGGTATCAGGGAAGAGCGAAATGACGAGGAGTTTTCACCACAGAGGACACAGAGGGCACAGAGATGGGGAGAAGAGGGAGCGGGGAAAGAGACGCGGTTGAAAGTCGAAAGTTGAAGTTTGAAAGTCAAGCCAAGAGAAGAGAAATCTAAAGGCTGGAATATTGAAGAAGACGAGGTTAACAGTTCAAAGTTGAAAGTTAAAAGGGACCGAGGGGGGACGCCCCGACCCGGTCCCCGAGATGCTCGGGGCCCCGACCAAGCCGGGGCAGGCAGGCGGGGTAAACGCCGCACACGGAGATTACGCAGAGGGGCGGCTTGCGGCGCGGGGCGGCGGGAGTGGTGTCTCAGAATCAAAGAACATATTACCACATGATTACGGTCTCTGTCAAGTGAAAGTTGTAAGTGTAAATGTTTGAATGGATTGCGGGCGGGAATGGGGACGAGGAAAGCCCCGCGCGGGGAGGTTAACAGTTGAAAGTCGAAAGCAGGATATTCGGAGAGGAATCTCCGCACTCGGCTGCACCGCATGCGGAGAACTAAGGTACTCGTGAACGGCAAGGTAGGGCGTGAGGAAGCGAAGAAATACCCACCCCTCGCGACCAGCAAACTCGCGAGGGGCACCCAAGACTATCTCAGCGCCCTAAGCCCGCGCCACCCGCGGTCCCTGTCAAGGAAGAGTTGTAAGTGCAAATGTTTGAATGGGTTGCGGGGGAGGTGGAAAATCTTGAGAAAAGAGGGTGCGGCGTCCGGCCTGCTCCCTATTCGCCGGTGTCTTCCTCCACTTCGGGGTAGTACTTTCGACGACGGGCATAAATTCTTTCGAGGCTTTCCTGGAGCAAGGGTTGATCGAGGATCGCCTCCGTGACGCTCACCTCTTGGCGCACGAAAATATCTCGCGCCGTTTGTTGGTACGCAGTGACAGCCACAGCGGCATGACCTGCACCCGGTGCGCGGTCGCCTAGTGGTGGGTTTTGTCGTTTTACGTCCAGCACAACGTGGAGCATATGGTATGGGCCGTCCACTGATGGCCTTTCGATTTCGTACAACGCAACGCCGGTCTGGGGGTCAGCGTACCAATCCGCTTCCAATAGCATTGCTAGGATTAATTTGGGTAGGGCTACCTTAAAAAATAGCGCGAAGTTCGCGGCCTGTATGTGCGCAGGATCTGAGCTGCCAGCACGTTGCAGTAGCAGCTCGTGGAGTTCCGCCTCACGATCGAGGTTTCCTTGAATGGCGTTGCGCAGCATGGTTAAGTAGTCGTCCGTAAGATTCGGCGGACCGATTTGGGTCGTGAACATCAAGCTGAATCCGTCCAGCCTCTCTCCTGCCGGAGCGCCGTTATTGATTGGTATTTTCTGCCATTCCAACATCTTGCGGAGTGATCGAATGAGCCTTCCAGGAAAAGGATCCCCAGGCGCAAAAAAGTAACCCTCAAGATCAAGATTTATGACATCGAAAGGGAATTCTTGGATCAATCTGTGACGAAGGGCGATGCGTCGCTGACGCTCACGGGTTTCAGCGCGATCGGGTTCCTCCGGCGGGGCAGCAAGGGACTCCATGGCATCGACCGCCGCTTCTTCGTCCGGGTCCTCTAGCAGAACTATTTTCACAAAGTCACCAGGGTAACCGTACGCTCCGGGGATGCGTTTCAGGGTCTCAAGCACCTCGAGATCGCCGCGGTCAAAGAAGACGACGGTGTCAAATTCCTTGTTGCTCGAACGTCGGATAATGTTGGCAACATCGAGCATGAGAACATCGATGGCCCCGACGGCACAGAAGGTGAAATACCGGAGTCTCCTCGCTTTGCTAGGGTGCCCAGCCTTCGCGCGGACCTGTCTGAGACGTTTCCGGCAGGTCGGGAGCCATACCTCTGTTCGCACATAGTGCTTTAGAGGGTCATCTTCGAACTTGAATACACCCATCAATCACCACCGCGTCAGGAGCTTGAGAAGAAGCTCGGTGAAGACTTTGCGCTGTCTGTCTCGAGTCTTCTCCCGAGTTGCGATCTCAAAGATTGCCAAGATGGAGAGGGCGAGCTGGCGGTTGCTTTTCTTTGTATCCAGATCCTCTGGAGAAGGAAGAAGCAGGCTAATTTGATTTTTTCTGTCTTCGATAGAAACCGCCGGGGTCTCGTCTGCATCTTTGGGTTGCTGGCTTTGCTTTCTGAGCTTGACCGGGAGGTCTGTGAAGTCGGAAACCGTTTGTTTCAGGGTCTGAGTCCGTGCCTTTTCTTTCTCGTCCTGACGTTCAGCGGAGCGTTTCTCGATCTGTTGGTAGACTACCGGGAATATCTTGGTATTCAGAATGTCGTGGACGTACTCTTGTATCGCCCTGAACTCAGGATGAAAGCGATTGAAACTGTCTCGATCGATGTTGAGCGCATCTTCAAGGCCTTGGTCGACGACTATCTCGCCAGTGAGCCAGCGGCTTCGCGGCCCCTGATTGATTCTGTAGTCCAAGAATGAAGGGTCATAGTATCCGATTCCGACATTCTTGATTCTGATCATAATCCCGCGAAGCTCGTCTGGGTGGAGCTGACTGCCTTCCTGCACAACGATGTAGCCGTGGAAGGCCAAATCTTTCTCGTAGACTCGCTTTGTCTGAGGTTGGATGCGGTGGTAGGTATATCCTTCAGGATTTCCGCGAAGGTACACCGGCTTTCGGAGTTCCCGGCCGTCGACAAAAACTTTGAAATTGTGCGATTTGAGGATTTTCTGATCGTCGAAGATCAGCTTGTGCGGCACAGCTCTTTCGTTCGCGTATGGAACTGGGCATGATGCCGCCAACTCCCAAATTAGGCGCCAGTAGTCTCCGAGCTCCTGGAGTGACCGCACTCTGGACACGATCTTCAGGAACCCCGACCACTCTTTCGGAGGTCGCTTGAATCCCTTGAATGTGACCGAATCTTGGAAGGCCCGGACAAATGTCGGGTGCACGTCGTCCGCGATTATGGTAGTGCCAAAGCGAACGTTTCGGAGATCAAAAGACTCCTCAATCTGATAGTCGCCAACGTCAACTTCTCTAGTGCCTGATTCCCGTCGAGTAACGGATGGATCGTTTCGGTCGAGGCTCTCTTTCAGTAGATCGTAGAGGCGGATACGCGCACTGAATCCCCTGCCGGTCTTGGGACGGGAGATGATTCTAAACCCCAAGCACATCTGAGCAATGCCCAGCATCCCGATCCCCAGTCGGCCGATGACTGGACGGCCATTCATGGCGGCCCTCGAGGGACTTTTTTCGCTGTTTCCAATTCCTCCTTCCATGAGATTGACGAATTCGTCTAACGTAAAGCCAACTCCGTTGTCTTCGACTGCTATTTGGAAGAAGTTTGGATAGTTTGTGGTGATCCTAACGGTGGTCGCCTTCGCGTCCCATGCGTTGCTAACGAGTTCGCGCAATGCACTGGCCGGGCTACGATATAAACCGCGGCTTAGGTGCCCAAGGGCCTTTTCGTGCACCTTGATTTTCGGCATCTAGCTCATCCTTGCTTAGCGTCGTGGGCCCAGGATAAGAATGTTTTCTGCAACTGTCCGGCTTGTTGTTGTCGACCAACGGCTTCTCCAGTGGCGGATCTCAAGAGTCTTGTAGCCGACCTCATGTGCCAGAGAAGAAAGTATCTCGGCAGTGGGGATATAGACTCTGAGATAAGACGACTGATCGCCGACAACGTAGGCGCATAAAGCGTCTGGTGCCAAAAATGATCTGACGCTCGCAAAGTGTCGCTTCATTCCACCGAAGTACTCACGCAATACAGTTGAGTAAAGCCGTGCGAATCCGTACGTCTTGGATTTTGCTTTTCTGTCAAGAATCCGAGCGATGCGCTCGATTTCGGGGTGCCCTGCCACAAGTGCGCCGTCACTGTCACCCTTATAAATGCCCTTCGTGTGCGAGCGAATCATTCCGACCTTGATTCCGCGGAGAGATTCGCGATCAATGACAGCTCCAAGCAAAGCAAGTTCGAGGCGGGCGTTTCTCGTGTAGTCGTGTTCTGCCGGATAGGGTGGCGAGGAGATTAGCGCAGAAAACTTCTGTCCCCGATCGAGAACACGACCACAGTTCCTCGCATCACCAAGGGTGACGTTGGCAGACCCGTGGGTCAGAGTCCTGACCAGCGCTAGGTCCGAGGCCATTTTTTCCAGCCTCTTTCTGAATCCTGGGAACACCGGGGAATCTCGTTTCGATGTGCCACAATATAACTCTGGCCCGAACTTAACATTTGCGCTCCCGTGCACGGTTTGTGCGATTAGGGCAAGGAGAAGGGCGTTCTTGTATTCCTTTGTCGTTCGCAGTCGCACTATGGCTCTTTTGATTGCAATTATTTTCCGAAGTGGTTTTGCAGAGATCCAGCGACGGTGCAGGAAGCCTTCGCTTTGCAGATATTTGTAGAAAGGATCGTTCTGGTATTGCGCGTCTAGAACGAGTTCTTGGTAGTTCTCTGCAACACGTTCAAGGCATTGGATAAGAGTCTTGGCGTGGAGCTCCCAGTTAGTCTTCACCCGTGCAGCAAAGTGGCTCGAAGGATTGGCATCGATACCAGTAGCCCGCATGCCGCGCTTCATTGCTTCGACCAAGGTCGTACCTGCACCACAAAACGGGTCCAGAATCTGGTCTCCAGGCTTTGCACCGAACTCGTCCAGCAGTCTCCCTACAAGGTGATCAGGGTAGCCGAGGATGAGGCGATACCAGTCGTGTACTTCGCCATTGACGAAACGTTGGGACTGCGACTGGTGGGAAGGGGCACGCTGTATGAGGGCTGGCTGTGTGCACATGGGACCGTCCGGATTCTAACGTTATCTCGGGGTTAGACCAAGCCTCTCTTCGTGAAACGTAGTTTAGACGGCACGGGTCGGAGCCTTTTGAATCACAGAAGTGGTACATTTTCATCGGAGGTTGCTTTCGAGGAGAACACGGAAGGAATTCAATCGGCCACTTGCCACTGATTTTATGAAACAACTAAAGTCATCCGTTTCAGACCTTAAGGAAATTGTTGATCGTATTTTGGTTGTCGAATACATCGCCGAACCACTCGCGTCGTTTGATTCACATAGTGCGGCTGAACAGGCTCGAAAGTTTGCCGTAATGAAAGAGTATGACGTTATAGGGGTCCGACGAGACGGTTTGGTTTCGGGCTATGCAAATACAGCTGAGCTAGGGGACGGGGAACTGGGTACCTACGAAAAACAGTTTTCGGCAGAACAGTCCCTTTCAGCCGCGCAACCAATCAGTGAAGTTGTGGAAGCGCTCCGTGGCAACGCACAAGTCTTCATTCTGCATTCTGATCGGGTCGACAGCATTGTCACGAAAGGTGATTTGCAGAAGGCGTATGTAAGGATGTGGTTATTTGGCTTGGTATCTCTCCTGGAAATGCAACTACTCCGTGTAATCCGCATGCGTTGGGGCGAGGAAGATTGGCAGAAACTTCTTGCCGAGGCGCGAATGAATGCGGCCAGAAAGTTACATGAAGACCGCAGAAAGGAAAACGCACAGATTCAGCTGTCTGACTGTCTACAGTTTTGCGATAAGAGGGACATAATCCTGAAAACTCCCGAACTTCGGGAAGCACTCGGATTCAAATCGAAAAACGGGGCGGAGAAGTCACTCAAGGACCTTGAAAATCTCCGAGATCACCTAGCACATGCTCAGGACATAATAACGGGGCGTTGGCCCGAGTTAGCGGACCAAGCGAAGCAAGCTGAACAACTCCTTGAGGCATGCGAGAGGGCGGAGGTCAAAGCAACCTAGCCTGGCAGGGGTCTTCCCGGCCCCGACCAAAAGTGTCGGGGTAAACGCCAAACGTGAAGGACCCGCCACTACGCAGACAAAGAGAAGAGAGATTCTCCTCGCGAACGGCGCTCGGAGAGGCAGCGGTCCTCACTGTGCAAGCCGACGTGCGCTGAGACCTAAAGAGCAAGAGAGATTCCTCGCTTCACTCGGAATGACGGGCGAGGAAGGCCGCCGGAGCGAGCCGGGAGGAAGAAGCCTCGGCTTGCTCCGTTCGGTCCCGTAAGGCCATCCGGGATGCCCCGATAGAGTCGGGGTAAACGCCAGACGCAAATGACGGTGCGTGGGGCCGCGAGTCGCAAGGATGGCGAGATGGCAACGCCTGTACCACGAGCGAGTTGCGCGGATTTTTGAGAGGAGCCTATACTGGCGGAGAATCGCTACTGTCGGCGAGGATTGGACGAATTGGTGTATTTGCGAGCCGACCGGACGAGAACAAGCCGGGCAGGCTCCGCCGCGTGAGGAAGAAGGAAGGGCTGTAAGAATATAAAGGACAGGGTTCAACCAGACGTGGAAGAAGTAAAACAGTTTCCGGCCGTGGAGCGCCGCCGCAGTCTCGCGGTGGCCTCCGGGCAGCGGGAAAAGGGGGAGGTCGCCGTCTTCCAGGAGTTGGGGAAGGCACTGACGTCCTCCCTGGAGCTCGATCAGGTTCTCCGCACGATCATGGAGAAGATCGATGAGTTTCTGCGCCCGGACAATTGGTCGCTGCTGCTGCTGGATGAGGCTAAACAGGAACTGTACTTTGAATTGGCCGTGGGAAAAGCGTCGCAGGCGCTGAAGGACGTGCGCATCAAGATGGGGCAAGGAATCGCGGGGTGGGTCGCACAGCACGGGGAAACCGTGGTGGTGCCGGATACGACCAAGGACACGCGATTTTTCTCGAAGGTGGACGAAAAGACCAAGACGGAGACGCAGTCGATTGTGGCGGTGCCGGTGAGGTTTCGCGACACCTGCCTGGGGGTCATCGAGCTGATCAATTGCATCGGGCCGGAAGGGTTTGATCCGCGGGACCTGAAGCTGCTCGAGGCGCTCGCGGATTTCGCGGCTATTGCGCTGGAGAACGCCCGGCACGTGAAGAGAATTCACGAGCTGACCATCACCGACGATTGCACGTCGCTGTATAACGCGCGGCACATGGGTTTTATCCTGGAGACGGAGATTTACCGGTCGCAGCGCTACAACTACGAATTCTCGATCGTGTTCATCGACCTGGACCATTTCAAGCAGGTGAACGACACGCACGGACACTTAGTTGGGTCGCGGCTGCTGGCGGAGATCGGGAACGCCCTGAAGGAGCATTGCCGGCTGATCGATTTCGCGTTCCGCTATGGCGGAGACGAGTTTGTGATCTTGCTGCCGCAGACTTCGAAAGATAATGCCTTGAACGTGGCACGGCGTTTGCACAAATTGATCCGCGAAAGCACCTGGCTTACCGCACAAGGGTTGAACATCCGGCTCACGCCCAGTATGGGTGTAGCCTCGTATCCCATGGATTCGCGCACCAAAGAAGGATTGCTGCACCTCGCGGATGAGGCCATGTACCTGGTGAAAAACTCGAGACGGGATAGCGTGGCGGCGGCGAATATCGGGATTTTGCCCAATACCGCGGCCGCCGATTCGGCGGGGTGAGCGTCTGAGCGGCTCCCCCCTTCTGATCACCTCGTTCCACTTCTATACAGTCCGCTGAAATTTTGCTTAACTGAAATCATGAGGAGAAGCGAAGCCGCCAAGTATGCGTGCTGGTCAGCGGCAGCAGCATTGCTGCTGGCGAGCATGACTATTGGAGTGTATCTAGAGCGCAAATGGGTCGCGCATCGAGAAAAGGAAAAGGCACCGCCGCCAGCGCCGAGGGATGTGACGCGGTTGGAGAGTGGCATTACATTTTCGAAGGCAGCCGGGAACCAGAAGATATTTACCGTGGAAGCGTCGAAGGCCACGGATTTCAAGGATAAAGACGCGAGTTTGCTGGAGGACGTGAAAATTACCATCTTTGGAAAGACGGGAGAGCGGCACGACACGATTCATACGCAGAGTTGCCAATACGAAAAAGTGAGTGGAAGCATCCTCTGCAGCGGCGAAGTGCAGTTCGACCTTGAGAGCGCCGCGGAAGCGGAGCGGGCCGTCAAGAAACGGGACAGAGCAGCGGAGCAGAAAGTGCACGTGGAGACGCGCGGGGTGACATTCAACCGCGCCACTGGGACGGCGCAGACGGACCAGCCGGTGAAGTTCGTCTTTCCGAGTGGGAATGGACAAGCCGTGGGAGTGGAATATCATTCCGAAGAAGGGGCGGTGCGACTGCTGCGGGATGTGAATCTGTTTCTTACGCCGCCGGCGAGCAACGCGGCAGCGAAGAAAACCGCGAAGGAGCATGCGCAAGACCCCGTTCATCTCGCCGGAAGGAGCCTCGATTTTGGACGGGATTCCCGGACCATGCATCTCTTAGGCCCAGTGGAAGCGGAAACACGCATGGCACGTTTGCTGGCTGGAGAATTGACACTCACGCTGGACAGCTCGTTTCGCGCTGAAAAACTTGTGGCCACACCGGGAGCGGATAGAAAGAAACCGCAGGTGGAATACCAGGGGACGGGCGGCCAGGCAGATTTGAGCGCAGAGACGTTAACGGCACACTTCGCACCCGGAGGATGGCTGACACGTGTCGAAGGAGCGGGAGGTGTACAAGGTTTGCGACGCAGCGGAGAAGAGGATGATGAATTCAGTGCAGAGAATGCCTGGCTGGAACTGCAGCCGAGAGTGGGACACCCGAAAGAACTGAATTTGAAGGGCAACGTGCTGCTGAAGACTCAGGCAGAACACACCGGCGAGGCACGAATGCTGCAGACTGGCGAGCTCCTTGTGGCATTCGCCGAGGGCACAAAAGGCGGAGGCGGCAAGCCGAAGCGAGCTGAAACACTAGGCGCGGGTAGTATCGAGTGGACCGATGCGGCACCGCAAAGCGGAACGCCTGGAACTCCATCGAACGGTGCGGCGGCGCGGACAAAACTGCGTGCCGATAAACTCGAGATGGAATTCGGGGACGAAGGCAAGGCGAAACAGTTGGTTGCCACAGGAAATGTGCTGACGGAAAGGGCTGTAACGGGCAAGCCCTTGCAGACAGCGACGGCACA
>WNGM01008632.1_pt1 | contig 10427 bp, 14 predicted proteins | sample 5400571 | NCBI WGS metagenome assembly WNGM01 (sample SAMN13153378, study PRJNA577476) | soil metagenome | isolation source: 100 cm soil or saprolite under Garry oak tree replicate 2 | place: USA:California | collected 2016-06-15 | reverse complement strand
TACCTGCTCGTAAAACTTGAGGTCTGGTCCGCCACGCAGACTGCGCCGTTGGGTGTTTTCGTGAAAAATTCCGCTGATGAACAGCGAGTAATTGCCAATGTGCGCCCGAAGCAAAAACGCCTGCTCTGGAGTGGCGCGATTCAGCGCGATCAGGATATCGGAAATGTATTGTTCGGCCAGATGATGTGTCTCCTCGGAAATCTGCATCCGGCTCGCGTGCGAAAATGTTTCCAACAACGACGCGACGTAATCGCAAAGCTTCCGGTCCCCGATTCCGCCCTGTTGCAGGACGTGGCGAGCGAGTACATAAAAGTAAAACTGAGACGAGATGTGCAGTTGGCCGCAGTGATTCAGAATAGCGTCGACCAACCGCGGATGATCCAGAATGGAATCGCGCGTTTCGACATCGCTCAACAGATCGACAAGAGAAACTTGGTCGGTTTGCGAACGCGCCAGCGTGCGCACAATGAAGTCGAAATCGGCTGCGGTAAACCGCGCCCGACAATTCGCTCTGACCATCGGGACTTCATAATGGGTGATCCCCGCGTCTATGGCAAGTAAGATTGCTGACTGCCTCCTTTGGCCGGGCCCGATCCTCAACGTGCGCAAGATCAGGGTCGAACCTGACAATAAGCGGTTAGCGCGATGCACCAACACGGATTTAACTCGATCCAGAAGGGTAAAATAAATGAATACATTGAATAAGGTAACAACATGGAATCCGCTTAGAGAGATCGACGAACCACAAAATCGTTTACATCGGTTCTTCTTGGGCGGCTTTCCCAACAGAATGGGCAGTGGCGAGATCCACAGCCTTGCGGTCGCAGATTGGTCACCGGAGGTTGATATCAGTGAGGATGATCAAGGGTATCTCCTCAAAGCTGACCTGCCTGAAATGAAAAAGGATGACGTTAGGGTAACAGTCGAAGACGGCATTCTTAGCGTTTCCGGAGAACGCAAATGCCAGAAGGAAGATGAGAAAAAGAAATTCCATCGCATCGAGCGATCCTTTGGCACTTTCCGACGCAACTTCACGCTGCCTGAGGATGCCGATAGTACGAAGGTCACGGCGGAGTTCCGCGACGGCGTGCTGAAAGTGCACCTGCCGACGACACCGATAGCAAAATCAAAAGCTACGCAAGTTAAAGTGGCGTAATGCTCTAACACTGACGGTGAGCGTGCGGAAAGGTCCGCGCGTTTGCCCCGGTGTAAGGCGGCTAACTTAGTCGCCTGTCCCTTTGAACCAAGGAAGAAAGACCTCATGATCTCGAAAATTATTAGCCGCGCAGCATGTCTGAGAGAACTCGCTTCTAATCCCAAATCCTTCTCCAATTGTCCAGACTTGCACGGTGGTGTCCCGGACCTGCCCGAAGATAGAACCTGCACGAAGCCCGTTTTAGGAAAAAACAGGTCGTCCCGCCGGCAATTTGCAGTGCTTGTGCCCTAAAATTCTCCTACGCGCCTCGCATGCATCGTAAGCGGCCTACGATAGAATGCATGCGAAGAATTCCCGACTTCCGATCTCGACCTGTCGCAGACTGCCGTGTGTCCTGCTGATTTGTTCTTTAGAGCTCAGCGCAATAAACCTAACTCTTACTCCTCCTATAAAACCAAGGAGCGAGAATAATAGCAGCTAAAAAAACGAACTGAATCACCAAGGTAGATGCGTCGCCGGTCATTTACTTCGCGTAGGCTACGATAGCCGAGCCTCCTAAGTAGGTGATCCCCAAACAGAATAAGAATAGCTCAACTAGCTTTAAAACATGTCCCATAACTCGTTAGCTTCCAGTTACTGCCGGTTCCAGTACGCGATGAGGAGGAACGATCGGTCTGTTGGATCCTCTTCGCGTCAAAGTGTCGAGCATTTCCGTGAGGCACGCGCCGTAAGAATCACACATGGGGGATTCGCCACTGGGCGCAATCCATTCAGGATGTTGGATCCGCAGATCGTCGTGAATCTGTTGCTGCAGTTCAGTGTACGTGTGGATTGGATGAGACATGGCAATCGGCATCGGTAAAAGATTTAAGATCGGCGCGGGAGGTATCCGACGAAGTGCTCGGCGCGAATGGCGGACGGGCATGGGTGCCGTAAGCGCTCGCCACGGCCAGGTGAGGGTACTCCAAAGGGCGGCGCACATGTGCTTGCGTTCTGCACGACGCGAGGCCAACTGGATCACTTTGTAGCGCTGGCGTTGCAGCAACACGGCCAGCAGTCCGCTTTGTGTAAGAGTCGGCGTTAATTTTCTCATGACGTAATCTTTCTATTTTTTCCTTGTCCGAAGGACTCTGCAATTTACCTCGGCTTTGAGTACGGTCTGGCCGTATTTTCCGAAAGACTCACCGTTTCTTGTCTTGCGAATCCCAGACTCAGAAGGAAGCCAACGAATCTTTGACGCCCGCTCTCCGTTTTTATTCCGTGAAATACTTCGCGGCGAGGGATTGCGCGCCAGGGCCTAATACGCTAACCCCTGCTTTGCTACCCAGCAGTCTTCGCAACAAAGTTTCCGCTTCAGTTTTCTCCTGCTCCGACACATCGGCTTGATTGATCGCGGTGATCACCTTCTCCAGCGCGTCCGTAATCATCTGCTGATGCTGAGTGCTCGTTGCAATCGGCGCCTGTTCCCGCCGAGGAACGCTGGTTCGCCGGCGTTCATCTATTGAGATCTGGATCGGCGACGCGACACCACCTTCGAGTACTTCCACTCCGAAGTCGTTTATCTTGGCAAAGCCGGACAGTTGGCCCATCCCGCTTTTATCCTCAAGCGGGGTCCAGTCGATGAGGTGATACTCTGAAAGCTGAGCCACAGCGCGCAGCCAGTCGCGGTGATTTATGCCTCCTGGCGGCGGGACCGCCTGCTCACCTTGGCCGAACGGAATGGAATCTTCGCTTCGACGTTCATAGAGAAGCTGCAGCAGACAGCCTCTGACGACAGAATCCTTCATAGACTTTGCCAATATGCTCTGCATCCCGCGCACCAACAACTCACCTCAAGGGTGCAAGTCCGTACTCGGAAATGCAGTTTGCGCCTAAATTCCGAAAGCGTTGAATAGCCGTTCTGATCGGAAATTACGATCGGCTCTGGAATACTCCAATTCCGGTGAAGTCGCCGCGCGTTCGCCTTCGACGGGGTCTGCTCGCTCAACGTACACAAGATTAGGGTCGACTCTGACAATAAGCGGTTAGCGACATGCACCAATACGGCTTTAACTCAATCCAGAAAGGTAAAATAAAATGAATACATTGAATAAAGTAATAACATGGAATCCGCTTAGAGAGATGGAACAAGCAACACAAAATCGCTTCAATCCTTTCTTCCTGGGCGGCTTTCCGAATAGAATGGGCAGTGGCGAGATCCACAGCCTGGCAGTCGCAGATTGGTCGCCGGAGGTTGATATCAGCGAAGATGATCGCGGGTATCTGCTCAAAGCTGACCTGCCTGAAATGAAGAAGGATGACGTTAGGGTAACTGTCGAAGACGGCATCCTTTGCGTTTCCGGAGAACGCAAAAGCGAGAAGGAAGATCAGAAGAAGAAATTCCATCGCATCGAGCGATCCTTTGGTACTTTCCGACGCAGCTTCACGCTGCCCGAAGATGCCGACAGTACGAAAGTCACGGCGGATTTCCACGACGGAGTGTTGAAAGTGCATCTCCCGACAACGCCGATAGCAAGATCAAAAGCTATCGAAGTTAAAGTGAAATAATGGCGCTAAACACTAAGGCTGGCGTGCGGAGGGAGTTCGGAGGGTCCCGTGCGCTAGTCCGAGTGTAACGCGGCTACCTTCGTCGACCGCCTTTGCTTTTAACCAACGTCGGACGGCGATTTCCGCAGTAAATATCATCACACCACAACACAGTTATGAAGCCAGCTGATCTTTGTCTCTTTAGGACTGCAAGAGGGCGGATTACTCTGCGGAGCTCTGCAAAATATCTCGACCAACTCCGCGTCAAGCTTGATCAGACTGACACATCGAAACCGATACCTTCTAGGTCGCGCGTCGCAGCTTCGGAAGGGATTCGCGAAATTGCGTGGGAGAACGACGGACGATTCGCTTAAACGCGCGATTGAAGTTCGTCATGGACTGAAATCCGCAGGCGAAGGCAACTTCGCTAATTCGCGAATTGGGATTGAGCAAAAGCGTCTTCGATTTCTCCACTCGAACTCTCGAGAGGTAATCGATGAAATTCATCCCGGTCGCTTTCTTGAACATCTTGCAAAAGTAATGCCTGCTGATATTAGCCGCGTGGGCGATCCGCCCCAGCGACAGCGGCTCCGCTTGATGGACCTCGATAAATTGTCGCGCTCGCGCCATATTCGCAGGCTCAGCCTCTTCGCGCCGTACTACCAGTTGATTCGACAAGATCGAAAGGTGTTGCGCAAAAATACTCAGGAGCCGCAACATCGCGCGATACCGGTCGGGTGATAAAACACACGACCGAAAATAAGCCCGCTCAAGTTGCTTCCAATCCGTCTTGTAGCCCCACGCGCGGAGCTGCCGAGTAATGCTGGCGAAGTGTTTCTTTGTCGGATTCTTGAGCAGTACTTCGCCTGTCTCGAGAAAACCGAGAATGTGGTCACCCACGTACACTGGCACTGCGCTTTCTGAGAGTCCCGCAAACCAAGTCACGGTGCGCATTGTCGAGTCCGGTTCCTGGGACGCATCGGTTTGGGCCCTTAGACATGCGGCGCGAGCCTTGTTGAAACGAGCCAGAATCGCGGCGAACGAAACGTGATCCGTTTTGCCATGGTGTGCAGGCGACCATGAATCGTGTCCTCGGATATTAAGCGGCAAACCCGTGGCTTCGCTGAAAGCCCGTTCGTAATCTTTGAAAATCTGAGAGCGCGACAGATGTACCATCACTTCCTGATCAGAGGATCGGGCTGCGCTTCGTTTGCTCATTTCACCTTGCGAAGCGGTACCTCTAACTCCGCTTGCGCGTCGCATCGCCGCGCGCATACTAAACTTCGAGCCCTCTCAGCCACAGTTGTCCTGATCGAAGCCCTTGCGCGATGTGAGCGTTGCCGAACGTCTGCTGCTTAACATCGTGGGTCTGATTTGCAAGTGAAGCGCGAAGCTGCCGGAAAAGCGCAGCTCGAGATTTAGAGCCTTTATGTCGCTTGAAATAAATCGCGCTGCTTTGTTGGACGATTGGTTCCATGTTTGGTTACCGGACTCTCATAGCGACTCCGGTCGTCTCGCGCGCCCGTCCTTTCTGGCCGCTCGCGGGTGAGACTGGCGAGAACCCGCGGTTGAATCACGACATTCCATTGCGCAGCGATCATTCGCGAAATTTGCTCGCAGCCCGTCGGACAGGGGCATTGTGAGCTAGTTGTTTGCGCTGCTTCGGAGAAGAACTTTTCGATCGCGGCCTGGCCCGCTTTGGAATCGAGCGACTGCCACCGAAGTCATGCTTGCGTTTTTGTTTGGGCATATCTGAAGATCGATTTTGCGCTGCGCTTAGACATTCTGAAGAGAGGGCAGATCAATGTTGAGAAGTCTGCCGGTGGCGATCTGAGCTACATTGGAAGCGCGCGGCACGCCGCATGCGATTAGGGCTTTGGTCGTGTCCTTTACAGTTAGAAGGTACTTGCGCACGATAGGATGAATTGCATATGCGACTTCGGCATCTCGCATTATTTCGCGGAATTGGATTAGATGCATCTGCCGTTAACCTCGTAACAGAATGTCTTCAGCGTGCCTCGCGCCGGACCGGTTGTAGCGTCTTCCTTTCGATCATCACAGGGTAACTGTTGAAGTTGTCTTGGATTTCCGCCTTCGTTTTCCCAGCGTCGCTCTTCGGCAGAATCGCTTTCTTCCTTTTGTGAACTTGCGAAAGTCAGGGAATCCATGATCACAATCAATGAAGCATCTCAGCGCCCGTTGTCCCGATGAAGTCGTGTTACGACGAATAAGTCGCCGAAGGTCAGCCGCCGCCGAACATCCGGCCCCTGCTTGCGGGCCGCAGCGCGAAACTTCTTGAAAAGCGCCGCACGACGTTTTGAAGTTCTATGCTGCGCGTAGTAAAGTGCGCAGTTCTGAGTCAATGTTGGTTCCATATTTAATTCTCCGTTTATTTGCGGCGGCGGCGGATTGACGCGGGCGCTGATGTCTGAGCAATTCGTATCGAGGCGCGTGATATAAGCATCCAGAGACGCCACGAAAGTTATCCCTAAGACGGCAGGGTCGCCCGATAAGTTCTTGAGCAATTTTTTAAGCTCATCTTTATGAGCAGCGATAGGATTCATGATGCGGTTTTGTGTGCAGAGAGAAGGGTCCGCACACCTGCGCGATCGATTGACGCTGCGATTGTTACGGAACCAGTATACGGCTGCAACTGCCGATCAACTAATGGTAATTACTGCCACCGTTCGCCACACGACGTTTCGGGGTACGGTGGGAATTCGCCGGTCAGATAATGATCGGCGTTTTGCGCTCCTGCTGTGATTCAAATCTGCGTCAACCTGCGCTGCAATGGACGCGAAGCGACGGGCCAGGCGTTCAAAACTGTGAATCAACTATTTAGGACCGGATGGCGCGCGTGATTCCGGAGCTGCTCCGGCTAGTCTGATTCTCAACTCGCGCAACTGCTTTGGGTCGACTTCAGCGGGCGACTGCGTCATGAGATCCATGGCGCGGTTGTTCTTTGGGAAAGCCATCACGTCGCGAATACTTTGCTCGCCGCAGATCAACATCACCAAGCGATCAAGGCCGAACGCGATGCCGCCATGCGGCGGCGCACCGAGGCGGAAGGCGCGCAGCAAATGACCAAACTGCGATTCTCGATCGTTCGGTTTGATACTGAGCGCCTCGAACATTTTGTCCTGCAATTCCGGCTCGTAGATTCGCATGCTGCCGCCGCCAATCTCAACGCCGTTCAGAACCACGTCATAAGCCTCAGCGCGAACTTCGGGAAATTTTCTTTCTTCAAACAGCAGCATGTCCCCGGCTTTCGGCCGGGTGAATGGATGATGCATCGCGTTCCATTTGTTTTCATCCGCACTCCATTCGAAGAGCGGAAAATCTATGACCCAGAGGAAATCCCAGATTTCGCGGGGAGGCATGAGCTCCTGCATTTCCGCGACGCGCAGGCGTAATCGGCCAAGGACCTCGCACGCGACTTCCCATTTATCGGCCGCGAAAAAGACACAGTCGCCCTCCTCGATGTTCAGCTTCGATTGCAACGCGGTCTTCTCGGGGTCATTGAAAAACTTCACGATCGGCGATTTCCATTCACCGCTCTCAGCCTTGATGAAGGCGAGGCCCTTGGCGCCATGCAGCTTTGCAATTTCGGTGAGCTCATCGGCCTGCCCGATTGTGATTCCGGCGAATCCCTTTGCGTTGATTGCTTTTACGACGCCGCCGGCATCGAGTGCACCGCGAAAAACTTTGAAACTGCTTTCACGAAATGTTTCACCAAGATCGACCAACTCCATTGCAAACCGGCGATCGGGTTTATCGCTGCCGAAGCGCTCGAGCGCTTCACGATACGTGAGGCGATCAAACGGAGTTTTGATTTCGATATTGCGCGCCGCTTTGAAAATCGCTGCAAGCATTCCTTCGGTCAGCGCGAAGATATCGTCCGGCGTGATAAACGACGCTTCGATGTCAATCTGCGTAAACTCCGGCTGGCGGTCCGCGCGCAAGTCTTCATCACGAAAACATTTTGCGATCTGAAAATATTTTTCCACACCAGCCACCATGAGCAGTTGTTTGTATTGCTGCGGCGTGTTTGTATTGCTGCGGCGCCTGCGGGAGCGCGTAAAATTTTCCGGGCATGATGCGGCTCGGCACAAGAAAGTCACGGGCGCCTTCGGGCGTGCTTTTGGAAAGGATTGGTGTCTCAACTTCCACGAATCCCTGGCTGTCGAGGTAATCGCGCGTCGCTTTTGCCGCCCGATGCCGAATCTGTAAATTGCGCGCAAACCGGCGTCGCCGCAGATCCAGGTAGCGGTGCGTCATCCGCAGATCTTCATTCTGCGGCTCGGTATCGAGTGGGAACGGCAGCGGGTCGGCGCGATTCAAAATGCGCAGCTCGTTTGGAATAATTTCAATGTCGCCGGTGGGAAGGTTTGGATTTTCGGTGCCGGGGAGGCGTGCCGCGACGCGACCCGAAACTTGGATCACGTCTTCGCCACGCAACGTGTGCGCTTGCTTGGCAAGCTCGGCGTTTTCCTCGGGCCGAAAGACGACCTGAGTGAGTCCTTCGCGGTCGCGCACATCAATGAAGATCACGCCCCCATGGTCGCGGGTGCCATTTACCCAGCCTGCAAGCATGACCTGTTTTCCGATGTCGGTTTTGCGAAGTGAATTGCAATCGTGCGTGCGATACATGGAATGCGCCCAAAGTACCGCGTCATTCTGGGCGAAGCGAACAATCTCGCAAGCGGGTAGTGGGTCAGTTTGGTATCAGTTCGCGATCAGACCAGCCCGTTTTTGACGAGGTATGCTCGTCCCTTTTGCAACATGCAGTTCGGATTCTCCGAGCCGAACGTTCTAAGAAACGGAAAACCTATCATCTCTGCCGAGCGTAGAGCGCCACAATGATACTCCGCCACCCCATGAGACATATTAAGGTCGCCCGCAACTTGCGAAACCGTCAGGCCGTCATGCTCAAAAAGAAGCTTGAGGACCTCAACGGTGTCATCGGCCAACTCGCCCTTTGAATTCACGCGATCAAGTTGCTGTTCAAGATTTTTTACCCTCTTTCGGAGCTTCGCGTTCTCCGTTTGCAGAACCGATTTCCCATGTTTCAGCGTCGTAATTTGCTTCGCCAGCAAAGAGACCTTCTCCTTCAAGATGGAGAAGTAAATCAGATTCCGTCCGGTTCTAGCAAACCAATAATTTCATCCAAGTCCCAAACATGATCGCTGATGCCCGCTTCCATTGCTGGCGTCACGCGCAAGGTTTGATGAATCCGGCAGAAGTTGTAATACATGAAATAAAGTGCCAGCGCATGCTCGTGGTTCTCTAGCTTTTTGGAAAATCCGTTCGTGAGGCGAGTGAACCGGCGCATGGACATTCTCATCGTGAGGTTCTGGCGCTCAGCGTAGCTGGTCGAAACGTGGTTGTGATCGGGATGGCCACTGATTACCGCCTCGCGAGCGCCCATGCAGATTGCGGGGCTGTAGCGCGTTTCTGGCGTGTCTTGGACAGAGCCGTAAATCTTTTGCAGCATAGCAAAATCAATTTCGCAGCCGAAAGCATCATTTGACGCGTGACTATGGTCACCCGGCTCTAAAAGAACATTTGTCGAACGTAATTTTCTTAATGCGTGGATGCTTGGACTTCGACGATTTCAAAATGCTTTTAGACAAAGCCGCGCCGAAATACGACGACATGCCCATCGACGAAGAAGAATTAAGATAGGGTACCGCTTATTTACCGCTACCGGAACGAGAATGACGCTGTGGATTTACCTTGGCTCCGGTTGCTGCTTTCTGACGGCGAGTAAGCCTTTTCCCACTAGTGGCTTGCTGGAAAACAGCAAAGGCTGTTTCTGCAGAATCGCGCTTTTCCCTATCCTGCTGTTTTTTCGGTCTGCGCTTCGTTGTTCGCTTGTGCATGTCGAAGTTTGCCATGAATCCTGCTTAGCAGACATTCAAAATTCAAACTAGCGTGTAATCCATGCGATCACCAAGCCGACCAGACCTATGACAAATATGATAATGCCTAGTTGTGGAGAAACGCCAGACATCCAGAGGGCAATTCCTATAGCTACGAAGAAGAATCCCCACCGGTGGATGTTCCTCATAGTCCCAAGCTTATCGTAGCAAATCGATTACTTCATCCAAACTCCACACATGATCACTAATCCCTGCTTCAAACTGTTCCACTACCCGCAAGCGAATAGGTCCGGGCACAGGCTGCCAGCCTGTTCTTTTCGGCAGCCATTGCGCGAACTAGCGCAGGAGAGGTTCCATGCGCGAGATGACATCGTTCTTTGAGATCAAGGTCTGCTCACCAGTCGTCATATCTTTAACTTTCACCTGTGGCCATTCATCGCCGTACAAAAGCGCGATGCGTGCACCCAACTCTTCGGCGGCTTGGAACTGCCGGGCGACTTTTGCAGGGGTGAGCGGGTAATCGACGCGGTAGCCGCGGCCGCGCAGTTCTTGGATTTGTGCGAGCGCGTTGGCACGGCGTTCCTCCTTTGCGACGACGACGTAGATGTCGATCTTGCTGCCGTTCGCTATTGCGTCGTGCATCGCTTCGCGAGCGCCCGGGATGTCGTTGATCAGTTCGCCAAGAACGACGTCACCCATCGCAAAACCAAGCGCAGGCAGAGAAAGCGCCCCGTCGCTTAGTTGCGCAATCAAATTGTCGTAGCGGCCGCCGCCGGCGATTGCGCGAAATTTTCCAGCGCGATCGAATGCCTCGAAAACAATGCCGGTGTAGTAAGCGAGGCCGCGAACAATCCCCACATCAA
>WNGM01011234.1_pt1 | contig 10428 bp, 5 predicted proteins | sample 5400571 | NCBI WGS metagenome assembly WNGM01 (sample SAMN13153378, study PRJNA577476) | soil metagenome | isolation source: 100 cm soil or saprolite under Garry oak tree replicate 2 | place: USA:California | collected 2016-06-15 | reverse complement strand
CTGACCGCCGCCATGCTGGCTCAGGGCGGCTCGCGCGCGAAAACCTATGCTGAGATTACGGACGCCATGTATCCGATGGCTACTTCCTTTCAATGGCAGGTGGACAAGGAGATGACCGTCTTCTCAGGCACAACGCACGTCGACAATCTCGACAGATATTACTCGTTGATTCGCGAGATGTTGCTCGATCCGGGTTTTCGTGACGACGATTTTCAAAGACTGAAGGAAGACGCCCTTAACTATCTGAAAGTCGGTCTGCGCGAGGGTAACGATGAAGAGCTCGGCAAGGAAGTGCTGTACCTGATGATCTATCCGGATTCCCACGCGTACGGCCATCAGAATCGTGGGCGTGTAACTGCGTTGGAGGGCATGACGCTCAACGACGTACGCGATTTCTATAAGAATAACTACACCAAAGCGAATCTGGTGATGGGACTCGCCGGTGGCTACCCGGACAGTTTTGCGAAGCGGGTTGATTCCGATTTTGCCAGGCTTCCCGCGGGCGTGGCCAATCGCTTGAACTTTTCAGAACCCAAACTCGAACCAGGTACGCAAATCGAGATCGTCCAGCGTGAGACACGTTCGACTGCGGTATCGCTCGGCTTCCCGATCAACGTCACTCGCGCGGACAAAGACTGGCCGGCACTGGCAGTGCTCGCTTCTTATTTTGGCCAGCATCGTTCCAGTAATAGCTACCTGTATCAGCGCCTGCGCGAAGCGCGCGGGTTGAATTATGGCGATTACGCGTACGTCGAGTATTTTCCGCGGGGGATGTTTCAGTTTACCCCCGATGCCAATCTCGGGCGCCAGCAGCAAATTTTCCAGATTTGGATTCGCCCGGTCGAGCCGCAGAATAGCCACTTCGTCCTCCGCGCCGCGCTTTACGAATATGAGAAGCTGGTTCGCCAGGGAATGTCTCAGCAGGCTTTCGACTCTACGCGCGAGTTTTTGTCGAAGTATGTGAACGTGTTGACCGCAACCCAGGATGCGCAGCTCGGCTATGCCCTCGACAGTCGTTACTATCACATCGCGGACTTTCCCACCTATATGCGCGAGCAACTGGCGAAGCTGACGCTTGATGATGTAAACCGGGCCATCAGGCAATATTTGAAATCCGACGCCGTGCGCATTGCGATTGTCACGAAAGACGCCGCTGGTTTGCGCGATGCGATCCTCAGCAATAAGATTTCGCCGATAACCTATAACGCGCCCAAGCCGAAAGAGATTATCGACGAAGACAAGATCATCGAGGCTTACAAGATTAATGTGAGGCCGGCGGATGTGACGATTGTGCCGGTGACGAAAGTTTTTGAATGATTGGTCTAATCCTGCGAGCCGGCATTGACCAGCTTAGCCTCAATGCGCCGATCTGGAATCAGCCACATCACGGCGACCAGAACATAAAGCGTGCAAGCCACCCACGATCTTATGAAGGCAAGTGGAATCGCTATCGCGTAAATCACGATTGAAATCTTTCCTTTGAAGTCCCGGCCCAGGGCCGTTGCCAAAACGGAGCTGGCGCCATGGAGAGAGAGGAGCACCCGGACAAGGATGAAATAAGCCACCGCGGCGCAGAGCAGGACAACTCCGTACAAGGCGACCGGCCAAGAGGCAAATTGATTCTCGCCCATCCAATTCGTCACAAATGGCGTCAGCGATAACCAAAACAGCAGGTGCAAATTCGCCCAAAGCACCGCCCCGTTAACCTGTTCGGCAACCTGCAAAAGATGATGGTGGTTGCTCCAGTAGATTCCCATAAAAATGAAGCTTAGTAAGTAACTAAGGATCGCGGGAATCAACGGTCGCAGCGAAGCCAGGTCAGTGCCGCGGGGCGCTCGAAGTTCGAGCACCATAATCGTGATGATGATGGCGATGACACCATCGCTGAATGCTTCCATGCGCGCGGTGGTCATTTGGATCAACTAAAACTTGTTTTGGGGATTACCTGGGCCGTTGGCCCAGGCTTTTACATTGCGCGCCTTCGGCGCTTTTCTAATCCTTGCCCTCGACCGCCTCGCCTCGCCGTGTCGGCGCGAGTTTACGGACAACGCTCGTGACGGGCGCGGTCATCCTGCCGGCTGTCGCGGCCAGTCTCCGCCACCGCGCGGTCGACCGCATATCGTCGAGCAGCGAATAAACTACCGGCGTCGCAACTAAAGTCAGCAGCAACGAAAGCGATTGTCCGCCAATAACCACGATCGCGATCGAGCGCCGCTCTTCGGCCCCGGGGCCAGTGCCGAGTGCCAGCGGCGACATACCCGCCACTAACGCCAGCGTCGTCATCAGAATCGGCCGCAGGCGATCTCGATTGCCCTGGATGATCGCCGCTTCCCTCTCCATTCCATAGGTCCGCAGATTGTTCATGTGATCGATCTGCAAAATCGCGTTCTTCTTGACGACCCCAAACAGCACGAGAATGCCGAGCGCCGAGTAAAGATTCAACGTGTCGCTCAACAGCCATAGGGAAAACAGGGCAAAAGGAACTGAAAGCGGCAGGCTGAGGAGGATTGTCAGAGGGTGAATCGTGCTCTCGAACTGCGAAGCGAGAATCATGTACATGAAAATGATCGAGAGCAGAAACGCCCAGAGGAATTCGATGAAGGTTCTTTCCAGTTCGCGCCCGCGCCCGGCCACGATGGTCGAGTACGCCGGCGGAAGATTCATGGCCGCCGTAGCTTTGCGCAAGGCATCCAGCCGATCAGCAAGCGCAAATCCCGGCGCCACGCCGGCACGCACCGAAGCCTGGCGCTGCCGATCCAATCGATCGATACGCGAAGGGCTCAACTCTTCCCTGATATCGACGAGGTTATCGACGCGCACCAGACCCGCGCGGGAGGACGGCACGTAGAGTCGCGAGATGGTCGCAGCATCTCTTCGATCCTGCTCAGAAAGTCGCAGCTCAACATCATAATCTTCATTCACCGAAGGGTCGCGAAAGCGCGAAACCTGGTCGTCACCGCCAACCATCAAACGTAAAGCGGTGGCAATATCCGAAGTATCAACTCCCAAATCCGCCGCCCGATCGCGATTGATGTGCACGCGCAGCTCTGGTTTATCGAGCTTCAAAGTCGTGTCGGCATCAACGATGCCGCCGATTTCTTTGGTTTTTTCCCGCAGCGTGTCCGCATATTTCGCCAGCGCCTGTAACTCCGGGCCGCGAAATACGAAATCGATATCAAAGTTGCCGCCGCCAATATTGAAGCTCGGCGCATTGCGGACGCTAAAGCGCAGCGGCGCGTACTTCTGCATCCGCGCGCGCACTTCCTGCATCACGTCGCGCTGAGTGTAGTTCCTGCGAAAGGCCGCCAGCGGATGGCCATCCTTGATTGATGCCCACAGTTTAGTCAGCGAGAAGACGCGCTCTTCATGCGGCGCGATGCGCACATAAACGCCGCCCTGATTCACGGCGCCAAGAAACGACCCGCCCGAAGACGACAGAATCAGCCGCACGCCCGGCGTATCCAGTAAATCTTTCTCGATCGCCAGCATCGCTTCGTTCATAGTGTCGATGTTGGTCCCTTCGGGGGCGTTGACGTTGACGTCGAACTCGGCTTCGTCAACGTCTGAGGGGATGTATTCCTGTTTCACGACTCGATAGAGTGGAATACTGGAGAGCGCCACCGCGATCGCGATTACCGCAACTACCCAGCGATGATGCATGGCCAGCCGTAACAGCCAGGTGTAGGAACGATCGATGAACGAATAAAAACCGCGCCGGGATGAAGCCGAAGAGACCGTATCGTGGTGATGTCCATGCACCGAAGTGTGTCCGGCGGCGGCATCTTCAGCCCGCAACAGTCGCGCGCTCATCATCGGCGTCAGGGTGAATGACACCAACAGCGAAACCATTACCGCTACGGCCGCAGTGATGCCAAATTGAAACAGGAAACGGCCGGAGATTGAGGACATGAAAGAAACCGGAAGAAATATGACTACCAGCGAAAAGGTCGTCGCCATGACCGCCAGACCGATGTCCGCGGTCGCTTCCTTCGCCGCACGCATGGGCGTAATGCGCTTTTCTTCAACAAACCGGAAGATATTTTCGAGCACGACGATCGCGTCGTCGATCACGACACCAACCATTAAAACGAGCGCGAGCATGGTCACGCTGTTCAGCGTAAAATTCATCGCCCGCATCATTCCGAAAGTCGAAATTACCGAACAGGGAATGGCCACCGCGGCGATCAGCGTCGACCGCCAGGAGCGCATGAACAAAAGGACCACCAGGCTCGCCAGAATGCTGCCTAATACCAAATGGCGGGTGATTTCATGAAGCGCCGCATCGATGTATCGTTCCTGATCGCGAATTGTGTCGACCTTGATATCGCCGGGCAGTTGCGGCGTAACGCGCGCCAGCTCGTTCTTCACGTTATGAATGACTTCGACCGTATTGGCCCCGGATTGCCGCCGGACTTCGAGGGTCACCGTCGGTAACCCATTCAGCCGCGCGATTGAACGCTGCTCTTTGGTGCCATCTTCGACGCGACCGATGTCGCGCACTCTTACCGGCGCGCCATTGATGTTCGCGATGACCAGCTCTTCCATGTCGCGCGGATTCGTGTAACGACCCAGAGTGCGTAACACGAGTTCTCGCCGTCCCGTCTCGACATTCCCGCCGGGCACGTCCGAGTTTTGACGTTGCAGCGCCTCACGCACCTGGGTGATTGGAATTTTGTAAGCGGCGAGCCGCTCCGCATCGATCCAGACATTAATCGCCCGGTCGAGGCCGCCGACGACTGCGACTTCACCCACACCTCCGGCGCGTTCGAGCTGGACTTTCACGACCTTGTCGGCCAGCTCGCTAAGCTCGCGAATCGAGCGCGGGCCAGAAAGCGCAATCGTCAGAACCGGCGTGCTGTCGTTATTGAACTTCGAGATTACCGGCGGTTTCGCGTCGGGCGGCAAGTCGCGGACAACTGTGCTGACGCGATCGCGGATGTCCTGCGCCGCCGTGTCGATGTCCCGGTTCAGGTTAAAAGTTGCGATGACAATCGAGTTTCCCTGGACCGAAACTGAACGGAGATTGTCGATACCATCAACCGTGTTGACGACTTCTTCGATGCGCTGCGAGACCAGCGTCTCCATTTCTTCGGGAGAAGCGCCGGGGAGATTTGTGCGGACGGCAACCGTGGGTAGATCGACGGAAGGAAAACGATCGACGCCAAGTTTGAAATAGCTCGCGGCGCCCACAACGACCAGCGACAAAACGATCATCGCGGCGAAGACCGGGCGGCGGATACAGATTTCGGCTAACTTCTGCACTTAGAATCTAATCAATTCTTCCAAACCATTTTCCATATATCATTTGACATTTTTCATTTGGCATTTTGATGGCTCTCTGGTTTCCTCCGAGGCTAGCTGGAATTCGTATTAAGAAGGGTATCTGGAAAACCCTGGCTTGAACATCAATAACAAATGAAAAATGTCAAATGATATATGGAAAATTAATCTATTCGACAACCGCCTGCCCTGACTGCAGATTCCCCGGATCCATGACCACCGTATCACCGACGTTTACGCCGGACTTAATTTCGATCCAGTCAGAACCTCGACGACCGGTAGTCACCGGCTTCTCAATTGCCTTTCCGTTTTCGACGACAATTACTTTTTCGATGCCCGCGAAGGTGACAATGGCGTTTACCGGAACAGTCACGGCCGTTGCCGACTGGTTCGTAATAATCTCAGCCTTGACGAAGGCGCCTGGACGCAAGCGACCATTGTTAGCAACGTCCGCCTCAACGGCGAGGACCCGATTCTGTTCTCCGATCGTTGGGCTCAGCCGCTTGATGTAACCGAGATAAGAATTCGGATCGCCTTCCACACTGACGCGCACGCTCTGGCCGTTGCGAATGTTATGCGCCTCGCGCTCGGGAACTTCGACCCGCAATCGCAGCGGGTTGATTCGCACGATGTCGACCACCGGCGCCCCGGCCGCCAGGTATTCGCCCACGCTCGCTTTCTTGGTAAGGACGACACCATCCAATGGCGCATAGACGATTGTGTCGGCAAGTTGTTGTTTTGCCAGCGCGAGCTCAGAACGCCGCTGCGCCAGCAAACCCTGGCGATTGCGAATCTCTTCGACCGCATCCTGGTAACGGCTGAGTGCGACTTTGTATTCTGAATCGACGGTGTCCCATTCAGCGTGGGGAATGACACCCTGCTGAACCAATTTTGACGCGCGGTCCCGTTTTAGCCTGGCATCATCGAGAACCGCCTTTGCTTGTCTGACGGTGCCGGTCTCTTCAGAGCTGACGCGATCGTCGGCGCCATCCGGGTTCAAGCCCAGACGTGCACGCGCCTGTGCCAGCGCAGCTTCAGCCTGTTGTACCCGAAGTTTGTAATCCTGCTGTTCGAGCTGCGCAATGTTCTGTCCTTTACGGACCACGCTGCCCAGATCGACGGTGATCGTTTGCAGTCGCCCAGGCACCTTGATGCCGGCAGTCGTTTGATCATAAGCGGCCAGGGTCCCGTTGACCGTTACCGTCTCGCCGATCGGCGTCTCGGTGACCTTTACCGTCTTGACCTGACGCGGTACCGATTTAGTATCGGAGCAGGCAGTCAAAAACAGGATCGGCAGAACCAGCGCGGCCGGCAGGATTGCCCATAATGACTTTGGAGATTGCGGAATTAACATGTCCAATACGAATCAGCGCAATAAAGCGCCAAGTTTAGCATGTTGTGAGCCGCATAGTTCAGTGCCCCGACGGGCTTTAGCCTGGCGATATCGGGCCTACAAACCCAGGTTTTGGCGAACGAAACTGATGAACTTGAAAAAACCACTTGCGTCTTACGTTACGTCAGAGTTTAGCATCGATTTCGATTCGGAGCGTGACTGATGAAGGGCAATAACGAAAAGTTGTTTCAGGCGCGCGAGTTTGCCGAACTAACGGGCGTCACCGTGCGCACGCTGCACCATTACGACCGGCTCGGCCTGTTGAAGCCGAGCCGTTACACGGGCGCCGGATATCGTTTGTACGGCGACGGCGATCTGGCGAGGCTGGAACAAATTGTCGCCCTGAAGTTCATCGGTTTTTCTCTGAAGGAAATTAAAGACCTTCTCAAGCGGGATTCATTCGATATGTCTGTGGCGCTCCGGCGCCAGCGGGAAGCGATCGAGGAAAAGCGCCGGCGTCTCGAGCTGGCGATCCAGGCAATTCAGCGGGCGGAATACGTCATAGGCACGACGCGTGAGCCCGGTTGGGAAACATTCATCAAAATTATCGAGGTGATCAATATGCAACACGACATGGACTGGAGCAAGAAATACTACTCTGAAGAAGCGCAATCCGAGATTGCCAGGCGCGCCGCCACGATTCCCCGCGAGGTAATCGAACAGGCCCAGCGCGATTGGGCTGTTTTAATCAAAGAAGTCGAGGCAGCAGTTGCTGCCGGAGAAGATCCGGCCGGCGAGAAATCCGGAAGATTAGCCGCGCGCTGGTCTGGGTTGCTTAAAGGCTTTACCGGCGGCAACGCCGAAATTCAGAAGGGGCTGAACAAGATGTACGCCAACCAAGCCAATTGGCCGGCTTCGATGCCGAAACCCTTCAGTGACGAAGTGCAGGGTTTCATTGTGGAGGCAATGAAACACCGGAAGCACAAATAGACTTCCGAAACGTTTAGAGGCGGGCTATTGCCCGCCTGGTTTTTATTATCCAGAATTGGCGGGCGGTAGCCCGCCTCTAAACGTTTCGTTCGTCCGCAAGGGGCGACTTCTCTCCCCACTTTCCTTCAAACACAAAACTGTTGATGGACTTACGCGAGCGCGGAGCGGTCTCTTGTTGGCGGAATGCTTCAGGCGCCGCGCTTGGATCCGCGCCGTAGCCAATCGCAATTGCCGCGACCGGCTCAAAGCCTTCGGGCACAGTGAAAAGTTCCTTCACCTTCTCGGGAGAAAATCCGGCCATCTGATGAACGAACAGATTAAGCGCGGTTGCTTCCACGAGCAGATTTCCCATCGCGAGTCCCACGTCATGAAACGCGTGCCGATTAGGCTTACCCGTTTTCGCGAAATTCAGTTCCGTTACTGAAATCATGAGCACCGGCGCGTTACGGGCCCACTGTTGATTCTTTTCGACCAGACAACTCAAAAGCTTTTCGTGCTCTGCCGGCTTATCTCGGGTCGCCACGATGAAATGCCACGGCTGTTCGTTGAATGAAGACGGCGCCCAGCGCGCGGCTTCCCAAAGGCTGCGCAACTTTTCAGGCTCAACTATGCGATCTGAAAATGCGCGCGGGCTCCAGCGTCGTTTCAAAATCTCTTCAATCGGATAATCAGTCTGGGCAGGCTTATCCATTCGGGCTCCTTCTAAAAGATTACTATTGCCGCCGAGGCGCAGAAGGCAGAAACCCGACCGTAAGGGAGGGTGTCCGGGTCAGTCACGCAAGATCGCACAGAGAGACGCAGACCGGATCTCTTTCCGGCATCGGCACCCTCCCTTACCCTCGGGTTTCCGCCTACTGCCTATTGCTTTCTGCTTTCTGCTTTCTCTGTGGCGATTATCAGTGAGAATTGGCTCAACTACCAAAGCTCTTGCGAAACAGGTAGGACATTTTGATAAAGAAGGTGCGACCACCCGAGCCGCGATGTAAACCGGGCTCAAATTGACCAGTGAACGGATTGATTCCGTTGCGCACCAGATCATCGTTGTACCCAATGTAAAGCGCAGTGCCCGGATTTGGGGTCCAGCCGAAAAGGAATTGACCGCGGGCCTCCGAAGAGAGGGTGTCATAGTCGACACGGGCCCGCGCGAAAATGAAGCGGGTGAACTGATAGGTCGAACGAAAAGAATAGATGTTGTCATCGAATGCCGTCAGATGGGTATCCTTGCGAACCAAACGATCCTTTGAATAACTGAGTGACATGCTCAGTTCGTTTGTCGGTTGATAAGTGAGATCCAGGGTGACATTCAATTCGTTACCCGGGCCAGGATCCTGCAGCGCCAGACATACCACCGGCAACGGATTTGCGTTGCACTGCCCGGCAAGTTCCGCCTGTCGCGCCAGAATTGCCGACGGGCTGGCCCGCGAAAACTTCGGCTCGGCGCCGAAGTCAAAATCAAAACTACCTGATCCGTACAAAGCAAAGACGTTAATTGAATATTTCTTGCTGGGCTTCGTACCTGCAAATAGATAAGGAGCGTATTGACGAGTTGAGCGCTCCGGCCCTCCAGAGAAGGCGCCGAGTTGCGTGGTTGTGCGCTTGACGCCAAATTCTTCTTCGAACAGTCGTTCATAACCAACAAACAGGCCAAGGCCAAGATAGGTGTTGCGCTGGAAGTTGAATGAAACGTTCGCTTCTTCGCTCCAGCTCTGGCTGCGGCCCTGCCAATTGAAGGTGATGTTCGACGAGTTATTAAAGTGCCAATTAATCATCTTTGCCTTGGGCTTCTGCTCTGAGTTATAACCGAAATAAACTCCGTGGCCATTTGAATTCGTCCGCCGCGTGAAACCAACGTCGGCGCGATAGTCACGGGTGCGGCCGTTGCCGTTGGCGCCATAGTAAAAATGCCGGCCGTCTTTGCTGTAGTTGTAGTTGTAACCAAACCCATTGCCGGTGCGGTAAAAATCGCGCGAGGTCCCGCCGTTGAAACAGGGGGCAGTTGCCGAAGGAGTGTAGAGATCCGCGCCGGGATTCGGAAAGCAACGCCGGGACATCGTCCCAAGAACCTGAAAACTAAACGTGGTTTGCTTATTCAGCTTGAATCGTCCGTCGAACCCGGCGAGTTGATTGTGCCTCTCGATGAAGTTGTAACTGGTAGCCAGAAAGCCGATGTTCGATTCCCGGCCCACGTCGTGCTTCAACCGAATCACCGCAATGTAGGCGTTCTTGTCCACGAAACGAAAGTTCACCGGGTCGGTGCGCTCATCGGCGGCGAAGTTTCCCGGCGCGTTGTCGCTGGCCAACAAAACGCCGAACGTGTTGCGCCCGCGCTTGCCGGTCAGTTTTACGGCAATGTCCGGATCGACAATCGCGCGCGTATGGACGGACTGCAGCGGCGTTCGAAAAATATCAATCCCTTCCAGGAAAAACGGCCGCTTCTCTTCAAAGAAAATCGGGAAGCGTTGATTGGCGAGCACGACTGTCTGGTCCGCTTCTACTTGCGCAAAATCGGGGTTGATTGTCAGATCGAGAGTGACTGTCGGCGTAATGCCGTATTTCATCGTCAACCCCGGGTCAGCTTTGATTGGCTGGTTGAGCGTGCGCCCCGGATCCAGCAGATTCGGATTCGCGGCCAGTTGTGCAGCGCTGAGCGCGCTAACCCGCTTGCCTGACTCAGAGAGCGTCAGGCTGGGAATTATTTCCAGGGTTCGTTCAGTTGAGATTCCTTCGAGGCCCGTGAGATGGGCCTCCTGCGTGAGAGTGCCTGAGATGTCTCGACTAATCGGCACCCATGAATCCATCTCGTCATTGAAGCGATCAATGTTGCG
>WNGM01004980.1_pt1 | contig 10428 bp, 10 predicted proteins | sample 5400571 | NCBI WGS metagenome assembly WNGM01 (sample SAMN13153378, study PRJNA577476) | soil metagenome | isolation source: 100 cm soil or saprolite under Garry oak tree replicate 2 | place: USA:California | collected 2016-06-15 | reverse complement strand
AGTGCGCTCCAGGCCGACAGGTGCGCATCGACACCCCAGACCCTAACTCGAACCGTGAGTCGCTCGCGTGACAGGAGTGGTGGGAATGGCCAGGGCACGAGCACCGACTGGTCGGACTCGACACGGTCGGTCCGGCCAAAGAGTCGACCATCCGAACCGTACGCTTCAATCTCGTAGCCAGCCTGACGCCACTCCGCTACATTAGTCCCGACCATCCAGGACAAACGGGGACGCGACTCGCCCACCCCGAGCGGGTTGCGGTGATGCTCGAAGCGGACGTCTGCAATGGCGACGCCTGAAGCGTCATTGCCCGGCGTCGATACCTGATATGTCATCATACCTCTTTCTTCTCAGCTGCGTGAACATGTAGACTGCCCGTGAGACGGTGGTCTTGACCCGTTTTCGTGGACCCAGAGAGCTTGGAAGCTCAAGTATTCTGTTGCTCAAACTGCAGATGCACTCAGATTTGAACGAGCTAAAAAAGCTCTCCATCATCGCATTGTCATAGCAATCGCCTTTGCGGCTCATACTCACCGTAATGTCCGCTTGAGCTAGCCTGGCCCGATAGTCCCAACTTGTGTACTGGCTCCCTCTCTCGGAATGGTGCAGCAGTCCAGGGCTCGGCTGCCGTCTACCGAGTGCAATTTCCAAAGCGTGCGCCACCAGGGCTTCGTCTCGATGGCTTTCAATCGCCCACCCGACCACCATCCGAGAGAGCACATCCAGGACGACTGCGAGATACAATCAGCCCTCCGCTTTCCCACGCCTCCAGGATCCGACACATCGTCTTCACCGGATACTCCTGTGAGACGACGGTTCTCCTCTTCCAGCGCGGGCTGATGTCCACTGCCAGAAATGCCTACTCTCCCCGCTCTGTGACCAGTTTGCACCAGTGCTGCAGGGTACTATCGGCGATCCCCAGATCACGGGCCACCTGGGTAATGCTCTTCCCGCTGGTTTGCACGAGGCGTACCGCCTACTGTTTAAACTCCTGCGTAAACGTTCGTTGGTCTTTCGGCATCTTAGTTTCCCCTTCTTGACGAAGTATATTCCAAATTGACCGACTCTTTCAAACCGGGGCAAGCCCACGTTCTCGGTTATGCCTTTTTTGGTGGCCAACTTATTCCGGTAGTGATACTATATTAGTGAACTGGTGACTCTCGGCATCCTGTTCGCCTTGCAAGGTGGCTATTTTCGAGCGTTTTATCTCTGGCTCAAGCGCGGCTATGATGACCTGTTCGCAAGGCTGACGCAGTGCCCCCTTCTACAATGCTTGTTACGCACTCAGCAGGGCTGGTGTTGCCGGTTGCTGGCAGCAGCGAGTTTCTTCGCCGTCATCGATAGTTACCCGATTGAATTGCTCTTTCCCATCCGCCAAGGAGGCAGTCCGCAGCAGGTGGGCAAGAAAGGGCTGGATAAAGGGTGCTGGCTGCTCTATAGCACCGGGCATGTGGTCGAAAGGGATCATGTGTGTCGAAACGGCCCTGTCATTGGTCACTGTCATTTGCTGAGTTTTCACTATGAACTAGCACTACTGGTTAGATACGTCTCTGTGAAGCGTCGAACCATCTAAATGAAGGAGGTAATCACCATGATCAGTTCGAGCAGGCTCACTGGATTTCGTAATCTTGAGATCGATGCCCGACACGAACTGCTGGTCCAGACGACCGGGCTCGAGCCTACTGCGCTCGATGTCTTACGGCCCGAGCAGGGTTTGACCCTCGAGCAGGCTACCCATATGATCGAGAACGCTGTCGGGGTCCTCGGCATCCCCTTGGGGATAGCCTTGAACTTCACGATCAACGGGCGCGACTTCCTGGTGCCGATGGCCACCGAGGAACCGTCCGTCATTGCGGCGGCGAGCAACGCGGCCCGGATTGCCCGGGTACGCGGCGGGTTCTTCACCTCGAGCACCGAGCCCATCATGCAAGCGCAGGTGCAGGTCGTCGACGTCGCGGACCCAAGTGCGGCCCGCTTGCGGCTGTTGGAGGCTCGTGCAGAGCTCATCGAGCTGGCCTCCGCCCAGGATCCCCTGCTCACCCGCCTGGGCGGAGGCATGCGAGAACTGTCCGTCCGGCTGGTCGAGACACCCAGCAACACGTATGTCGTCGCACATCTGATCGTAGATGTGCGCGATGCGATGGGAGCCAACGCCGTCAACACGATGGCCGAAGCGGTCGCCGATCGCATCGGCGACATCGCCCGAGGCCGCGTCCTGCTGCGCATCCTCACGAACAAAGCCGACCTGCGACTCGCCCGGGCCCGCGCCGTCTTCGATGCTGAGGCACTGGGCGGTCCGCAGGTGGTGCAGGACATCCTGCACGCCTCCGCCCTCGCGGCTGCGGACCCCTATCGCGCCGCCACCCACAACAAGGGGATCATGAACGGCATCACGGCCGTTGTGCTGGCGACCGGTAATGACACCCGGGCGGTTGAGGCGGGGGCGCACTCACACGCGATCAGTCCCGTCGGCCAATATACCTCCCTGTCCCATTTCGAGCGCGATGCCGACGGCAACCTGGTCGGCTCAATGGAGCTCCCCATGCCGGTCGGCCTCGTCGGTGGGGCGACGAAGGTCCACCCAGCCGCTCAGGCTGCAGTCAAGCTGCTCGGTGTCTCTTCCGCGCGTGAGCTCGCTGAGATCATCGTCGCCGTGGGGTTAGCACAGAACCTCGCCGCCATGCGTGCCCTGGCGACTGAAGGGATCCAGCGGGGCCACATGGCGCTCCATGCCCGAAACGTTGCCGTCGCCGCTGGTGCCACGGCCGACGAGCTGCAGCTCGTCGTCTCGTGGATGATCAAGGAGCGAGCCATTCGTCCCGACGCTGCCGAGCGTCTTCTCGCCGAACTCCGCTCTGCCACACCCGCAACTGGGAGTGAGACCATTGGCTCGTCCAAGTCCGACCCCCTGGCCAACGACTATGGCTATTCCGCCTGATGAGGAAACGTGAACCAACTCCCCAACCTGTCCAGCGGAGTTGGGCGAGAACCCAATGGGAACAGCCGTCTCGACGGTGATGAGCATCAGAAATGTGTAAGCCTCAGCGCGTCCCTCTTGTTGGGCTGCCGGAACGCGTGACGATCTACGAGGTCGGGCCGCGCGATGGGCTGCAGAACGAAGCGACGCTTGTTCCACTCGATGTGAAGGCGGAGTTCGTGCAGCGCCTCGTCGCCGCTGGTCTGCACCTGGTCGAGGTGACGAGCTTCGTCCATCCAAAGTGGGTACCCCAGCTGGCTGACGCCGAATTGTCTCTCTTTCCTTAGCCATCAAGCCTTGTTCAAAAAAGCCTTGACCGCCGCCATCATTTCGTCATACCGGTCGCGGCGGATGTTGTGACCAGCGCCAGGAATATGCACCACCTCACCGTGTTGCCAGAGTCGTGCTGCTTCCTGGGCAGCTTCGGGCGTGACAATCGCACCAAACTCAGGATCGGCCGTAATGAGCAGGATGGGGCACGCGATGCGCGCAATCATCTCACGCCATGGATAGCTGCCAGGTGCTCCTCCACGCTCCAAAACGTCGGTTTGCACCTCGGCTTTCGAGTCGGCCCAGGGAATAACCTCCTCTTCGGCCCAATTGGGATTCATAGCGAAACCCCTGGCGATGCGCTCCTCACGTGGAAGCGCCTTGAGATCGAAGACCCATTGCCATCTCTGCCGAGCTGCTTGCCCCCCATTCGTCTGGAACGGTAGCCTCTCCACTAGAGGCGGGTCTTCGAGCACAATGGCCCGAACCAGGTCAGGATAGTTTGCAGCAACCGTCGCTGCCGTTCGAGCACCCATCGAATGCCCGAACAGATAGGGTTTTTCCAGCCCCAACGCTCGAATGAGGGCAGCTGCATCGTCGGCCAGGATGGTGGTTGAGAAGCCAGATGCGATGCCTCCAGAGCGACCGTGACCGCGTGCATCAGTCATGACGACATCGTAGCTGCCTTCCAGTTCGTGAGCCACACGCGACCAGCACAGCCCATTGTCTGTGAAGCCGTGCAACAGGAGGATGGACGGCTTGTCACTGCCGTCGCTGCGGTAATAATGGATGTTGATACCATTGGCATACACCTCGCCTTCCGGCCAAACTGTCATGTCATATTCCTTTCTTTCCTTGGATGTATTTCCGGCTTGCTACAGGTAGCAGAAGAACGCTCAGAAGCCGTGTGCCTGCGCAACTCGCCCCAGCCAGCCGGCACTTGGCTTGACAGTACGCGCCTGTGTTTGTCGATCGACCGCAATGAGCCCATATTCAGGCGATAACCCGAGATCCACTCGAAGCTGTCTAGAGCCGACCAGTAGGTGTAGCCGCGCACGTCGATCCCATCACGCAAACAGGCAGCGACGCCGCGCAGTGCCCGCTCGATATAGGCAATCCGCCGCGTGTCGTCAATGGTGGCGACGCCGTTTTCCGTCACGAAGACGGGTCGGCCCGTGACCGCGCTCGCGTGCCGGATCGTCGCTTCGAGCGCCTCCGGCCAGAACTCGTCTCCCCCCTGCGTACGTTCCACGCCCGCTTCTGGTCCCAGTGGGCCATCTGAACCAAAGCGCTGGCGGCTGTACGTCTGCACACCAATAAAATCGTCACCTCGGGTCGCTTCCAGATAGACATCTTGTAACTCCCGGCGCATCCGTGCAGCCATCTCCTCGCCGCCAGGTCCCGCCTGGATATCCTGCATCGCCAACGTGAGACCAACCTCACATCTTCCAGGCCCCGCCTTGATGACCTCCACCGCACGCCGATGCGCCGCCAGGATCGTCGCACGGCCTCGCTCAGCATCGGCGTACATAAACGGGATGAAGTGCGAGGCATCGCTGCCGACAGCATGTGCGGCTGCCTCAAACCACGGCTCTGTGCGAGCAGAGCCCCTCACTCCTATCGACTTGATGAGCGGGCCTATGTTGATCTCGTTGAGCGTGCCTGCGAGCGGAATCAGGTCACCCAGGTGTGCAACCGCCCGCTCACAGAAGCGGGCAAACTTCTCCGGTGTGCCCTGTGCCTCCCACCCGCCAGACGCGGCTAGCCAGCGCGGCGAGGTGAAGTGGTGAAACGTGACCATGGGGGTGATCCCATGCTCGTGGCATGTTGCCAGCATGCGCCGATAATGGTCAAGCTGGGCCAGGGAGAATTCCCCCTCCTCAGGCTCAATGCGCGACCACTCCAAGGAGAAGCGATAGAGGGTGAAGCCCAGCTCCGCGAATAGGCCTATATCCTTGCGGTAGAGGTGATAGTGGTCGCAGGCGTCGCCCGACGACTCGACATAGGGATTGTCAGGCACGTGCTCCAGCACCCAGTTGTCGTTGTAGGCGTTGCCACCTTCCACTTGGTGCGCTGCACTCGCGATACCCCAGAAAAACGTCGAGGGAAAAGTGATCTCCATGGTGTGCTACCTTTCTAAGAGGGCCAACGGCTTGTGCCTGTGAAGGTCAAGGTGGCCGTGGCCGGGATACCCTGTGATGAGGCACCAATCAGCACCTCGAATGCTCCAGCTTCAGCAACCCACTCGTAGGCCAGATTATCGTAATAGGCCGGTGCGTCACCCCTCAGGGAGAGCGTGACTGCCTTGCTTTCACCGGACTCCAAGTTTTATTCCTCACGGATGGGCAAGCGTGCGTTGGCACGCAGGTAGAGTGGAATGCGCTCCAATGGTGCCTCAGCTACGAGGTGCTGACCGCCCTCAAAGTTCTGCCCGCTCCAGGCATCGCTCCAGCTTGCTCCCGAGGGGAGGTAGACCTCACGACCGCGTGCTCCCTCCGTCAAGACCGGGGCCACCAGCAGGTCTGGGCCGAAGAGAAACTCATCATCAAAGCTCGCACACGCCTCATCCCTCGGGAAATCGAAGAACAGCGGGCGCATCGGAGGAGTGCCTTTCTCGTGGGCCAGGTGCATTTGCTCCAGGATGTACGGGCGCAATCGCTCCCGCAGGAAGAGGAGGCCTGTGATGATCGCGTAGGCTTCCTCGCCGAAGGACCAGGCCTCGTTTGGTCCGCCACCGCTTATCATGGTTGAGTCCTCTGATGCCACAAGGCGATTGCCGTGCAGTCGGAACAGGGGACAGAAGGTGCTGTACTGGAACCAGCGGATGAGGAGTTCGCGAAAAGCCCCCGACTCCGGGTCGCCGCCGTAGAAGCCTCCGATATCGGTAGTCCACCAGGGAATGCCGCTCAGGCCCATGTTCAACCCGGCACGGACCTGGGCTCGCAACGCCTCAAAGGTACTGGTGATATCGCCTGACCAGACCGCCGCACCATAGCGCTGGCTCCCTGCCCAGGCAGAACGGCATAAATTGAGGATAGCGCTCTCACCGGCCTCGCGCAAGCCCTCGTAGAAACCACGCTCATGCAACAAAGGGTAGGCGTTAGCGATGGCCAACCCGTTCCCCAGGTGGAAGCGTAAGTTATCCGGGTCCATGGGGAACATCTCCGGTTCGCACGCATCCAGCCACCAGACCTTGATGCCATAGCGGTAATAATGCTCGCGAACCTGCTCCCACATAAACTGGCGTGCCTCAGGATTGGTCGAATCATAATAGTGCAGGTAGACCTGACCTTCGGGGCGGTTATCATTGAAGACCATGAGCGCCGGGAGGCCACGTTCGGTGCGAATGAGCAGGCCGCGTTGCTGCATGATGGGAAAGTTTGCGCTCAAGGGATTGACGGTCGGCCAGATCGAGACCATTAACTTGACTCCCATCTCTTCCAATTCGCGTACCATCCCGGCCGGATCCGGCCAGAGTTCTGGATCGAAGCGCCAATCTCCTTGCAGTGTCCAATGGAAAAAGTCGATGACCATCACCGCAAGCGGCAGGCCCCGCCGTTTGTATTCGCGTGCGACTGAGAGGAGTTCATCCTGGGTGCGATAGCGCAGTTTCGACTGCCAGAAGCCGGCTGCCCATGCCGGAAGTTCAGGGACGTGACCCGTGGCATCGGCATAGTGTTCCATAATTTCGGCGGGGGTCGCACCGGCCGTGATCCAGTAATCGAGTTGTGGCGTCGCTTCGGCCACCCACCGCGTGGTGTTGTAGCCCAGTTCGACGCGGCCGATCCCCGGGTTGTGCCAGAGAAAGCCATAGCCCCGGCTGGAGAAGAGGAAGGGAATAGAGACCTCGGTATTGCGTTGGATCAGGTCGATGGTGCAGCCCTTCTGATCCAGGCGTCCATGCTGGTGTTGTCCGAGCCCGTAGAGCCGTTCATCATTGTAAGCACGGAAGCGCACCTCCAGGTGAAAGAGTTCGCTATGCACTGCTTTAAAGGAGCGCGGAGGCAGACGGGTGGCATGGACTGACGACTCCTCTGCCAACAGCTCAGTATCGCCGGCCGTGTTGGAAAAACGGATTCTCCCCTCTGGGGAGACGCTGGCGCTAATGGCACCATTGCGAATGGTGGCACCCTCTGACCCAATGTTGATCTGTGTCTCCGTCTCAGCAGGAGGCAGCAGGACGCTCAACAGGTCATCGTGGATCCCTGCACTAACGGTTGAGCGCACACGCAGACTATCATGTCCCCAGGGCTCGATCTGCACCGTTTCGTGGTTACGTTCCCAGAGTAACCCGTTCTGTTGTTGACGAAATCCTTGCATAAAGCATCCCCCATCAGAAAGTAGTTACGTCTCAGTAGAAGCCAACCCTGTGCTATCGAGAAGTGTACGGGCAACAGCGGTCTGCCAGCCTGCATAAAGTGCTTCCCGATCCGGGGCAGCCATCCGTGGCTCAAATAACGACTGTGGCCTGGGCAGCTGTGCGATCTCATCGAGGGATTGCCATTGGCCAGTTGCCAGGCCCGCCAGATACACCGCCCCAAGCGCAGAAACGTCGGCTGATGCATTCTGGAGGAGTGGCCGTCCGATGATATCGGCCTGGAACTGCATCAGCATCATGTTGCGACTGGCTCCTCCGTCAGCGAGCAAGACCTTGAGGTCCGCTCCTGCTTCGCTCTGCATCACGTCAAAGACGTCACGGACCTGGTAGGCGATCGCCTCGATCGTTGCACGGGCCAGGTGAGCAGTGGTCGAGCTGTGCGTGATCCCGCTGATTAAGCCGCGAGCCGCATCATTCCAGTAGGGCGCGCCCAGACCCACAAAGGCTGGCACCAGGTAGAGGCCCCCGGCGCTTTCGACACGCGCTGCCAGTTTGGCGACCTCCTCGGCGGGGTCCTCCAGGTTAAGAAACTCACCCAGCCACTGCACTGCTGCCCCGGTTGCTGAAATATTGCCTTCCAGCGCGTAGGTGACGTGCTCCCGATCAAGTGCCCAGGCTATGGTCGTTGAAAGGCCGTGTTTTGACAAGACCGCGGCGGGAGTAGGCGTCATCAAGGATGAGCCCGTGCCGTAGGTCGCTTTCACCGAGCCTGGATGAAAGCCCGCCTGCCCAAACAATGCCGCGTGCGAATCGCCGATGAGCGCGACGATTGGCACTCCCGCCGGAAGACGGCCGAGAGTGACACTGCTGCCAAAGTCGGCGCTTGAAGGGCGAACTTCTGGCAAGGCCGCTCTGGGTATGTCGAACAGAGCCAGCAGATCTTCACCCCAATCGAGCTTGTGAATGTCGTACAGTTGCGTACGGGAGGCGTTGGTGATATCACAGGCATGGACCTGTCCGCCTGTTAAATTCCAGAGGACCCAGCTATCCACTGTTCCTAGGCACACTTCGCCCACCTCGGCACGACGCCGACCGTGCCTGATATGATCGAGCATCCAGTTCATCTTGCTTGCCGAGAAGAGTGGGTCCACTCCTAGCCCGGTGCGCTCTGCCAAAAAAGACTCCAGCCCTCGGGCTCGTAGTTGCGAGCAGAAGTCGGCTGTCCGGCGGCACTGCCAGCCGATGACGGGACCCAGCGGTCGTCCGCTCTGGCGCTCCCACAGCACCACCGATTCGCGCTGGTTGGTGAGAGCAATAGCTGCTGGTCGCGGCTCATCGACTGCCGCCAGGCACTCGTCGATCGCTTCGCGCACGCTCTGCCAGATAGCATCCGCATCTTGCTCAACCCAGGCCGGCTGAGGAAAGCTCTGCATCAACGGACGGGCGGCCCGCGCAATCACGCTCCCGCTCGGGTTGACGAGTAACACTTTGGTATTGGTTGTGCCCTGGTCGATCGCCAGCATATTTCCACGCTTGCTCGCCATCTCCTTTAGCCCTTTCTTCCCCTTAACTCCAGAGCAGCGTCGAAGATCCCTTGTGCCGTGAGACCAAAGTGCTCCAGAAGCCACGAAGCCGAGCCGGTAGGAGCAAAAACTCCGGGTACGCCCAGGATGCGCATGGGCACGGGATGCGTCGTCACAACCACCTCTGCGACGGCACTGCCCAGTCCTCCGAATACGGTATGCTCCTCAGCCGTGACGATGCCGCCCGTTTCTGTTGCCGCCGCCTGTACCGCCTCGTTGTCCAACGGACGGACCGTGGACATATTGAGCACGCGGGCCTGCACGCCCTCCTTCGCCAGCATCTCGGCCGCCGCGAGCGCCTGGCAAACCAGCACGCCGTTGGCGATCAGGGTGATGTCGCCGCCGTCACGCAGGAGGGCGGCCTTCCCGATCTCGAAGTGATAGTCGGGGTCATGTACAATAGGCACGGGCAGGCGACTGAGGCGGATGAACATAGGCCCCTCGGTGTTCGCTGCCACCTCAACGGCCTGCGCTGTCTCGACCGGGTCTGCGGGCACGATCACCGTCATGTTGGCGATGGCCCGCAGCCAGGCCATGTCTTCGATCGAGTGGTGCGTCGGCCCCAGTTCGCCGTAGGCCATGCCGCTGCTCATGCCGCAGAGTTTGACGTTGGCGTTCGAGTAGGCTATGTCGGCCTTGATCTGTTCGAGCGCCCGCCCGGTCAGGAAGGGAGCCGCGCCGCAGACAAAGGGGATCAGCCCGCCGTTGGCCAGTCCGGCCCCTACACCGATCATGTTCTGCTCGGCGATGCCCACGTTGACGAGCCGGACCGGGTACATCTGGCCGAACTGGTTCAGCTTGCTGGAGCCGACCGAGTCGTTGACGACGGCGACGATGCGCTGATCCTCCGATGCGAGCTCGCGGAGCGTATTTTCAAAGGCATCGCGACAATCATAGAGCTGAGTCATGAGGCCACCTCCTCGAGTTCCTCCAGAGCCGTGGCGAGTTCCACCGCGTTGGGAACGCGGTGGTGCCAGGCGGCTTTATCCCGCATGAACGAGACGCCCTGTCCCTTGTGCGTGTGCGCGATGATGCAGTTCGGTTTGCCTGCCTCGAACGGGATGCGGGAGAACATCTCCAGCAGCTGTGCAATGTTGTGACCGTCCACCTCGCTGACCGACCAACCGAAGGCACGCCATTTGTCGGCGAGTGGTTCGAGATGCATCGTTTGCTCGGTCCAGTCGCCCTGCTGCAAGCGGTTGCGGTCAACGATCACGGTCAGGTTGTCGAGCTTATAGTGCGCGGCCGACATGGCCGCCTCCCAGTTGCTCCCCTCTTGC
>WNGM01007110.1_pt1 | contig 10429 bp, 8 predicted proteins | sample 5400571 | NCBI WGS metagenome assembly WNGM01 (sample SAMN13153378, study PRJNA577476) | soil metagenome | isolation source: 100 cm soil or saprolite under Garry oak tree replicate 2 | place: USA:California | collected 2016-06-15 | reverse complement strand
TTTGTAGGAGACGACCTGGATGAACTCCGGGCCGCAGCCGCGCGCGCTATGTCACATGTCCAACCGGCGCTGGCCTTCGATGTCCTCAACGAACTGGCGGAGGACCCCATATGGTTCGTAAGGCTGCGGGCCATCGTGAGTCTGGGCACGCTTTCCGATCCCCGCGCGCTCCCGGTGCTGCTGCGCGGGCTGACTGATTCCAACCGCATTGTGCGATTGCGGGCGGCCGAATCTTTGATCCGGCTCCGTGGCGCTATCGGGCTTGCCACGTTCAAGGATGAGAAGCGTGGCCAACCTACAGCCGTTGATGATGTCGAAAGGCTTGGCTTGGTTTCCATCTTCGAGCAAGTGGCTGCTCTGAAGGACCGCTACGGTCTCCACGCATACCTGACAGCGCTGGAAAATGCGAACCTGCGTGGAAAGCTGGAGGAAGAAATTCATCAGAGCGTAGACCTCGCTCCGCAGATGAAGAGGTGTTTGCAGGAAGTCCTGCAGACCGGGCAGCTCCCCGTAGAGCCTATCGTCGACGAGAACGCCACCGTGAAGGCAGAGCCGCTTCCATGAGCCGTTTTCTAGAAATCTCGAACGATACGCTCTTCTGGTACTACCTGGCGAGCAATGTCGCTTACCTATTTATGCTCATGATTGCGCTACGAACGACCGCCAGGCACCATCACCTGCTCCAAAGCTATCGCTTGGGCTGGGTAAAGGAAACGTCGCTGACCCCGCCCATCACGATTATCGTTCCCGCGCATAATGAAGAGAAGTCGATCCGCGTATCGGTGCGGAAGCTGCTCGAGCTGGACTACCCGGAACTGGAAATCGTGGTCGTCAACGACGGATCACAAGATCGCACGCTGGAAGAGATGCAGCGGGAGTTTCATCTGCGCCCGATCCGCGCCATTTACGTTCACGACGTAAAGAGCGCCCCGCTGCGCTGCTTGTATCGTAGCGAGACCGACCGGAACCTGGTGGTTGTGGATAAGGAAGCGGCAGGGAGCAAGGCGGATGCCGTGAATGCCGGTCTCAATGCGGCGACCTCTCCCTATGTGTGCGTCGTAGACGCCGATTCCGTTCTCGAGCGCGATGCGCTGCTGCGCATCATGTTACCGGTAGTACAGGATCCCGAACGTGTCGTTGCCGTTGGCGGAATCGTCCGAGTGCTGAACGGGTCAGCGATCGAAGGCGGGCAATTGCGGGCACGCCTGCCAAAAAAAAGCCTAGAAGTGATCCAGGTAGTTGAGTATCTCCGCGCGTTCTTGATCGGCAGAGAGGCCTGGGCCCAGGGCAATATGCTCACCCTTATCGCCGGCGCCTTCGGCGTGTTCCGGACCGACCTGGTCCGCGCAGTGGGCGGCTATCGAGGCCGGGCGATTGGCGAAGATCTGGACCTAGTCACGCGCTTACACCGATATTTGCTGGAGCTGGGCGCCGATTATCGCATCAGCTTCGTGCCCGATCCGGTGTCCTGGACGGAAGTTCCCTCCGACATGAGATCGCTCCGAAGGCAGCGAGCGCGCTGGCACAAAGGCCTGGCGGACGTGCTGTGGACCAGCCGCGGCATGCTCATGCGTCCCCGCTACGGCAGAATCGGCTGCTTTGCCCTCCCATACTTGTGGCTATTTGAACTAAGCGCACCGGTAATCGAGGTTACGGGCATGGTAACCATTATCATGGCAGCGGCGCTGGGCATGCTGAGCCGGCCCTTCCTCCTGCAGTTCCTTCTGTTTGGGTACGCCTTCGCGACGACCATTCACCTATCGTCGCTACAATGATTGGCAAGACATGGCGCGCCTGATCAGCTACTGTTTCCTGGAGCATTTTCCCTATCGCCAATTGCATATGATCTGGCGGCTACAGGGGCTCTGGCAATACTTCCGCGGCGACGACGCCTGGGGCTCGCTGAAACGTAAAGGCATTGAGTCGCCAGCGCCCTCCAGGCTTGTCTAGTGCCGTTCCAACTATTTGCACCAAATTCTCTACTAGGCCACCCCACAGCCAATCGCAGGCTCTTTGGGCCGAACCTCTCGCCGGATCAAGTTGGAACGGCACTAGCGCGCCGAAATCGTCTCCGCCCGTACGCTTACCTCTACATAGCTGGCAAAGCGTATGTTCACATCTCGGTAATCTGAAGCTGCGCAAGCAACTTTCCATCACGCGACGGGTTTACAATAATGAACCGGTGCCCAGCTGCGACAGGTCTCCCATTCGTGCTTATCTTTTTCAAATGACGCTCGCGAGGTGACGAAGAATGCGTAATGCATCACTGCTTCGTTGGCTGTTGCTTCTCGCCGGAGTGCTGATGGTATCTTCCGCGGCGCTGGCGCAAGTAAGCGTCGGGATATCGGTGCACGTCGGACCGCCGGCGTTGCCGGTTTACGAGCAGCCAGCGTGTCCCGGTGACGGCTTCATCTGGATACCCGGCTACTGGTACTGGGGTCCCGACGGTTACTTCTGGGTCCCGGGTACATGGGTCATTGCGCCGCAGGTCGGATTCCTTTGGACTCCGGGCTATTGGGGCTGGGGAGGTGGCGTCTACATTTGGCACCCCGGGTACTGGGGACCACACATCGGTTTTTATGGCGGAATCAATTACGGCTTCGGCTACACGGGCGTGGGTTATGCGGGCGGATATTGGCGCGGCGGTGCTTTCGTCTATAACCGTGCGGTGACCAACGTAAACGTCACCGTCGTGCACAACACCTACAACCAGACCGTGATCAACAACAATGTCGCGGTGAATCGCGTGAGCTATAACGGCGGCGCAGGCGGTGTGGCCGCCCGGCCGACGCCGGCCGAACAATCCGCAGCCCGCGAGCAGCACGTTGCACCGACCACACTGCAATCTCAGCACGAACGCGCCTCCGGCGACAATCGAGCTTTGCTCGCGTCGTCAAATCACGGAAGGCCCGCAATTGCCGCTACGGCTAAGCCGGGCGTCTTTAGCGGACGCGATGTCGTGGCCGCACGCGCGGCGGCTCCGAATGGCCGTGCCGGCGAGCGCCCGGCGACTGCCGCCCCTGCGGCTCGCGGCGAAGGACGGCCTGCTCCACGAGTCGAAAATCGAGGCGAAAATTCCCGAGGGAATGCCCGCCCCAATGTCCAGAGGACTGAACGTCCGGCCGAGCGGAACGCTCAGGCCGAGCAGCCCCGCGGCAATCGGCAGCCTCCCGAACAGCCCCAGGCTAGACCTCGGCAGCAGAATAAGCCCGAGCCAAGAGAGAAAAGCAACGAAGGCGAAAGGGGCAACGAGCGTCGATAGCCGCCGGTTCGACATCTCGGCATTTTGCCAGGACCGCCGGACGCCTGCGACTTTGACGAGGTGCTCATTCGTCAGCCTTAGAAACGGTTTCTTTCGGTTGTTCGGCAGCGGCTTTCAGTAGCTGATAAAGGTGTGTGCGACTGATTCCCAGAATTTCTGCCGCGCGCACCTTGTTTCCCCCCACATGATCGAGGACCCGCTGAGCGTGCCGCCGCTCCAGCTGTTCAATGGACATCAAGGCTCCATAGTCGGCATTGCCACTCGGGCCGTGATTCTGCACCCGCTCCGGAAGGTCGCGCACGTCGATGACATCCGATTCGGCCATCATGCAGGCATGCTCGAGGACGTTTTGCAGCTCGCGAATGTTGCCCGGCCAGGGGTATCGCGCCAGCAACGTCTGGGCCCGCCGCGTGAGACCGGCCACATGTTTATTGTATTGAGCGGAAAAAGTTTTCAAGAAGTGGCGCTCGAGCAGCAGCAAATCCTCGGGGCGTTGCGCAAGCGAAGGAAGCTCGAGTTCAACCGCGCAGAGCCGGAAATAGAGGTCCTCTCGGAATTTTCCCTGCCGGGCCATCTCCCGCAGGTCGCGGTTGGTAGCAGCCACGATGCGCACATCCACTTTGGTGACGGCCGGCGAGCCCACGCGCTGGACCTCGTGGTTCTGCAGAACACGAAGCAACTTTGCCTGCATGGCCAGGGGCATTTCACCGACCTCATCCAGCAACGCCGTTCCGCCATTGGCATATTCAAAGACGCCGACCTTGTCCTGATTAGCTCCTGTAAATGCTCCTTTGACGTGGCCGAAGAGCTCGCTTTCAGCCAGGCTTTCGGTAATAGAGGAACAATTGACCGCCACGAAGCGCTTTTCCGAGCCGCTCAACCGGTGCAGGGCCTTGGCCACCAATTCCTTGCCTGAGCCCGTTGGGCCAGTGACGAGGACGCCGCGGAAATGTGGCGCGATGCGCCGGATTTTCGAAAACAGATCCAGCATCAGCGGGCTGCGCCCAATGATGCCCTCGAACTGAAAATTCTCCAGAAGCTCGTTTTCCAGCCTGGAGCTGCGTTGCCGGCGTTTGGCGTCCTCAACGATCAGCGCGATTCGCTGGCGAAGCTTCTCCGGCGAAAAAGGCTTGGGAAAATAATCAGCAGCGCCCTTTTGGATCGCCTCCACGGCCGATTCGGTCGAGTAGTAGCCGGTCATCAAGATGACGTCGATGCCCGGGTCAAATTCCACGATCTTTTGCAGCAACTCCATTCCTTGCACGCCGGGCATCACCAAATCCATCAGGACGATCTGCGGGCGCAAGCGTTGAATAAGGTCCAGCCCGGCTTGCGGATCTGATGCGGAATGGATTTCCAGTCCAGTGCCCGCCAGAATGAAATTCACAAATTTGAGATTCTTCGGATCGTCATCAATGACTACCAGCCTCAAAGCCGGAGAGTTTCCGCCGCCCGAGCTCATGATTTGCCTGCCGCCGTCATCAAGGCATCTTCCACTCGTCGCATCAGTTCGTCCCGGGTGAAAGGCTTGCGAAGAATCGCCGTCCCCTCTTCCAAAATGCCATGCGTGGCGATTTCCCCATCGGCGTACCCAGACATATAAAGCACCCCGATTCCGGCTCTTTCCGCCAGCAGCACGTCGGCCAATTTCTTGCCGCTCATTCCCGGCATGATCACGTCGGTCAAGAGAAGGTCGATGGCGCCTTCGGTTTTTCTCGAAATTTCCAAAGCCTCGGAAGCGTCGCCTGCCTCGAACACCTTGTGCCCCGCGTCGCTGAGCGTCTTCCTGGTTAATTTGCGCAAGGACCGTTCGTCTTCGACGACCAGAATCGTGCGCCGCTCAGGAGCGACTTTCGCTGCGGCCTTCATGTCGGGAACGGCCTCAGCGACGGCGTTCACTTCAGGCAGATAGATCCTGAAGGTAGTTCCTTTGCCAACTTCGCTGTCTACCCAGATATAGCCGCCGCTTTGCTTGATTACGCCGTAAGCTGTGGCCAACCCGAGGCCGGTGCCTTTGCCCTTTTCTTTAGTCGTGAAGAACGGCTCAAAAATATGGGACTGCAACTCGGCGTCCATCCCACAACCTGTATCCGTTACCTTCAACATGGCATAGGGACCCGGAATTACGTAGGGATGGCGAAGCACCGTGGATCGATCCAATTCCCAGTTTCCGGTTTCGATGGTCAGCTTGCCGCCATTGGGCATGGCGTCCCGCGCGTTGACCACCAGATTGAGAATCACCTGTTCGATCTGGCTGCGGTCAGCTTTCACCGAACAATTGTTGGGCGAAAGCACGAGCTGCATCTCGATATCTTCACCCACCAACCGGCGGAGCATTTTCTCGATATCCTGGATGATCGTATTCAGGTTTAGAGTCCGCGGCTCCAAAACTTGCTTGCGGCTGAAAGCCAAAAGCTGCTGCGTGAGCGCGGCGGCGCGCTTGCCCGCGTTCTGAATCTCATCCACCGCCTCGCGGAAGGGATCGTCGGGCGGAATCCGCTCCTGTAGCGCTTCGCTATATCCGATAATCAATCCCAAGAGGTTGTTGAAGTCGTGCGCTACGCCTCCCGATAATCTGCCGATGGCTTCGAGTTTTTGAGAGCGATGAAGCTGCTCTTCCAGTTGCTTGCGCTCGGTGATGTCTCGATTGACGATCACCAGCTTTTCCACCACGCCGTCACGGTTCCGCACCACGCTGGCCGTCGATTCCAGCGTCAGCCATTGGCCTTCCTTATGGCGGATGCGATACTCCACCGTCCGGCCCATTCCCGTGCGCCGGGCGTCATTGGCGGCATCCTCGACCGCCTTGCGATCGTCGGTATGGATTTGCTCAAAGGCCGACGTCTCCCCCAATTCCTTCCGCGAATAACCCAGCCGTTTCTGGTAGGAAGGACTGTTGTAGAGCCGCCGGCCCTTCGTGTCTACGACGGCAATCATGTCCGCCGCATTCTCACTGATGAGGCGAAAAAGCTCCTCTTGTTCCGCCAACCGCTTGCGGAAGCGGGAGAGTTGCACCTGCTGGAAAACGACATAAACATCAAAAATCAAAATGATTCCAACCAGGGCGTGCACGGCAATGTCCGTATCGAAGGCGTAGGAGGCCCCGAGCTCCGGAATCATCGAAGGCAGCAAGAGACAAACGATTCCGGAGGTGAGGATCAGCGATACGGCAATTGCCGAGGAGGAAAGCCACCATTGGCGTCGCTCACTGCCGCGCCAATTGTCACGGAACAATTCCGCGGCATTACTGCCGAAACCAGAGGTGAATAACTTCATGGCTGCGTTGAATCGGCCTGGCGGGCCGCTTTACCGGCTAGTGCCGTTCCAACTTGTTTGAGCAAATCGTCTTTCGTCTCTCGGAAACGTTCCCTTGCGCGTTTGGCCAATCTAGTTGGAACGGCACTAGCAGCTATTGTCCCAGCGTCCGAAAGAACGACAAGGATTTCATTCTCGAAACGTGCTCGGCTGGTTATCGAGGAGAGGTAGGAAGCGGCTGGGTCACTTTAGCCGCCGCCCGCTGGCTGGCCTCGCACTATTTACGCCAGCCTTTGAAGCATCTCCCGGCCCATATTTTCGTCCACGATGCCTTTCCGCATGAGTTCCCTGACGAGTTCGTTCAACACGGACTCCCGGCCCGCCGCAGGATGGGGCGAATCTTCCCTCTCATCGATCCCCGTTTCCACGCCGCCCTGCCCGCTCAGTTCGCCTAGCCACTTCTTTAAACTGACGAGTTGCTGAGCATCCGGAGCTTCGAAGTGCAATCCCATGCCCATACCTGCCACCGAGTACACGACCGTGGCCTGGCTCTCGAACGATCGTTTCTCCCGGGTGATGCGCACCTTCACGCGAGTCTGTGCCGCGAACGGGCTCATGGAATCAATGTAGCATCCACCCTCGCTCAAATCCGCCGTCCGGCCTTGAATCCTTGTCTGTGACTCAGGCTCGAAAGCCTCTACGGTTCCCGTGAATGGATAGCGGGCATATTGGCGGCGCTCTGCCGGGTTGCGCTCGATTGTGCCCGGCGAAAGACTACCGATCACGCCGGGTGAAATTTTCAGGTCCCTGTTCAATGTGCTTGCCATATGCATTCTCCGATTTGAGATCGTTGCACCCGCAGGCCCACTCGCAGCCATTGGAAGGCCAAATGTTTCAATAACTTACAGCAGGCTTGAAAATATGGGATGGCCAGAAATGTTCAGATCAGTCGTAAGTGTCCACACCGCGCACACCTAATTGGCCCCCCGGGCGGTTGAACTCTACTCACCTTTGCACCGCTCATATAGACCGGCTGTACCAAATAGTTGGTCCTCAAGACCTATTGGTCAAAAGCAAAGGTTTGACGCAAAATAATTTGCCAATCTCCGGGGGGAGCGAAGTCCATGAGCCAGATTTTCGAGGCCCTGCGAAGGGCTGAAGACTTGGAAAGCGCGCGTAAACGGATGCAGGGCGCCGCGGAAACTGGTTCCATGGAGCGCCGGCGAGTCGAGCGGCGCCCGATCGCGGCGCTTATTCGAATTTATGGACATGGGCAGGGTTTGAACCCCTTTTTTGAGGAGAACCCCATTCTTAACGCGAGCGGCACGGGCGCGCTGCTGCTCATGAGAACGCCTGTTGTAGCGGGACAAAAACTGCTCCTCATCAACGAGGCTGCCGAGCGGGTCCAGGAATGTCGGGTCGTGCGTACCTCATGCTGCGACTCGCAGGAACTCGAGGTAGCAGTAGAGTTTCTCACCCCGCAGCCGGAATTTTGGGATCGTTTGGGGGAACAAGGCGAGGAATCGGGAATTGAGAAGCGCAAGCGTCCGCGTATCGCCTTGCCGCGAGGAATGACTATCACCTGGCGAGGTCGCGGAGAATCCATCGTGTCCAGGGTGCAAACGATCAGCGCCGGCGGACTATCGATCGGCGCGCTCGCACCGCCGCCGAACGGCGAGTTGCTTCATGTGTTCTTCGAAGTTCCTGCGGGCGAAGTCAGCGCCCATGCGATCGTGCGTCATTCACGTGATGGAGAGGGGATGGGGGTTGAGTTTGTCGCCATGTCGGATGAAGCCCGCGCCCGCCTCGACCTCTTGCTGCAAATACTTCTAGCGTGACGCGATTTGCTACTCTACGGGCCTCCCTGCGATTGCAGCAGGCGCTGCTCGGCCCAGTCCTCGGCCGCATGCATGGCTTCGTAGAGTTGATCAAAGCTCTCGATGGCGAAGAGCAGGCTGTGAATGCGGTCCACCCGGACCGGAGTTCTGAGGACCTCTTTCAGATCAAAATCCCTGACTTCGCAGCCGCCCTCGATAACATTGCTGCATTCGCCGTGCGAGCTGATCACCCCGCTGCCGTACACCTTGATGGCTCCGTCCTGGCGAATCAGGCCGAACTCAACCGTATACCAAAATAAGCGTCCCAGCTGCTCCAGTAGTTCCTGGTCGTTGATCCGCGCGCAAACACTCCCGTAGTGCTGCAAAAAATCCGCAAACACGCGATGCGCGTGCATGGGCACATGCCCAAAAACGTCGTGAAAGATGTCGGGTTCCGGGATGTATTCGAGCGAATCGCGGCTGCGCAGCCATGTTGTCGTGGGAAACATGCGCGCGGCCAGCATTTCAAAGAAGGCCTGGGCGGGAAGGAAGCCCCTTACTGCCGTCGTGCTCCATCCCGTTCTGGGCTTCAGTTGTGCCGTGATGGCCGCGAAGTTGGGAAGGCGATCCTCTCGAAGCTCGATGATCTCGTATCCCTCCCGATACTCCCGGCAGGCATGCGATTCGATCTGCGGGCGCCTGCGCCGCACCAGTTCCTGCCAAACCTGGTGTTGCTCGGCCGAGTATTCGGAATATTTTTGTTCGATCAGATAGGGCGCCGCGGCTTTGAGGCGTTCCGCCAGCATCGGTATGCTCCTTCTCTATATAGGATGAACCTGCGCGGAGGCACGGGCAAGCTCCCCGCGAAATCCCGTCGTCTTCATGTTACCGAGCGGCTTGTGTCAACGACCGCCACGCTGCTCTCCCGCGGCGCGGCGCAACTGCTTCAAAAGCCGTATCCACCAAAAGACCTCGCTAAAAAGATTCGGGACATTCTGGATAGCTGTGGCGCAAAAAACCGTTCTGCTTGAACTCCGTGCCACCTGTTTGAGCCTTTGTCACGTCTGTCGCGGCAGTCCTAGTGCCGTTCCAACTTGTTTGAGCAAATCGTCTTTCGTCTTGAACCGAACGAATAGACTTTTCGTCCCCTCAACGGCAGCCGGCCAGATGAATCGGATTCGTTCGGCTCTTGATTACGGCGATCTCTCGGAAACGTTCGTTTGCGCGTTTGGCCAATCTAGTTGGAACGGCACTAGATTCCGCAGGTACCCTCCGCTACCATGATTTCATGGCCAAGCCTTGGTCACGCAGGGAGCCCCGAGACGATGGCGATGCCACCGTCTTCCTCATTCTAATTTTGCTGGCGTCCCTGCCCTACCTGAATGCGCTCGCCAACAGCTTCGTCTATGACGACCGCCAGCAGATCCTGGAAAATCCATATGTCCACAGCTTTCGATATCTCGGCAGGGTTTTCGGCAGCAACGTCTGGAGCTTTCAAGGCGCGCAAGGAGTCAGCAACTATTACCGGCCGCTGATGACCCTGGCATATCTCCTCTGCTACAAAATCTTCGGCCCCATCCCCTTCGGTTTTCATCTGATGAGCCTAGTTTTGCAGGTCGCAATCGTTTTGCTGCTCTTCGTCCTAACGGAACAGCTTTTCCAAGATCGCCTGCTTTCGCTCATCGCCAGCGGACTTTTCGCCCTGCACCCGATTCATACCGAGTCAGTCGCCTGGATTGGGGGGTTCATGGACCTCGAGTTGAGCTTCTTTTTCCTGCTCACCTTTCTGCTCTATTTGCGTCTCGCGGACAAACGACGGGAAACCGCGCCATCGTGGATGTCTTACGCTTTGATGCTCCTTGCCTACGCCCTCGCACTGCTTTCCAAGGAGCCGGCCATGGTTCTGCCGGGTCTCGCTATCGTTTACGAGCATTTCTACCGTCCCGGCCGATCGGTGGTTTCGTTTCGCAGGAAGTTAGGCCTTTATCTGCCCCTTTGTCTGACTGCGGTGGCCTATGTTGTATTTCGGCTTTTGGCGCTCGGCAGCTTCGCGCCATCCGCCGCCCGGCGTGAGATGACGTGGAGCGCGGTCCTG
>WNGM01022203.1_pt1 | contig 10431 bp, 7 predicted proteins | sample 5400571 | NCBI WGS metagenome assembly WNGM01 (sample SAMN13153378, study PRJNA577476) | soil metagenome | isolation source: 100 cm soil or saprolite under Garry oak tree replicate 2 | place: USA:California | collected 2016-06-15 | reverse complement strand
GAAGCTTCCCGGGGCCAGATAGCCGCCAGCGGAGTCCGGCACGACCTGCAGCGCGAAGCCCGGCTGGTCACACACGTCGGACAGGTGCTCGAGCTGCTCGCGCATGACCTGCGCGCTGCCGACCGGCCGGCGCAGCGCCGTCTCATCGACGATCGCCCACAGCCGGAGGCCGCCAGCGGCGAACCTGCGCTGCCGCTCCTTGCGGAGGAAGACGAGTCGCTCCGCTTCCTCCAGGGAGAACTCGCCGAGTGCGATGACCCCGGCCGCGTACTCCTCTGTCTGCAGCAGGCCGGGAATGAACAGGGCGTCGTAGCTGCGGATCGATTCCGCTGATTCCTCCAGGCCGATGTACGCCTGGAACCAGCCAGGCAGTACATCCTGATACTGGTGCCACCAGCCGGGCTGATTCGCCTGACTGGCCAGGGCCAGCAGCTCTTCCCGTTCTGCAGTGTCGGTGATCCCGTAAAGGCTGAGCAGATCGACGATGTCCAGTTCTCTGACTGAGGTCCTGCCCAGCTCGATTCGGCTGATCTTGGATTCGGATCCCCTGATCGCGCGGGCCGCCTCCTGGGCGGTGATTCCGCGTGCCTCGCGCAGACGGCGTAGCTGTGTGCCGAGGAGGATTCGCAGTACCGTGGGCCCGCCAGCCCCATCCACCATGAGTCGCACTCCCTCCTGGTTGCTCCCGGTTGGCCCGGACGCTACCGGCGCGGACCCGATGACGCTGTCGCCCTGACACCGCAGCGGCATGTCGTGGGCTCAGGCCCGCCACATCTTTGCAGATAATCCCCGGGACAATTGCGTCATGGATGTGTTCTGTTTGCGGCGCTTACCACATGATATCGCATTTGCGATTTCACGCTACCCCAAATAGTCGGTATGCGGGCGAGGCTTGCCGATCTCGCCCTGACAGCCGGCCGGCACCCCGGCCAGCCCAGTGTTTGGGGCTGTCACCAGTGACGACTGTGACAGACGTTGCTGGGCGACTCTACGCGGGGTTTCATCGGCGCGCTGGCCTATCGCTACGATCAGGCCTGGCCGGGAGTCCCGCAGGCGCGGTCGGCTCCGGCCCCGTCAGCCTGAGCCAGCGTCCAGGCTGCCCGAGACCGCGGTCCGGTACAGGGCCAGGATCCTGGCGAAGAACCTGGGCGAGTACGAGATGTCCGGGGTGTCGCCGCCCTCCTGGTAGCCGCCGATCACGCCGATGACCCAGCCCTCGCCGGTCCTGTGGTTGGCATGGGCGAGGAACGGGCCGCCGCTGGTGCCGTTGGTGTAGTTGTCGCAGTCGAAGACCATCTCGTGGCCATGGTCGAAGTTGCGCGCGGGGGCCGTGCACTTGATCGGCTCGCTCGTCGCGTCCGGGTACCCGATCACTTGCACGACCTGCGCGGGCTTGCCGACCTTCAGGGTCTCCGCACCGGTGTACCTCTGGATATGAGTGCCCGGGCGCCCCGCGATCAGAAAGGCGACGTCATTGTTTGGATTCTGGTTCTCCGACCATGCGCTGTTCACGTATACGGTCGTGACCATCCAAATGCCGTACGGGAACTTGCCGTTGTGATAACCGGGTGCGAACACGATACGGCCCGTCGGCCTGAGGGACCTGCCCTGCAGGCAATGCGCGGCGGTGATGAGCAGGTCCTCCGCTGGGCTGCTGACCACGCTTGCGGTGCAGAAATGCCGGCCCAGCGTGCCATCGGACTTGGTAAACAGCGCTCCGACCGTGGCCGTTCCGCGGAAGGGTACGCCGATCTTGACGACCGTCACGCCGGCCGCCTGAGTCACCGGCGTCACAACATATGCGCCGACCGAGGCGGCGATGATACCCGCGAGCAAGACCGTCCGGCGCATGGCCGGGGCCGCGATGGCGTGCGCAGCGGCCCGCAGATGCCCCATGCCTCGGCGCATCCAGTCCCCCTCGCAGGTCAGTCACCCGCGCTGTCGCGCACGCGAAGCATATCTTGTCTCGCGCTGAGTAAGGTTTCGGCCACCGTTTGTTGCAAACCGCCATGACCGTGAGCAATCATGTGGCGACGCCTTGCCTTGAGTCCCGGTATGGAGCAGGAGATCGCGGTGGATCGTGCGGCACGGACCGCGATGCACCGTGCGCCCGCAGAATCCGGCAAGCCCACTTTCCGCGAGGTCTTCGCGGTCTCGGAGTTCCGGGCTCTCTGGCTCGCGCAGCTGCTGTCGGTGGTAGGCGACCAGCTGGCCCGGGTCGCCATGACCGTGCTGGTCTTCGACCGCACTCATTCGGCACTCTGGACGGCGTTGACCTATGCGGTCACGTTCCTGCCGTGGATGATCGGTGGCCTTGCGCTGTCCGGGCTTGCCGACCGGTTGCCCAGGCGGCAGGTCATGGTGGCCTGCGATGTCGCACGCCTGGTGCTTGTCTGCCTGATGGCACTGGTGAGTCTGAAGGCGCCGCCCGGTGCAGCGCTGTGGATCATGGTGACGCTGCTATTCATGGTGACGCTGCTCGACTCGCCGTTCAAGTCCGCGCGGTCCGCGATGCTACCCGACGTGCTGCCGGGCGAGCGATATGTTCTGGGCATCGCGGTCACGCAGACCACCCTTCAGGTAGGCATGGTCTCCGGCTTCGCCCTGGGCGGGCTGGTGGTCGCCGTCCTGGGAGTGCGGCCCGCGTTGCTGGCCGACGCGGCCACCTTCGCCGCTTCGGCGCTACTGGTGCGATTCTGGGTTCACCAGCGGCCCGCTGCGGCCAGCACGGGGCTCGTGTTCGCCGCAGGGCCGTTCGGTACGGCCCTGGGTGCGGTGGTATTCGGCCGCATAGTCCCGCAGGCGACGAGGCAGCGGTGGATGGGCCCGCTGGCGGTGGGCGCCTGTGGCCTGCTGATGTTCTGCTGGCTTCAGCCGGATCTGCCCGGCGCCCTGCTGATCATCACCGCGTCTGGGGCGTGCGCGTCCTACCAGCTGGCGGCCAATGCCGCCTTTGTCGCCGCCGTGCCGCCCGAGCGTCGCGGTCAGGCCTTCGGCCTGGCTAACGGAGGCATGCAGGTATCACAGGGCCTATGGATCATCCTCGCAGGCGCGCTCGCCGCATCGCGGGCGGTCACGCCTGGCACTGTCATCGCCATCAGCGGCGGCCTAGGAGCAATCCTGGCCGCCGCCCTGGCGACTAGCTGGCGTCGTCAGGCATAACAGAGCGTCCTGACGGTCAGCGCATCGCTCTTCAGTGCCATTCGTTGCGCATGGCGGTCTCCTGTCTGTGCTGGGCTCTCCCGGTTGGTCCGGGGTGAGCGCCGGGTTGGGCGTCGGGTCTGTGGTGATTCAGTGCCATTCGTTGCGCATGGTGACCTCCTGTCCGTGTTGGCTCCCTCGGTTGTTACGCGAGTGTGAGCGCCAGGCTGTTACGTCGGTGTGAGCGTCAGGTAGGTATACCTGTTTATAGTGTTTTAATGTCATTCGTTGGGCATAGCCACCTCATGTCCGTGCTTGTACACGTGGTTGGAGACGTCCGATGGCGGATTGCGGGCAGGCCGCTAACCTGTCTTGACAGGGGAGTTAACGTACTGTGACAATGCGACATTAATCACTTACCATCTGTTACCTACGGATTAGAGTTGCCCCGTTACAGGGGGGAGTCCTCATGACCGGCCTCCGTATGTTCGGCACCGTGCCGGGTGACATACGGCATGGCGCCCGCAGCGTGCGGGACTGGCAGGTTTGGACTCTTCCGGAACCACTGCGCGCATATGTCCTAGGTATCACCACCTTCGCCTTCATTGTGGCCTCGGTCGCAGTGACCCGCACCCAGTGGAAGTTCTCTGACCTCGTAGTCTTCGCGGGGCTGTTGGCGTGTGGCGTCATAGCGATCGAGTCGACCAGGACCGTCAGGGAAGTTCAGGGCACAGTAGGCCGCGACCTGCAGACCGTCTGGTACCTCGCGATCGCGATCACACTTCCCCCTGCGTACGCGCTGCTTGCGCCGTTGCCGCTCACCGCATATCGCCTTTGGCGGGTACGCCGCGCCTTCGTATACCGAAGGGTGTTCAGCAACGCCACAATTAGCCTGGCCTACGGTAGCGTCTCCCTCCTTTTCCATTCCATTCCCGGCTCGGTTGCTGGAGCCACACCAGGAACAGCCTCTCATGCCCTCACCTGGACCGGCATTGTCGCTGGTTGCGGCGTTACCGCGTGGTTTATCAATAATGGGCTCATCCTCGGCGCCATCAGGATCTCTGACCCGCAAGCCCGTATACGCGACATGTTTGGAAATCGAGAGGCAATTACTTCCGACCTCATCGAGCTTAGCCTTGCTGTCTCACTTTCTCTCGTGGTCGCGATTAGCTCGCTGCTGATGATCCTGGCTCTTCCGTCGGTTGTCTTGTACCGGCGGTATCTCATGAACTCCCAGCTCGTCGCGCAGGCTCGCCTCGATGCGAAGACTGGCTTGCTCAATGCCGGCACATGGCAGCGCGAGGCAGAGGTTGAGCTGCTCCGGGCGCTGCGCGGCCGCACGCCGCTTGCCCTTGCAATGGTCAATATCGATCATTTCAAGGACGTTAACGTGATGGCCGGCAAGATGGTCCGCGATCAGCTGATTCGCGACATAGCGGGCATGCTCAAGGACCAGCTGCCTGACCAGGACCTGATCGGCCGGTTCGGTGGCGAGGAGTTCGCCATTCTGCTGCCGCAGACGGACCGGGATGAAGCGCAGCGGATCAGCGAACGGTTGCGTGATCATATCGCTGCTGAGTCCATCGCCATTGAGTCCGGTAGCCAGGAAGGCTTCGTTTTCCGCCTGACGGTGTCCATCGGGGTTGCCGTCCTGAACGAGTCCAGGCATGCGCTGGCCGAGCTGATTGGGGCAGCTGATACTGCCCTCGGCCAGGCCAAGCGCTCGGGATGGAGCAAGGTATACGTGCTTCCCGACGGCGGTCCCGAGCTGGACGACGCCTAGCGCTCACTGCTGGCTCCTAGGATCGCTGTAGAGGAAGCAGACGAGCCTGGAGGCGTTCCAGCGATGAGAGCTGCGCTGTATGACCGGACCGGGGCGGCCCAGGAGGTGCTGCGGGTCGAGGATGTCGAGCGTCCGGAGCCTGGACCGGGGCAGGTCCGGGTCCGAGTCGAGGCCTCCGGCGTCAATCCCACCGACTGGAAGTCCCGCGCCGGCGCCACCCCCCGGCCGATCGACGGCTTCCAGATACCGCACCAGGACGGTGCTGGCGTGATCGACGCGGTCGGCGAGGGTGTGGACCCTGGCCGCAACGGCCAGCGCGTGTGGCTTGCCCGGCAGCGCCTCGGCCGAGCTCGGGGCCAGCCTGGGCGTCCCGGCGATGACCGCGCACCGGTGCCTGTTCGCCGACGGGCCGGTGGACGGGAAGACGGTCCTGGTCGCCGGCGGGGCGGGCGCGGTCGGCCACTTCGCCATCGAGCTCGCCAAGCACGGCGGGGCCCGTGTGATCACCACCGTCAGCGGGCCGCAGAAGGCCGAGCTGGCCGCGAAGGCCGGCGCGGATCTGGTTGTGAACTACCGGGACCCGGCCGCCACGGACCAGATCCGGTCGTTTGTGGGCCCGGGCGGCGTCGACCACGTGGTGGAGCTGGCCCTGGGCGCGAACCTGGAGCTGGACCTGGCCGTGATCCGGCGGCCCGAGGGCCGGATCGTCGACTATGCGGCGGAACCCGCCGACCCGGTGCTGCCGGTCCGGGCCTGCATGACAGCCAACCTAGAACTCAGGTTCGTGCTGCTGTACGGGGTGCCGCCGGAGGCGCTCGACCAGGCGGCGCGGGACATTACCCGGGCACTCGGCGACGGGGCGCTCACCGAGCTGCCGGTCACGAGGTTCCCGCTGGACGAGATTGTCGCGGCGCAGGACGCAGTCGAGGGCGGGGCGGTCGGCAAGGTCCTCGTCATCCCCGGCTGAACTGCCCGTCTGGCTCCAGCCATGGGTGCGGCGTGACGAGGCAGCCATTATCGTTCTGTATGGGGTTATGTCGGAAAGTTGCGGTTACGGGGCTGCCAGCCAACTCTCGACGGCTGAGCCGCGTGCTGGCCGGGGCCCCGGCTTCGGGGAGGTGCGAGTCGAGATTGTCCGGGTCGGTCATGGGAAGCACCTAGGGAACGAATGCGTGGGCCGAGTGGGCAGCGTTCGGGCGGAACGGGGCGTGCTGGGCGGATGAGGTGGATACATGAAAGTTCTCGTGTTCGGCGCCTCCGGCGCCATCGGCCGGGCCATCACCTCGGAACTGCTCGAACGGGGGCACACCGTGACCGCAGCCACCAGGAGCGGCGCGCCGGTCGAGGGTCTCGTGGTGCAGGTCGTCACCGGAGACGCCGCTGACCCGGCATCGGTGGCCAGGCTGGCCGCGGGCCAGGACGCGGTCGCGTCGGCGACCGGGCCGCGGCGCGACGGCAGCGAGGATCCGGAGGAGAGCGTGGGGAGCGCTGCCCGCGGTCTCTCCGAGGGGCTGCGCCTGGCAGGCGTGCCCCGCCTCGTGGTGGTCGGCGGCGCGGGCAACCTTGAGGTCGCGCCCGGCCAGCTCCTCATGGACACCCCCGGCTTCCCCCCGGCGTGGAAGCCCGCGGCGCTGGCCCACGCCAGGGCGCTGGACGAGGTGTACCGCGGCATCGAGGACCTGGACTGGACCTATGTCAGCCCAGCCGGGACGATCGCACCGGGGGACCGGACCGGGGAGTTCCGGGTCGGCGGGGACCAGCTGCTGGTCGATGAGTCCGGCGAGAGCCGGATCAGCATCCCCGACTTCGCGATCGCCTTCGCCGACGCGCTGGAGGACGGGGAGGCGTTCCGCCGCCGGATCACGGTGGCCTACTGAGCCAGGCCCGCGCGTGCCCGGCGGCCGAACGGCCGCGGTCACGGGCTGAGGCGATGCAGGTCGCGGGGGAACAAAGTAACCTGCCGCACGTTGGCCGCGCCGGTCAGCCGCGCGGTCCAGCGCTCCAGCCCGATCGCGAAGCCGCCGTGCGGCGGCATCCCGTGCTCGAAGATCTGCAGGTAACCGGCGTACGGCCGCGGGTCCTCGCCGCGCTCCGCCAGCGCGGCCAGGTACTCAGCGTGCCGGTGCAGCCGCTGCCCGCCGGTGACCAGCTCCAGGCCCCGGAAGATCAGGTCGAAGCTGTTGGAGTAGCCGGGCCTGGCCGGGTCGGGGTGGGTGTAGAACGGCCGCTTCGCCATCGGGTAGCCGGTCACGAACAGGAACTCCGACCCGTGCTCGCGCAGCGCCCACTCGCCCAGCCACCGCTCGTGGGCCGGGGCCAGGTCGGGCTGGCCGCGCGGGTCCTCGCTGGTGTGCCGGGCGATCAGCTCCAGGGCGTCCGCGAAGTGGATGGTGGGGATCTGCGCGGGAACGACGGGAAATTTTACGCTCAGCAGCTCGCGCGCGGCCCGCGCCCGCTCCGCGGCTCGCGCCGTCATCCCGGCGATCGCCTCGCGCAGCACCGCCATGACGTCCTGGCACCCGGCGATGAAGCCGAGCTCGGCGTCGAGGCTGGTGTACTGGGCCAGGTGCCGGGCGGTGTCGTGCGGCTCGGCCCGGAACACCGGCCCGACCTCGAAGACCCGCTCGAACACCCCGACCAGCCCCTGCTTGTAGAACTGCGGTGACTGGGCCAGGTAGGCGGGGTGCCCGAAGTAGTCGATGCCGAACACGTTCGCGCCCGACTCGGTGGCCGACTCCACGATCTTCGGCGTGTGCACCTCGGTGAAGCCCAGGCCGTCCAGAGCCTCGCGGAATCCGGCCACGCTGGCCGCGGCGATCTCGAACCCGGCCTTCAGCACCGGATGCCGCAGCGTAGTGGGCGCGCCGTCGAGGATCGCCGGCAAGCCTGCGGTCACCGACGGCCGGTACAGGTCGAATGGCGGCGGCGCGGCTGGGTCGGACAGCGCCGTGACTACCGGCTCGACCAGCTCGGCGCCGCCGGGTGCCTCGGCGCTGGCCACGACCGTGCCGGTGACCTGGACGACGGACTCTTCCGGCAGGGCAGGAGCTGGCCTGGGCGGCGCCGCCGGGGCTTGAGCCCGGGGGGCACCGACCGCCGGGGCTGGTTCCGCCGGGGCTGGTTCCGCCGGGACCGGGTCCTTCGGCCCGGGAATGACAACCTGGGCCAGGCCAGACCGGTCCCTGACGACCAGGAACGTCACCGACTTCAGCTCGCGGCGGCGGTGCAGCCAGCCGGCGATCGTGACCTGCTCGCCGACATGCCTGGGCAGGTCGGCGGCGAGAACACGGGAGATCATCGCACTCCTCCAGGGATGTGCTCGACGACCCCTTGGGAGTGCGGGCGAGAAGGGAACTCGCGGTGCCACCGCACTTTCGCCGCCGCGGCTGGCCGGGCGGCCTCGTTCCTGCCCGGTCACGGGGGCAAGCCGGCGGGGCATGGGGCCTGCCGCTGGGGGCGGCCGCCGTTCCTCCCCGCGCTCGGGAGGGTCTTCGCCCGGGACGCGAGGCCGCCTTCTCAGCTGCCGACGGCTCTCTCGGCTCGCGTGACCCCGGGCTACTCGTCTCCGTCAGCGCGTTGGCTCCACGATAGCCGCCGCATGGGTGGATGGACCCGCGTCCTGGTTACGGCAACCGGCCATATGACCGACTCTCTAGCAGGCGGGCGTGACCGCGACGTCCTCCGCCGCCTGCGGCAGCGGCTCGGCGGCCGCGACGATCTTTGCGCTGATCTCGCGCAGCTGCTCGACCTGCTCTGGGGTGAGCTGGTCGATCAGGGATCGCGGCACCTGCTCGACATGCCCCGGGGCGGCGGCGGCCAGCGCGGCGAAGCCCTCGTCGGTGAGCTGCGCGATCTGGCCGCGCCGATCGGTGGGGCAATCGGTGCGCCGGATCCAGCCCCGCTCCTCCAGCCGGGCCACGGCGTGCGACAGCCTGCTCTTGCTCGACGTCGACGCCTCGGCCAGCTGGGTCATCCGCAGTGCCCGGCCCGGCGTCTCGGACAGACGCACCAGGATTTCGTAGTAGCCGTGCGGAATCCCTGACTCATGCAGCAACTGCGCGTCGATCGCAGTGAACAGCGTCTGGCAGGCGGTCAGGAAGGTCCGCCAGACCTGCTGCTCGTCCTCGGTCAGCCACCGGGTCCCATCCGCGCTCACTCTAGCAGCATACCCGAACGATAGTTGAATGTTTGACAACTGTTGGGCCGGATGATATTCATTGAATATTCAACCAACTACTTCAGGAGTGGATCATGACGACGAGCACCACGGCGACCAGCATCCCGGGCTACGTCGCCGGGACGTGGACCATCGACCCGGTGCATTCGGAGGTTGGCTTCTCAGCCCGGCACATGATGGTCAGCAAGGTCCGCGGCAGGTTCAACACCTTCTCCGGCCAGATCGTCACCGGCGAGAACCCGCTCAAATCCTCGGTGACCGCCGAGATCGACCTGGCCTCGATCATTACCGGCAACGAGCAACGGGATGCGCACATCCGGTCGGCTGACTTCTTCGAGGTCGAGACCTACCCGACGATGACCTACCGCTCGACCGGAGTCCGGGCCGAGAGCGAGGAGTACATCCTGGACGGCGAGCTCACGCTCAAGGGCGTGACCAAGAGCGTGCCGCTGACCCTGGAGCTGAACGGCTTCGGGCCTGACCCCTACGGCGGCACCCGGGCCGGGTTCACCGCCACCGGCGAGCTCAACCGGCGCGACTTCAACGTCAACTTCAGCGCCCCCATGCAGAACGGCGGTCCTGGCCGCCTGACCCGGGCCATCCGGGCGCCGGCCACGCCATCCCGGCGCTCCGGTCGCGCGGCGGACCGTACCCGGCCACCCCAGTCACATCAGCGGAACACCGAAGCTCTGGCAGCTTCGGTGTTCCGCTGTTGCTGTTGGGCGGCTAATGCAGTTACCTGTAAGGCGTTATTGCAACACTATTGCAGTTTCTCTAGACTGACCCTGACCCAGCCGCCCCAGGAAAGGTGCCTGATGGCCGATCCGCGCGCCCGTCTTGCCAAGATCCGTGACGGGCTGACTCCGCGCGAGTGGGCCAGGGTCGGGGTGGTGGCCGGCGCGATCGTCGGCCTCAACGTCCTCGGCTGGGGGATGATGGCCGCGGCCGTCGGGGGGCATTACCACATCAACAAGACCGAGATCTTCGGTGCCGGGACCGGGATCCTGGCCTACACCCTGGGCCTGCGGCATGCGTTCGACGCCGATCACATCGCCGCCATCGACAACACCACCCGCAAGCTGGTGAACGAGGGCAAGCGGCCGCTGACGACCGGGTTCTACTTCTCCCTGGGCCACTCCAGCGTGGTGTTCCTGCTCGCGGTGCTGCTGAACTTCGGTATCCGCGGCCTGGATGAGCAGGTGAAGAACTCAGGCTCGCAGCTGCAGCACACCACCAACCTCATCGGCACCGCGGTGTCCGGCTTGTTCCTGTTCCTGATCGCCGCCCTTAACGTCGCCATCCTGGCGAGCATCATCAAGGTGTTCCGCGA
>WNGM01007133.1_pt1 | contig 10431 bp, 7 predicted proteins | sample 5400571 | NCBI WGS metagenome assembly WNGM01 (sample SAMN13153378, study PRJNA577476) | soil metagenome | isolation source: 100 cm soil or saprolite under Garry oak tree replicate 2 | place: USA:California | collected 2016-06-15 | reverse complement strand
TCGAGCAGCTCCACGTAACAGCCGCCCCACAGCCGCTCGGGCGCGAGGCTCCGATCGTGCCAGTTGACGGTCACGGCGCCTCCGAAACGGAGCGCGTTGTCGATGATGCCGCGCAGTCGCTGTCGGGCCTCCGCGGGGGAACAATGGAGATGGGCGGGATAGAAGAGCGCGGTGTCCATCACGTGCAGCGGGAGCTCGAGCAGACGTATCGCGTCGAGCGGCTTGAAGACCTGCGTGGTCCCGGCCCGATAGCCGACGGTGCCGTTGTAGCCGCTCGTCGAATCGTAGGCGAAGCCGGCCTTCTCGAGCGTCGCCGGCGAGTGTTCGTCGGCATAGAGCCAATGCATCCGGACCCCGACGCTCGCGCTTCCGGTGATTCGAGCGATCTCGTGGAGCTCGTCGCGCCCCTTCGAGCTGTCGCGCCACGCATCGATGCCGTGAACGCCGATCTCACAGCCCGCCGACGCCAATCGCGTGATCCGGTCCGCGATGTCACGCGCCCCGTACCGCGACGCCCGCCGCCCCGGGGCGCGACCCCGAGCGGTTCTTCCCGGGTCGCCCTCGAAGGGAATCACGAAGAAGGTCGAGCCCAGGCCCGCTTCGAGCTCGAGGTAACGGTCGAAGTCCCACCAGAAGTCCTTCGCGAGCCCCAGGTGAACCAGCGGCAGCCTGGCCGCGGCCGCCCAGTTGGTGAGCAGACGGCGCGCGGAGGCGCGCCCGGCGAAGACGTCGATCAGCGAGCCGACGAGGGCGCGGTAGAGGAAGCCCACCATGGTGTGGTCGAGCCGATGCCGGCGAATCGACGGATGATCGACATCGTGAGTCAGGCAGGCAATGAATCGACACCCGTCCGGGACCGGCGGGATCTCGACCAGCGGGGCCGCATACTCGATGACGAGATCCCGCAAGAGCTCGATGTGCATCTCCACGACCGGGATGTCGGCGTTCGCCGGCGGCTGACCCACGGTGAGGACCGTGCCGATCTCGCGAAACAGGTCATAGCCGATTCGCACCCGCACGGTGTCGCCGGACGGCAGTACGACGGCCGCCGGCTGCTGCGACGCTTCGTCGGTGAGGCTGAGCCGCTCGGACCGAAACGTGAGGCAGCTCCCGTAGATCGGGATCCGACGGCCCTTGTAGGACAGCATCGTGCTCGTGCGCCGTGACTCGACGGGTGTCTTCGCGTCGGCGTCGAACGCGACCTCGTCGCCGCCATAGACGAGCACGAGATCCGCGCGGACGTCGCCCAGGTGGTCCTCACCCGCACAGAGCACGACCTCGTAGCGGCGATCGGGCCGATACAGCTCCCACGGCGTCTTGAAGAGCTCGAAGAACTCGCGGACCACCCCGTGGTCGGCAGGATTCGCCATGACGCCGATCATCGTCGATCCCGAGTCATTGCGCGCGTAGCCATTCCTCGAAGAGCACGAGACTGAACAGGATCTTGTGGTTGTCGTGACGACCCGAGGCGTGCTGCTCGAACAGCTCGCGGACCACCGGCTGCCGGAGATACCGATAGATGTTGGACTGGGGATCCGTCAAGACATCGGCCATCCTGGTGTGGGCGGCGTCACGGAACCACCGGTCCACGACATTGACGGCGAACCCGCGCTTCGGCCGTTTCAGGACCGACGGCGGGAGGTGGCTCCGGCACACCTGCCGGTGCAGCCATTTCTGGGATCCGTTTCGGACCTTGAAGGTGGCCGACAGTCGTTCGACGTATTCGACGATCTCTCTGTCCAGATACGGGACGCGCAGCTCGAGACCGTGAGCGCTCGTCCGGGAGCGTCGACCGGACCTCGAGGAACTGCAAACCGCCGAGCTCGTCGGTCTCGGTCAGGAGCTCCCTCAAATCCCCCCACGCCTCGAGAATTCTGTCGCCGGGGTCCGGGCCCAGCAGTCCGTCGTGAAACAGCTCGTCGATCGTGCTCCCTGGCAGGATGGACAAGACCCGCTGATATCGCTGCATGCGGTCGGGAGTGGCCAGCGCGTACACACCACGCTTCAGGGTTTCGTTTCTCGGCAGCGCGGTGATCGTGGAGGACACCGGGGTCCGTATCCAGCTCGGGAGCCGGGCCCACAGCGGCCGATAGCGAACGCCGAGGTGGCGACGATACCCGCCGAACAGCTCATCAGGCCCCTGGCCGACCAGCGCGACCTTGACGTCGCGGCGCGCCCGTTCGCAGACGAAATACATCGGCACGATCGAGGACGACGCGATCGGTTCTTCGAGGGCGGCGACGATCTTCGGCAGGGCTTCCTCGAAGGTCGAGCGGCTGATGGTGATGCTGGTGTGTCGGGCGCCGAGCGCGTGAGCCGTCGCCGCCGCATCGGCCAGCTCGTCATCGGCGAAGCTCGATCCGTAGCCCACCGTGTAGGTGGGCCAGGAGCTCCCGTTGAGGTTCATCAACGCGAGCAGCATTCCGGAATCGATGCCGCCGCTCAGGAGGAGGCCAACGGGCACATCGCTGATGAGCTGCCGGCGCACGGCATCTCGATAGAGGGTCAGGAGCTCTTCTGCGGCCTCGTCGGCGCGCTTGGCCGAGGCGAAGGGTCGAGGCTTGAACCGGTACCATCGACTCACCTGGCACGAGCCGTTTTCGACCGTCAGCTTCGTTCCCGGCGCGAGCTTTCGGACGTCCTTGAAGAGCGTGTACGGCGAGGGCGTATAGCGGTAGCGAAGGAAGAGATTCAAACAGGTCGCGTCGATCTCGCGCCGAGCCGGCGTCGCGGCATGCAGGGCACGAATCTCGGAGCCGAAGTCCAGGCGCCCGCCGGCGATCCTGTAGTACAGGAGCTTGATCCCGAAGGGGTCCCGCGCGAGCACCAGCCGCCGCTTTCGGGCATCCCAGATCGCCAGGCCGAACATCCCGTTGAGGCGATTGAGGACGTCGTCGCCCCATTGCTTGTACCCGTGGACGATGACCTCGGTGTCCGACTTCGTCCGGAAGCTGTGGCCGTGATCCTCCAGCTCGCTTCTCAGCTCCTGGAAGTTGTAGATCTCACCGTTGAAGACCACCCAGACCGACTCCTCGTGATCCGACATCGGCTGGTGGCCGCCGGCGAGATCGATGATGGAAAGACGCCGAAACCCGAGTCCGAGCGGGCCGGCCACATGGTAGCCCTCGTCGTCAGGACCGCGGTGAACGAGGGTCCTCGTCATCGCTTCGACGTCGTGACGCCGAACCGGCTCCTGCGTCGCAAAATTGTACTGCCCGCAGATCCCGCACATGGTTGCCGTTAGCCTCGGGTGTCCCGCGGCGACGTCATGGATATTCCGGCGAAGGGAACGGTCTCATGGCGCCGGGCCGCGCGATCGTGCGACGTCCGGAGGTCGTCGGAGAGGAGCACGCACAGACTGCGAAACATCTGCGCCTGCGCCCAGCGATGCATCGGCACACTGTCCCAGCCCAGGAGGAGCTGACGCGTTCGGAAGGAGCCGTCGGGCTTCTGCCAGCGATCGAGCACATCGCGGAGGACCGTCGCCCGCACCGCGTCGAGCTCGGGAAAGCGCCCCCGCAGCAGCGTGGCGAGGTTGAGGCACTCGGCATAGTCATAGAGCTCGCGCCGATAGACGGTCAGGCGAGGCGCCCTGGCGAATGGCCTTGGCAGCCGCTGCTCGTCGAACAGGTGCCGGACGTAATAGGCGACGCCGCGCTCGATGGCCTCCGTACAGCGGGACGCCCCCGTGAGCGCCTCGATCTTCGCGAGGGCCTTGAGGACGAAGCACGTGTGGAAGTGGTCGACGAAGTCCCGCTCACCGTCGACGGAATAGCACCAGGAGCCATCGGAGTTCTGCGCGTCGAGGACGAAATTCAGGTTCCGATCAGCGGCCTCGAGGTACGCGGCCTCCGCGAAATCGACGCCGGCCTGCGTGAGGAGGAAGGCTCGGTACGCGCTCGCGTTGACGACGCCGCCCCCGTCCTCCGGGCTCGGCGTATACGTGCAGCTCGCCGCGCGCGGGGAGGTCGCGACGTCGCGGTAATCGACGAACGCGTGCTGCGCGATCGATCGCATCCCCTGCCGCCAGCGCTCGTCGCCGTCGACCGCATGGACGTCCCGGCGCGCCTCGTAGACGTAGGCCAGGGTCGTGATGAGCGGCGTTCCGCGCTCGATGGTCCCCTGTCGCGTCTCCCAGTCGAACGGGTAGCCCCAGCCGTCACGCTCGGATCCAGGGCAGCGTGTCTGGTCGAGCACCTCGAGGAAGTGAACCGCGCGGCGGTGGTACCGCGGCTCTCGGAGCACCCGCGAGAGAGCGGCGAAGCCCATCGCATAGTGCGCATCCGCGATGGGAAACCGTTGCGGGATCCAGAAGAGCCGGCGCGCTCCCGGCACGAACGCCTCGCAGAGGACCATCGGCGCCACCGCGAGCGCTCCCAGGCGCGGCTTCCGGTAATAGAGCCGCTTGGCGCCCCGCCCCAGCCGCCCCGCGAAGAAGCTCTGATGATCGTAGGATGTCTCGCCATAGCGCTCGAGCCACGCCACGAACCGCTGCACGGCCGCGCGGACCCCGTCGAACGGCAGGCGTTGCATCGTGCCGGGCACGGCGGTCTGCTTCATCGTTCGGCCTCGCTCGGCGTGACCCGGAACGTGTCGATGCGCTTGAACGTCCGGGCGGCCCGCACGATGGCTCTCAACTTTCCCATCTGCTCCTTGCGATGAAACCGCATGAGATCGTCCGACACCGCGCGATCGATCCGGCGCAGGCTCGCCCAGACGTAGCCCGCGCCCACCGCGAGGCCTCCGACGATGTAGGGGCGCTTGAACATCCGGTAGAGGGCCCGGCAGAGCTCCCACAGGGGGTGCCCGCCCAGGTAATAATCCTTCTCGCCGTACGAGAACGCCGAGCGAAGCCTGCCGCGTTCCGCCGTCCCCAGGTGCCGATGATGGAAGAACGACTTCTCCCGGAACGAGCGCGTTCTCCAGCCCATCATCCGGCCGGTGGTGACGGCGATCCAGTCGATGCCGCCCGCGGGATTCGGGATGTAGCCTCCGATCTCCTCGAAGCACCGGCGCCGAAAGAGCTGACAGCCGCCGGGCACGTGGGTCTCCCCTTCGAAGCCGTCGCTCCCGGAGTTGTAGCCGTCCTCCTCGAAGATCGTGCCCGCGACTCCGAGACGAGCATCGTCTCGGAACTGGCTGAGGAGGAACTCACAGTAGTCGTGGTCGAACGAGATATCGGCGTCCAGGTTGCCGATGACCTCGTACGCCAGGGGCTTGACTCGCTGGTAGCCGGCATTGAAGGCGTACACCTTGCCCGCAAAGCTGCGCTGGCCGTGCGGTGGCATCTGGAGCATCTCGATCCAGGGGTACCGTGCGACCCGCCGCCTCACCACCTCGGCCGTACCGTCGGTGGAGCCATCGTCCACGATGACCCATCGGATCGGGAGGACGGTCTGCCGAGTCACGGCCTCGATCGTCTTCTCGATGAAGGCTTCCTCGTTCCGAGCAGGGGTGATCAGGACGTACGGCGGATGGGAGCGCGACTGATCCATGGTCTCTCGTTCGCGGCGGTGTCGCCGGCCTCAGCGGCTCACCAGGTCGGCCGCGAGATTCACGAGCGTCTGTCGTTCCGCCCGCCATGCGTGCGCGCGATAGACGTCCTGTCCTCGCCGGGCGATCTCGGCCGCCTCCGCGGGGTGGAAGAACACATATTCGATTTTCTGCGCGAGGTCGGCGACGTCCCCGAGCTCGAAGAAGATCAGCGACTCTTCGTCGAAGTAGTCTCGGATGCCACCCGCCCGCGGCGCGATCACGGGCTTGCCCACGGCGAGGTATTCGAAGATGCGGGTCGGCGTATTGATCTCCGTGAACACGCTTCGCTGATTCGGAATGCCCCCCACGTCACAGTCTTCGATCGCCCCGACGATATCCTCGAGTCGGATCGGCCCGAGATACTGCACGGCGCTGGTGAGGCCCTGGGCGCGGACGGACTGCATCACCCGCTCGAGAAACGGGCTCGACGGCCCGTAGATCCGGAGCTCGGCGCTCGGCACCGAGCGTCGCACCCGCGCGAGCGCATCGACGGCGAGCTGCAGGCCGTTTCGTTCGACGAGAGACCCGTGATACATGATCACGAACGGCTGGCCCGGAGCGCGCGGCGGCGGCGGCGCCGGGCGCGGTGCCCGGACGCCGAAGATCTTCTCGTCGGGAGAATTCATCACCACCTGAACCTTCTCCGGAGGGCAGCTGCGCGAGACGAACAGGCGCTTACAGGCGAGGTTCACGGTGAGCGCCAGATCCGCGAAGCGGATGCTCCACTGCTCCAGTCGCTTGAGCGTCCGCACGCGCAGGCTGTCGTGCGGAAGATTGAAGATCGACATCATCAGCTCGGGCATCGGATCGTGCAGGTCGAGGATCACCTTCGCGCCCTGGGCCTTCGGGACGAGGGCGCTCAAGACGAGGACGTCCGGCATGTTGTGCACGTAGACGACGTGGTAGCGGCGCCGCATCGACCGCACGGCGAGGATGGCGAGGGACAGGACGACGAACGCCGCATACTGGAACACGTACTCGAACATGCCGCCACGACGGCGCCTCATGGGCACGCGGAGGATCTTGACGCCGTTCAACGTCTGTCGCTTCGCTTCTCCGTCCTTGAGACAGACGACCTCGACCTCCATTCCTTCGTTGACGAGGGCTTCCGCCGCTCGCCGGGGGCGTGGGTCGGCCGGGTAATAGGAGAACACGACCATCGCCGCCCGCTTGCCCCGGAGACGCCAGGCGCCAGAGATGCGGCCACGTTCGGGCGTCGACGACAGTGGGTCGGACGCCGCGAAGCGTGGTCGAGGGAGGACACCCTCACGACGCACGTACGCCGCCACGTCTCGGGGCAGCGCGAACCACGCGTGGCGCCCGTAGCGGGCGCGCACGTACTCGAGGAAGTCCTGGTACAGGTGCGCCCCGTATTCCGAGGACGCGGGCCGGCCATCGAAATTCATGTAGTCGGGATGCACGTTCACCAGGGCCATGCCCCCGTGCTCCGCGACCCACTCGAGCTTGCGTTTCCACGTCTCGATCGACCGTTCCCGCAGCAGCACGAACAGTGTCGAGTCCTGTGGCAACGTGTACGGCAGCTCGACGTACCCGGTCCCGTCGTCTCGAGAGACCCAGAACGGGAAGATCGTGTTCGCGCCGTCGGGCTGTGGCTCGAACGGGTCGATATCGAACGTCGAGGCGTCGTAGACGATATCGAGATCCCGGAGCCAGCTCAGCTGGTGGAACATGAACGCGGAGCGAAACCCCACCGACTTCCAGGCCGCCAGATAGTGATTGATTTTCTGGGCGCCGGCCGTGAATCCCTCGCGAGACACGTACAGCTTCCCGTCGTGCCGGAGGTCGTGGACACCGATTTCGAATCCCTTGCCGGCGAGGGAGTTGCGAAGGGAGGCGGGCACGATATAGGGGCCTTCGGGGACGAAGTTGAACGAGGCGCGGAACCCGAGCCGCCGGTCCATCTCGGCGACCTGAAGGCAGCGATCGAAACCTCTCTTGCTGTCGACGTCGTGGGTCAAGACGAAGGCGAACTGTTTGCCGTCCGGCCAGCCGGGCCAGCCATCGGGGGCCGTACGCGCCGTCTCGTTGATGTACCAGACGCCGCTCAGCCGCCGGCTCAATCGTTCGGCTCGAAGGCGTCGAACCGCGAGCCGGACCTTCCCGGGTATCGAGGGCTTGAGAACGTAATACGCACGCGTCATCAGCACGGTCAGCCTGACTCCATTCTTGCCCTGCGGGCTTCTCGCTCGGCCTTCTTGCCATTCGACGAGCGAATCGTCGTGAGGACCTCCGACGGGACCACGCGACTCAGGATCTCGATGTTCGGCATCACGCAGTGGCCACCGATGACTCCCGGAAAATATTTGACGGGAGGTAGGTATTTGATTTCCTCGTAGAAGGACACGACCTCGTTGTAATCCTGGCCCAGTCGATCACAGTAGCGCTCGATCTCCTGAGCCCACGCGATGAGGAGGCCGAAATACGTCGTCTCCGTGAGCTTGGCGAGCTCCGTGGCCTCGGGTTCGGACAGGAGGCGCGTTCGCATCCCGAGCGACTCGAAATGCTCGACGGCAGACTTGCCCGATGCCTGATCCATCGGTCCCACGAACTTCGTGTAACCGAGGAGGTCCTCGAGCATCCGCACATGCTTGCCGCGAATCGGGCTGTGGACCACGGCCGCGCCCGTACGGTCGGCGATGGCCCGTGTCGTCCCGACGGCCACGGTGCTGTTGACGATCGTCAGGCCGGGGGCGAAGCGCTCGATATAACGGGCGGTCACGCCGACGAAGTCCTCGATCTCGAACGGATAGCAGACGTGCATGATGTCGACGGGCCGCACGGGTTCCGTCGGAGGGCGGACGTCCACTCCGACACCCCTGGCGTGTCGGGACACGAGCTCGAGCAGAGGTCGTCCGATCTCGCCCAGCCCGACGACGACGACGGTCGCAGACTCGGTCATGCTCGCTGCCGACGTGCCGTTTCCGGTGCGTGGATCCGCCCGCCTGCCGCTTTTCTGGACGTGAGTACCCATCTCACCACCTCTGACTGAGGCTCTGGGGAAAGCTCCGGGAACATCGGAAGCGAAAGCACCTGAGCGGCTGCCTGCTCGGCGATGGGAAAGTCACCGGGCCGAAAGCCGAGATGCCGATAGGCCTTGGCGAGATGGAGCGGAATCGGGTAATGGATGCCGGTCCCGATGCCTGCCGCGGCCAGGCTCTTCTGGAGCCCGTCCCGGTCTGGAACCCGTACGACGTAGAGATGGTAGACCGGGCGCGACCACGACGGCACGTGAGGGAGGACGAGCAGTCCGTCGGCGTCGGCGAAGAGCTCGTCGTAGCGGGACGCCACCTGACGCCGCTGCTCGTTCCATTTCGCCAGGTGCCGAAGCTTCACGAGCAACAGCCCCGCCTGGATGGCATCGAGGCGGCCGTTGTATCCCTCGTTGTCGTGGAAGTACTTCCTCGACTGGCCGTGGTCGCGGAGCAGATGGCAGCGCTGCGCCAGCCGCTCGTCGTCGGTGGTGACCGCCCCCGCCTCGCCGCAGGCGCCGAGGTTCTTGCCGGGATAGAAGCTGAACGCCGCGGCCCGACCCATCGATCCGGCTTTCCGCCAGCGCCCCTCCTTCGTCGAGAAGTATTCAGCGCCGTGCGCCTGGCAGGCGTCCTCGATGACCATGAGGTCGTACCGGGCCGCCAGCTCGAGAATCGGATCCATATCGGCGATCTGCCCGTACAAGTGCACCGGGACCACGGCCGTGACCGGGCCCCCGGTGCGATGGCTCACGAGACGGCCGGTGATCGGGTCGGGTGTACACCCGGTCTCGAGGTACGTCCGGAGCGCCTCGGGGTCCATCGTGTACGTTCGCTCATCGATGTCGACGAAATCCGCCCGGGCCCCGGCCTGGGAGATCGCTTCCGTGGTGGCAATGAAGGTCAGCGGCACGGTCACCACGGTGTCCCCGGCTCGGACACCCGCCGCGATGAGCGCGAAGCGCAACGCGTCCGTGCCGCTGGCCATTCCGACGCAGAACGGTGCCTCGCAGAACTCGGCGAAGTCGCGCTCGAACTCCCGCACCACCGGCCCACCGATGAAGCCGGCGGTGTCGAGCGCGGTCTCGAACACCGAGCGCAGCTCGTCGCGCAACTCCCGGTGCACGGTGACGAGATCGAGAAACGGAATCTCAGGCGTACTCATAGGCTCACAGTCCTAGCAGGTTGTTGTAGGTGGCGGTCGCCACGGCGCTTGGCGCCCAGCCGGGCGCGACCGCCATGGCCTTGATCGTCGTCTGAATGATGACGAGGATGGGCCCGCTGTACACGCTGGACGCGGTCGTCGGCGTGCTGCCGTCGGTGGTGTAGTAGATCGTGGCGCCAGGGGTGGCGTCGGAGATCGACACCAGCTGAGGCAGCACGTACGTTCCGCCCGACGGGTTGAAGGTCGGTGTCGCAGTCTGCAACGTGTAGGTGGCGCTCGTCACGGCGCTGTTGGCCATGCCCGGCGCCGCCGCCATGGCCCTGAGCGTGGTGGTGCGCGTCACCGAGATCGGGCCGGCGTACACGCTCGACGCCGTCGTCGGCGTGCTGCCGTCGGTGGTGTAGTAGATCGTCGCCCCGGGCGTCGTCTCCGAGATGGAGACGGACAGCGTGCTCGTGTACGTCCCGCCCGCCGGGCTGAACGTCGGCGCCACCACCCTGATGGTGTACGTGGCGCTGGTGACGCTGCTGTTGGCCATCCCGCTCGCCGCCGCCATCGCCTTGAGCGTGGTCGTCGTCGTGAGCGGGACCGGCCCGGTGTAGGCGCTCGACGCCGTCGTCGGCGTACTGCCGTCGGTGGTGTAGTAGATGCTCGCGCCGCTCGTCGTGGTGCTCATCGTGACCGTCACCGAGCCGGCGAAGCTGCCACCCGGCGGGTTGAAGGTCGGCGGGGCCACCGCCT
>WNGM01004977.1_pt1 | contig 10431 bp, 9 predicted proteins | sample 5400571 | NCBI WGS metagenome assembly WNGM01 (sample SAMN13153378, study PRJNA577476) | soil metagenome | isolation source: 100 cm soil or saprolite under Garry oak tree replicate 2 | place: USA:California | collected 2016-06-15 | reverse complement strand
TCTTGAGAATCCGGTCGGCGTGGCAGGCCTCGGCCTGCCGCGTGACCTCCTCATCCACGAACCCCGACACCAGGATCACCGGCGTGTCCGCCAGGGCGGCGTTCGACTTGACGAACGCGCAGACCTCGAACCCGCTCTTATCCGGCATGATGACGTCCGCGATAACCAGGTCCGGCCGCCTGTTGCTCAACCACTTCAGGGCTTCCTCGCCGTTGGACACCAGGGCCACTTCGAGTCCGGCCTCGGTCAACTGCCGTTCTGCGACTTTTCGAACGCTGAGACTATCGTCGGCAACTAAGATTGTCGGCATGGTCCTCCGTCGTCATACAGCATGAATCGTTGTTGGCAGCCCCAGCTTGGCCAGCGAGTAGAGTGGGACGTGCTCCCCGTCGATCACGCAGTATCCCAGGATATCGGGGGCGGGTTCGGCGGACAGCTGGAGCGTCTGGGGATCAATCGTCGTGAGCGTTGGGATGGTGCCATCGATACACACCGCCATCATCCCGTCTTCCCGTTTGGCAATCAGGCACAGCGGCGGCGTCCCGCGGGCCTGCTGCTTCAACCGCGCGGCCAGATCGTAGACTGGAAGCACTTCCTCGTCATGCCGCAGGAGGGCGTTCATGAACGGGGTATGGCTCGGGACCGGCATGGGGTCGGTCCACGGTCGGACGCCTCCGACTTCTTCGGTCCGAACCGCGAGGCGCTGACCGCCGATGGAAAGCACAATCAGTGACCAGTTCGTGACGCGCTTTGGAGCTTCTTTACTCTGCCCTCTCAGCATCGATGACTTCCAGTTCTATGATATCCCCCGTCAGACACGGGCCGTCGGTGATGCACGGCGCGGTGTCCTCGAGGTTCTCGGACGCGTCGCCGCTTTTGGCGGGGGCGAGCAGCCAGTCGGGATTGACCCACAAGGCGATTGTACCCCGGAACAGGAAGAACCCGTTGAACCACGTCCGTTCCTCGCACGCAAAGTGCGACGGCAAGGGTCGGAGCTGCCGTGGAGCCACTTCGATGAGACCCAGCACTTGGTCCACTGTGAACCCGCGGTGCTGCCCGCGGTATTCGCACAGGAGTAACAGCGTCTTGGGCGTCGCGGGGGGAGGCGTCCCATCCCACCGGCCAGCGAGAGGCGTCACGCGGTATGTGATGCCCCGGACCGTCGCGACGTCTTTGATTCCGGCCTCCCCCAGCGGCAGCATCCCGTGGACGATCGGCGCTGACAGCGCTAGCTTCACCTGACCGCTGGCGACGACCAGCAGACGTTCAAACGCCCCACCGGCTGCGGCGGCTTTGCTCTGGCCAAGCAGGCTCATACGACTCTCTTTACGCGGCGATTACGGTTTCGCCGCTGTGGTCGCGCTTACAAACTGGCTGATCTCCTTGATGAGGGCCCGTTCCTCGACAGGCTTGGTGAGGTACGAGGAAACCCCCAGGCTCTGGGCCATCTGGCGGTGCTTCTCACCGGCCCGGGTCGTCAGCACGATGATCGGTGTGGACTTTGTTTCGGGCCGGTCGCGAAGGCACTGGATGAGCTCATAGCCGTTCATTTTCGGCATTTCCAGGTCTGCAATGATCACCTGGAATGACGCGGCGGTGGCTTTCCGTAGCCCTTCCTCGCCATCGGAGGCCGTTTGCACCTTGTAGCCCGCCGTCTCCAGCATGCGCCCGATGAATTTCCGGACGCTCAGCGAGTCGTCGATCAGGAGGATCCCCACGTTCTCCTGCTCGGTCTTGGGGCCTCCCGCCGCCTCCAACCGCAGCGGTTCAGGCAACGGATGAGCCTCAGGGAAAGCCTTCTTGCCCTCCCGTTTGAACAGGCTGGGCACATCCACGACCAGGACGACCCGGCCTTCCGGATCAATGGTCGCCCCGCTGTAGCAGGAGCCTTGAAAGAGCCTGAGCGAGCCGAGGGTCTTGATGACGATTTCTTGCAGGCCCAGCAGTTCGTCCACCGCGATGCCCGCCACGCCCTTGGGCGTGCGGAGGACCACCACCGGAACAGGGCCCTCGCGGGGCATCGTCTCAACTCCCAGCAAAAGCGTGAGGGGGAACACTTCGAGGGCTTCCCCTTCTCCGATCTGCAGGACGGCACGTCCGCTGACGTCATTCATGGCCCCGGGGGGCGGCACGATGACTTCCCGGATTGCGGGGAGAGGCATCGCGTACTGCTGGTCTCCGGCCCGGACCATCAGCGCGGTTGAAATGAGCATGGTGAGCGGGAGGGTCAGGGTGAATTTCGTGCCGACCCCAGGCAAGGTTTCGATATCGATCTGCCCGTTGAGGTCGGTGACGGCGCGTCTGATCACGTCCATGCCGATGCCACGGCCCGCCTGATCGCCAACTTCTTCCGACGTCGAGAAGCCCGGGAGGTAGATCAGCTCGATCAAATCGGCGGGGGGCATCTCCGCGGCCCGCTCGGGGCGCACCAGACCCAATGCGATCGCCTTCGCCTTGATCTTCTCGATGTTCAGCCCAGCGCCATCATCTTCAATCTCGATCACGATCGTATTGCGCTGGTTGAAGGTGTGGAGGTACACCGTGCCCTTCTCGGGCTTGCCGGCGGCCTTGCGGACTGCCGGCGGTTCGATGCCGTGGGCCACGGCGTTCCGCATCATATGGATTAACGGCTCAGCCAGCCGCTGGACGACGCCGGCGTCCACCTCGGTGCTGGCTCCGGAGAAGACCACCTCGACGTCCTTGCCGACCGTCCGCGCCATTTCGCGGACCGCCTTCTGAAACCGCGTGAACAGCGAGCCGATGGGGACCATCCGGGTACGGGCAATCTCATCGCGCAGGTCGGTGGTCATCTGCTGGAGCAGGCCCATGTCCTCGCGGGCTTTGTGGATCGAGGTGCTGAGTTGGGCCATCACCTCGCTGACGTCGGCCGATACCTCGGTCATGCGACGCGACAGGATGTTGAAGTCGTCGTACTTGTCAAACTCGAGCGCGCCGAAGTTGGCCGACAGGGCGAGCGGAGACTGGCCGCCCTCGCCGGTGCCCGTGGTCGCGGGCAAGGTGAAGGCATGCTTCTCCTCAAACGTCCGGACCGTTTCGAGCATCCGGTTTTTATACGCCTGTACCTGGCGTGCCAACTGTTCGAGAACCGTTAACCGTTGTTCCAAGCGGCTGCGCCCGATGACCAATTCGCCGACCAGATTGAGCAGCCGCTCCAGACGATCCCGGCTGACCCGGACTGTTCCCTGGCTTAGCTCTTTCGAGCCGACAGGTTGCGGGAGTGCCTCCGGTTCCGTGGCCGCGGGAGCTGGGGGCTCCGCCGTCGCAGGCGCCGCGGCGGGAAGCTCTTCGCGGGGTGGCCTGGTCTCTGTGAGCGCGGTCGTCGGCGTGGCCACGGGCGGGGCCGGCGCTTTCTCAGCCTGGCCGATGGCCGTCTGATGGAGTCGTTGCTGGAGGGGCGAAAACTCCTGTCGGATCTGCGGCAGCTTGGTCGGGTCTCGTCCCAGGAGGAGGCGGACTTCATCCACGGCGTGGAAGAACAAGTCCGTCAATTCTGCCGTGACCGGCATCTTCCCGTCGCGGATCGCGCCCATGATGTCTTCCAGGTGATGGGTCAGATCCCCGATGGCCTGGAATCCGACCGTGTACGCGGATCCTTTGAGGGTATGCGCCGCACGGAACAATTGGTGGATCGTATCCGTGTTCGCCGGATCCTTCTCCATCCGGAGCAGGCAGGAAGAAATGACTTCCAGGTACTCCTGGGCTTCCGGAACGAAGTACTCCAGGATTTCAGCTTCCAAGTCCGGCCGGAAGTAACTGTCTGGCAGCGAGGCTTCTTCCGGTGCAGGCTCGGCGCCGGGCGGCGTCGGTTCGAACTCCCGCAGCAGGTGGGCGTAACGGGCTTTCAGACCCTCGAAAATGGTGGGGTCTTCCGTGCTTTCCTGGTTGATGTTGTCGATCTGGGCTCTGAGTATCGTGACGATGTCGCGCAGGATCGTCACGGTGCCGGGCCATTCCGCCGGCGACACAGTGCCTGCCTGTTCGAGGATCCGGGCGAGGATCTTGGCCAGGCTGGTGCAGCCTGTGAACCCATAGAGAGATGAGGCGCCAGTCAAGCTGTGGGCGATGATGAAGTGCTCGCGCAATGCCTCCTGTGTCGGCGTCGAGCCGTCCCTCGGGTCCAAGGCATTGGCCAGTTTGAGCAGGCCGTCCGAGGCTTCGGTGGTGAAAATATTCAGCAGCGCCTGTCGATCAAAATCGGACGCCATCGCTTTCCTGCCTGCCCGGTGTCAGACCGTTCTCGGTGCGGTTATGCGGCTTGCGCCAGCTTGAATTGACCGACCGAGGCCGTCAACCCTGCCGCCAGCTTGGCTAGGTCTTCCACCGTGTGTCGCGTTTCTTCGGCCGCTTTCCGGGTCGTGCTGGCGCCGGTGGCGAACCGGTGAATCGCTTCCGTCACGCCTTCGGTCGCGGCGGTCTGTTGCATGGAGGATTCCGCGATGGTCTGCGCGAGCTCTGCGGACTTCTTGGCAATCTCCGAAATCTCTTTGAACACGTCGCCGGATTTCATGGCCGACGCCGATCCGGCTTCCACGGCTTGAGTTTCCTGTTCCATCGCGACGACGGTGGCCTGGGTCTCCGTCTGGATGACCGTCACAAGGTCGGTGATTTCGCGGGCGGCCTGGGTCGTGCTTTCCGCGAGTTTTCTCACCTGGTCGGCGACGACCGCGAACCGTGCGCCGGCCTCGCCGGCGCCGGCTGCCTCGATGGCGGCGTTGAGCGCTAATAGATTTGTCTGGGCGGCAATTTCTCGGATCGTGGACACGATGTGTGAAATTTCCAGGGAGCGGTCGCCCAGTCCTTTCACCTGTTTCGCCATGCGCTGCACTGCCGACCGGATGCTCTGCATGCCTTGCACGGTTTCCTGTACGGCGAGTCGGCCTTTCTCTGTTGCGGTCAGAGCCTGCTGGGCGCTTTCCGAGGAGGTGCCCGCCGTCGAGGCGACCTGCCGCATGGCTATCGCCAGACCTTCGACGGCGGCCAGGGTCTGCGTGGATTCCTGCTCCTGTTGCTGGGACATCATGGCCATCTGGCCGGCCATGCCCCGCATCCCGCGCGCGGACTCGTTGACGCGGACGGCGGCTTCGTTCACCTGGCCGAGCAGCTTGCTGAACCGATCCAACATCAGATTGAACGCGTCGGCTAGGTTTCCGAACATGTCGGCGGTCACCTCGCCGCGCCGGGTCAGGTCCCCTTTGCTGACTTCCGACACCAGCTTGAGGAACTCCATCGTGCGCTTCTGCATCGATTTGCGTTCTGCTTCGCTCTGGACCAAGCCGGTGATCCGGTCGAGCATGGTATTGAACGCCTTGGCCATCTGGCCCAACTCGTCCTCCGTGTCCAGTTTGGCACGCGCTTGGAGGCGGCCAGAGGCGGCCTGCATGGCGACCTCCGCGATGTGGGTTACGCCCTTCGACAGGAAGCGGGCAACCAGATACCCGAAGCTCACTCCCAAGACGATGGCGAGGAACGCGCCGCCGATGACATAGATCGTTTGCTTCTGCGCCACCGCCTGACCCTCGTCGTTCAGGTCTTTCGCGACCTCGCGGGCGGAGGTCACCATCTCTCCCAGCTTTTTCGTGGAGTCTGAATATCTAGAAGCCACGTCGGTCGCGACAGAGGTGGCGGCCAGTTCCTTGAACAATCCGCGTTGCTCTTCCGAGAAGTTCGGGTTCAGACTGTCCTGCAACGTGCTCACTACGCCGTCGGCCGCCTTGAAGTAAGCGTTCAAGGCGTCCTGGAGAGCCTTCTGGTCTCTCGATTCGTCTCGGCCGCTTTTGGAAACCCGGAGCTGACCGCCGGCCAGGCCCGTGATCGGCTCGAGCGTGCCGTTTTTGCGGGTGTCAAGAGGCGTGACGGCGACGTCAAACTCCACTTTGGTCCGTGCCCGATTGGCTTCGAGGAGCGAGTCGTGGTACAGACCCAGGCTGTTGGCGGCCGAAGCGAGTGCGGCCAAGCTTTGCGTTGAGTTGTCGTACACGACCCGGAGCTTCTCCCTTACCTGTTGCAGGCCGAACACCCCCAGGAGACCCACGATCGCGATGACAACGCCGATGATCGAGAATCCCACCATCAGCTTGGTCATGGTCTTGAAGTTCTTGAATCTGTTCAAAAGCATTGGCATGGCTATGAGACGCCTCCTTACTTGTTCCTCCCGGCCGCTCCCGTCATGTCCATGTGGGCGAGGAGACTCGGGACCTGCAGCAGCCCACCCAGCCGGTCTTCGATTCGGAGAATGGTCGAAACAAACGGGCGCGCTTTCTCCTGGCCGGTCTGTGGCGCCGGCAGGAATTGGTCGGACTGCACAGTCCTGATCTCCGGGATCTGGTCGACGAGCACACCTACCTGGTTGCCGCCATGGTGGATGACCACGGCATACTTCAGGGGCGCGCCGGAATGCTGCAGGCCGAGGAGTGGGCGCACGTCCACCAGCGGCACCACGACCCCGCGCAGGTTGGTCACTCCGGTGAGGACGGTCGGCATGCCTGGAACCGGCGTGACGGAATCGACCGGAAAGACTTCCCGGATGCTCTGGAGGTCGATGGCGAACAGGCTGTTGGAGAGGGTGATCAGGCAGACTCGTGAAGGAAACCCTGCGTGCGGGGAGACGCTGGCATACTCCAGTACCGATGTGTGGGGACCAGGAAGGTCCATCTAAGGATCAGTCACCTGTTGATCTGCCCACGTCACGCGAGAACTTTCTTGACTGCCGCCAGGAGGTCTTCCGGCTTAAAGGGCTTCGCGATGTACGCACTCGCGCCCTGCTGCTGGCCCCAGAACTTGTCGCTTTCCTGTCCCTTGGACGTACAGAGGACGACCGGGATGTTCTTGAACCGGTCGTCATTCTTCAAATCCCGGCAGGCCTGAAAGCCGTTGCGGCCCGGCATGATCACGTCCAGGATGACGAGGTCGGGCTTCTCGATGGCGAGTTTCTCCTCCAGTTTGTCGGCGGTCAAGTAGGAGACGACCGTGTGGTTCGCCGATTTTAAAATGCCTTCAATAAGTTGCACTTCTGAATAGACGTCGTCCACGATCACGATCTTGCTCATTGTGACATGCCTCCTTGCACTCAGCTCTCGTGGTCTGAATTTCAGGAGATGAATGCTAACCCCGCTCCATCACAGCGAAAAGAAATGGTAGAGAAGTTTCATGCCCTTGTCAAGAAATCTGAGTCTCATTGTGACGCAAGTCATGCAACTCATGTTCCTGACAAGATTGTCTTTTCCATGCAATTCTCGCGAGGCTGAATCATGTGATTCGTAAAGCCCTTACGATCTAAACCCACATGGGATGTGCCGATAGAATGTCGCGATCCTCGGGTGCTGCCTTGTACGAAATGATAATCAATGTACAAATCTGGACGTGAGGCGCAAGCAGGTTGACAACCTCGAAGGTTATGGTGTTTAGTGACCGCATGGATGCCAGTCCCCTCATCACCGCGGTGGAGCAGTTGATGGGGCCTATCACGGACATGTACCGCCAGCAGGTCAAGGCCCGCTCCGAGAGCATCAAACCCCAGCCGGTGACGGTCCGTCAGTATGAGACCGCCGTGTATGGATTTCGTGACCAGCGCCTCCCTGGTGAAGTCAAGGGCGTCAGCACGCTGTTGGTCGAATCGTTGGACGCGTTTGAGGCGGGACGCGTGCTGGAAGCGGGACGGTTCGTCATGCAGGCGGTCGAGCAGTTCGAGGCCGCCGGCAAGGAGGCGGTCGTGACGATCACCGAGGAACAGGCCGCCAAGCTGAGCCAGTTCCGCAGCGCCCTGTTCAAGATGATCAATCCGGGTCACGAAATCAACCCGCAGGATCTCGCCAAGAAGCGCACGGCCGCCCAGAGCCAGTGGTAAGAGAATCCCTGCAGGATTCTAGATGACGCAAAAGGTTGAGTTCGTCGGCACCGTCCAGTTCTGGCCGAATGGCGCGCGGGGTAATCCTGTGGCCCTGTACATGGAGAAACTGGAGAATGGGGAATGCCGGATCAGCGCGCGACTGCCAGAATGGCGCCACATCGTCGGAGTGGGCGCGACTGTTAACAAAGCGGCCGGCAATTACGAACTGAACCTCAAGGCCGCGGCGCCGGCCGATGGCGCCTACGAAGGCCCTTACTGGAACAGCGGCATCAAGGCTGAGAAGCCGGCGTTGCCGAAGCCTGCGGCTGCGACGCCTCAAGCGGGAGGGGGCCCCGCGGACGCCCCTCCCGCACCCACTGGAACGCCGTCATCCTCTCCTCAAGGAACCGCTCCAGCATCTTCCTGATCTCTTCAAGCGCATGACCTGTCCCCGCTGTGCCAATCAGAATCTGCCGGACGCGGCCTTCTGCAGCCGATGCGGGCAGCAGCTCTCCATCGGCGGTACTGCGCCGGCTGCTTCCCTCCTGACCGAAATGGCGTTCTGGCGGAAGTTCATCGGCCCGCGCGCGGACTATTACCTGGAACGCTTCAGGCTGTTTCGCGAGGAAGGGCGCGAGCGGTTTGCGCCCACCTGGCACTGGCCGGCGTTCGGCGTCGGATGGCTCTGGTACCTCTATCGCAAGATGTACCTGCACGCCGGCGTGTTTCTCTTCGGCGGGCTCTTGCCCATGGTCTTGGGGGCCGGACTGGTGGGTGTGTTGATCTGGAACGTGTTCGCCGCCGTGGCCGCCAACTACCTTTATTACATGCACATCAAGTTGTCTTTGGCCGTGATCGAACAGCGGACCGGCTTGGATGAAGCGGCGCGCGACCGCCTCATTACGGATGCCGGAGGCGTCCAGCCGTACGTGTGGTGGCTGGGCATCGGCCTGACGGCCGTGGCGATCGCGGCGGGGATCATGGAGGCTCCCGTGCCGGTCAAGCCCCCCTCGTCCGGCGCGCCTGCCTAGCGCTCATGCGTCGCGGCCGCTCCCGCCCCCACCAGCGGCTCTCCCGCGGCCATTCCCACTCCGTGTGCTACAATACCACCCGATAGCGTATGCCCCCTTCAATTCATCCGGTACACCTCATCACGGTCCTGCGCCAGAAGTCGCTGACGCCCGCGATCGTCTTTCTGACGTCCCGCCGGTCCTGCGACGAGGCGCTGCAGGCGTTCGAACACGCGCCCGACTCCTTGCCGCCCGCTCGCCAGGAGAGCATCACAGCGGTCCTGGACGAGCTGACCGCCAGCTACCCGAGCCTGCAAGATCATCCGCTGCGGAAGACGGTGACCACCTGCGGCGTGGCCGCCCACCACGCGGGACACCTCCCATCCTGGAAGATCGCCATCGAAGAACTGATGCGGCGCGGGTGCCTCGACGCCGTCTTTGCGACCACGACCCTGGCGGCTGGCGTGGACTTTCCCGCGCGCACCGTCGTGCTCACGCAGTCAGGCGTGCGGCGCGACCAGGACTTCACCGACCTGACGATTGCGGAGGTGGCTCAGATTTCCGGGCGGGCGGGCCGGCGCAGCAAGGACAGCGTGGGGTTCGCCATCGTCACTCCTTCTCCGTACATGGACCTCGGCGTCCTGATTCGCGGACTCACCGGCCGCCCCGAACCCGTGGACAGCCAGTTCATCATCGCCTACCCGATGATTCTGAATCTACTGAAGGCGCATCCGCTGGACCACATCCAGTCCATCCTCGCGAAGAGCTTCGCGCAGTACCAGATGAACGCCCAGGCCGCCCACCTGGAGCACCGCATCGAGAAGCTGCACGCGAAGCTGGAGTCCTACAAGCCACGCGAGTGTTCTGACTGGCTGACGCAGTGGAGCGCCTATGACCAGGCCACGCGGCAGACGGCCATGAAACTCCATGCGCGGCGCCACCATCCGCCGGAGGTCCGGGCGCGGCTCCCTTACCTCATGCCCGGGCGGGTCGTGGCCTTTCCGCGGTTCCGCGGGATCGTGCTCCGGCGCTACCGGAGCCGGGGCCAGCGCCACGAGATGGTGACCGTCCTCCGGACGGGCGGCGTGGTGGCGGAGTCGCCGGTTGCGGACATCATGGGCGTGATCGACCGCACCTTTGACTTCGCCCCGGCCCCGGCCTTCCCCTGGGCGGCCCCAGAGGCCTTGTCCTGGCTGACTCAGCAGCTTGAGGACTTGCCGAAGCACCTACCCTTCCTGACGGTTCCACCGGCACCGGACGAAGGGGAAGGCGAACTGGTGAAGAGTCTCGGCGACCTCTTCCCCTGCCCCACCTGCCCCTGCCGGCCGACCTGCGCCAAGGAGTTCAAGGCCGGCAACACTGTGAAGCAGGAGTGGCTGCACCACACGCGGACCGTGCAGTCACTGCGCACCGGGCTCTGGCATAAGTTCCAAGAGCGCGCGGAGATTCTCCAGGACTTCGGGTACCTGGACACTGCGTTCAAGCTGACCGCGGACGGTGAATGGGCCCGGCTGATCCGGATCGACTTCTCGCTGTTGATCACCGAGCTGATCCGCGCGCAGGCGTTCAAAGACA
>WNGM01004975.1_pt1 | contig 10432 bp, 10 predicted proteins | sample 5400571 | NCBI WGS metagenome assembly WNGM01 (sample SAMN13153378, study PRJNA577476) | soil metagenome | isolation source: 100 cm soil or saprolite under Garry oak tree replicate 2 | place: USA:California | collected 2016-06-15 | reverse complement strand
CGACTTCTTGCAAGATATCCTTGGGCGCCTGCCATTCGGTTTGGTAACGCAAATGATATGGATGCCGCGGCTCGTATGGCATGATGCGGACGTGCCGTTGATCGATCGAGTAGCAGCGGAAATACATGTCGAATTTGATTTCCTCCTGCAACATCATCACGAGCTGGCCAGTTTCGTTATAAGCACGGAAAAGCTCCTCCGAGTTGTGCAAGCGATAGACGTTTTTCCAGCCGCCGCCTGCAAACGGTTTAAAAAATGCGGGCCAGCCGATGTAGTTGAAAATTCCTTCCCAATCGAGCGGATACCCGAGATTACGGAATGATTTGTCGTTCGTGTCCGGCGGCGGCTGGTTCGACGGGAGCAACACAGTGCGCGGAACGGCGACCCCGATCTTGGTCGCGAGGGCGTTGTTGAAAAATTTCTCGTCAGCGCTCCACCAGAAAGGATTGTTCACGACTGCTGTTCCGGTGAGCGCCGCGTTTTTGAGCCAGGCGCGATAAAACGGCACGTCCTGCGAGATGCGATCGATCACCACGTCGTAGCCGCACGGCTCGCCCTGGATCACCTTGTCGATCTTGACGAATTCCGCCACGATATCTTTGCTGCCCGTTTTCTGATTCACCCGCTCGACAAACGCCGGCGGAAAACTGTGCTCCTGACCAAAAAGAATTCCGATTTTTTTCATAAACTGTTTTCTGTCATTTCGAGCGAAGTCGAGAAATCTCTTGCTGTTATCGGTCTTCTAAAAACGTCGATGCCCAAGTCGAGTTGGTCACGATATAAACCCAAAAGTTGTATTCACGAGACATGGTTCGAAATTAATACTGAGAGGTGTCTCGAGTCCGCTCTACATGACAAAGAGCACAAATGACGATCACCTTCACACGAGCGACAAATAATACGGCAGCATGTCGCGCCAATAGCTCCATTCGTGGCCACGCCATTTTCCGTCATCGAGCCAATGCTTGATGCCTTTCGAATTAAGAATCTCGGAGAGACGATAGGATTCGTGGCGCGTGTTGTCCCATTCGCCGGTGCCGATGATGATGCCCATGTGGTTATATTTCCATGGGTCAGTGATGTTCGGGAGATATTCGTACGGGCTGTTGAAATAAATGTTGTCGTCGTGATAGCCGTTGAAAAATGAGCTGATGTCGAACGAGCCGCTCAAGCTGAAGAGGTGGCTCACGGTGTCGGGATGGCGGAAGGCGATGTTGGCCGCGTGATACGCGCCGAGACTCGCCCCGCACATAGCGACGCGTTGACATGAGCATTCGCGACGCGCCAGATCGAACACGTCACGCACGATCACGTTTTCGTATGCATTGTGCGTGCGCATCCGATCCGCGGGATGAATCGATTTGTTATAGAAACTTTCGAGATCGATCGCGTCCGGGCAATAGACCGTGACTTTGCCTGCATCGATATAGCCGCTAACGGAACCGACGAGTCCGAAGTCTTTGTTCTGATAATACCTGCCGAACGAGGTGGGAAACAAAATCAGCGGGAGGCCGTCGCCATCGCCGAAAGTGAGCATTTCAAACTCGCGGCTCAAATAAGGTGTCCACCATTTGATATAGCGTTCATTCATTTCCAGAGGAGTGGCGCAGGCATCTTGGTTGCAGTCCACCTAAATCGCAAGCCGGAGGCTTGCGCTACATTTCATCTTCAGCGATGCGTTTCGCCTTGCATGTCCAAACACACACTCACCGGAAAAATCAAACGGCATCGCGGATTTCGCTCGAAGATTCTCGGAAACCGGCGCGACGTTCTTGTGTATCTGCCGCGCGGTTACCGACGTTTCTCGCGCCGGCGTTATCCGGTGTTGTATTTACAAGACGGACAAAATGTTTTTGACGCGGCGACTTCATTTGCCGGCGTCGAGTGGGGTGTGGACGAAGCGGCCGAGCGACTGATTCAAAAAAAACTCATCGAACCGCTCATCATTGTCGCGATTGCAAACACGGGCAAAGATCGGATTCACGAATACGCGCCGTCGCCTGGCGCTATTTTTGAATCGGCACTGGAGGAAACGCGCAGTCGCGGCCTTGGCAGAGATTACGGCAGGTTTTTGATCGAAGAGCTCAAGCCATATATAGACAAAAAGTATCGCACGCAGCGCGAAGCCGAATTTACCGGCCTCGGTGGATCGTCGATTGGCGGCTTACTAGCGATGGCGCTGGGATTATGGTTTCCGAATGCCTTTACGCGACTGCTTGTTATGTCGCCGGCAGTGTGGTGGGACAACGAAGTCATCGTGCGTAGGGTGGAAGAACTCGATGGCAAACTTCCGCTCAAAATCTGGTTGGACACGGGCACCAACGAGACCGGTTGGGAACGCGCTCAGACGTTGCGCGATGCATTGATCGAGAAGGGATGGCGGCTACAGAACGATCTACATTACATGGAGGTCAAAGGCGGTGATCACAGTGAAGCTGCCTGGGCCGAGCGCGTCGATCCTGCCCTGCGGTTTTTGTTTCCGCCAACGCGATCGCGCTGAATCCTCGATCGAAATCCCGCTGCACTTCACCGGCCCGCAGGCGGGACCGGCGGCGGATTGGGCGGCAGCGGCTCCGGAGGCGGAATAGGCGGCGGACGAGGGGGTTGAGGCGCTGGGGTCGGTTTATCTGGCATGGTGATCTCCACTGAATGAATCGTTTTTACTGCAACAGATTGCCGTAAGCTTGATAAACGCGAACGAACCCGCCGATGAAGTCTATGTCTTTCTGATAAGAAAAGGCACGCTCACGAGGCGACCAAGTTAGCTGGCGCGGTGCTTCGGCATGGTTTGGATCATAAACGAGATAATGTTCCAGTTCGTCTGCGGGGCGACGTTTTTCCCGAGCGTAAACCAGGACCGCGTGATTAATACTTAATTTCGGATAAGTGGAAAGATAACCGACGAACAGGTCACCACGTGAGAGGGCGGCATCAAGGTTGGCATGAGTTCTGTCCTGATATTTCCGACTGTGCTGGAAAAACATTCGGCCGTTGCTGGGCCGAAAATAAGTTATGAATCCACTGCCGATATTTTCTTTGAACACCTCAGCGCGCGCTTTGCTCATCTGGCGCAGATTTGCATAACCGGGAAAAACGATTCGCTCGTTTTCCGGTAATGGTTCTTGCCAGGCAAAGTGGCGCGAAACCGCACGAATGCGGGCCGCAAGTGGTTTGTCATCCAGCGGCGCGCCACGCGGATCGAACCGCGCGAATTTACGGAATTGCATCACGGTGCGTGTCATGACAAAACAGCGGCGAGTATATTTGTTAGCAGGATCGTTGCTTGTCGATCTTGCACGCAGAAAGGGAACCCCGTTCTTATACTTCAGCACTGTGGCGTTTTGGAACGCCAATGTGTCGCGATCAAAACGGAAATCCGACCCTGAGGCACTCGCCGGTGCCAGAGCTACAGCAACGAAAATGGCGAGCCGGCAAAAACCCGCAGATGTGCGCCAATTGTCGGGAATCACTTTAAGAGCGCGGCGAAGCGGTTGCGGCTTCCCCGCCACTGAAACTGCCGAGCCGGCGAAATTTCTCGTAGCGCCTGTTTAACAGTTCCTCAATTGGAATGTCAGAGATGCGTTCCAGATTCCGGCGCAGCGCGGTGCCGAGATTTTCCGCGACCGAATCATAGTCCCGATGGGCGCCGCCTTGTGGTTCTGCGACAATTTCGTCGACCACTTCGAGCTTCAATAAATCCTGCGCGGTCAGCTTGAGCGCCTCGGCTGCTTCGGCAGCGTGACGACGATCTCTCCACAAGATCGCGGAGCACGCTTCCGGACTGATTACCGAGTAGTAAGCGTTCTCGAGGATCAACACGCGATCCGCCACACCAATGCCAAGGGCGCCGCCCGATCCACCCTCGCCGATAACAGCAGCGATAATAGGCACGCGCAGACGCGTCATTTCGCGAAGGTTCACTGCGATTGCTTCCGAAATGTGACGTTCCTCCGATCCAATCCCCGGAAACGCACCTGGCGTATCGATCAATGAAATCACGGGCATGCTAAATTTTTCGCCCAGTCGCATCAAGCGCAGCGCTTTCCGATAACCTTCCGGATGGGCGGACCCGAAATTGCGCATTACGTTCTCTTTAGTGTTGCGCCCTTTTTGGTGAGTGATAACCACACAGCGCTGCGTGCCGAGCATGGCGAGACCGCTCGGCATGGCTCTGTCATCGGCGAACCGACGATCCCCATGCAGTTCAACCCAGTTCTTAAAACATCGGTGGATATAATCGAGGGCGAATGGCCGCTGCACATGCCGCGCGATTTGGACCCGCTGCCAGGCGGTCAGATTACCGTATATCTGGCGGCGAGTTTCTTGCAGCTTTTCTTCAAGCGTCTTAACCGCGGGATCAAGATTGACATCATGCTCGTCGGAATGAGCCTTCAAATCCTGCAAGCGCCGTTGCAGTTCAAAGATCGGTTTTTCAAAATCGAGCGGTTGAATCTCCATGAATGAAAATTGCAAAGTTAAAAAAGTTAGAAAGCCATAAAGTCGTCGCGTTTCAAGGTGGTAACCATTGTAACTCTTTTAACTCCTTAACGTTGTCAGTCGATAATGGTGACAGGCGTCCGGTTGTTTACAAGACTGCTTAGCTCTTCGGCATCGGAAGCAGCGAGGCCAAGGCCGAGTGGCGGCGGTGGCTGAGTGATATTGGGATGCGCCGAATCAGCGACCGAGTAAAGCGTGTAAGCCGGTGCGCTCAGACGGACCCAACGGATGCTGCCAATGTAATCTTTGCTGCCCAATCCAATGCGTTTTCCATCTTTCCAAGCCATCGTCTCCGCAACTTTCGCAGTGACTTTCGACGGCTGTTTGGTTGGCAACTTCGCTTCACGCACATGATACTGCTTGAAAAAAGTGCCGTGATTAAGAAGCACGACCACGTTGGCTTTTCGTTGAATCACAATTGAGAAATCCGGATGGGAGATGAGCAAATGCTCGCCGATGTGCAACATCGTGCCGCTCAAATTATTCATCCGCATAATGAGCTCGGGCGTCGTCTTAAGTTTCCTTGCAATCTTTGCCAGGACATCTCCGGACTTCACCACATAATCAGTTTTTTCCGGCGAAGGATAACGAGAGAGGAAGATGTCGATGTTCACTTCGCCGAGCAAATCCTTGGCCTCTTCCAAGTGCAGACCGCCGGGATATTTCTGGATAAAGGCGGTGAGCGCGTCGCGAGCTTCAGTCAGTTTGCCGTCCTGTCGCAGTTTCGCCGCGGCCTGAAATTCAGGAAGGCTGATATCTGGGGTGGGCGCCGGAGTAGTTTCTCCGCGCTGCTCCTTTTTCACAGCGATCTCTTCTTTAAAAACAAGGTTATAACTAAAGAATGCGGCGCCGCCGAAGATGATCAGTGCCAGCAGTAGAACGAGGAACCACTTCATGGATGGCGGAGGAAGATTGTGGATCCGAGCGGAGCGCGGGCGACGTTCCGAATGAAGCAAGACCGGCGCGAACGGGAGGCTCTCGTGACTTGAGGCGATCGACAGTCCATCAAAAGAGAAATCGCGCGCGCGGAATCAATCGCGCCGGTTAACCAGGGCCGATCGCCTACGAACTCTCTTTGCCCGATTCAAGTCCAGGAAACAAGAGATGCCAGAGCCGCCCCAGTGTGCGCTCCTCCTGGTTGCTCCAGGTAAAGTGGCAGTCCTGACAATAAAATTCTTTCGGAATAATTTTCATCGCGCAAAGAACGCCAACAAGCGCCGGGGTGATGAATTTACGGGTCATTTGCGGATATTCGATGTTCGAAGAGCCGCACTGCGGACAGCGAATTAGCGCAAGAGCGATGTCCGGATCGGTGGCTTCCCACTCGACCATCAGACTTTGTGCTCTTTCGAAGTCGTTATCCTCCACCATCACTTTTGCGTTCGCCTGGGGGCGAGACATGAATCCGACTTGCTGCAAGGGGGCTTCGTTGTGAACATCGGCCTTCAATCCTGCGTCCTGAAAGCGCCGTTTCAGCTGCCTCGCTTTTGCCGGTTCGTTAAACGTAGCGATCGTCACCATAAATTTCTCTTATCTGCGCGACAGCGCGCGTGTCCTCTGATCAAACATCAACTAATGGGCGAGTGCAAGATTTGGCGGAGGAAACCATTTGTAGAGCATCAAATACACCAGCACCCCTGTCACTGAGACATAGAGCCAGATTGGGATCGTCCAGCGCGCGATGCGCCGATGGCGATCCCAGCGGCGACGGAACACGGGAATGAGGGTCAAAATCACTAAGGGCAATGTCACGAAGGCGAGCAGGACGTGCGAAATCAACATTGCGAAATAAAGCGGACGCACCATCCCTTGGGCTGTGAAATGCGTCGATTTTTCGCCGACGTGCGCGTGATAAACGATGTACCCGACCAGAAAAAATGTGGATGCAATCACCGCCGTCATCATGCAGGCCATGTGGCGGCGCCACGCGCCGTGCCGGATCAAGTACCAGCCTGTTGAGATGAAAACGGTGCTGATGAAATTGAGCGACGCGTTGATCGCTGGCAGATCGGAAATTGTCATGGAAATGTAGAAGCGTAAAGCGATGAAGCGCTACATCAATAATCGCTGCAACGCTTAAACCCTTCAACGCTTCAACGAGCCCGTGCCACCCATTCTCGAACCGCCGAAATCTATCGCCCCAAAGCGACGTGGACGATCGACTTTGTCGCGTCGCGTCGCTGCAATCATAACGCGCTTGGTGGTACTCGTCGCGATTTTGATCTTCGGCAGCACCGGCTGGTATCTGGCAAAGCGAGGCTTCGGCCGACAGTGGCGATACCGCGTAGTCGAGGAATTGCATAAACACGGCGTCGAAGCTTCTGTCGGCCGGTTAACGCTCGATCCATTCCGCGGCCTGGTCGCGAAGAATGTGCGCATCTTCGATTACAAGAACCGTGAAAATACCCTCGTTCTGATCAGCGAAATCTCCCTCGATATTAATTACGCCGCGCTCATTCACCATGAGCCGTTCCTCAACGCGCTCGACGTGCGTAATGCACAAATCACCCTGCCACTCACAGGCGTTGGGGGGAATACCGGTAAGGCGCAGCTCAACGATTTCCGCGCCCATGTCTATTTTCCGCCCGAACAAATCTACGTCAGTCAGGCCGAGGGAATTTTTTGCGGAATACGGATTTCAGCGACTGGACAATTAGTTAAGCGAGCCAATTACCAGCCATCCCCGCCGCTTTCCCAGGAAGAGTGGCAAAAGCGACTGTCGATCTTGCGACGGGTCGTGAGCGAACTGCAAAAGTTTAGCTTTCCGGTCACGTCTCCCTCGCTGCAGCTAAAATTCATGGGTGACGTCGCAGAGATCGAGGATGCACGAGTGGAGGCGACGCTGCGCGGCGATCTCTCGCAACGAGGCAATTACGAAATACGAAACGTGTCTGCCGGGGCCGAATGGCGCGACCAACGCCTGACGATCACGCACTGCGAATGGAATGATGCCCTGGGCAGTTTTGCAGGCCGCGCCAATTGGAGGCGGCAAGACATTCGTGCCGATTTCCAAATCCGCAGCAGCATTGATCTAAAAGCTTTCCTCGGTGCCTTCGGATTCCCGGGACCGTTCGCAGACGTGGCCTTCTATTCCCCCCCTTTGGTCGAAATCTCTGGCTCGGCGAACATCGGAGAGGATCGGCTTCGTCCAGCGATCATTGGTCACGTCACTCTCGGCAAATTTGCTTACAGAACGATGCAGTTCTCCGATTTTATGGCCGATTTTTCCTGGGATGGCGAACGCGCGTTACTCCGCGATGTGCGCCTCCGGCATGAATCCGGCCAGCTCAGGGCCGATCTTTTCGATGGCCCAAATGATTTTCGTTTAAACATCGAAAGCACAATCGCTCCAAGCGCAGTGCGTGCCCTCGCCTCTCCTGATCTGGATGAATTTCTCCGGGGTTGGGAGTCGCAGCGTCCGCCCACGATTCATCTGACGATTCGCGGTGAGGATCATAATCCGGTGAATTGGCGAGGCGATGGAACCCTCGCCTTGGAGCGGACCCGATTTCGCGGCGTCTGGATGAACAGCGGAGGCGCCAAACTCCATTTCGCCGACGGCGCCATCACTTGCGACAATTTCCGGGTAGTGCGCGACGAAGGGATTGGCACCGGCTCTTTCACCTATGATTTTAAAAAACATGAGGTGCGTGTCTCAAATATCAAAAGCAACCTGCGTCCGACCGAGGCGATCTTTTGGATCGATCCCAAGATTTGGAAGACCGTTGCGCCTTACAAGTTTCGCCGCCCGCCCACCGTTACCGCCAATGGCGTCTATCAATTTCGCGGCGGCAAGAACACACATCTCGAGGTCACGGTCGATGGCGGCAACGGAATGGATTATGACTTTCTTGGAAAGACGTTGCCCTTTGATCGCGTCTCCGGGCGATTACTCTTCACCAACGATCGGTTGCAAATTGTCGATCTTCGTGGCGCACTTCTTGCCGGCACCGTGCGCGGAAACACCGATATCTCGCTCGCCAAAAATGATCCGCACTATCGAGCAAATATTTCCGTAAGTGAAATCGATTTCCCGCGTCTGACCGACTTGTACTACAACTACAAGACAGCGCACGGACAGCTGAGCGGAATATATGATTTCAACGGTCTCGGTAGCGACCCGCGCACCATGCGTGGCCGCGGAAAAGTGGAAGTGACCAACGGCGATGTATTTGCGATTCCTATTTTTGGCCCGCTCTCAGGAATTCTGAATCATATTGTCCCTGGCAGCGGGTACAGCATCGCGCATAAAGCCGGCGCCAACCTTCAGATCAACGAGGGTGTTATTCACACCGACGATTTCGAAGCTGCCGGCATGCTCTTCAGTATGCTTGGCCATGGCGACATTCATTTTCTCGACGACAAACTCGATTTCAATTTGCGGCTGAACATGAAGGGACCGGGCGTGCTGCTAACGCCGGTGTATAAGCTTTTCGAATACACCGGCGAGGGAAGCCTGAAAAAGCCGGATTGGCACCCAAAGAGATTTTAGATTTTCGAGTGCCGATTTTCGATTGAATGAAGGCTTCACGAAGCCGTTTGCCGGCTAAATCGGCAATTGGCAATTCGCAATCGGCAATCCTCCTGGGTGCCCACATGTCGATCGGAGGTGGCGTTCATATGGCGATCGAGCGTGGTTGCTCCATCAATTGCACCGCAATCCAGATATTCGTGAAGAACAACAAGCAATGGTTCGCGCGTCCACTCACGCGCGAGGAGATTTCGGCTTTTCTTAATCACGTGCAGCGCGGCGAGTTGTTGTCGATTTTCGCGCACGCGAATTATCTCATTAATCTTGCCGCCACCAATCGTCAGTTTCACGCTAATTCGTTGCGCGCTCTTTCCGAAGAATTGATTCGGGCCAACCAGCTCGAGCTGCCGTTCCTTGTTTTACATCCGGGCGCCCATCTCGGCGCCGGTGAAGAAGCCGGGCTCGATAAAGTTATTGAGTCGATTAACCGGGTACTCGCTCGAATTCCGAAAGTGAAAACCCGGATCGCGCTCGAGACGACTGCCGGACAGGGTTCATGCCTTGGACATAAATTCGAGCATCTCGCTTACATCCTCGGCCGCGTGCGCGAGCCGGAGCGATTGTGTGTTTGTCTCGACACTGCGCATGTCTTCGCAGCGGGTTACGATATCGGCAGCGAATCAGCCGTGCGAAAGATATTCGCCCAATTTCATCGAACAATCGGTCTCGACCGTCTCGTTGCGATTCATCTCAACGATTCCAAAACCGCGCGCGGCTCGCGCGTGGATCGACATGAGCACATCGGCAAGGGCAAAATCGGTCTGGCTGCTTTCCGCTTCATCATGCGCGATCACCGTTTCCGAAAAATCCCGAAAGTACTCGAGACACCAAAGGCTAAAGACTTGCGCGAAGACCTGATGAACCTAAAGACTTTGCGAGCGCTCGCAGACGAACAATGACGAATGTCGAATGCTTCGTCATTAACTGATGAACCGGATCGTAAACGGATAGCGATAGAGCGTTCCTTCGCTCGCTTTGACCGACGCGATGATGACAAATACCGTGTTCAACACCCAAAGCGCGATCAGAATCGGAATGCCGATGAGCACGATGCAAAGGATCGCGGCAATCGCGTCGTAAATCAGCATCGAAATCTGGAAATTGAGTGATTCTTTTCCGTGCGCATCGATCTCGGGCGAGTCGCCACGTTTCACCAACCAAACGATGAGTGGGCCGAAAAGATGACCCAGAAAATGAAAAAACAATCCGGCCAGGGCGCTGGCGTGGCAAAGCACAGTCCACGTCCGGACGTTTGATGAAGTCGTCGATGTTTCCATTGGCTTAACCTTTCGCTCGAGTAATAAAACAAGTGTTCCGCTTGCTGCGGGTGAGCGCAAGAAAAAGCCTCGCTCTACGTTTCTTTTACTCGCTCGATGTGCGCGCCGAGTTCGCTCAATTTTTCAT
>WNGM01007970.1_pt1 | contig 10439 bp, 8 predicted proteins | sample 5400571 | NCBI WGS metagenome assembly WNGM01 (sample SAMN13153378, study PRJNA577476) | soil metagenome | isolation source: 100 cm soil or saprolite under Garry oak tree replicate 2 | place: USA:California | collected 2016-06-15 | reverse complement strand
TTATAGTTAGATAGCGGCAGATAATAAATGCAGTTCACTTCATTCCTGCTTGCTTCTCCGCAGCGTAATGTGTAGTATTCACGGCCATTATCCGTCTTTAACCATTCCCGCTACGAGGCGCCCATGGCTTCTTTGTATATCGTCGGCACCGGACCCGGTGCCGTATGTCATCTGACCGATGCCGCCAGGCAGGCCATTGCGGCTTCCGACGTCATCGTCGGGTATGACAGCTACGTCGAACTGGTGCGGACGCTGCTGACAGGCAAACAGGTCATATCAACCGGCATGATGCAGGAGGTGCAGCGTTGCCGTGAGGCGATCAGCCTGGCACGTGCCGGAAAATCGGTTGCGCTGGTTTCGGGTGGCGATTCCGGAATTTACGGCATGGCTGGTCTGGTACTGGAGCTGGTGGATATGGATTCCAGGCAGAATCCGGACCTGCCGCCCCTTGAAGTTCAAATAATACCGGGCATCTCCGCTGTTCAGGCTGCGGCCGCACTGCTTGGCGCCCCTCTGATGCATGATTTTGCGGTGATCTCGCTATCAGACCTGCTGACCCCTTGGGACTTGATTAAAACCAGGTTGGAAGCGGCGGCCCGGGCGGATTTTGTCGTTGCAATCTACAATCCGCGCAGCAAAAGCCGCAGGACACAGATTGAGGAGGCGCGGAACATCCTTCTGGCATATCGTCCGGCGGATACTCCGGCCGGGATAGTCCGCAACGCCTGCCGTGAAGGGGAAACCGTGGTTGTAACAACCCTGGGCGGGCTGCTCGACCATGAAATCGACATGACCAGCATCGTGTTGATCGGGAATGCCAGCAGTTTCATTGATGCAGCGGGGCGTATGGTCACGCCGCGCGGCTATGCCGCCAAATATGCCCCGGCAGCAGTTGCGACAGAATCAGTCACAGAACAGGGACCGTTTGAAAAGTCGGGGGCGGTCATGTTTTGCGGCACCGCCTCGGATGTCGGAAAATCGATTGTTACCTCCGGTTTCTGCCGCTGTCTGGTCAAACGCGGGATGGCGGTCGCCCCATTCAAATCCCAGAATATGTCACTTAATTCCTATGTTACTCCGGAGGGGGGAGAAATCGGCCGCGCCCAGGCGGTACAGGCTCAGGCCTGTGATATCAACCCTCATACCGATATGAATCCGGTCTTGCTCAAGCCGAATTCTGATACCGGTAGTCAGGTTATTGTACAGGGAAAGCCGGTCGGCAACATGTCTGCTTACGAATATGACGCCTTCAAACCGAGCGCTTTTAAAAAAATACGGGAGAGTTTTGACCGCCTCCAACAGGCATATGAGTTTATCGTTATTGAGGGGGCGGGAAGCATATCGGAAATCAACCTGAAAAAAAACGATATTGCCAACCTCAAGATTGCCTCAATGGCAAGGTGTCCCGTGATTCTGGTGGCCGACATCGATCGGGGCGGCGTTTTTGCCCAGATCATCGGCACGATAGAGTTGCTGGAACCGCTGGAACGCTCCTACATCAAAGTGATTATCATCAATAAATTCCGTGGCGACGTCGGGATCCTGAAGCCCGGTATCGAATTCATCGAGCAGCGCACCGGCCTGCCGGTGCTGGGTGTGCTCCCCTGGCTCGCCGACATGTCTCTGCCGGCTGAGGACAGTGTCGTTCTTGGCCAGCGCTCTAAAGTCATCAGCATCATGACCGGTCTCAAAAAAATCCATATAGGTGTCCTCAAGCTTCCGAGAATCTCCAACTTTACCGATTTCGACCCGCTGATGATCGAACCGGATGTTCTTCTCAGTTATGTCGAGGTGCCTGATCAGCTGCATGGTCTGGATATCCTGATTATTCCCGGCAGTAAATCAACCATTGCAGATCTTTATTTCCTGATGGAACGCGGGTTATTCGATGCAATCCAGGAATTTAAAGGACATATCGCCGGTATATGCGGCGGTTTTCAGATGCTGGGGACAGCGGTGTATGATCCTGACGGCGTGGAGTCGGTCATCAAAGAGGCGCAAGGGCTTGGTCTGCTCCCCTCTTCAACCGTTCTCATGATGGAAAAAGAGACTCATCAGGCGCTGGCATATCTGGATGAAGCCGGACTGATGGTTGCTCCTGAATGTAGCGGAGTCATGACCGGTTATGAAATCCACATGGGGGTTACAACGCTCGGCAAGGGGATACACCCCTTCTCCCGCATTTTCCGCCGCGGCGATACATCAGTATCAATAGAAGAAGGAGCGGTGTCGCCCGATGGCAGGATTTTCGGCACTTATCTGCACGGACTCTTCGAAAACAGCCGCTTCCGTGAAATTTACCTTAACAGAATCCGACTTGAAAAAGGGATGCCTCTCAGGCGCGGAACGCAAAAACAGGTGCAGAACGACCCCTTTGATCAACTGGCGGAGAAGTTCGAAATGTATCTCGATATGCCACGTATCCTGGCGATTTGCGGGCTGGGTAGTGACACCCCCTGATTTACCGGTCATCTTTCTGGCGCTGCTGCTCGACCTGATATTTGGCGACCCTCAATGGCTGCCGCATCCGGTGGTCGCCATCGGATATCTGATCCACTGGCTCGACCGGACATTACGGCAAGAGTGGCTTAACCTGCGTCTGGCGGGAATAGTTCTGCTGCTGCTGGTAGTTGTCTGCTCTGCCGGCACAACCTGGGTTCTGCTGTGGTCGTTTGGCGCCCTGTTGCCTCTGGCCGGCTGGATCGCTGCAATACTAATCTCTTCAACCTGCCTGGCTGCCCGTTCCCTGCACAAAGAATCTGCCCGCGTTGCTGCTGCGCTGCTTGCAGGCGACCTCCCGCTGGCCCGCCGCAATCTCTCCTACATTGTGGGACGGGATACCGACGGTCTTGAAGAAGAGGAGATCTGGCGCGCGGTCGTGGAAACTGTTGCCGAAAACACCTCCGATGGCATTATTGCACCGCTTTTCTGGCTGACGCTCGGAGGCCCGGTTGCCGCGATGGCCTACAAGGGGGTCAGTACCCTGGATTCGATGGTTGGTTACAGGAATCAGCGCTATCTGCAGATGGGGTGGGCGTCGGCACGGATGGATGATCTGCTGAACTTTATTCCGGCCCGCATCTCGGCACTCCTGCTGGTACTCGCCGCACCGCTGGCCGGCTGTTCAGCGTCAGACGCCGCCCGGATAACGCTTCGGGATCGCCTGAAACATCCATCGCCCAACAGCGGGCATCCGGAAGCGGCTGCTGCCGGGGCATTGGGGGTGCGGCTGGGCGGGGCTGCCAGCTATGGCGGGATTTCGTCATGGAAGGAGTATATTGGCGATGCCCTGCACCCTCTTGATGAACGTACGTATCGCAGCATGATCAGGCTTATGTATATCTCAACCCTGCTGATGGCCCTCGGCTGTATGGCCGTCGCCTTCTGTCTGAGAGGATTCCGTGTCCCATTCTTATGATCATGGCGGCAATGTATTCACAGTCGCCAGAACGCTTGGCTTAGCAGCCGATCAGATACTTGATTTTTCAGCCAGCATAAATCCGCTCGGCATGTCACCAATGGTGCGCCATGCCCTGGCCGACTCCATCGACGGCCTGGTTCATTATCCTGATACCAGTCACAACGAACTGAAACTGGCGCTGGCAAAACATCACGACCTTCCTCCGGCCCACTTTACGATCGCCAACGGCTCGACCGAGCTGATTTACAATCTTCCCGCCATGCTCCCCGGCAACAAAGCGCTGATTATATCCCCCTCGTTCAGCGAGTATGTTCGGGCGCTCCGCCAGCACGGTTGGGAAACAGAGCACCTTGTCCTGACTCCGGAAAACAACTTTACCATAGATATGGATGCCTTGGAGCGAGCTCTGGCGGGTGGCGTCGATCTGCTTTTTATCTGCAATCCCGGTAATCCCAACGGGGCACTCTATCCGGAGAGTACCATTGAAAAGATTTACAGCCTGTGTCTGTCCGCAGGCACATTTATGGTTCTGGATGAGGCGTTTATGGACTTCTGTGAGGAAGCCTCGGCCAAACAGATGATCGTGCAGGGCGATAATGCCGTAATATTGCGCTCGATGACAAAATTCTTCGGAATCCCCGGCCTGCGTCTCGGTTATGCCATCAGCAATGCCCCGCTTGCCGGGCGGCTGGACTCGATGGGAGGTCCATGGAGTGTCAACTCGCTGGCATTGGCTGCCGGAGCGGCAGCTCTTAAGGATGTCCGGCATAACCGGAAAAGTCTCGAATATATCCGCCGGGAACGGCAGGTGCTTTTCGAGCGGCTGGCGCAATTTTCACAACTCAGGCTGTATCCTTCGAGTACAAACTATCTGCTGGTGGAGATCAGGGAGGGCACGACTTCCGGCGAGCTCAGGGAACTCCTGTTGCCGCAGCGGATTCTGATACGTGATTGTGCCAGTTTTATCGGGCTGTCGGACTGGTTTTTCCGGATAGCAGTTCGGACCGGCGCCGAGAATAAGCGGCTGCTGGAATGTCTGGGCAGGATTCTGGAATAGGGCGTAGGGGCGATCCCTTGCGGTCGCCCGTGTTGGAATTGCCGACAATCATGCAATCGCCACTTAAAGGCGGGCACCCGCAAGGGGATGCCCCTACTGAGTCATTTGTCCTTACGCGGCACAACAACGATGCCTGATTCGGTGACGGTGTAGCCGTTAGCGAGGTCTGAAGCGGTGTCGTAGCCGATTGTCGAACCGTCTGTGATCACCGCCCCCTTGTCGATGATCGCCCGTTTGATCTTGACATGCCTTCCGACTGAGACGTTTTCGAACAGAATTGAATCTTCTACCAAACTGTAGCTGTTTATCTTGCAGAGTGGCCCGAGGATGGAGCGCCTGACGGTGCTGCCGCTGGTGATGCAACCGGCGCAGACGTATGAATCGATGTTTACCCCCCGGCGGTCGCTGTCATCGAAGACGGTCTTGGCGGGAGGCAGATTTCCCTGGTTAGTCAGGATCGGCCACTTGTAGTTGTACAGGTTCAGTTGCGGCGAAACTTTTATAAGATCCATATTGGCTTCATAATAGGAATCAATAGTTCCGACATCCTTCCAGTAGCCCCGCTCTTCAGCCTTCATACCGGGGATCAGGTTGTCGCTGAAATTGTAGGCGAAGACCCGATCACCTCCCTCCAGCATCATCGGTATTACATGTTTACCGAAGTCTAGATCCTCATAATGTTTTTTACCTTCCAGCAGAATATCGATCAATTTCTTGGTAGAAAAAATGTAATTGCCCATCGAGGCAAAACAGGTCTCACGCCCCGGGATCGGTTCTGGCCGTTCCGGTTTTTCAGTAAAAGCAATTACCCGCGCATCGTCATCCACGGAAAACACGCCGAAGCGGACGGCCTCATCCGCCGGCACTTCAAGGGCCGCAATGGTAATGTCGGCCCGGTTCATCCGGTGGGCGGCAATCATCTGGGTGATGTCCATCTTGTAGATATGATCGCCGCCAAAGATCGCGACGTAATCGGCATCCGAGGATTCGACAAAACGCAGGTATTGAAGGATCGCATCGGCGGTCCCCTTGAACCACTCTTCGCTCTCGCTGCTCGTTTCGGGAGAAATTGCCACATAGAACTCGCCGAGCCCGGTCCATTTACCCCAGGATTCACGGATATGCTTGTTCAGTGAATAGGCGCGGTACTGCGTCAGGATATAGACTTTTTTAATGCCGGAGTTGAACAGATTACTCAAAACAAAATCAATGATCTTGTATTTACCGCCAAAAGCGACACTAGGCTTGGCCCGGCGCAGGGTCAGAGGGCTGAGCCGTTCGCCCTTTCCGCCTGCCAGAACCATGGCGATTGTGTTCCTGCCGACGTTATCTATGGAATACATAAACCACCTCCTGATCAAGGAACTTCCAGCGGCGTAACTCTAGCGTATTACGGCGCGCTTGGACATAAAAAATATGCAATTATCGGCAACCGGTTGCGTTGTATGGCGCGGAAATACTCTCAATCCGCGAATTATATAATGGATCTTGTACGAATTTACATATTATCTCGCTTCAAAACTTCGGCAATGGTCTGGTTCATATCTCTTGAAATCATATCTCCTTCCGTCACGTATTCCGGTATCCACGGATTCAACTTAGCCTGCTTGTCGAGGAAGAGTAACTTCTTAAACTGGTTGCTGAGGTCATATACACGGAGGTCATTTCCAAGCACAAAAAACGAGCTTCTCTCCGCTCTTTTCAGCATCTCAATGGGTGCAGACGGTCCCACTTTGAGGAATTTTGACGTGGTAATCTCATTGAGATTGAAGTAGACCTTGATCATCGGGTTCAGGAAACCCGTTGAACCAGGAAATCCAATCAGTCCGATTATCCCGTCTTCCCGGATTTTGTCCCGGTGATCAAGTAGTCCGTAAAGGCCACTCGCTGTCACCATCCCGGCGTATTCCCAAATTCGATCCCTTTCCCTTACTTCGATAGCATTGAAAAGAACGACACTCACAAGAGTGAGCGTAACTGCCAACGTTGCAGCTTTAGGATAGTAACGTTTAATCAGTAGTTCCAGCGACCGCAGAACGCCACCTCCGATAAGCACAAATCCGACGGTGGCCAGGTAAATCCGGTGGCTAGGGCTGGTGAGGAGAAAAATCATCTCCTTTATATTTGTTGCCGGCTTAAAATCCCCGAGTGCCAGCAGCGGCAGAAGTCCTCCCGCTAGGATGACAATTCCGGTTCTGCGCAAGCGTGTCAATGATACCCTTGAAAATTTCAGGAAGCCGAGCGCTATGACCAGGATGGCGAGCATGGAAGCGGTAACGGCCAGGTTTAGTGTTGCAACGTGGCGCTCCGGAATGAAGAGTTCGCATAATGCGAGAGAGACATTTCCAAGATTGAAGTGCAACGCAGTGTTCGGACTGGCGATGTTGTGCAATGTCGTCTTCAAAAGCGCAAAATACAGGATGACCAGTAACACGAACGGAGCCGCCGATCCGAAACGACGGAACGGTTTCTCTTCCATAAAGAGAAGCCAGAGCAAAAAAAGCGGCATAACGACCGGAGTCCCTTTGGCTCCAAGGGCCAGAATAAACAGGAAACACGACAACCATAAAAACCGCCTGTTGTCTGTGCGGAGATACTTAAGGAACAGGATAAGGGTCCCAAGCGAAAACATCACCGAAACAAGGTCAACCCGTGAAGAGGGCCATAATACTGCGTCGGCGATTGCAAAAGAGGAGGCAAAAAGGATGCTTCCATAAAGACCGGCTTTGTCATCACCTGATAGCATCTTAGCAAAGCGGTAGACGAGAAGGGCGTTAAAGGCATGAATCATCAGATCGACCGCGTGACACCACTTGGGATCCAGGTAGGCGACAAAGGAATCGGCTACGAACATGAGGTAAATAAGTGGGTCAAAATAGATGACGTCGGGAGAGAACATCTGTCTCCAATTTTGACTCAGAGTTCTGGCCCGGTTTAGCCAAATGAAGTCGTCGTAGACAAAAAAATTATTTAACGCGACCGAGTAGACGCATAAAGCGATAACCATTGGAATAATCCAAAGTTTATTTTTCATGCCAAATCCTTCTTTGTTATAAGTTTCGCGGTAGATGTATATGGCAATTTCACATTAGATCGTATTACTGATGTTAATAGAGACCACTGTATCATTAGAAGGAAGGAAAAAACAAAGCAACTTTAGGTTTTCAACATCATTTGATCCTTCTGCCTTCCCGCACTCTAATTTTGATGTCCTTCACTGTTTATATCCCCTGATTACATGATTGCAGTAAATGGCTTGCCTGAATGACACCAAAAAGTATATAATTTTTGATTCTTGAGGGTACACCTATTAGGCGAGGTAACTGCGTAGTGACGTGGAAATCGATTGGTATATTTGATTCCGGAGTGGGGGGGCTTACGGTATTGCGTGAGATCATGCATGCCCTTCCACAGGAGGACACACTCTATTTCGGCGATACCGCGCGGGTTCCGTACGGAACCAAGTCTCCTGAAACGGTAATCCGTTATTCCGGAGAGATCGCCTCATTCCTGATCAGGCGGGATATAAAGCTGCTGGTCGTGGCCTGCAATACCGCTTCGGCGGTGGCGCTGCCCACGCTCAAGCGTCAACTGTCCTGCCGGCACCATCCGCAGCAGCGCCTATACCAGGGCGATCAAACGCCTGAATCCGGAGGCCGAAGTTCTGACCCGCGCCTGTCCGCTGTTTGTACCGCTGGCCGAGGAGGGTTGGACTGATAATCAGGTCGCCCGGTTGGCGGCGCAGATCTATCTTCAGGAACTGAAGGATGCATCGGTTGATACAGTGGTGCTCGGATGTACGCATTACCCGCTGCTTAAAGGCATGATAGCCGATGTTATGGGGCCGGGTGTGACACTTGTGGACTCGGCCGAGGAAACGGCCCGTACGGTGGCTGCCATTCTGGCCGACAAGGGGCTGCTTCGTCCTCCGGCTGAAAAGGGAAACCATAGCTATTATGTCAGTGACATACCCGCCGGTTTTGTCAGGGTCGGCAATCGCTTTCTGGGGGGAAAGCTGGGCGATGTGTTCCAGGTAAGTCTTGATGAAGAAGAGGAGATCGTCTGATGCCGGCGCGCCCGCGAAAAAAGATCACTATCAGCATACTGATTCCATTTCTGGTTTTTATTCTGTTTTTCTCCGTTATGGTCTGGCAAAAATACCGTTCCAGTTTCGAAGTACCGGTCTCTCCACCACGGCAGAACACCGAAGGAAACCGCTCCGTGACGCTTTTCTTTGCCCAGGAAGGCACCCGGCTGGCGCGGGAAGCGCGGGAGATCGAACCGTGCGAAGATGACAACGCCTGCCTGAAGAGTGTCCTTGACGAATTATTGAACGGTCCGGTCGGCGAGTTGGAAGAAGCGGTGCCGGAGGGGACCGCAATCACCGCCGCGCGTATTGAAGGGGGTCAGGCCACAATCGAGTTCAACCGCACTTTTTCAGATGCGATGCTGTCCGGCAGTTCAGCAGAGATGCTGGCGGTCTATTCCGTAGTAGATACCGTTGCAGTCAATTTCCCACAGATTAAAAAGGTAAAGATAAACGTGGACGGCAATACAGGAGTCATTCTGAGCCATCTCGATCTTTCAGAGCCGCTTGTGCCTGACTATTCACTTGAGAATCCCCCTGCGTCCGAGCCTGAAAAGAGTCCGGCCGGAACGACAACCAACCGTAAAGGAGCAACCCGATGAAACCATTTCGCGAAGCAATAAAGGAGCGGGTACTTATCCTTGACGGCGCCATGGGTACGATGCTCCAGGAGCGCGGGCTTCAGCCGGGGCAGTCACCCGAGGAGCTCAATCTGACCATGCCGGAAGTGGTCGCTTCGGTTCACCGCGACTACATCGAGGCCGGCGCCGATATAATCATTACCAACACTTTTGGCGGCACCAGGTTCAAGCTGGCTCATTACGGGCTGGAAGATCGCCTGGCCGAGATCAATATCCGGGCTGTCGAGATCGCCCGCAAGGCAGCGGGCTCCAAAGCGTACGTAGGCGCTTCGATCGGTCCGACCGGCCAGTTTGTCGAACCGCTGGGTGAGGTGTCGTTTGACCGGATGAAGGAGGCTTTTCATGAACAGGCACAGGCGCTTGTTGCGGCCGGAGCTGACCTGATCACTCTTGAAACGTTCCTCGACGCCAAAGAGTGCCGTGCCGCTGTCATCGCAATACGAGAGGTCTCAGCGACGATTCCGATCATTGCCATGCTGACGTTTGATGATAATGGCCGCTCTGTTCTGGGGACCCCTCCCGAGGCGGCTGCCATAACGCTTGCCGCCGCCGGAGCCGATATGGTCGGCTCGAATTGCGGTCTCGGCGTTGATGGAATTTACGACATACTCTGTCGTATGCGCAAGGTGACCGGCCTGCCGCTGATCTCGCAGGCCAATGCCGGGCTGCCGCAGCTGGTCGGCGATCGTACGGTCTTCCCCGGCACGCCGGACGAGATGGTTGCTTATCATGACCGATTGATAGAAATCGGAGTAAGGGTCATCGGCGGCTGCTGCGGCACGACACCGGCGCATATTCGTGCCATGAAACAGGCGCTGGCATCGAGGCAGCAGGCCTGGTCCCCGGAAGTCCGGCAACGTCAGGCTACTCTTCTCTCCAGCCGCTCCGGCTGGGCTGCGCTTGGCGCCGGATCAGTCACCGCGATAATAGGTGAGCGGATCAATCCGACCGGTAAAAAACTATATTCGCAGGAGCTCCAGGAAGGGAAGGTGGCCTACATCCGCCGTGAGGCGCTGGATCAGGTACGGGCCGGCGCAACCCTGCTGGATGTCAACGTCGGCGCGCCCGGTATCGACGAACCATCTGCCATGCAGCGGGCCGTATTCTGCGCTTCGGGTGCCGTCACCGTGCCGCTGGTGCTGGATTCCTCCAATCCGGCCGCTCTGGAAGCCGGGCTGAAGGCCGCCGACGGCAAGGTGTTGATCAATTCGGTATCCGGCGAAGCCAAAAGTC
>WNGM01015785.1_pt1 | contig 10443 bp, 11 predicted proteins | sample 5400571 | NCBI WGS metagenome assembly WNGM01 (sample SAMN13153378, study PRJNA577476) | soil metagenome | isolation source: 100 cm soil or saprolite under Garry oak tree replicate 2 | place: USA:California | collected 2016-06-15 | reverse complement strand
CATTTGGGTCAGACAATTTCTGAAGTCGTCGTCGGTGCCCGAACCACGGTGATGAGTAAAATCCTCAAGTTGTTTCGAGACGGAATTGTAGCGTTGCCATTTTCCTTGTTGTAACGCTTGTGGCAACGCCTGGATCATGGGATCGAGTTTCTTCAGTCCGGCGAATGTGCGCTCTCTACGACTTGGGCGATTCGATAGCTCAACGTATTCTTCGAATTTCTCAAGCGCGCTGCTCAATTCGATCGTGATTGTTTGGTCAATCCAACCATTCGGGAATTGCCCTTTTACTCGAATAAGTGCGGCTCCCGCCGACTCTCGCTTTTGTTTTAAGACGTTCGTATCTGGACCGAGCACTTCAGTGCCGAGCGCACGCGGAAGTTTCTCTAAGAGCTCGCGCAAACTATTTCCGGCCTGAGCCAATCGATCCGGATTTAAGTCCTCCGTCGATGCCAATGCCGCGAGTGCCCCGAGGTACCAATCGTGTAGAGGATAATTAGGTTGGGCGTTCGCACGAAGGGCTCGCCACACTTGCACCTGGCGATCGGAAAGTTCCACAGGTCTTCGAGGTGTGTCCTCAGAATGGAGAATGGGGTCCGTCACTTTTGACACTGGTGATGCGCGAACGGCTCCCGGTCAATTGCCGCAAGATTTCGCAAAATTTTTCTACGGCGGTAAAATCAAGGCTGAAACAGACAGTTCAAAAGTCAGAGATGAATATTGCCAGATTGTATTTTGCTCAGTTACCAACGCCGACCGAAGCGCTCCCGCGTCTTTCCGAGGTTTTGGGCGGCCCACGCTTGTTGATCAAACGCGATGATCAAACCGGGCTCGCTTTCGGCGGTAATAAAACACGCAAGTTAGAATTTCTCGTAGCAGAAGCGCGTGAGCAGGGCGCAAAGACTTTAATCTCTGGCGGCGCGCTGCAATCGAATCATTGCCGCCAGACTGCGGCAGCAGCGGCTCGATTCGGGTTCAAATGCATTCTTGTGTTGACCGGGGATAAGTCGGAGCGGGCGTCTGGAAATCTGTTGCTCGATCAACTATTTGGAGCGGAGATCGTGTATGTCGCGGATCGGAAAAACCGCGACAGAATTTTGCAAGAGACGTTCGATCGAGCGACGAAGGAGGGAACCAAACCTTATCTCGTTCCGTACGGCGGATCGAACGCCACCGGCGCGTTGGGATATGCATTCGCCATGAAAGAACTGATCGATCAGAATATTGTCGCTGACTGGATCGTATTTGCGACTTCTTCCGGCGGCACTCACGCGGGACTCCTGCTGGGTCAGCGCATTTTTGGATTCAGTGGCAAGATCCTCGGGATCAGCGTTGATGAACCCGAAGAATGGTTGAAAAAAGAAGTGTCGCAATTGGCATCGGCCACGAGCGAGAAAGTTGGCGATCGGATCGAGTTTACACCGGCTGATGTACTGGTGAATGCAGATTATTGCGACGCAGGTTATGGCGTGGTCACCGAGCGGGAGCGAGAAGCGATCCGGTTGTTTGCGAGCTGCGAAGGTTTGTTGCTTGATCCCGTTTATACCGGACGCGCTGCCGCTGGCATGATTGATCTAATCCGCAAAGGCTTTTTCAAGAAGGATGAGACTGTGTCTAATCCGCAAAGGCTTTTTCAAGAAGGATGAGACTGTGTTGTTTCTACACACCGGCGGGTTACCAGCGCTTTTCGCCGACCAATACGCAGACAAACTTCGGTGAAACGAATGCGTCGGTATCGTCTTGAGCGATAATTATCAGAGTCGTTCTTCTTCCAGGTCGTACACGTCGAACCAGTGGTGAACCACCCGATTACGTGGAATAAACTGCTGGATGTAATCTTCCATGTACTCCTGGAGTTCCAGAGACAAATCACTCAGGTGCAGATCGCGTTCTTTATTGTTCCAAGCGATGATCTTACTGCGGGTACGCTTCTTTGCATGTTCGCCAATCCACGCAGCAATTTCATCATCGGTCGCGCCGGTGGCAACGAATGATCGGAAGTCGTCGTAATCGATCTCAGCAAACTTAAGCCAGCGTTGATCGAGCGGACAATTGGAATGGTATTCGCCTTCCCAGTCTAGCAACACGGCGCGGCATTTGTCCACTGCGCGAGCCGCCAGCACGTAGCCGGCCAGCGTCGCGCGTGGGCTGCGCGGGAATTGTTTTCCATCGCGTAAATCACGGGACAGCAGTTTCACTTTTTCGGGATTCTTATTCACAGGTTTTCTCCTTTCGCCTATTGGATTTCACTCAGCTACATACAGAAGCAGCTTCCCCATTCTCAACGAGGTGCTTAAAATTGCGCAGATACTCCTCCACTCTCTGGGAGAGACTTGGAGGATCGAAGATCGAACGGATCTTTAACGTCACTTCCGTTTCCTCTTGGGAACGGGGCTCGAAAGAGACCACGCCTGACATGAAATCGTTGGCCATGGTGCGCCATGCGATTCGCCGGCAGGGAATCTGCAGCACAATGTGAAAGATTCCTTGCTGGTCTTCTCCATCCGGACGCCAGGTGTACGAAAAGTGCGTGGCGTCAATTCTTTGCACATGCCGCAACGGCGTGATGAATTTGGGCAAATCTTCAATACGCGACCACTGCTCGTAAACTCGCTCCAGCGGCGCCTTCACAACAACGAACTGTTGGGCGGCGTTCATTCCTGGCTGAGCTGAGTCCATCGATTGTAGCAACTCGTTAGACGGAGAAGCGAGCGTACTGCTCCCTGGAAAAAGCGCGATTCCATCCGTCAGTGAAGTTAAACAGGGTCATGTTCATCACGAGCATCGGGTCGTGACGCCGCGACGAACGCCGAAAAATCCTCCACATGGCCCGCTTGGGGTTGATCTGAGATTGTTTGGTTTTCATTTCTGATAATTTGCTTTCGGAAAGCTAGACACCCTCGCGCCGAATCACCACGAAGCGGTCGAAGGATTTTTCGCTGCTACGCAGGGGAGAGCGGACAACACCTCTTTTGAGGGAGTAAACAAAAGTAGCGTGCCGTGGAAGTGATTGTTAGATTCTCAGCATGCGCAGACGCGCAAAATCCCAGTCGACTCGCCTGAATCCATCCCGTGGTAACCTCAACACCCGAGCGCAGTCGGTCCGCCATTCGAACGAAGCTTGTCGCGCAGCAGAGGAAGGTGAAAGCACAGCAAAATATCTCTTTAAATTATCCCATGATGTAATCATTTCCTTGGATCGAATCGGGAATATCCTTTGTATTAACCAGCGCGGCGTCGAACTGAGCGGCTATTCAGAGTCAGAATTACGCGGCGCGAATGTTTTTGAACTCCTCCTTGTTCCCGAGGACCGGAGGCTTGCTCGTGAAATGCTCGTCGCTCTGCTGGAGGGCAAAGCGCGGCAATATCAAGTCCGTTGGAGAACAAAAACTGGCGCCATCGTCCATTTCGACGGCGTTTCTGTTCCACGGATGTCCAACACCGGGAAGTTTTTGTCCACGCTATGCACGTTACGCGACGTGACCGAGCGCAAATCCGCGGAGGAGAAACTGCGCAAGAGCGAAGAGAAATATCGCGATCTGATCGAGATCTCGCCGGACGCGATCTACGTGGTCGATGCCAATGGCATCTGTGTTTTGGGGAACCGCGCAGGCGCCGAGCTAGCCGGAGTTCCTCAGGACCAATTGGTCCGCACACCCATCGCAGAGACCTATCTGCCTGAAGAACGCCATCTGTTTCGAGAGAGGCTCGAGAAATTAAAGACGGGACGCACGATACGATTCGAGAGAAAATTTTTGCGCAAAAACGGGGAGATCGTTCCCGTGGAAGTTTCGGTGTCGGGGATACGTGGTGGATATTTCCAGGCGATCCTGCGCGATATCAGCCAGCGCAAACGCGCAGAAGCTTTGCTCGCTGGTGAAAAACGGCTGCTTGAGATGATCGCGACCGGCGTTCCGCTGAAGCAGATTCTGAATGCATTGTGTTTGATCATCGAGGAGCAACGACCGGAGACACTCGCTTCAGTCTTGTTGCTGAATGCGGATGGCGTGCACTTGGATGTCGCCGCTGGGCCGAATCTGCCAAAGGAATGGACACGGCAGATGGAGCTGATGCCAATCGGGCCATGCGCCGGTTCGTGCGGCACTGCCGCGTACCGTGGCTCAGCGGTTATTGTCTCCGACATCGCAACTGATCCGCTATGGGATGTGCCGGAGCATCGCGCCTCAGCATTGAAACACGGGCTGCGAGCCTCTTGGTCGAATCCAGTACTTTCTTGGAAGGGACAAGTCGTGGGAACATTCTGCATGTACTATCGGGAACCGCGAAGTCCTACCTCGCAAGATGTGGAGCTAATTGAGTTAGCGACTCACCTTACACGAGTTGGCATTGAACGGGACCGCGCGCAGGAAACTTTGCGCGCATCGGAACAACTCGCACGCAGTCACGTTGAAGTGATGATGCGCAGCCTCGATGTGCTGGCCACTGAAGCCGCTCCCGGGAAATACATCGGCGAAATGCTTCGAACCATCGGGCAACATCTGCATGCGATTCGCGTCGTGCTCTGGGTGCGTAACCAGCAGGATGATTCCCTGTCACTGCGCCTGATAATTGAAAATGACAGACAGGTCAGCGCTGATCCAGACCATCCGATCGTCAAGGACCCCCAGGCTTGGAAAAATATGGCTCTGCTTCAGGAGATGCTCTTTACGAAGTCTCCCGTCATATGCGACGACATCGAGCACGACTCACGCCTCGCGCCAGAATTCCGCAAATACCTAATTAGTCGAGGATCGAAGAGGTTTATGACTGTTCCGATGTTTGTATCCGGAGAACTGCGGGGCTTTATCGGCATTCAGCACGCTGAGAACAACAGCGTCAGGCCGCGATCCTTAAAGAACGAACACGAATGGCTCGCGATATTCACGACACGCTTGCGCAAGGATTCACCGGCGTCATTGTGTAGATGGAGGCCGCCGAAGAAGCCTTGATGGAAGAGGATCCGGAAAATGCTGTCCGGCATGTTCGTCGCGCCCGCAAACTCGCTCGTGAAAGTCTGGGCGAAGCGCGCCGATCCGTGCACGCGCTGCGACCGCAGGCGCTCGAGAAAGCAGGATTCGCCGATGCCCTGAAGGCGATAATCAAGAATACGACAGTGGGTACTTCGCTCCGTAGCGAGTTCCAGCTACAAGGCGAACCGCGGGAACTCGGACCAGATGTTGAGGAGAATTTACTGCATATCGGACAGGAAGCTTTGACCAACGCACTCAGGCACGCGCGTGCGACCAAATTTCAGGCGCAACTCTCCTTCGGTTCCGAGGCGGTTCGACTGGAGCTTAGCGACAATGGTGATGGGTTCGCTATCGACGGCGTGAATGGTGACGGCCTCGGCTTGATCGGGATGAAAGAACGCGCCGAACAGATTGGAGCCACAGTTGAAGTATCAACCAAACCTGGTGCAGGGACGCGAATCGTGGCTGTGTCGCCGTACCAACAATCGTGAGATTAAGTGAAAACTGCAAAGGATAGGAAGAACGGGAAAAAGAGGGAGTGCATTTGTATCTTAATCGCCGACGACCACAGCGTCGTGCGCGAAGGTTTGGTTTCCTTAGTCAAGCGCAAGTCCGACATGACCGTCGTCGCAGAAGCAAGCAACGGTCGCGAAGCGGTCGATCTGTGGAAAGAACATCGCCCTGATGTCACGCTGCTCGACCTGCGCATGCCGGAATTGGACGGCGTCGGTGCGATCAAAGAAATACGCGAATTCGACGATGGCGCGCACATCATCGTCCTGACCACGTTCGACGGGGATGAAGACATCTACCGCGCTATTAAGGCGGGTGCTAAAGGTTATCTGCTAAAAGATACCGCCCGGGAAGCGTTGATGGAATCCATTCGCAGAGTCCACGCGGGTGAGACTTGCATACCGCCTGCACTCGCCGCGAAATTGGCCGATCGCGTGAGCGGCGAAGCATTAAGCGCGAGAGAAATCGAAGTACTTCAGCGGATCGCGGCGGGTAAAAGCAACAAAGAGATCGGCGCCGAGTTATTCATCAGCGAAGGCACAGTGAAAACGCACGTCAAAAGCATTTTCAGTAAACTCGACGTCGTCAGCCGGACCGAAGCCGTGGCAACGGCAACACGCCGCGGCTTGATCCGACTGTAGAGATTCGCGAACGCTGTCAGAGTGCAAGCGGCGTCGCCGTTGCGCTTTCGCGTTCGGCCGTGGACTCCTTCATCTCGCTTTATTCGCTCCCTCGAAAGAGAGAGTACGAATCACTCCTCATGTGTGATTGGAAAATCCTGCGAACGCGAAATGGCGGCGCTGCGATCGCTTCCCAAGTTTCGGGCGATGAAAACGAAAACTCGCCTGAAGGTGCCGGATGAGATCGGTTCTTACGCTGAACTTCAGCGGCAGATACACGACGCGTTGCGTGCGGAGCATCCTGAATGGGTCCAGCCCAACGGCGATTGTCCAACCTGCGAATCATACGAATCGCGGCTTGCTGAGTTGCTCGGGAAGCTGACAGCTTCCCCCACGGTGTCGTCGCCGACCGAGGAGCATTCGGCCATCCGATTAATGTAATAGGAAAACAAGAACACAATGCTGACCACGAACACAAAAAAACATGCGCACCGGCGTGTGCGAAGGCGCGACTCGCTCCGGTTACGGCAGACGATTCCGCCTTCGTTCGCCGTTTCCATCCCGTTAATTGGAGTGGTAATCGGATTTCTCGGAGCTTGGTTTGTTACGTGGCAGACAAGTTAGGAAAGGCAAAAAAAATGAAGTTAGCGGAGGGTATGAAAAAGGTAATCCAAGCGGATTTTCTGCCCCGGGAAACCATCGGCGGTTTCTCCTGGCCAGGTTCGATTGGCGCTTGGGGAACGAAAGAAAAACGGCGCATTCTGATTGTTGATAACGACCGTGACACCACTCACCTGGTGAAAGTTCTTCTCGAAAGGACTGGAGATTATCTGGTGCTCGAAGAGAACGAAGCTACCAAGGCTCATCAGAGCGCCCGGAATTTTCGGCCAGACTTAATCTTGCTGGATATCGTTATGCCAGAGACCGATGGCGGCGAAGTAGCAGCACGAATCGAGGCCGACCGTGAATTGCAGAATACACCAATCATTTTTCTTACGGCGTTGGTGACCAGAGCCGAGGCAAAGAGTGGTCTCCGTATCCAGGGCCATTCATTTCTTGCAAAGCCCGTAAGCATTCCTGAGTTGATCAACGCGATTGAAGAACATTTTCCCGTGGGCGCAGCGTCTCACGTTTTCTCTCGAACGAGAGACCGCGAAGGAACTCTTCGGTAGCACCGGAAAATCCCACAGACGCGCAATCGCCGCGAAGCGGATCAGCTGGGAAATTTCGTCATGAAAACGACAAGATTATTCAGTTTAATAGGTACCGCTCTCATGGGCCTTAGTGTGCCAGCATGGGCAGGTCCTCACGGCGTCGGTGGCGGGTTTGCTGGTGGCGGCCACTTCGCCGGCAGTCACTTTGGCGGCTCTTCTGGCGGCATTCGCGCAGCGCCAACTTTCTCCGGTGGCGGCGTGCGCTTTAGCGGCAACCAAAGTATCGGTGGACTGAGTCGGGCGCCGGTTCAGCAGTTCTCGTACTATAGCCGCGCTCGCACATCTGCAGTGCTGCCACAGGCGTCTGCCCGACAACTGCCGGAGCGATCAATAAGTCCAAACATCGGCAGGGCAGCAGCGGTAAATCGTCAACCGAATCGCGTGGACTCAGCTGTCGGGCAAAAGCGAGTCTCAGATCCGCGGCTCTCAACAGCAGCAAACCGACAGTCGTTCATGAAGGATCATGCGTTTGCTCGACATGATGCCAACTGGCATCGCGACTGGGACAAGCGACGCACCCACTTTCATCGTGGTCACGTCTTCGTCTTCATCGACGGCTTCTGGTGGGGGCTTTACCCAGGGGACTATTACCCTTCCGGCGCCTCTGACTATTACCCATACGATTACTATGATTACGACTATTACCCGTACGGGTACGACGAGCAGTCGGGCTATGTTAATTCGGATCAGTACGGAAGTAGTTCGACCGTAAGCGCGATTCAGTCAGCGCTTGCGAAGCTCGGCTACTATCGCGGTACGATAGACGGAATTGGTGGCGACGAAACCCAGGCCGCTATCGCGCGTTATCAAGAAGACCAGGACTTGAGCGTAACAGGAACAGTCACCGCGGCTATTCTTCAATCGCTTGGATTAAGCCAGCCGGCGGGCTAGCCAGACGAGCGTTTTCGGCGACGAAACAAGAACAAACGAAACGAGAAAATGAAATAAATTTTATGGGCAAACTCGACGGAAAGATCGCTCAGTCAGCCGGGCCGAAGCAGCGGCGACGGCAACACGCCGCGGCTTGATCCAAATGTAACGAAAGCGCGATTCATCTTCCTGCGTAATACGAGCGCAAGCTTGCCATAAGCTCACAACGCCGGAGATGGTGGGCGCTATGAAGCTCTGGACTTGGAGGAAAGAGGAACTTCCGTCGCTGTCACACGCTTTGCGAACCGCAGTTGCTGCGACGCTGTCGGTCGTGATCGCGCGGCTGGTGGGAATGCCAGAGGCTTACTGGGCTGCGATTGCCACTTTGGTGGTGATGCAATCAACGCTGGGTGCGACGCTGACGCTGTCGATTGAGCGGATCGTCGCGACCGCCGTCGGCGCATCGCTCGGAGCAATTGAGTCGAACTACTTCGGCGCGAATCTCATCGCATTCGCAGTTGCGATTTTCTTACTCGGTATTTTGTCGTTCGCGTTCCGATTGGAGAAAACCGCCTATCGCTACGCTAGCATCACGCTGGCGATCATCGTCCTCATTCCGCGCGTGAACGCGGCGTGGAACGTTGCACCACACCGGTTCATCGAAGTTTCAGTAGGCATCCTGGTCGCTCTCGCGTTCGTTGCTGTCTGGCGCGAGGAACGCATCGTCCCTGACACCACTACTGAATAAGAAACGAAGCGCGTCTGCCCAGCCTAATGGCCGAGAAGATCTGCGACTCTTTTCCTGATCATGCGTGTTGGTGTGCCGCTTCGAACATTGAAATGATCTGCGCGAGCCGACGATCATACTCGTCACATGTCGGGCAACTGCCATCCGAATCGATCCATTCCGGATGTTGAACCAACAAATCGTTGTGGAGTTGTTTTTGTAACTCCGCGTACGAGCGAATTTGGTGCGATTCGGGCGCACCACTCCGTGTCTGCGTGCTGTAGCCCTGCCGACGGCGCGTCATGTGCATCCCTATCGTCCTCATGAATGGAAAATTCGTTTTCGCCGTACCGCTTTCGCTGTCATGAGATAACGGCGGAGCAAATTCTGTGTCACTGCGCTTTTATCATAACGGCGGTAGGCGGCCCAAAGTGCTTCATCGATTTCGTGATCAAAAGCGCTCCGCGGATGGCGCGCCCTGACATGTGTGAGACTCGGCTTCAGCCGCACACCAGCGGTGCCTTGCGTTATCATCTCACAAGGTGCGCCTCGGGCGAAGCTATTGCCATTGCGCGAGCGAAAGATTTTGTACTAACCCTTTCGGACTAATCTGCTCTCCCTCATTTGGGAGATGTACTCAAAGTACCAGACGCAAGATGCGCCTGTTAACAGCTGCCTATCAGGATCCCGGCCACGAAATGCATGACCAGCGTTCCCAGCGGTTCTCATCCCAAAGAGGGAGTGAGAATCGACTCGAATGTGGCACTGAAAAATCCCACACACGCGCCATAGTCGCGATTTGATCGTTACGCACACTTGAGGTGATGAAAACGATTCACTCTTTCGATTTCTCCGGGACCTCGAAGCCTTTTGCCACTGGAAGCCCGATGCCCTTCGCGATAACGGTAACTCGTTTACGCAAGCGAACGCGCGAGTCGCTGCCTCTAAGTGAAATAATCCCGCTCTGGTTCGCCCTCTCCAGTCCGTTAATAGGACTAGTGCTCGGGTTTCTTGGAGCTTGGTTCGTCACCTGGCTGACAACTTAGCAATCCACCCACCAGTGGCGTGAGTTGGGAACAGGCCGATACTGAATAACAGAGAATGAATACGAAAATGAAAGCTGCACAGATCAGCAAACCCGGCGGAGATTTTGAATTGATCGAACGCGACATCCCCGAACCGGGCGCCGGACAGGTTCGCGTGAAAGTGGACGCGTGCGGGATTTGCCACAGCGATGTCCTGGTCAAAGACGGTCTGTGGCCGGGACTTCAATATCCGCGTGTGCCAGGCCATGAAATCGCGGGGCGCGTCGATGCCCTGGGCGATCGCGTCACGAACTGGAAAGAGGGCGAGCGCGTCGGCGTCGGCTGGCACGGCGGGCATGATTTCGTATGCGACCAATGCCGTCGCGGCGATTTCGGAATGTGCATTAATCGCAAAGTCACGGGCATCGATTTTGATGGTGGTTACGCCGAATACATGGTCGCGCCGGCAGAAGCATTGGCGTTAATCCCGGACGAACTTCCCCCGGA
>WNGM01006949.1_pt1 | contig 10443 bp, 6 predicted proteins | sample 5400571 | NCBI WGS metagenome assembly WNGM01 (sample SAMN13153378, study PRJNA577476) | soil metagenome | isolation source: 100 cm soil or saprolite under Garry oak tree replicate 2 | place: USA:California | collected 2016-06-15 | reverse complement strand
GCAGCCGCACGTCCGCGCCTTCGTGGAGCGGGCGGTCACCTTCGGCACCTGCCCCGAGTGCGGCGGCACCCGGCTCAGCGCGGCGGCCAGGTCGTCGAAGGTCGGCGGGATCAGCATCGCTGACGCCTGCGCGATGCAGATCAGCGACCTGGCCGAATGGGCCCGCGGCCTGGCCGAGCCATCGGTGGCACCGCTGCTCGGGGCGTTGCAGCTGGCCCTCGACTCGTTCGCCGAGATCGGGCTTGGCTACCTCTCCCTGGACCGGCCGTCGGGCACGCTGTCAGGTGGCGAGGCGCAGCGCGTCAAGATGATCCGCCATCTCGGCTCCTCGCTCACCGACGTCACCTACGTCTTCGACGAGCCCACCACCGGCCTGCACCCGCACGACGTCCAGCGGATGAACGACCTGCTGCTGCGGCTGCGGGACAAGGGCAACACGGTGCTCGTGGTGGAGCACGAGCCGGAGACGATCGCGGTCGCCGACCACGTCGTCGACCTCGGCCCCGGCGCCGGCACGGCGGGCGGCACCGTCTGCTTCGAGGGCACCGTCGAGGGGCTGCGGGCCAGCGGCACCATGACCGGCCGCCATCTCGGCGACCGGGCCGCGCTCAAGGAGAAGGTCCGGACGCCCGGCGGCACGCTGGAGATCCGCGGCGCGGCCACGCACAACCTGCAAGACGTCGACGTCAACATCCCGCTCGGCGTGCTCGTCGTCGTCACCGGCGTGGCCGGGTCCGGCAAGAGCTCGCTCGTGCACGGGTCGATCCCGGCTGGTGCGGGCGTGGTGTCGGTCGACCAGACCGCGATCCGCGGCTCACGGCGGAGCAACCCGGCGACCTACTCCGGCCTGCTCGACCCGGTCCGCAAGGCGTTCGCGAAGGCCAATGGCGTCAAGCCGGCCCTGTTCAGCGCCAACTCCGAGGGCGCCTGCCCGGCCTGCAACGGCGCCGGGGTCATCTACACCGACCTGGCCGTGATGGCCGGCGTGGCTACCACCTGCGAGACCTGCGAGGGGAGGCGCTTCCAGGCCGAGGTGCTGAAGTACACGTTCGGCGGCAAGGACATCAGCGAGGTGCTGGCCATGCCGGTCGCCGAGGCCGTGGAATTCTTCGGAGACGGCGGGGCGAAGACTCCGGCCGCGCACGCGATCCTGGCCCGGTTGGCCGACGTAGGACTCGGTTATGTCAGCCTCGGCCAGCCGCTCACGACGCTGTCCGGCGGCGAGCGGCAGCGGCTCAAGCTGGCCACCCAGATGGCCGAGAAGGGCAGCGTCTACGTCCTCGACGAGCCGACCACGGGTCTTCACCTCGCCGACGTCGAGCAGCTGCTCGGCCTGCTGGACCGTCTCGTCGATTCCGGCAAATCGGTCATCGTCATAGCGCATCACCAGGTGGTCATGGCGCGCGCCGACTGGATCATCGACCTCGGCCCGGGCGCCGGCCACGACGGCGGCCGGATCATCTTCGAGGGCACGCCCGCCGACCTCGTCGCCGACGGCTCAACCCTCACGGGCAAGCACCTCGCGGCCTACGTCGGCACCTGACCGAGGCCCTCGTGGACACCGCGAGACGCGTTCTCATCCCGTACGCCGATAATCGACATTATGTAAAGCTGGGCAAATCCGAGCTACGAGACCGGCACGCCACCGGCCGCGCACAGTCCCGACGGTCCCCCGCTCGCGGCTTCGAGAAGCGGATCACTGGAACAGGTCGGCTGCGAACAACGCGTAGACAGCGGCGACGCGTTGCAGGGCAGCTTCCTCGACGTACTCGCCGGGGCCATGGGAGACGTCGAAGCGGCCGGCGCCGTATCCGAATGCCGGGATGCCGAGTTCGGAGTACCAGCGCGTGTCGAGGCATCCGGCGCAGAGCTCGAACCTGGCGGGCGCCCCGGTGAGATCGGCTACGCAGTCCGCGAGCAGTTCGGCAGCGGGGTCGGTCGGCGGCGTGTCTGCGGGCGGGGCGACCTGGGTGACCTGGATCGACACGTCAGCGCCGGCATCAATTGCGGCGGCGTTGACCAGGGCGCTGATGCGGGCGAGTTCGGCGTCGATGTCCTCTTCCGGGTTGAACCGGCCGTCGACGGTGAAGAAGGTCCGTCCGGGGACGACGTTGAAGTTCGATCCGCCGCCGGACTGGCCACCGACGACGACAATCGTGCCCAGCGCTTCGCCATCACCGACCGGGTACGCGGTGTGCCGCTCGCTCATCTGCCGGGCGTGGGCCTCGAGCGGGCCGGCAACTTTGAGCATATGGAGAAACGAATTCACTCCCTTGAACGCCTGCCCGACGTGGACGGGGCGGCCGTGGATGTCGACGCGCATCGACAGTGCGCCCTTGGCTGCGTTCCAGATGACCTCGCCGCTCTGCTCGGCGGTCAGCATGGCGAGCGCGGCGGGATCGATCAGGTTGTGCTCACGCAGGTACCCGGATCCGAGGGCGCTGCCGGTCTCTTCGTCGCACACCAGATTGATCACGATGCGCCCGTCGCCGAGCAGGCCGAGCGCCCTCGCGGCGGCGGCGCCGTACAGCATGCTGACGATGCCACCCTTCATGTCAGCGCTCCCCCGCCCGATGATCTTTCCGTCGCGGCGTTCGGCCTTGAATTGAGAGCGGTCCTGGACGGGGACGACGTCGAAGTGGCCGTGAAAGTAGACGAGCTTGACGCCGTTGCCGACGGTCCCGCGCACGATCCGCGGGTCCTCGATCGTGCCGGTCGGCTCGATCTCGATGATCTCGGGATCGAGTCCGAGCCGGTCCATCTCCGCGCGCAGGATCTCAGCGCACTCGGCCAGGCACCGCCCGGGCGGGTTCTCCGTCTCGCAGGCCACGAGCCGGACGAGCACCTCCGCCATCTCGTCGGCGCGGTCGTCGATCCAGGCTTGTACCTGCTCGGCGCGATCGGTGATTGCCGACTCCTTCCTCGAGGCTCCGATCGAAGACTATTGCGATCTCGCCGGAATGTGCTTCCAACTGTTGCTCAAGACGGCGGTACGCGTGGAAGAGTTGCAGGCGTGGACGCGATCGACCGGAAGATCCTTGCCGAACTGCAGGAAGACGGGCGGCTCACCGTCACCGATCTGTGCGCCAGAGTCGGGCTCAGCTTGTCTCCGTGCCATCGGCGCCTGCGCGAGCTCGAACGTGCCGAGGTCATCACCGGCTACCGTGCCGTCGTCGACCCCGCTTCCGTCGGCCTCTCGTTCGAGGCGCTTGTCTTCGTCACCATGCGCCAGGAGGATCGCGACACCCTGCTCGCCTTCGAGGAAGCCGTGGCACGCATCCCGAACGTCCTCCAGGCGCAGCGGCTGTTCGGCGACCCGGACTATCTCCTGCGCATAGTCACCGCGGATCTGGCCGCGTACGCCGCACTGGAAGACGACACGCTCGCCGCCTTGCCGGGGGTCCAGCGCCTCACGTCCACGCTCGTGATGAAACATGTCGTGAGTGACCGGCGGTTGCCGATCACGACGTGGTGAACGACCAGGTGCCCGATCCGACCCGGTACTTCGCGTAACCGTCAGCGTTGCCAACGAACGTCGCACCGTGCGGCGCAGTCGCGGACGTCGCTCCCGTCGCCGCCAGCGGCACGTACACCGTCGCCGTGGAATTGCCCGGCACCGCAACGGTCAGCTGCAGCGAGACGCCAGTCCGAGTCCAGTCGGTACGGATCAGCCCGTAGGGCGACCGGAAACTCGCCGCGACGTGATCGAGCGTGCCGAGGACGGACGGCTTGATCTGCAGATCGTGGTACGCGACCGAGTCCGCCGCCTGGTCGATGCCGCCGAGATGCGTGGTGAACCACTCGTCGATCGCGCCGAGCATGAAGTGATTCTGCGACGAGAGCGTCGTCGGCCCGTTCCATGCCTCGCCGAGCGAGGTCGCGCCGTTGACGACCTGGTAGCCCCAACTCGGCGCGGTCGTCTGAGTGGCCAGGTCGTAGATCACGTCATCGCGTCCGGCTGCGGTGAGCGCGTTCAGCACCGCGGGCAGCCCGATCTCGCCGACCGTTAGGTGGTTGCCCTGTGCCCGGATGCTCGCGATGAGGTGGTCGAGCACGGCCTGCTTGTCGTTCGCCGGCACGATGCCCATGTCCAGTGCGAACGCGTCGTCGGCCTGGGTGCCGGTGGAGTACGTGCTGTGCGCCTCGTCGAGGTACTTGGCGTTCACCGCGTCGCCGATGCGACCGGCGAGCGTCGTGTAGCTCTGCGCGTCCGCTCCCCTGCCGAGCGCCGCGGCGATCTGGCTCATCGCCGAGACGATCCGGTAGTACGCGTAGGTCTGGATGAGCTCCTTCGGCGTCCGCGAATCGGACGTGATCCAGTCGCCGAAGTCGCCACCCTGCAGCAGGTACCCGATCGTCCGGGTGGCCAGGAAGTCGACGTAGTGCTGCATCGCCGCGTAGTTCTGGCGCAGAATCTGCGCGTCGCCGTACGTCTTGAACTGCAGCCACGGACCGAGCACGAACGTCCCGCCCCAGTTGGCGTCGCCGTTGCCGTAGCGGTGATAGTCCGGCGCGATGTTCTCGATCAGCCCCTGCGACGCCTGCGCCTGCGCCATGTCGCGCACGAACATGCGGTAGTACGCCGCGATGTCGTAGTTGCGGCTCACCGAGCCGTAGACGAGGTTGGCTTGCTCGAGCCATCCCAGCTTCTCGCGGGTCGGGCAGTCGGTGAGGATCGAGTACATGTTGGCCTGGATGGCGCGGTCGATGATCCGGTGGATGCCGTTGAGCAGACCGTCGGACGACGCGAACGAGCCGGCGGACGCGTTGGCGGTGCGCAGCACGATCGCGCTGGCCTGGTCGGCGGTAGGCGCTGAGGTCAGACCGCGCAGCTCCAGATAGCGGAAACCGTGGTAGACGAACTGGGGGTGCCAGGTCAGCGGGCCCCTGCCGTCCAGCGTGATCGTGTCCCAGACCGGCCCGCTGCTCTCCCCCAGCTGGTTGAACGTCCGCTGGTCGGCGACCCCGTCCGGAGTCAGCTTCTCGGTCGGCAGCACGGTGACCTGCGTTCCGGCCGGGCCGTCGAGCGTGAGCTGCTCCCACCCGGCGATGTTCGTGCCGAAGTCGACGACGTACACGCCGTCCTTGGGATTGGTGATCGCGACCGGGTGCAGCACATCGACGGGAACGATCGGTGGATCGTCGTGTGCGAGCAGCTGGGTGGTCGTCGCGGGTGGCGTCGTCGTCGCCGCGGCCTGCCATCCGCTCAGGTCGGCGGCGGGCGCGTCCCAGCCGGACGGCAGCCGTCGCGCGTCGTAGTCCTCGCCGCCGTACCAGTTGCTGAACGTGGTGTTGCCGAGCGTCGTGCGCCACGAGGCGTCGGTGGCGACGGTCTGGGTGCGACCGTCCGCGTAGGTGATCTCCAGCTGGGCAAGCATCTTCGGCGGGCCGATGTCGGTGGCCAGCTTCTGGTACCGCTGCGGATGATCGGGCGTGTTGTAGACGTCGTAGGTGCCGTTGCCCAGTTGCGCGCCGATCGCGTTGGCGCCCGGCCGCAGCAGATGCGTCACGTCATAGGTCGAGTAGACGACCTGCTGACGGTAGTCGGCGTTGGGCGGCTCCAGGACTGCCTGGCTCACCGGGTTGCCGTCGATCGTCGCGGAATAGATGCCCACGCCGGTGACATAGAGCCGCGCACTGCGCACCTGGGTGTTGACGTCGAACTGCTTGGCGAACACCGGCAGTGCCCGCGGGGCGGTGTGCAAGGTCGACGGCGGCGGCAGCGTCTTGCTGACCTTCAGCACCTGCGTGAAGGAAGCCCCATCGGACGAGATGCTGATCGTGAAGTTCTTCGGGAAGTTCGGGGTCTGGCCGAACGGGCTCACCACGTCCGATCGCGGGTACAGCAACAGGCGGTCGAAGTGCCGTACCTGACCGAGGTCGATCGTGATCGTGACCGGGTCGTTCAGGTTGTCCCAGCTCGTGTTCTGCGGACGGCCGGCGCTGCGGTAGCCGTAGGGTGCGCTGTCGGTGGTCAGCAGGCCGTCGGTGAGGTACTGCGGCGCCCACTCCCCCGGTACGTCGACGCTGTCGGACGTGCTGACCTGGCCGCCCAGCGCAAGGTCGGTACCCGGTGCCGTCCTGTCGACAATGCCTAGCTCGGCGAGCTCGACGCGGTAGTCGTTCACCGCGTCCTCCGGCTTGACCGTCGTGTCGTTGATGTCGGTGACATTGATCCGCACGTAGCGAGCGTCTTGCGCGCTAGGCAGATCCTGGATCGCCGGATGCATCCGGTCGGTCAGCCAATCGGCGTTGCTGATCCAGCTCGCCGACCAGTCCGACGGACTCAGCAGGGCCATCTCCCAAAACGCCGGGCGGCTCCACGGCGACGCCGTGCCGTTGACGTCCCAGACACGCACTTGCCACCAGACGCGTTGCCGCGACCGCAGCTTCGCCCCCGCGTAGTTCACTCCTGACGATTCGGCGGAGCTGACCTTTCCGGAATCCCACAGGTCCGGACTGCCGAGCGCGTCCTCGCTGTCGGCCGCCCGAATCTGGTACGCGCTCTGGACGACGTCGCGTGCTGCGCCCAGCTGCCAGCTCAGCTGCGGCGTCGCGTCGTCGATGCCCAGCGGGTCGGTCAGGTAGTCGGCCTGCAGGTGATCGACCGTCGGGACGCTGCTCGCCTGGGCCGGACTCGACGTCGATAGCGCGACGACGTCGACCGCCAACGTCAACAGGGCGGCCGTCACAACGCGCTGGATCCGGAATTTGGACGGCATGTCGGTCTCCCCCGGGAAGGGCGGTTATGAATCGTTTTAACCGTCCTCGTCAGCGTGCCCTCCAGACAAGGACTGCGCGGCAACTTGACCGATTTCGGCCGCGGGCCTGGTTGCTATACGTGCCGCATGACGCGCAGCAGGTACTCCTTGCGGTTGAGCGGGTCATGGTCTGTGCGGGACCGGCTCGGGATCGCCCCGCGGATCGGTGCGTAGTGGTCGAAGGCGGATTCCAGCACGCCCTCGCCGCGGGTCAGCCCCGGCAGTTGCTGCTCCAGGCCGTGCACCTGCGCCGCCGGGATCTCTCCCTCGACCAGGTACGCCGAACTGCGCATCGCCTGCGTCTGCGGGATGGCGCGCATCCGGACGAGTGCCGGCAACACCGTCCCGAACGTGTCGTCCGGGATCTCGAGCGTGAACCGGTGCATCGGTTCGTGCACCAACGTGCCGGCCTGCTTCAGCGCACTCATCAGGACCAGCGGTGTCAGGCTGCGGAAATCGGCGCCGGTGCTCGACATGCTTTTGTCGAACGTCGCATGCATGTGGCTCTGCCTGGGCGCGTAGCCGGAATGCGTCATGATGACCCGGCAGTCGAGCACCTGCCATCCGTAGATCCCCTGGTGCAACGTTTCTTCGACGGTGTCCTCGACCGCCTTGAAGAACGCGAACGGCATCGACCCGAGTTCGACCTCGAGCTCAAATTCGACACCGCTGTTGATCGGAGCCGGCTCGATGCGCAGGCCGACAGTGGCGAGGAATGGGTTTGATTCCAAGCTCATTCTCTCCACCGCGCCCCCGGTGCCGATAGGCCGTTCGATGCAGATCGTCGTCGTCTCGCGGAAATCGACGTCGATGTCGAAGTCGTTCGCCAATGTCGCCTGGATGACTTCTTTCTGCACCTCGCCGTAGAGCGAGACGGAGATCTCCTGCCGAATATCGTCCTGTCGCAGATTGATCAGCGGATCCTGCTCGACGAGCTGGGTGAGCGCGACGTGCAGTCCGCCTTTGTCGGCCGGACGGCACGGAACGACGACCGTTTCCAACGTCGGCGGCGCGAAGTGATGCGCCGTTGGCGTCGCCTTCGAGACGACGCCGATCGAGTCGCCGATCTGGATTTCGGCGAGACCCCACAGCTTGCCGATCTGCCCTGCCCCGACTGACGAATGCCGGACGGCGGAACCGTGCTCGAACACGCCGATCGCGGTGACCTTGCCCTCCGCGTCCTGGCCGAACTGGAGCTTGTCGCGCACCCGCACCGTTCCGGAGAACACGCGAACATAGGCGATCTTCTCCCCCGCCGGGCCGCGTTCGACCTTGAAAACGGTGCCCGCGACGTCGCCGTCGACATTGCCTTCGGCCGCAGGCAGCAACTCCGTGATACCCGCGATCAGCTCGTCGACGCCCGCGCCCGTGATCGCCGAGCCGAAGAACACCGGACGCACAAGTGACCGCTTGGTCTGCGTCGCAAGCCCGGTACGAAGCTCGACGTAGGACACCGGACCGTCCACATAGGCGGCCAGCAGCGCATCGTCGTGGTCGGTGAGCAGATCTGCCAGGCGATCGGCAAACCCGGCATCCGCTGCGCCGTAGGGAAGGAATTCCGAGCTGCGGGTGCCCAGTCCGCGCGTCGTGCCCATCGCGATGATTGACCGGTCGAGCTTCTCGGAAATGCTCTGCAAGACGCCTGCGTATTGTGCGCCGCCGCGGTCGATCTTGTTGACGAATATGAGCGTCGGAATGCGCAGGCGTCGCAGCGTCCGCATCAATATGCGGGTCTGCGCCTGGACGCCCTCCACGGCCGAGACGACGAGTACGGCTCCGTCGAGCACGCTCAACACCCGTTCCACCTCGGCGATGAAATCCGGGTGGCCGGGTGTGTCGATCAGGTTGAGACACGACGGCGGACTTGATCGTGATACCGCGCTGGCGTTCCAGCGCCATCGAATCGGTCTGCGTGCTGCCGTCATCGACGCTGCCGATCTCGTCGATGACACCGGCGGCGTACAGCAGCCGCTCGGTCAGCGTTGTCTTACCGGCGTCTACATGCGCCAGGATCCCCAAGTTCAGTGTTTGCACTGCGCGTCATGTCCCCTGAATAGATGGCCACAGCCTGGTGTACGGACATGGACGCTGGACGCATTTCCCTCTCCTTGACGCGATCGGCTGTTGCTGGCAGTGCAGCAGACCGCCGCGTCGCGATGCAACCGAATTTGTCGGGGCCGCCGAATACAGTCGGGGCCGTGTCGATGTATCGAAGCGATCCGGTCGATGGATTCCGTCTCGCGTACGACCGTTCCGGATCGGGCGCGGCAGTGTTGCTCTTGCACGGCTGGCCCGGCGATCGCACCGACTTCCGTGAGGTCGTTGCGCTGCTCGGCGTGGGGCTCGACGTCGTGGTGCCGGACCTTCGCGGGTTCGGTGACTCCGACAAGCATCTGGTCGAGCCTCGCGAGCAGTACAGCGCGACGGCGCAGGCGCACAGCATCGCCGGGCTGATCGACGAGCTCGGCCTGGATCGCCCGGTCGTCGCCGGCTACGACATCGGCAGCCGCATCGCCCAGGCGCTGGCCCGCGAGCGTCCAGACCTCGTGTCGGCGCTCGTCGTGTCGCCACCGCTGCCCGGGATCGGCCCGCGCGTTCTGGGCGCTCGCCCGCAGGCCGAGTTCTGGTACCAGACGTTTCACCAGCTGGCACTGGCCGAAGTGCTGCTGGATGGCAAGCCCGACGTGGTCCGTGAGTACCTGCGTCATTTCTGGACGCACTGGTCCGGCCCGCACTTCGAGCTGGCCGACGAGCACCTCGCACATCTCGTGGCGGCTTACTCGGCGCCGGGGCGTTCATCGCATCGATCGGCTGGTACCGCGCCGGCGCGGGTGCGGTCGCCAGGTCGATTGCCGAGCAGGCTCCGGCGCCCGCGGACCGGACGGCGGCGCCCACCACTGTCCTGTGGCCCGAGCACGACCCGCTGTTCCCGCGGGAGTGGTCCGACCGGCTGGACGAGTTCTTCAGCGCCGTCGACTTGCGCTTCGTCGACGGGGTCGGGCATTTCACGCCGTTGGAGTGCCCGCAGGAATTCGCCGAGGCAATCGTGACGGCGCGGGCGCGCGGCTCCTAGTCGCGTTCGCGCCGGTTCGCTCGCCGGCCGTGCCGTCGAGCAGCTCGCGCGTCGCGACCTTGCCGAGCGCCCAGCACCGCTCCTCCGCTGGAATCGCGAGGAATCGGCCGGGACTTGGTTGTTCCAGTGGGGAAGCGTCTCTCACGCATCCCGCTCCGTCTCGACACGCCGCCAGCCGCGGAAGTAGTCGACCGTGAACTGCTTCGGATACGAGCCGTGCGGCGCCGCCGTCTTGTCCGCGAACTCGTAGATGCCGGGCATGAACTGCATCGGATACGACGGGGACTGCTCGGCCGTCTTGACGTGCTTCTCGTCGACGAAGAACGCGACGTCGTCCGGCGTCCATACGGCGGCGTACGTATGGAACTCGCGCACATCGATGTCGACAGGCTCGGCAGCGAACTCGTCGACGATCGCCGGATCGCCGAAGGGGTGCACGCCCATCTCGATCAAAGCTCGCCCGGGTTGCACGTCGCGGCCGAAGATCTCGCAGATACAGATTGTCCGCCGAGCGGTGCGGCTCGTCCTCGTAGCCGATCATCCACAACGCGACCATGCAGCGCGGGTCATCCGTCGCCTTGGCCCTCAGCTCGAACCGACCGTACTGCG
>WNGM01009875.1_pt1 | contig 10445 bp, 10 predicted proteins | sample 5400571 | NCBI WGS metagenome assembly WNGM01 (sample SAMN13153378, study PRJNA577476) | soil metagenome | isolation source: 100 cm soil or saprolite under Garry oak tree replicate 2 | place: USA:California | collected 2016-06-15 | reverse complement strand
GAGCTGCTGTTGCGGCTCAGCCCACCCGGTGAGAAACGCCTGTTCGAGTCGAGCGACCTGGTGACGTGCTTCGGCGGCGCGGAAGCGAACGTCGCAGTCGCCCTGAGTCATTTCGGCGTGCGCTGCGACTACGTCACGCGCGTCCCCGACAATCCCATCGGGGACGCCGGCGTGGCGGCGCTCGCGCGCGAAGGCGTCGGCACCGAGTGGATCGCGCGCGGCGGTGAGCGCCTGGGGATTTACTTCGTCGAGCCGGGTGCGGACCTGCGCACCATGCGCGTGGTGTACGACCGCGCGGGCTCGGCATTCGCCCGGATCGAGCCGCGTGCCGTCGATTGGCCTCGCGTGCTCGCGGGCGCGGATTGGTTCCACTCCTCGGGGATCACCCCCGCGCTGGGCGATGGCGCGGCGGCGACGCTTGCGGGCGCGGTCGCCTGCGCGCGCGCCCAGGGGGTGCGGGTCAGCTTCGACTTGAATTACCGCGAGGCGCTGTGGCGCGACCGTGACCCGCGGCCGCTGGTCGAGCCACTGGTGCGGCAGGCACAGCTATTGATCGGCAATGCCGCCGCACTGGGCGCCATGCTCGCGATCGAGGCCGACGACGGGTCGCTCGCGACGCCGGAGCGCGCGCGTGAGCTCGCGCAGCGCCTCGCCGACCGCTTCGGGATCGAGCGAGTCGCGCTCACGCGACGCGAGATCCTCGGGCCCCGACAGCACGGCTGGAGCGCCGTGCTGTACGACGCGACGACCGACTCCTTCGCGCAGAGCCGGCGGCACTGCGTGGAGGTCGTGGACCGGGTGGGCGGCGGTGACAGTTTCGCCGCGGCCCTCATCGCAAGGCTCGTCGGGGGGGATCCGCCGGCCGAGGCGCTCGAGTTCGCGGTAGCGGCGAGCGCGTTGAAGCTCACCGTACCCGGCGACTTCAGCCGCGCCAGCGTAAGGGAAGTCGAAGCGCTGCTCCACACATGATGCCGAGCTTTCGCTGGTTCGGTGCCACCGACCCGATCCCGCTCGCGTACATCCGACAGATCCCCGGCGTCATGGGCGTGGTCAGCGCGTTGTACGACGTGCCGGTGGGCGACGCCTGGGGCCGGGCGCGCCTCGGCACGCTCAAGGCTCAGATCGAGGACGCCGGACTCTGCTTTGCGGTGGTCGAGAGCATCCCGGTCCACGAGGATATCAAGCTGGGGCGCCCCGGGCGCGATCGGCTCATCGACCGCTACAGCGCCAGCATCGCGAGCATGGGAGAGCTCGGCATCCCGGTGCTGTGTTACAACTTCATGCCGGTCTTCGACTGGACGCGCACCGACCTCGCCATGCGTCTGCCCGACGGGTCCACCGCGCTCGCGTACGACGACGGGGCGCTCGCCGCCATCGACTTGTCACGCGGCACCGGGGAGCTCCCGGGGTGGGCCACGGCGTACGAGCCCACCCAGCTGCACGCGCTCCTCGCCGCCTACCGCGACGTGGATGCGGAGCGGCTGTGGGACAATCTCGCGTACTTCCTCGAGCGGGTCGTGCCGGTCGCCGAGCAGGCGGGCGTCCGTCTGGCGATCCACCCCGACGATCCTCCCTGGCCGATCTTCGGACTGCCTCGGATCATCACCAATGCCCGAGCGCTCGAGCGCCTCGTGGCGCTGGTGGACAGCTCTGCGAACGGCGTGACGTTCTGCACCGGCTCACTCGGCGCGAGCGCCGAAAACGACCTGCCGGCCATGGTGCGCCGACTTGGCGGGCTGGGGCGCATTCACTTCGCCCACTGCCGCAACGTCCGCGTCACGGGCGAGCGGCGGTTTCACGAGACGGCCCATCCCTCATCCTGCGGCAGCGTGGACCTGTTCGAGGTGCTCCGCGCCTTGAGGGACGTCGGATTCACGGGTCCAATGCGTCCCGATCACGGTCGCATGATCTGGGGCGAAACCGGCCGCCCTGGTTACGGGCTGTACGATCGGGCGCTCGGAGTGACGTACCTGCAAGGTCTTTGGGAAGCGCTCTCCCGGAGCGACGGGTGAGTACGGCGGTCGCGACCCAGCGGATCGGGTACCGGTGGACGGTATGCGCGCTGCTGTTCGTAGTCACCACCATTAACTATGTCGACCGCCAGGTGCTCGGGATCCTGGCGCCCACGTTGCAGCGCGAGCTTGGGTGGTCCGAGGCCGGCTACGGTGACGTGGTGTCGTGGTTCAGCCTGCCTTACGCCTTCGCGTTCCTCGCGGCGGGGCGGCTGTTCGACCGGATCGGCGTGCGGCGCGGGTTTGCGGCGGCTGTAATCGCGTGGAGCCTGGCTGCCATCGCGCACGCGTTCGCCCGCACGACGGCGCTGTTTTCGGGCGCGCGCGCCCTGCTGGGCGTGGCCGAATCGGCAAATTTTCCCGGCGCCATCAAGGCCGTCGCCGAGTGGTTCCCCAAGAAAGAGCGGGCACTCGCGACCGGCATCTTCAACGCAGGGACGAACACCGGCGCGATTATCACACCCCTCCTCGTTCCCTGGATCGCGATCAGGTGGGGTTGGCAGTGGGCCTTCATCGCGACGGGCTCGCTCGGCTTCTTGTGGCTGTTGCTCTGGCTCGCCCTGTACCGCAGCCCAGAGTCGAACCCGCGCGTTTCGAGCGACGAGCTGGCGCATATCCGTAGCGACCCGCCCGACCCCGAGAACGCGCGGGTGCCCTGGATCCGCCTGCTCGGGTTCAGACAGACGTGGGCCGTCGCGGCGGGGAAGCTCTTGGCCGATCCGATCTGGTGGTTCTACCTGTACTGGCTCCCGAAATTCCTGGACGCCCGGTACGGGATCAGGCTGGCGCAGGTGGCGCTCCCCCTCATCGTCGTGTACCTCGTGGCCGACGTCGGCTCGATCGGCGGAGGGTGGCTCTCGAGCGCCCTGATCAAGCGCGGCTGGACGGTCAATCGAGCGCGCAAGACCGCGATGCTCGCGATGGCGCTCCTGATCGTGCCGACGGCGTTGGCCCCACTGGCGGGGAGCATGTGGACCGCGGTCCTGATCGTCAGCGTCGCCGCGGCGGCGCACCAGGCGTGGTCTGCCAACGTGTATACGCTGGCGAGCGACATGTTCCCGCGCGCGGCGGTCGGCTCGGTGGTGGGGATCGGCGCGTTCGCCGGGGGCATAGGCGGCTGGGCGTTCCAGCGCGTGACGGGCCGGATTCTCGAGGCCAATGGCAACGATTACACGCCCATCTTCATCATCTGTGGGCTTGCCTACGTCTCGGGTTGGACCGTCATTCATTTTCTCGCCCCGCGGCTCGAGCCCGCGACGACACGCTGATCGAGGGGTGCCGGCCGATTACGTGAAGGCGTCGTCACATGCGCGTCTCTCTGTTCGTGACCTGTCTGGTCGACCAGCTGTGGCCAGCGGCGGCGGTCGGGGCCGTCGACGTGCTCCGGCGTCTGGGGTGTGCGGTGGAGTTCGACCGGCGCCAGACGTGCTGCGGGCAGCCGGCGTTCAACACGGGCTACCGCCCGGCGGCGCGCGCGCTTGCCCGGCGACAGATCGAGATCTTTGAATCGAGCGCGGTCGACGCGATCGTCAGCCCATCGGGCTCGTGCTCGGCGATGGTGCACCATTACGACCAGTTGTTCGACGACGCCAGCTGGCGGGCGCGGGCGAGGGGCGTGGCGGAGCGGACCTACGAGCTCAGCTCGTTCCTGGTGAACCGGCTGGGCGTGGAGGACGTAGGGGCGAGCTTCTCCGCGCGGCTCACCTGGCATGACGCCTGCCACGGCCTGCGCGACCTGGGGATCAAGCACGAGCCGCGCCGCCTGCTGCGCCGGGTGACGGGAGCGGAGCTGGTCGAGCTCCCGAATGCGGAGGCATGTTGCGGCTTCGGCGGAACGTTTGCGGTGAAGTACCCCGAGATCTCCGTGGCCATGCTCGACGAGAAGGTGGACGCCATCGAGCGGGCCGGCGTGGACGCCGTGGTGTCCGGCGATGCGAGCTGCCTGATGCAGATCGGCGGCCGGCTGTCGCGGCGGGGATCCGCGGTCCGCGCCATGCATCTGGCGGAAGTGCTGGCGTCCAGGCCATGACCTTCGAGCGCGACGCACGCACGGCGCTGGCCGACGGTCGGCTACGCGGCGCGTTGCGCCACGCGACGACGTTGTTCGGCGAGCGACGCCGTGCGGCCCTCGCCACGGTGCCGGATTGGGAGGGCGCCCGCGACCGGGCTCGCGCGATCAAGGACGAGACACTCGCTCACCTGGACCGCTATCTCGAGGAATTCACGGCGAACGCCGAGCGCGCCGGCGCCCGCGTGCATTGGGCCCGCGATGCCACAGAAGCGTGCGACATCATCGGCGAGATCGCCGAGCAGCGCGGGGCGCGCACCGTGGTCAAGAGCAAGAGCATGGCGTCGGAAGAGATCCACCTGAACGCGGCCCTCGCCCGACGCGGCATCGAGCCTGTGGAGACCGACCTGGGCGAGTACATCGTCCAGCTGGCCGGCGAGACGCCATCGCACATCGTCGTGCCCGCCATCCACAAGACCAAGGCCCAGATCGCCGCGCTGTTCGCGGACAAACTCGGAATCGCGCCCTCCGACGACGTGGCCACGCTGGCAGCCGCGGCCCGGCAAGCGTTGCGCCGCCGCTTCGCCGAGGCGGACCTCGGGATCTCGGGCGTCAACTTCGCTGTCGCGGAGACGGGCACCATCCTCATCCTCGAGAACGAGGGGAACGCACGGCTCACGACGAGCCTCCCGCGCACCCACGTGGCGCTCATGGGAATCGAGAAGGTGATCCCCCGGTTCGCGGACCTCGACGTCTTCTTGCAGCTGCTCCCCAGATCCGGGACCGGCCAGGTGCTCACGGCGTATCAATCGCTTCTCACGGGCACGAAGCGGACACCGGAAGACGAGGGGCCTGAAGAGTTGCACATCGTGGTTCTGGACAACGGCCGCTCGCGCATGCTGGCCTCGGCGGTCACCCGACAATCGCTCGCATGTATACGGTGCGGCGCGTGTCTCAACGCCTGTCCGGTGTATCGCCAGATCGGCGGCCACGCGTACGGGTCCGTTTATCCCGGTCCGATCGGCGCGGTGTTGAGCCCCCAGTTGTTCGGACTCGCGCGCTCGGCCGCCCTCCCCTACGCCTCGAGTCTGTGCGGCGCCTGCCGGGACGTCTGCCCCGTCAAGATCGATATCCCGGCCCTGCTCCTCCATCTGCGCGCCCAGGTGGTCGCGCGCCGCGTCGGCGAGCCCCGCGTGCTCGAGCGGCTGGCGTTCTGGATCTACGCGGCGGTGATGGTGCGACCGCGGCTGTTCGAGTGGGTGATGCACGCTGTCCGCCGACTACGCATCATGCCGCCGCTGGGCGCCTGGACCAAGTGGCGCGATCTCCGGCCCCTCGCGCCGCAGAGCTTTCGCGAGCAATGGCGGGCCGGTTTGCGCGATGAGGGAGACGTCGATGCGTAGCGGCGACGTGCGGCGCGAGATCCTGCACGCGATCCGCGGGAACCTAGCCCAGGGCCTCGAGTCCTCATCCTCTGACCGCCTCTCGGCTCCAGCGTCCTCACCCCTTGTCCCCCTCTCCGTTCCGGAGAGGGGGGACGTCGTCACGCACTTCACGGAGCAGCTGACAGCCGTCGGTGCCCAGTACACCGTCGTACGGGGCGAAACGCAGGCCGCGGCCGCGCTTGCCCGCATCCTGACGGCAGCGGGCGCCCGCCGTGTCGTTGGCTCGGACGCGCCGGTGGTGCAGCGCCTCCTACAGGCGGTGGGGAATGACCTGGTGATCAATCGGCTCGAGCGCCTCTCGCGCGACGAGCTGTTCGCGTGCGACGCCGGCGTCACGACCGCGCAGTGGGGGATCGCCGACACCGGTACGCTGGTCTTGGAGTCCGCGCGCGAGCAGAGCCGGCTCTTGTCCCTCGTTCCGCCGATTCACGTGGCCGTGTTGTCCACGCGTTGCATCTGTGATTCGCTGAGCGACGCGCTTGGCCGCGTGAGCGTCGTTAGTCACGCCATCACGTTCGTCACCGGACCGTCACGCACCTCCGACATCGAGCTGACCCTGGTGGTGGGGGTGCACGGTCCGCAGACTGTTCACGTGCTCCTTATGGAGGAAGCATGACGGCTAACGGACGCCCGCGCCGCGCAGGTACTCGCCCACCACGGTCGCGAACTGCGCGAACGCGACCTCGGGCTCCGCGATATCGGGGTGCCAGCGTTTCTCCCACTCGAGGCTGTACACGCCCCGGTACCCGATCTTCACGAGCGCTTCGATCTGGCGACGCACCGGCACGTCGCCCGTCCCCGTGAGCACGTAGCGCCGATCCGTCCCGGCGGCCACGGAGTCCTTGAGATGCGTGTGCCGGATGTAGCGCCCGAGCTGCCGTACCGTGTCCTCTGGAGCCTCTTTCCCCGATACGAACGTGTGGTGCGCGTCCCACAGCAGGGCCACCGCCGGGGAATCCGCCCGCTGCACGATCTCGAGCAGGGTGGGCGAGTCGGTGAAGTCGCCGTGTGATTCGATCAGGACTGTGACGCCCTTCGGCCGGGCGTAATCGCCCAGCTCGCGCAGGCCCCGGGCGATGTGCGCGAGCATCACGTCGCGCGGCACGCCCTTCACGTAATTGTTGCCGAACACGCGCACGTACGGGGCGTGGAGCGCCTCGGCCAGGTCGATGAAGCGACGCGCCTCGTCGAGCTGGGCGGCGCGCTTCGCGGGGTCCTGCTCGTGCATCTGGGCCGAGGCGCCGAGGTCGGATACCCGCAGGCCACGCTCGCGGAGCTGCTGCTTGGCCGAGTCGAGACGTCCTGCTTCGCGCGAGAACTCGGGGGCCTGACTCAAGTCCATCGTTTTCTGGAGGCCCCGCAGCTCGACGGCGGCGAAGCCGTGCGATCGGGCGAAATCCAGGATCTCGGTCCAGGTCCACGCCGGACAGCCGAGCGTCGAGAAGCCGAGCGGGAGGAGGTCGCCTTCGGCCGGCAGCCGCACGAAGGGGGCGGCGAGGACCGCGGCGGAAGCGTGCAGGAATGCGCGGCGGGTGGTCATGGTCCGGCTCCTTCCCAGATGCGCTTGTCCTTGATATGCTGGTTCGTGAACGCGGGCGCCTTGGACGAGCTTGAAGAGGACCTTTTTGAGCTGATTCTCGAGGTGGCCTCCGGGCGGAAACTGGCGAGCAACGAAAACCAGGGATACCGCGAGATCGCGATATGGAAGGAGGGAGTGACGCTGTGAGCCGCGCTTCGATCACGCGCCGCCAGGCCCTCGAGCAGGCCGCGATGCTCCTGGGCGGCGCCCTCTCCGCTCCCACTGTGGCGGGCGTCCTGAGCACGGCGACGCGACGCGCCTGGGCGGCGTCGCCAGGGTGGACGCCGCGGACGCTGAGCCCCGCCCAGCTGGAGCTCGTCGCGACCATGGCCGAGCACATCATTCCCCAGACGGACACCCCGGGGGCGCGTGCGGCGGGCGTGCACCGCTTCGTCGACACCCTGCTCAGCGACCACTACGCGGCCACAGAGCGCGACCGGTTCCTGGCCGGGCTCGCCGACGTGGATGCGCACGCCCAGTCCGCGCACGGCCAACCCTTCCCCCGGTGCTCAGCCGAGCAGCGCATCGTGCTGCTCAAAGAGATGGATGCACGAGCGTACGCTTCGGGCCGCGGGGAGGACGGGTGGTTCTTCCGCCGCCTGAAAGAGCTCACGGTCGTCGGCTATTACACATCCGAGATCGGCGCCATGCAGGAGCTGCACATGAGCCCCTTCGGGGCGTACCGCGGCGACATCCCTTACACCTCCGTCGGACGGGCCTGGTCATGATCACCTACGACGCCATCGTTATCGGGTCCGGCATCACGGGCGGCTGGGCCGCAAAGGAGCTCACCGAAAAGGGACTCGAGACCCTCGTGATCGAGCGCGGGCGCAACGTCGAGCATCGCAAGGACTACATCACCGAGCACAAGCCCAACTGGCAATTTCCCCTGCGCAACGCGCGGCTGGCGGTGGGGACGCAAGGCGCGCAGGAGTACCCGATCCAGGCGCGCACGGGCCAGTTCCACGAATCGGTCAAGCACTTCTTCATCAAGGATCACCGCAATCCCTACATCGAGGACAAGCCGTTCACCTGGATTCAGGGAGACCAGGTCGGCGGCAAGTCGCTGATCTGGGGGCGACAGGTATACCGGTGGAGCGATCTGGATTTCGAGGCCAATCTGCGCGACGCGCACGGCGTGGATTGGCCGATCCGCTACGCCGACCTCGCGCCGTGGTACAGCTACGTGGAGCGCTTCATCGGTGTGAGCGGGGAGCGGCTGGGGCTGCCGCAGCTGCCGGACGGTGAGTTCCAGCCGCCCATGGAGATGAATGCGGGCGAGAAGTTCGTGAAGGCCGGTTTGGAGCGTGCCTTTCCCGATCGACGCCTCACCATCGGCCGCGTGGCGATCCTGACCCAGGCGCTGAACGGCCGGCTCCCGTGCCACTACTGCGGGCCGTGCGAGCGGGGCTGCTCCACGGGGTCGTACTTCTCGAGCCAATCGTCCACGCTCCCGGCCGCACGGGCCACGGGGCGGCTCACCATCATCCCCAACAGCGTGGTGCACTCGCTCCTCTACGACGCGGCCAAGAACCGGGTCACCGGCGTCCGCGTCGTGGACACGACCACGAACGAGACGCGTGAGTACTCCAGCCGTGTGGTCTTCCTCTGCGCCTCGACGCTCGCCACGACACGCGTCTTGCTCAACTCCAAGTCGGCGCGGTTCCCCGAGGGCCTCGCCAACTCCAGCGGGGTGCTCGGCCGCTACCTGATGGACCATCACTTCGTGGTGGGCGCGAGCGGTGCCATCGAGGGGCTGCTGGATCGGTACTATCAGGGGAACCGTCCGAACGGCATCTACATCCCCCGGTTTCGCAACCTCGGTGACGATGCGTCGCGCCGCGGCGACTACGTGCGCGGGTTCGGCTATCAGGGTGGCGCGAGCCGCGAGGGATGGGCACGCGGCGGGAGCGAGGCCGGCTTCGGCGTGGAGCTGAAGCGCAAACTGCACGATCCGGGGCGCTGGACGATGGGCCTGACGGGATTCGGCGAGTGTCTGCCACGCGCCGACAACCAGGTCCAGCTCGCCGACCAGACCGACGAGTTCGGCATTCCGCTGCTGCGGATCCACTGCACCTGGGGCGAGAACGAGCTGGCGATGCGCAAGGACATGGCCGCCTCGGCGGCCGAGATGCTCGAGGCCGCCGGGTGCAAGGAGGTCCGCACCCGTGATGCTTACAAGGAAGGCGAGCTCGGGGGGGAGCCCGGTCTCGGGATCCACGAGATGGGCACCGCCCGCATGGGACGCGACCCTCGGACATCGGTCCTCAACGCACACAACCAGGCGCACGACGTCCCCAATCTGTTCGTGACCGACGGCGCGTGCATGACCAGCTCGTCCTGCGTGAACCCGTCGATTACCTACATGGCGCTCACCGCGCGCGCCTGCGACTACGCCCTGGGCGAGCTGAAGCGCGGCAACCTGTGAGCCTCTGCGGAGTGGATATGATGAGAAATCGATGGTGGCTCCTCGCGCTCGCGGCCTGCGCCTCTGCGCTCGGCGCCCAGACGCGACCCGTCACCGCGTCGGCGCCGATCGCCGCGCGGCCGAACGAGCTCAGCAACGCCGAGCGGGCCGCCGGCTGGCGCCTCTTGTTCGATGGCCGCACCCTCGCGGGGTGGCGCGGACTGGGCTACGATAGCGTGCCCACGGCGCACTGGCAGGTCGACGCCGGGACGATCAAGAAGATCGCCAGCGGCAACGTCCCGAAGCTGCCGGACGGACAGCCGTTGAACGGCGGCGATTTGATGACCGTAGACACGTTCGGTGACTTCGAGCTGACTTGGGAGTGGAAGGTGACGCCCGGCGCGAACAGCGGCGTCAAGTACAACGTCTCCGAGGAGCTCTCCGTCAAGGAAGCGCCGAACCACGCCGCGCTGGGATTCGAGTATCAGATCCTGGACGACGATCGACACCTGGACGGCAAGCTGGCGAGCCATCGCGCCGGCGCGCTGTACGACCTCATCGCGCCGAGCCGGCCGACGCACGTCCACCCCGTGGGCGAGTGGAACCAGTCGAAGCTCGTCTTCCGGGGCACCCACGGCGAGCACTGGCTGAACGGCGAGAAGCTGCTCGAGTTCGACCTCGGCACGGCGCGCATGGACTCATGCATAGCCAAGAGCAAGTACCGCGCGCTCCCCTGGTTCGGCGAGCGGCGCCGCGGGCACTTGATACTCCAGGACCACGGCGACGAGGTGTACTTCCGCAACATAAAGGTGCGTGACCTATGAAACGCCGCAAATTCCTGCAGACGGCCTCGGCCGCGGGGCTGGGCCTCGTGATGTCGCCGCGGTTTTCCTCCGGGCTCCGGTCGCCGGGCGAAAAAGTCCGGGTCGCCGTGATGGGCCTGAACGGCCGCGGCACCGTGCTGGCCCGGGGCTTCGCCCGGGCGGCGCACGCC
>WNGM01007734.1_pt1 | contig 10451 bp, 5 predicted proteins | sample 5400571 | NCBI WGS metagenome assembly WNGM01 (sample SAMN13153378, study PRJNA577476) | soil metagenome | isolation source: 100 cm soil or saprolite under Garry oak tree replicate 2 | place: USA:California | collected 2016-06-15 | reverse complement strand
AAGGCTGTTGCATATTATTGGGGCCGAAAGAATTTCTCGTCACTCTGCGGGCCAACCAACAGGCCACTCCTGAACCTCTGTTCGCTTGGAGCGATAAACAGCCTCGTCTGTTGCAACTTCACTGTCGCACTCGAAATTACATCTGTTCATTTTTTGCGAACGCACTGCCTCTCCATTTGAATAGAAAATCTCTTTCGTCCTTGTGTTCCACGGGACCTGGCTGAAGGAGAGTTTGACAGAGAGACGTGCGCGAACGAGAACGGTGGTCGGGATGCGGTGTATTGTCAAGTCTCGCTGCATCCAGCCAACCAGTTCCAGTGCGATTGGTAGCTGAACTATCGGTTTGCCCTGGAATTGGCATTGCCCCGTTAGAGGGTCCACTTCAAGAGTGCCCGACCCAAGTTCCACGAGCATTCGCTTCGACCCAACAAGGCGCCAACCGCAAAACATTTGGCATAGCGTATCGGCAATGTTTCTCAGTCTTTTTCTGCGCATGTTTCTTGATTATGCCATGGCGCCAACTCGTTCGATCACTAAACACTCTGCGGCATCCACAAGACTTTGCGCTTCAGTCAAACTGTGGCTAAGTCCCAATTAGTCGGGTATTCAGAAACTGACCCGCAACTGTCAATTCCAACTCTCTGCTGCACACAACATGAATTTCTTGTGCACGCGACCTGGTCGCGAAACCTTTTCTCTCCAACCGGGTTTGTATCCATGAGGGCCGCTCATTTTCGACACTTTCAGGCTGGCGACCGTATCCGATTGGGCAACCGGGCGCGGCCGAAGAAACCCCTGTGACGAGCAGGCTCATCTAAGTTTCTAGTACCGTTCCAACTATTTGGGCCGAACGCTCAATTGGCATTGGCGCACCGAGGCCGAGAGGAGTATCTCCTAATAGTTGGTCGAAGAAGTTGGAACGGCACCAGGTAAGCCGTGCGGCGCCGGGGGAATCCAAATGGTCGCGCGGCCCAGGGGGTAGTGCAAATTCTTCATGGGTGGGGATGCAGAATGAAACCTTTCATCCGCTTCGTATTGCCGTGCGCATTGCTCATCGGCTTGTGTGCCGTTTTCTCTCGGGCCGCGGGCGCCCAGCAGAAAGCGCAGCCCGTTTCGCCGTCCAATCGCGCCTATGACATAGCGCGTGAGACCGTTCTCGTAGGGACCGTCCTGAAGTACACCGTAGCCTCTACGGTGCCACCGTTTGGTGCGCACGTCCTTCTGCAGACCGCTTCGGGTCCCGTCGACGTGCATCTCGCCAGCGCGCGTTTTCTTCAAGTGAATCATTTCTCGCTGAACACAGGCGACAGCATCCGCGTCCTCGGCGAAAGTCTCTCCTACGGTGATGGCACGTTTTTCGTTGCGCGCGTAATTCAGAAGGGCCAGCAAACGCTCGCCATCCGCTCCGCGCGCGGTTTTCCGCTTTCCCCGGGCGGCGCGCGCACCGGCGACACAAAGTCCGCGATTCCGCCGGCAGGTGTGCTATGAAGCGCGCCCTTCTGCTCGCGACGATCGCTCTTGCGCTCTGCGCGGCGGCGTGCAGCGGCGGCGCCTCGATTACACCTCCGCCTCCGCCAATGGGAAACTTTTCCGACAGCAGCCTCAAAGGCCAGTACGCCTTCTCCATGAGCGGTGAAGATTCGTCCGGGGGTTTCATCGCGCGCGTGGGCAGCTTCACTGCGGACGGAAGCGGGAACATCACTTCGGCGATAGAAGACGTGGTGGATCCGGCCAGCGGGGCTCCGCCTTCCATCGTGACGTTCAACCCGGGCACGTATTCGATTCTGGCCAATGGTCGCGGCACCATCACTCTCACCACCGCCACCGGCGGACTCGGCCTGAGCATCGCTCTCAACTCTTCGAGCCAGGGACTCATGGTTCAGACGGGCGGCAACGCCACTTCCAGCGGCTCCTTCATGCTTCAGTCTCCGAGCGCCTTCAGCCTGACGTCATTCAACGGAAATTACGTCTTTGATGTTTCCGGCGTGGATATCCCGAGTAGGGGCGCGCCTCTCTCCATCGTTGGCGAGATCAACTTGAACGGCGCAGGTGGCTCGGGCGGCGGAACACTGGATGAGAACAACGGCCAGTTTGGTCTCTTCCCGGCGCAATCTGTGCCGTCCAGCTCCAACGCCTATCAGCTCGACGCGTCCAACTCGGCCGGGTTTCACCGGCAGCTACGCCTTCCTCATCGGTGGAAGCTTCTCCGCTTCCAACGTTATGGGTCCCCTGACGCGGGGAGGGCGCTTTACCGCCGACGGCAGCGGCGGCTTGTCGGCGGTCTTCGCGGACCAGGACTTCAATGGAGGCCCGGTTTCACTTTCACCCACTACGGTTACCAGCGCGTCGTATTCCATCGACACAATCGTAGCCGGTACGGGCCGCGGCACGATCGCTCTCACGGACTCGAAGCAGGGACAGTGGAACTTTACCTTCTACCTGATTTCCCCATCGCAGGCCGTAATCCAAGACCAAAGTATCGGCACCGTCGGCGACGGCACCATGCTGGCGCAGACCGGCGGCCCGTTCACGAATTCTTCCGTGGCTGGCCCGTACGCCTTTAGCTGGAGCGGAGTCAACCTCTCCGCCGGATTTGAGGAGGATTTCGTCGGCCAGTACGCGCTGGCGAGTTCCAGCTCGAACAACGTCAGCGGTGGAATGGACTTTACGGAGCTCGTCTCCTCCAAACAAGGCGTTTTCTTGAACGTGGCGCTGAACGGAACGCAAACCATCAACCCCGACGGCACGCAGCGAAACACCTTTACTGTAACGTCGGGGACTTCACCCTCCTCGACCTACAACTTCAAGCTCTATATCGTAAACGCGAATACGGTCTTTTTTGTAGGCGCGGATACCGTCCGCGTAGATGCAGGGATCGCTTCGCAGCAGCATTGACCGCTATGCGGTCATACGTGAATTGACCGCTATGCGGTCATACTTGAATCGATTCTCTGAGGTTCTGCACCTAGGAATGGAAGCAATAGCTGCCCGGCTTGAGTCAAGCTGGGCAGTCCTACTTTTGCAGGAGCTTTTCCACTCGCGCCACGTCTTCCGGCACGTCCACGCTGATCGAATCGTATTCCACTTCGCCCACGCGCATCTTCCAGCCGTTCTCGAGCCAGCGCAGTTGCTCGAGTCGTTCCACGCGCTCGAGATCGCCTTGCGGCAGCGTCGGGAATTCGAGCAGCGCCTCCCGCTGGTAGACATACAAACCCAGGTGCTTCAGGTAGCGCGCGTGGACGCGATGGTCGGTGTCGCGCACCCACGGAATCGGCGCGCGCGAAAAATAGAGCGCGTTCCCGTCGAAATCGAGCACCACCTTGTTCACGTTCGGGTCCAAGATGTCTGCGGGGTCCTTGATGGGCGTCGCGACGGTGGCTAACGCCGCCGCCGGCTCATCGAGCAGTGTCTCCACGGCCGCGTCCACGACCGCCGGGTCAATCATCGGCTCATCGCCCTGCACGTTCACGAAGATGTCTCCCACGACGTGCGCGGCCACTTCCGCGGCCCGCTCGGTTCCCGAGCGGTGATCGGGGCGCGTCATTTGCGCTTCGCCGCCGAAGGACTCAACGCTATGCAAGATTCTTTCATCGTCGGTTGCCACGATGACCCGCGCCACGCGCTTCGCCTGGCGCACGTGCTCCCAAACGTGTTGGATCATGGGCTTGCCCGCCAGCGGCACCAGGGCCTTGCCGGGCAGACGCGCGGAGGCATACCGGGCGGGAATAACGACAACAATTTGTTGGTTATCCATGGATGAGTTGACCGCGGCGTTTACCCCGATTCCATCGGGGCGGTCACACTTGCATTGACCGCTTCGCGGTCACACTTGAATCGACACGCTGGGGACTATTACCCCGTGGATTCCCGATGCTATCACACAGGATTAACTGGCACCGCATATCCATGAGATTACTGCTTGCACCCGACGCCGCGAGTGGTAAAATCCGGTTTAAGTCCAGTCCGCGCAACCGTCCCGGAAGCTGGGGACGGTAGGGGGCGCCGTGAAACGCAACGCGATGGCGGTGCGCGTTTTCTTTCTTCCTTCGATCGCCTTCCTCGTATGCCTGCTTACGTCGTTCGGCAGCCGCGCCCTTGCGCAGGAGCCTCCACGCGACGACTCGAAATCCGAAGACCTCAAGAAACCCGAAGACACTAAAAAGCCCGACGACGTCAAGCACGACACCCCCGGCCTGCCCGTGAAGCCCGGCGAGCTCCTGCACCGCGACGTGGATCTCGCGCTGGTGAACGTCACGGTCACCGATCCCTACAACCGGCTGGTTACGGGGCTCGATCAGGAGAACTTCCGCGTTTTCGAGGACAACATCGAGCAGGAGGTCATGCACTTCTCTTCTGAGGATGTGCCCATTTCCATCGGCGTGATCTTTGACGTTAGCGGCAGCATGGCGAACAAGATCAACAAATCCCGCGAAGCCGCCGTTCAATTCTTCAAGACCGCGAATCCGCAGGATGAATTCTTCTTGGTCAGCTTCAATGAGCGCGCCGAGCTGACCAGCGTGTTCACCAACAGCGTGGAAGACTTGCAATCGCGCATGGCCTTTATGGCTGCAAAGGGACGCACCGCGCTGCTCGACGCGATCTATTTGGGTCTCAGCCAGTTGAGGGGTGCACACAACGCCAAGCGGGCCTTGCTCATCATATCGGACGGAGGGGATAATCACAGTAGATATTCGGAGAGCGATATCAAGCGGCTCGTCAAGGAATCCGATTCCCAGCTTTACGCCATCGGAATCTTCGACCCCCTCGGATATCGCAACCGCTCACCGGAAGAGCTGAATGGGCCCTCGCTCCTCTCCGAAATCACGGACATGACCGGAGGCCGGGTCTTCGCCGTCGAGAACCTCAATGACCTCCCGGACATCGCCGCCAAAATCGGAATGGAGCTGCGCAACCAATATGTTCTGGGATATCGTCCGAGCAACAAGAGTCACGACGCGCGGTGGCGCAAGATCAAGATCAAGCTCCGCCCGCCAAAGGGATTGCCGCCTCTTAACATCTTTGCAAGAACCGGCTACTACGCTCGCAGCCAATAACCCAGTCGGCCCGTCATCCCGCTTGTCTCGACGCTGTCGGGGAACGAAGCTGGGTGTAACCCCGCGCAGCCCGAGGATCTCTTATCCTCCCGTAGTTCTGCTCGCAATCGTCGCCACGTTTCTCTTTGCCTTCACTGCCTCGGCGCAGTTGCCCGTTCCCACGTCGGTTCCTCCGCCGCCGGGGCAGGCGCCGGCCGCGAACACCTCCCAGGAAGGCTCCAAAATCAAGGTGGACGTCAACCTCGTCGTCCTGCACACCACCGTGGTGGACGACCGCGGGAAATTCGTGGACGGCCTCAAGCAGGAGAACTTCCGCGTCTTCGAGGACAAGGTCGAACAAAAACTTTCCGTATTCCGCCGCGAAGACATTCCCGTCAGCATGGGCCTCGTGATCGACAACAGCGGAAGCATGCGCGACAAACGGCCGCGCGTGAATGAAGCCGCCATCACCCTCGTCGAAGCCAGTAACCCGCAGGACGAAGCCTTCGTCGTCAATTTCAACGACGATTTCTATCTCGACCTCGACAAGGATTTCACCAGCAGTGTCCCCGAATTGAAGGAAGCCCTCGAGCGGATTGATTCCCGCGGCAGCACGGCGCTCTACGATGCCATCATCGGCTCGCTCGATCATTTGAAGAAGGGCAGGAAGGACAAAAAGGTGTTGCTCGTCGTTACGGACGGCGAAGATAACGCCAGCCGCAACTCGCTCGAGAAGGCGGTTCGCGAAATCCAGAAAACCGACGTCGTGGTTTACACCATCGGGCTTCTCGGCCAGGAGAACAAGCGCAGCGCCAAGGCTGCCCGCAAGGCCCTGAAAAACATCGCCGAGGCCTCCGGCGGCCTCGCCTTCTTCCCGGAAAACGTGGAGGATGTCCACGCCATCTGCGAGCAGGTGGCGCACGACATCCGCAACCAGTACACTATTGCCTACTATCCGACGAATACCCGGCGCGATGGCTCCTTCCGCGCCGTCAACGTGGAAATCGCAGCTCGCGGCCATGGCAAGCTCACCGCCCGTACCCGCAACGGCTACTACGCCCCCGGCGGCGCCGCCTCCGCGGGTGCGGGGAATTGAGGACCCGGCGACTAGCGCCCAACGAGGGATCTCTCTTCAGCACCCCACGAAGGTCGGCCGCTTCGCGGTCGCACTTGACAGGACACCGAACCCGAGCACGTGGGTTCCGCTGTTCCCCCACTAAGCGCAACAACCTAAAGGGCTTACGCTTCCGGCCCACCGCTTGACCCGCTGTCCTAAAACTGTCCCTGCCGGCCCTTGATTTCCAGGCCTTTTCGGGTTATTAAACTAGCATAAACTTAGGCCAAGTATCCCTTCGTCCTCGCACTGGGAACAGTTCGTTTTGACAGGAGACCTCCGCCATGCGGACCCGGCCTATTCCCGCGCATGGAACAGCACTGTGTGACGGCCCTTCCGCCGTTGAAACGGTCTTCTTCGTTTTCTGCGTGAGCCGCATTCCATTTTAAGGAGACGCATGTTACGAAAACCGGGATTCGCCTCCATTGCTGCCGCTGTCCTGTCCATCGCATTCTGCTTGCAAACTGCCCACGCGCAGACCGTCCAATCCGGCCGGCACACGCGCGTCCTGATCACGCAGAAAATCGATGAAGGGAAGCTGGTGACGCTCCGCGGCAACATGCGCCCCGAAGCGAACGCCGCCAATGATCGTGGCTTGGTTCCTGGTAACTTCCCGATGGAGCACATGCTCCTGCAATTGCAGCGCCCTCCCGAGCTGGAAACGGCGCTCCAGCAGTTCATCGATGAACTCCACAATCCCGCTTCGCCGAATTTCCACAAATGGCTGACCGCGCGGCAATTCGGCGAAAACTTCGGCTTGGCGCAGCAAGACCTCGACACCATTGCGCGCTGGCTCGAATCCCACGGCTTTACCGTCAACGCGGTGTATCCCAGCGGCGTGTTGATTGACTTCTCCGGCACCGCGGCGCAGGTGCGCGCGGCCTTCCATACTGAAATTCATCATCTCGAGGTAGCGGGAGTCCGGCACATCGCGAATGTGCGCGAGCCGCAAATTCCGGCCGCGCTCGCGCCGGCGATCTCGGGCATCGTCTCTCTGCACGACTTCCGGCCGAACGCCATGCACAAGATGCGCAAGCGGAAGCCGGATTTCACAGTTGCCGATCCTTTTGGCGGCAACACCTATGCGGTCGTGCCCGCCGACCTGGCCACGATTTACAACCTGAATCCTCTCTTTAACGCAGGGGTCTCCGGGCAGGGCCAGACTATCGTGCTCATCGAAGACACGGATGTGTTCAGCGCGTCGGACTGGTCAACTTTCCGCTCAACTTTGGGCCTTTCCGGCTACACGTCGGCTTCCTTTACTTCGGTCCACCCGGCGCCTTCGAGCGGCGCGAACAATTGCCTCCCCCCCGGCGTTTTTGCTCCCAATGACGCGGAAGCCATCCTTGACGCGGAGTGGGCCAGCGCCGCTGCGCCCAGCGCGGCCATGGAAATGGCCTCCTGCGCGGATACTACGGTCACTTTCGGCGGCCTGATTGCCCTTGAGAACCTCATCAACTCGAGCAGCAATCCTCCGGCCATCATGAGCATCAGCTACGGCCAGTGCGAGACGGTGAACGGCGCAACCGCCAACGCCGCTTACAATTCCGCCTATCAACAGGCCGTCACCGAGGGCGTCTCCGTTTTCGTTGCCGCGGGCGATAGCGGCGCCGCCGGCTGCGACAATAGCGTTTCGGAAGCGACGCAGGGCATCGCCGTCAACGCTTTCGCCTCCACTCCGTACAATGTGGCCGTGGGTGGCACGGATTTCAGCGACACTTTTTCCGGCTCCAATACAACCTACTGGAACTCGGCGAACACGTCCGCGTTCGGTTCCGCAATCTCTTACATCCCGGAGATTCCGTGGAACGACTCCTGCGCCGGCGCGCTGCTTTCGAGCTATCTTGGCTATAGCCCAACCTACGGCTCAACCAGCCTTTGCAATGACTCCCTTTTCGGCCCATTCTTTTCGACCACTGCTGCAGGCGGCGGTGGCCCGAGCGGGTGCGCGACGGGCGCGCCCTCTATCAACGGCGTGGTGAGCGGCACCTGCCAGGGATGGCCCAAGCCCTCGTGGCAATCCGTTCTTGGCAACCCGAACGACGCCGTGCGTGACACTCCGGACGTTTCCCTCTTCGCCGCCGACGGACTCTGGAGTCACTTTTATGTGTTCTGCTGGTCTGACACAAAGAACGGCGGAGCTGCGTGCGGCGGTGATCCGAGCACCTGGTCCGGCGCCGGCGGAACCTCCTTCGCTGCCCCCATCATGGCGGGCATCCAGGCTCTCGTGAACCAGAAGATAGGCGCTCCGCAGGGCAATCCCAATCCCGTCTATTACCGGCTTGCCGCCTCCGAGTACGGCTCGGCGGGAAACAGCGCGTGCAACTCCTCTCTCGGCAATGCCGTCGCCGGCTCCTGCATCTTCTACGACGTAACCCAGGGCGACATGGACGTGGACTGCACCGGCACGAACAACTGTTACTTGCCTTCTGGCAGAGAGGGCGTGCTCTCCACTTCCAACAACTCCTTCAGCGCGGCCTATGGCACCACCACGGGCTGGGACTTCGCCACCGGAATCGGCTCCGTCAATGCTGCGAACCTGGTGAATAACTGGCCGTCGTCCACGTCCGCCCCGAACTTCACGCTTTCCGCCGCTCCGGGCAGCCTGACCATTACTCAAGGCTCCAGCGGGCCGGTCACGATTACCGTTTCTCCGCAAAACGGATTCACTGGCAGCGTCAACCTCTCCGCGTCTGCTCTGCCGAGCGGCGTGAGCGCCGCTTTTAGCCCGAATCCCACTGCAAACACGAGCACCTTGACGCTGACGGCGAGCGCCGCGGCGGCTCCGGGTACAGTCACCGTGACCGTCACGGGCGTGTCCGGCGGCCTGACGAATACCACCACCATTACACTTGCCGTGAATCCAGTAGGGAATTACACCCTTTCGGCTTCGCCCAACAGCGTGAGCATCTTCCAGGGAGCCGCCGGCGCAAGCACGATCACCGTCACTCCGCAGAGCGGCTTCAGCAGCAGCGTTAGCTTGTCTGCATCAGGTTTGCCAAGCGGTGTGGCCGCGTCTTTCAGCCCGAATCCCGCCACTAGCACGAGCACCCTGACGCTGACGGCCAGCAGCACGGCCACACCAGGAACTGTCACGCTGACAATCACCGGCATGTCGGGCGGCTTGACCAATACGGCCGCAATCACGCTCACAGTAGTGCAGCCCAGCGCCGACTTGATCATTTCCGCTCTCTCCGCGCCGAGCACGGCGGGCGCGGGGATGACGCTAACGATCACGGACACGACCAAGAACCAGGGCACAGGCGCGGCAGGAGCCTCGACGACGGGCTTCTATCTCACGGCCAGCACGACACTTGACGCGAATGCGGTGCTGTTCGGCAGCCGGGCGGTTCCCGCGCTGGCGGCGGGAGCAACGAGTTCAGCCTCGACGACTGTCACCATCCCGGCTGGGACGACTGCGGGGAACTACTACATCATTGCCAAGGCCGATGCCAACAACGTCGTGCCGGAGACGAATGAGGCGAACAATCTCTACTACTGGTATATCCAGGTGGGGCCGGACCTGGTCATTTCTGCCCTCTCGGCGCCGAGCACGTCCGGGGCAGGGATGACCTTTACGATCACGGATACGACCAAGAACCAGGGCGCGGGGACAGCGGGGGCCTCGACCACGGGCTTCTATCTATCGGCCAGCACGGTACTTGACGCGAACGCGGTGCTGCTGGGGAGCCGTTCAGTTCCGGCGCTCGCTGCGGGGGCAACAAGTTCGGGCTCGACGACGGTCACCATTCCCGCCGGGACGGCGACGGGGAACTACTACATCATCGCCAAGGCCGATGCCAACAACGTAGTGGCGGAGACGAACAAGGGGAACAATCTCTACTACTGGTATATCCCGGTGGGTCCGGACCTGGTGATTTCGACGCTCTCGGCGCCGAGCACAGGCGGGGCGGGGCTGACCTTCACGATCACGGACACGACGAAGAACCAGGGCGGCGGCGCGGCGGATGCCTCAACGACGGGCTTCTATCTCTCTGCCAGCACGGTGCTTGATGCGAGCGCTGTGCTGCTCGGGAGCCGAGCGGTTCCGGCGCTGGCTGCGGGGGCAACAAGTTCAGGCTCGACGACGGCTACCATTCCGGCCGGGACGGCGACGGGGAACTACTACATCATAGCGAAGGCCGACGCCAACAACGTGGTGGCGGAGACGAACAAGGGGAACAATCTCTATTATTGGTACATCCAGATAGGTCCGGACCTGGTCATTTCCACGCTTTCGGCGCCGAGCACGGCGGGATCGACTTTTACGATCACGGACACGACGAAGAACCAAGGCGGCGGTA
>WNGM01004958.1_pt1 | contig 10451 bp, 8 predicted proteins | sample 5400571 | NCBI WGS metagenome assembly WNGM01 (sample SAMN13153378, study PRJNA577476) | soil metagenome | isolation source: 100 cm soil or saprolite under Garry oak tree replicate 2 | place: USA:California | collected 2016-06-15 | reverse complement strand
CCAATGTACTAGCGAGTCGTCTCACTCGCGCCACTGACGCTCGTGCTGCGCGACCCAGACTGCCTTGATGAAGTCCTTGTATCCACTCGTTATGTCCACATAGGCGCGCTCCACGTCCCTCATGTTGGGAATAAGCTGTTTGAGGTCCTCGGGGAGCTCTGTCTCTTTCTGAGGTCGGTGAAGAAGCGCTTTGAACCGTCCGAGCTGTGCGCCGAGCTTGTCAGTCCAATCCTCTTTCCCAAGAATGCGCTCGAATAATGCCTTGAGATCGACTTCTTCCGTTACATCCGGCTCAAGGGCGAAAATATCCTCGGCCATCTTATGAGCATGCTTCTCGACGTCTTCAGCCACGTCGTGCCAGCTGAACTTCATGGATGGCTCATCCCTATCTCAGCACTCCGCTTCGTACGTGTGCACGTCGTATCTCGGGATCCAGTAGAGGGATTCAATTCATCCATCAGCTATTCTGGAATCTCAGGAACCCAAGAATAGTATAGTGACCGTCGAGGAAAACAATGTTGTTACTGGCACCCCAACAAAGTCTCTTGGAGGGAGGCACTTCGAAGCAACATTTTAACCGAGGATTAGCCTCCTATCAATTAGAGGTCGGGACCAATGCCCGCTACACTCAAGCCTAACAGTAGAGAGGATCTCGTAGCGGAGGTCACGAGGCTAAAACGTGACCGGAACGCGGTCATACTATCGCACAATTATCAGGTCCCGGAAGTCCAGGATATTGCCGATTATGTTGGCGATTCTCTTGGACTGTCTCAGGTTGCAGCACGGACCGAGGCAGATGTGATCGTGTTTTGTGGGGTCCATTTCATGGCAGAGACCGCATCCATAATTTCTCCTCGGAAGAAGGTCCTGCTCCCAGACCTTGGAGCAGGCTGTTCCTTAGCTGCAACTATTGACGCTGATAAATTGCGGGCTTGGAAGAAGGAGCATCCGAATGCGGTCGTCGTCTCGTACGTTAACACAACGGCCGAGGTGAAGGCCGAGAGCGACTATGCCTGCACATCAGGCAACGCTGTAAAGGTAGTGAATAGTATTCCGCGGGATCGGGAGATTCTATTCTTGCCTGACATGTTTCTCGGAGCCTATGTTATGGAGAAGACTCAGCGGAAGATGGAGGTCTGGCCGGGAGAGTGCCATGTCCACGCAGGCATCACACCTGACGTCATTAACCGGAAGCTCGAAGAACACAGGGACGCCGAATTCTTGATCCACCCAGAGTGTGGATGTGTCACTCAGTTCCTCTACTTCTCAGAGAAAGGCGACTTCAACCTACCAATGACACAAGTCTACTCTACTGAAGGAATGATCCGCCACGCGCGACAGTCATCGGCTAACAAGTTCCTAGTAGCTACCGAGACGGGCATTCTTCATCGAATGAAGAAAGAGAATCCTGACAAGACGTTCCTGCCTGTGAAGGAGGACGCTGTCTGCCAGTACATGAAGACGATAACCCTAGAGAAGGTCTACCGGTCACTGAGAGACATGGTGTACGAGGTCAAAGTTCCAAAAGAGACCGCGGACAGAGCTAGACTTTCTATCGAGAGAATGCTCCAGCTAGCCTAGACCGAAAGCACTTGATGCTTTTACAGTAATCAATCCGGACGGATCGTAAATTTCACTGAAAACGCGACACGTCAGCGACACAACTCGTGCCTACCTAGACAGAATTGGATATCATTGGCCGACTTCGCCGAGCTTCGAGACTCTGCGTATGCTACACAAGAAGCACCTGCTTTCGATACCGTTTGAGAATCTTGACATTTGCCTGGGACGCCCGATAATTCTCAGTCAGGACGCGTTTTACGAGAAGCTCATTGCTCATAGACGTGGAGGTTTTTGCTACGAACTCAACGGATCGTTTGCTGGGCTGCTGACGAGCTTGGGCTTCAAGGTGCGCATGCTTTCGGCACGAGTCACCCGGAAGAATGGTGGTTTCACTCCAGAATTTGATCACATGACTCTGCTGGTCACGATGAAGGATCGCTGGCTGGCCGATGTTGGTTTCGGAGAATCGTTCACCGAACCAAAACGCCTAGATTTTGAGGGTCCACAAACCGACAATGGAAGGATCTACCGTATCACTCGGAGAGCCAGAGGGAGGTTGCTGTCAAGATGGGATCGCGAGAAGAATCTCTGGGAGCCCCAGTACCTGTTCAGTCTTCGACCGCGAAGTCTTGGGGATTTTGTTCGTAGATGCCTCTATCAGCAGACTTCTCCGAACTCGCATTTCAAGAAGGGACGAGTGTGCACTCTGTTAACTAGGAATGGAAGAGTAACTCTGACGGATACGAAGCTCATTGTTACAAGAGGACGCAGGCGAATTGAGCGGCCGGTCAATACTCGAGGCGAGTTCGATAGGTTGCTGCGACGATGGTTTGACATCGACCTCAACTAAAGCCCGGTCCTCAGAATGTGTCCCGACACCTCCACGAGCTATGAAACGATCTGATTGATCACGAGACCGCCTATGTTTGTCGCAAAATAGTTGTTTGAGAGTTGGTAACTGATTCGACTGCTATGTCGACTGCGTGGGAGAGCGATTTTCTTAGTTCATCTCGATAGAATGGACCTGGCGGGTTTGTTCGGTTCAAGTTCTCACCAGCAACGAGGATGCACCCAGTTTCGACTTTTCGATACTTGCCAAGAGAGAATATGGCGGAGGTTTCCATATCGACGCCTAGAACTCCTTTTCGCCTGAAATGGCGAATCTTGGACTTTGTCTCCCTGTAAGGAGCGTCTGTAGTCCAGATTGGCCCCGTGTAGTGCTTTCTAGCAGATTTTCGACATGAATCCACAATAGCTTTGAATGTCTTCCTTGAAGGACGAGCAGCTTCGTGTTTTGGTAGGTAATGATGGGAGGTTCCTTCGTCTCTAACTGCTAGAGATGGGACGATGATGTCGCCTGTCTCAACGAATGGCTGAATTGCGCCAAGTGTACCTACTCCTATGAAGGTTGTAACTCCTGAAGCAATCATGTCTTCCATCACGACGGAAGTCAGGGCCGCACCGGGGGCAGCCCAAATGACGCCAACGCGTAAATTGCCAATTCTTCCAATGTATAATGGACGAGCTTTGTAGATCCACGGGACCTCTTTGGCGCTGACTGCGTCAACTAGCAATGGAGTTGCTCCAACGCTTAGTGATAGTAGAAAGAAGTTCGGCAATCGCAATCTTACGTTCAACTGCTTTGCGCGCGAACGAACTGACTCTCTGGGGCCTACAACCGGAGGCTCAGCAAATTTTTCTCTAGGGATGGTTATCAATTGCCTGGATTCTCTTTGGGCGATGTGTTTGAGTACCCCCTATCAGTTTCCCCCTGAGACTGCTTAGCTCATTGTGAGGTACTTGTTTTCGAGATAGCTTACAAGACCCGACGGGTCGTATCCATGGCCGAAGACTCGGTTGAGCAGTTCCTTTGGTGGATATGTTGCTCCCGGTTTGTGGACGTTTTCTGCGAGCCATCCCTTGAGTGCTGGGGTGCTCTTGTCTCCGCGAATTGGAAGTAGCTGTTTCTTTGTGAGGGTGCTCCAGAGCATTCCTGCGATCACGTTTCCGAGAGAGTAGCCTGGGAAGTTGGCGTACTGGCCCCAGCTCCAGTGCACGTCTTGGAGGACCCCTTGAGCATCGTCAGAGGGTCTCTTGCCGAGATACTCCTCGATCATGTCATTCCAGACGGAGGGGAGTTCTGAGACTTGGACGTTTCCCTGCAACATCTTCTTCTCTAGTTCATATCTCATGGCGATATGGAAGTTGTAGGTCAGCTCGTCCGCCTCGACCCGTATGAGGCTAGGTCTTACCGTGTTGAAGTATGAGTAGACCTGGTTCTCGTCGTAGCGGGAGAGGAAGCTGAGCTTGGCTTTGAGGAGAGGGTAGGTCATGGACGTGAATTGTCTGCTTCTTCCGACAATGTTCTCCCAGAACCGGGACTGTGACTCATGTACTCCCGAGGAGACGCCCATCCCCGTGGGTGTGAAGTCGAGCTCGTGGTCCACTTGGAGTTCGTAGAGTGCGTGGCCGCATTCGTGGATTAGGCCGAACATTGAGGCCTTGAAGTTCTTAGGCTCATACCTAGTTGTGATTCGAACGTCATCGCCGGCGATTCTTGTGGAGAAGGGGTGGGTGGAAACGTCCTGCCGGAATCTCTTCTCTGGCATTCCCAGCAGGGCGACGAGCCTCTCGTTTACCTGTTTCAACGCTTCAACATCATAGTCGGCCTCTTCCAAAGGATGCTTCTCGGGAAATTTTCCTTGTGCAAGAGTCTTGGCGAGGATCTTCTTGAGTTGCGGGATGAGCACGGAAAAGATCCGGTCTAGATCGTCGATGGTCAGTCCCTCTTCGAAGAGGTCCAGCAGCGCGTTGTAGGGATGTGTCGAAGGGTTGAGATATTCTGCCTGCTTCCGCTTCAGATCAGTTATCTTCTCTAAATGGGGCTGAAAGATTCGGAAGTCGGCCTTCTTCCGCGCTTCCCTCCAGGGGACGGACGCTTCGACAGTAGCTTTCTGTAGTTTTTCCAGCAGATCTGCTGGAATCTTCTGGTAGAAATCCAGCTCTCTCTTGACGACCCGGATTACTCCCTTCTCTGCATCATTGAGGTTCTTCTGTTTCTCAGCCTTCTCGATGAGCCCTGCCAGGTCAAGAGTCATTTTCTGGCGTAGAAGCTCTATCTCTGCCTGGGCCTGGCCCCTCGCCGTGGCGCCGGCTTCCGGCATGTTGATCTCCAAGTCCCATCCCAACAGAGCAGATGTATGGGTCATCGCCGCGATCGGTTTGTACTTGGCTAGAAGGTCGAGAACAAGGGGATTGCTGAAGAGAGTCATCGAATCAGCTGGCAGTCCTTCACTGTTAACTATCTAAAAGCATTCGAACAGTTCGCACTCCCTTTTTCTGACCATAAATTAATGGTACACAAAGAAGCGACTCATATGATAAATAGAAACCTATCTGAAGGAAGATTCGAGTCTGACCAAGAATGGCTGATGCCGTGTTTCTCGTTCTTCTCGTTCTTCATGTTGGCTCGATAATCGCATGGATGGGAGGTGCTACATTGTTCGTTTCGGTCTTGACCCCCGCACTTAGAAGAATGTCTCCCGCATCAAGAGGCGAGTTCACGGTGTCCGTAATTCCTTCTTACATGAGGTTCATCGGGGGAAGCTCTATCGCTGCCGCGGTGGCGGGACTCGCGCTTTACGCCTACATCACTCAGTCCGCGACCTCCCTTGCGCCATCCAACTCAGGTCTGATCTATATCCAGATCGGTGCAGTCGTGACTCTTATCGTTCTTCTGATCGCTTTCGGCGTCCTAATACCAACGAGTCGGAAGCTCGTTGGGCTGCTGAACCAGTCGCAGAAACAAGTCGCACCCGGCGGCGATGCTGCGATGTCAGCTCAGGTCGGAAACCTGCAGAAGAGACTGGGCATGGCTGCAAGATTGGGAGTGTTCTTGCTTGCGGTGACCTTCGTCTTGATGATTGTTGGGGCCAGCATCTAACAAACAATTCAGATGCCTGACTGGAGCTGGCCGAGCGGGGCTCGGTCCTCAGTTGTTGACATCCCGGACCCTAGATGAAACGAGGTAGTGGCCGGATCTAAGAATAGCGCCGTCCAGCAATGATTGCTCCTTGGCGGCCTGCATCTCGGAGCTCCACTCAAACCATGTGGGTATTTGGTCTTCGCGAGCGATAACACATGCATCGATAGTCTTCACAAAGAGATTGCCCAAAGCTTCACTGTAGGGCAGGATAGCGTGACTCTTTCCCTCATGAGTCCTTGTATCCCATGTTTGCCAGATGTTTGCGTGTAGATGTTTCTCCGGATGAGGGTCTTCAACCCCGACGATTAGCGCGTAGCTTTCTAGGTTGTTCAGTGAACGGTGAAACTTGGAATTGTTTTCTTTGGTCTCCAGCTTGAGCTTCTTTCTCAATCGGTCTGTTCGGATTGAACCCTCGGTCCCGATAGTTTCGAGTATCTTCAGTTCGATGTCTGAGAGAATCTGTCGTTTGACCGCGGGGTCTTGGTGATGTTTCACGATGGGGTCGAGAATTGGCCAGAGTTTGTTGGATACGAAGGTCTTAGTTCGTCGGAATATTCTGGTCGCGAGAATATCCTTTCTCCCTTCAAGATCTCGGGAAACACGGGCTACTGATTGGCCGGAAATTTTGATCGACCACCAGTCCATCCAGCCGGAGAAGCCCTTCGCTGACGGTTTCCAAGGCTTGCCTAGTATTGCGCTGATGAAGCTTGGAAGCTCGTTGCCTCCCAGTACCGATACGAGACCCTTATCATGGATGAACTCGGTGATCTCACCCTGGGTCTTCAATCGGAGACTGGGTTTTAGTCGATGCTCTCGGACCCGGATGGCTCCAGCTTTCCTGATGAACGCGTTATTCTTCGCGCTCAGAACGCTTATCCCCGCTTTCGAGAGCCACGTATCTCCAGACTTATGTCAACGGCCGGTGCAGAGTGGGTGATTGCGCCGACAGAGATTACATCTACGCCGGTCTTCGCGTAACTTGCAAGATTCTCTTTTCTTATCCCGCCTGATGCTTCAACTAGGACCCCGTCTCGGAGATTTTTGGTGTTGAGCAGGGCCACTGATCTTTCCACTTCCTTCGGTGTCATATTGTCGAGCAAAACGATGTCCGCTCCCGCCTTAGCTGCGTCTACCGCCTGGTCCGGAGTAGTCACTTCGACTTCGACCTTCTTTGTGAAACTCACCGTCTCCTTCGCCTTTCGAACACACTCGCGTACGGACCCTGCGAGTTCCAGATGATTATCCTTGATGAGGACAGAATCATCCAGCCTCAGACGATGAGTATCGCCGCCACCAAGCTCAACAGCCCTCTTCTCAAAATATCTCAGACCTGGAAGCGTCAACCTAGAACACGCAATCCAGACCTTACACCGACTCTCTCTATTTCCGATTGATACGAGGTCTGCTGTTGCGGTTGCAACTCCTGACATGTGGGTCAGCAAGTTCAGCAATGTCCGCTCGACACCCAACAAGGCACGCGCAGGACCGCGAGCCGAGAGAATCACGGTCCCCGCCTTGATACGATCGCCGTCATGAGCCCTAGCTGTTCCATAGCAACCTACGAGTTCGAGAAGGACAAGCGCTTCCTCTATTCCTGCTATCACTGCGTTCTCTCTGCAGACGACTCGTCCCTCGCCTCCACGCTCGGAGTCCACTAACGCATCCGTGGTAATGTCTCCATATCCCAGGTCTTCAGCCAAGAATGATCTGATCGCGTTCTCTACAACCGATCTGTTGAGGTCCAACGTTCTACGAAACCCGATCTTCAAAAGGTCGCTATAAGAGATAGCCCAAATTTGGGAACTGGCACGGGATGACGTGAGGGTCTGAGACGGCAAGGACTTGTTGCTTCGTCTCGAGCCTAAAGCTCCATCAACCATTTTTTCGAGGATATCTACGGTTGACGATGGATAGTATCATCAACCTCGGAGAAACCAGTCTCCACTTTTCTCGCGTTACATCCATAGTGTTAAATGGGGAAACGGGACGTTGAGCCGTTGTGAGCGATGGATAGGACCGGCACCACCTACTTGGAAGCCCCTGTCAATCGCGATTCTGTGCTTCAGCTCATTCTCATACTGCTCTTTTTGCAGCGGTCAGGAGGTTCATCCCTGGAGGAGAATCCTGCAGCTTTTTCATTCTCTCCTAACGAAGATCTACAGACCCAGGGCTTTCCTTCAAGCATAGAGTGCAGCAGGACGTCAGGTTTCTCGTAGTGCATGAGACGGGGAGTGTGGGGTCCCTCCGCCTTGTCCTGTCAAGAATCTTGCAGTAGTTCTCTTGAGAAAGGGAAGGGAGGTCCCCAGGGTAAGAAACCCGAACCAAGAGGGTCGCAAGACGCTCTTGGGTGGTCATCAGGTTAAGATATCCTGGGGACCCTGTTAGAGCTTCAACATTCTGCGTATAATAGATTATAGCTTCCGGAAGAAACCTATAGATCGCTTTAAGATTCTGGTATGCTTCGGAGATTTACATTTTTCCTGTAAACCAAGGGGTCTTTTTGACTGTTCGGGTCGATAGTCAGTTGTATGACATAGCAATACACGTCACCACAATTGTTATATTCGCATAGGACGCGTACACGGGTTTGGTCATCAGGTTGAGGAATCGCACAGATTACGCTGTAGGATACTTTGCAAGAATGAACTCGCAATGGGAACCTAGATCGCTTCTGCTTCCAGCCTCTCCTCGAGGCCTGGAGAATAACCGCAACTGAGCAGAGCGATAAAAAAGAGGCTCAGAGCGCTCGCCCTCTGCCTGATCGCCCTCTTCAGCAGCACCATAGCCTTCCAACTACTGGTTCACGAAGGACAAGCATCTGCCCTAACCACTTCGACTGTGGCTGGAGCCAACTTCGACCATGTGGTCACGATCCTCATGGAGAACAACGGGTTATGTGACATTCTGACCACTACTCTGGGAGGCTGCAGCGGATCAGGAGCGGGAACCTATATGACCAGTCTTGCCGGACTGTATGGGCTCGCTACACATTATACTGCTATTGCTCATCCCAGTGAACCTAACTATCTGGCCCTGACAGGCGGTAGCACTTTTGGATACACGAGTGATGGTAATTGTTGCTACATGATCTCTTCTCCCAACGTTGTTGATAGGCTGGAGTCTGCAGGGTTGACATGGCAGGCTTTCGCAGAGGATAGTAGTGGCTCTGGGACTTGCAGTTTCATGCCGCCCAGAAGCGGGGACCACTTCCCGTTCATAGACTTCAGCGATATGAATACCGCGTCAAGATGCAGCCACTTTCTCACAACCTCCCCGCCTACAGACAGCGAGTTCCTGGCCGCTCTGAACTCAGCGTCTCCCCCGGACTATGTCTGGTTGACTCCCAATGATAGTGACAACTGCCACGATACTACTGTGTCGTTCTGTGACGCGTACTTAGCCACCTTAGTACCGCTGATACTGTCTAGTACCATGTTCACCAACCAGAGAAGCGCGCTCTTCGTCGTGTTCGATGAGGGCAACGACTCTTGCCCAACCGGTAACAGTAGCATCGACTGTGTCTACGCTGCAATAGCTGGTCCGGTCGCCAAAAACGCCTTCACCTCCTCCAACTCCTATTCTCACTATTCCTACCTTCACACGGTCGAGGCAAACTGGAACCTTGCTACGCTTACAAGCAACGATGCGGGAGCGGGGACAATGGGGGAGTTCTTCAGGACGAATCCGCCTCCAGCCTTATCCTCAAACTTCACTTACGATCCTACCGCTCCTGTCGTAGGCACTTCTATCAACTTCTTAGGAAGCGCTTCTGGGGGGACCTCTCCCTACACTTACTCTTGGGACTTTGGAGACGGGTCGACTGGAACTAGCTCCAGTGTAACCCACACCTACCCGTCAACTGGAACATTCCGCGTGAGTCTTACAGTGAAGGATAGTAGCTCGCCTCAGCAGACAGCGATCTCCCAGCAATCGGTGAAAGTCAGCAATCCACCTCCTTCACCTCTAACATCAAGCTTCACGTACAGCCCCTCCTCGCCTGAACCAAGCCAATCAGTGAAATTTTCCGGAACGGCCAGCGGCGGAACGACACCTTACTCGTTCAGCTGGAACTTCGGTGACGGCGCAACCGGAACAGGAACTATTGTAACCCATACCTACACTATGGCACAGTCGTTCACGATCACAGAGACCGCGACGGATTCGTCTTCGCCTCAACAGTCAGCCACGAGTTCCCAGACGGTGACCGTGGTGTCCTCGCTGACTGGAAACTTCGGTGTTTGCAACAGCCTTCCACAGGGATGGGATTGTGGTAATCTTCACCCAAGTGCTCCAAGCCCAAGCTCAGCCCAAATAGTGACTGGTGTTTTCCAAAGTCGCCAGTCAAACCCTGGACTAGGTGGATCCAACGATTACTATTATTCTACGACCCAGAAGGGAACTTTTCCGTGGACGCCGTGCTCGGCTCCAGCAAGCGGAGTGATACCATCAGGCACAACGAGTGTCAGTGTGAATTTCACCTCTCTCTATTACAATCCAGGCTCGAGCCCGAGCTCTGACAGATACGATATCTATATCGCGCTCTACTATTGGCTTCCCAACGGGCCTGTTTCTGCGGGCGGCTCAACCTATCAGTGTCTCGACACTCAGGTTCGAGTAGAGAATATTGGTGGAACATTCAGTACAATTGGTTCAACTGCAACCTATGACCCAGGCGATTCGTTCGGCTGGGACAACGTTACTCTGCAGGTCAGTCCCGGCCAAAACGGGTTACTTATCGCCAACGTGGCAAATCAATGTCTTCAAGACCTCAAGGCTTGGGGATTACCTACGAACACGCCCTGCCAGCTCGCGGGAATTGAGATAGGAACGGAGGGATACCAGTTCCAAGAGCTAGACGTGAACTGGTACGACGTGAACCTCAACGTAGGCCCAATCCCGCTCT
>WNGM01004955.1_pt1 | contig 10452 bp, 9 predicted proteins | sample 5400571 | NCBI WGS metagenome assembly WNGM01 (sample SAMN13153378, study PRJNA577476) | soil metagenome | isolation source: 100 cm soil or saprolite under Garry oak tree replicate 2 | place: USA:California | collected 2016-06-15 | reverse complement strand
CTCAATCTGGTGATAGCCCCTCCCCGCCCCCCCTGCAGGCGCTTCGCGCGCGAGGATACGCAGCAGGAGGTTGAGCTTGGCGTGTGCCGCGATACGCACCCGGTCCACTGGTTCTCCCCTAGCGAGACGGAAGAGGATCGAGGCCGGTAGTCCCCATCCTGAAGGATGGGCTCGGCACGACACAACGCTGAAGCGTGGTATGCTTCATCTCGCGACGGCCAAGCTCACTTGATCCACCGGTCTAGCCCGGCGCGTCGCCCGCGGCCCGCAGCTCGCCCAGATGGAGCCGCAAGCGCGACAACGAATACAGCCCGAGTAGCGTGATCGGCACGAACGTGCTCAGGTGATACGCCACCGCGTAGCTCACGGCGCGGGTCGCGTCGATGCCGTAGATCGCGAGCGTCACGCGCGTCGCCGCCTCGAACACGCCGACGAATCCGGGTGAGGAGGGGAGCGCGACGCCGAACCCGATGATGCCCTGCAGCAGGAACGCCCCCTCGGGCGGGACAGAGAGACCGAAGGCGCGGAAGCACACCGCGAACGCCGCCGCATTCACGAGCCATTGCACCAACGACCACGCGACCACGCCGGCGAACCTGGTCGGGCTCTTCAGGACCTCGAGCCCTGCGACCAACCCCTCGGCGATTTGCGTGAGTCGCTCGGCGAAGCGCGTGGGGAGTACGGCGTGCGTGACGCGCTGCAGCAGCGCGAGCCACGGCGCCGGGCGGTGTACGACGAGTACGGCGACTACGAAGACGGCGCCGAAGAAGGCGGCGGCGCCGGTCGCGAGGCCGGAGACCGAGGTAGTGCCGATCCGGGCGTGACCGGGGAAAGCGGGCGAGGCGATGGCGAGCGTCATCAAGCCCACGAGCAGGAGCCCGTCGAACACGCGCTCCACGCCGACCGACGCGAGCGCGGTACTGAACCGTACCGGCAGCTGCTGCTGCGCTACGTAGGCGCGGGCGAACTCGCCGGCGCGCACGGGCAGCAGATTGTTCGCCATGAAGCCGATCGCCGTCGCGTGCCACAGCGGGAGCAGCGGGAAGGCCGTGCCTCCTCCGCTGACATCCCGGAGGATCAGCCGCCAGCGCAGCGTGCGGAGTGGGAACGTGAGCGTCGCCAGTACCACGGCGCCGGTGAGCAGCAGCGGGTCGGCGCGCCGCAGGTGGCCGACGAGCTGGCGCGCGTCGACGCCGTGCAGCGCCCAGGCGAGGAGCGCGAGCGTGACCACGAGCCCCACGACCCATCCCCAGCGCGAGGCGGGAGATGGGCTAGGGCGCGGGGTTGGACTCGACGGCGAGAGCAACGAGGTCGCAGACTTCGTCCACGAGGGCCCGGAGCGAATCGCCCGACGCGTGCTGCGCCGCCGCCCGCAGCTCCTCCGCCCGCTTGAGCGCCTGCTGGCCGCGGTACAGCAGGGTGCGGACATCCACGACCGGAAGGGAATCCTTCGGCAGGGCGCCCTTCAGGGCGACGAGCTCCTCGAGCGACGCAGGCCCGATGCCGGCATGCACCATCCGCTCGTACGCCGCCCACGAGCCGACGAGATCCGCCGTCTCGGCGGCCGTGCGCGCAGCGGCCGGGCGCGCGGGTTGGGCCGCCGGGCGCGCGGGAGGCGGAGGCGGCGCGGGCGCCAGCCTCTCGATCGGCACCACGGGCGCTGCGCCCGGATGGCCGAGGCTCTTGATCTGCTCGATCGGGGGGCCGAGCTCGGCGGCGAGTACATCTTCGTCTCCGGTGCTGGCGCGGGCGAGCAGGTCGCCCACGCGCCGCAGCTCCACCGCGAACGCCACGGCGTGGCTCACGGCGCTGCCGTTCGCCACGGCTTCGCGGGCCGCGCCGGCGAACTCGGCGACGCGGTCGGCGAGCGTGCCGCCGCCTGCGCCTGCGTCCGCCAACGCGCGGAACGTGCTCCCCAGCGTGTGGGCTCGCAACTCCCGCTGCGTGGCGCTCGGGGCGCGCTCGAGCGAGTCCGCCGCCTGCCGCAGGTGCTCTCCGTGGCTCACCAGCTCCAGCCGCCCCAGGGTGGACGGGCGCGCCACCGGCACGCCGCGGGACACGAGGTGCGGCCCGGAGTCGTTGTAGTAGAGCGACCCGATCGACACGACATCCGGCTCGCTCTCCATCGACCGGACCAGCAGCTCCGCGAACCTCCGGAACTCGGCGGCTTCGGGGTCGGGGCGGCCGCGCTCGGCCACCTCGCGCGCCGCGCGGGCGATGGCCGTCGCGGCGGTCTGAAACAGCTCGGCGACGTGCGCGGGGGGCTCGAGCCCCGAGCGCGACAGCTCGGCGATCGTGCGCTCGATGCCGTCCAGCAGGTCGGGCAGCGGGGGGAGATCGGCGAGCGCGGCCAAGCCCCGCAGTGGCTGGAGGGCGCGCAGCACGTGCTGCAGCGGGTCGGGGCCGGGCGAGCTGGCCCGCAGCGCCTGGGCGGCGCGGTCCAGCGCGCTCGCGATCGCCGCGCCCTCGCGCGCGACGAACGCCCGCGCGCCGGCGTCGAGCCCCAAGGCCTCGACCGCGCGGATTTGCGCCGACGGCCGGCCCGCCAGCTGGTCCAGCTCCTGGCCGAGCGCCTCAGCCTTCGCCGTGTCCGCTTCGGTCCAGCTCCCCGCCCTGCGCACGAAGATCTTGAGGTCGTCCACCGCCCGCACGCCCAGCTGCGTCGTCTGCGCATCCCAGGGGCGACGGCCCTCGCGCACCGCGCGCGCCAGCGATTCGAGCCCCGCCGCGGCGCGCGCGATCGCCTGCTGGTTCGCCATCAGCGCGCTGCCGCGCAGCGCGCGGGCCAGCCGCACCAGCTCGTCGGCGTTGGGGTGGTCGCTCTTGGCGAGCAGCCCGTCGAGGCGTTCCAGGTACTCCCCCGCCTCGAGGGCGAAGAAATCAGACATGCCGAGCGGCTGCGCAGGACCGGTCATGGCGCTACAACTTAAGCCATCAGCCTTCGGCCGTCAGCAGTCACGGCTGGGATTGTGCCGACGGCCGACGGCCGACGGCTGACGGCGCCTCGTCCACGAGCTTCCGCATGCGCCGCACCGCTTCTTCCAGGCCCCAGAACACCGCGTTGCTCACGATCGAGTGCCCGATGTTCAGCTCTTCGATCTCCGGGATGCGCGCGACGGGCTGCACGTTCTGGTAGGTGAGCCCGTGACCGGCGTGCACGGCGAGGCCGCGCTGCCGGGCGTGCGCGGCCGCGCGCGCCAGCGCGCGCAGTGCCGCGTCGCCGCTGCTCCAGGTGCGCGCGTAGCGACCGGTGTGCAGCTCGATCGCGGGCACGCCCAGCTCGGCCGCACGGTCGATCGTCGCGAGGTCGGGGTCGATGAACAGGCTCACGCGGATGCCGGCGTCCATCAGGCGCCGCACGGCGGCCCCGACCCGACGGTTGGGGCCATGCAGGGCGAGGCCGCCTTCGGTGGTGATCTCCTGGCGTCGCTCCGGGACGAGCGTCGCCTGAAACGGCTTCACCCGGCACGCGATGCGCACGATCTCGTCGTGCGCACCCAGCTCGAGGTTGAGCACGGTGCGCAGCGACGCGGCGAGCGCGCGCACGTCGCGATCCTGAATGTGCCGCCGGTCTTCGCGCAGATGGACCGTGATGCCGTCGGCGCCGGCGCGCTCCGCCGCGTCCGCCGCGCGCACCGGATCGGGCTCGTCGGTCTTGCGCGCCTCGCGCAGTGTCGCCACGTGATCAATGTTGACGTACAGCCGCATGCCGCCTTACCTTCGGTTCACTCCGTCCAGCCCTAGGATCATCCGTGAAACCACGACTGGCCGTGCTCGTCGCGCTGGCCTCTCTCGCGTGCGGAAGCGGCGGGAGCCGGACGCCCGCGCCGCAGTCGCTCAACGAGACGCTCGCCCAGTTCATGTCCGCCGTGAAGACGAACGACTTGAAGCGCATGGGCGCACTGTGGGGCACGGAGCGCGGGCCCGCGGCCGGCTGGATGAAGGCCGAACAAATGAATCAGCGGCTCGCGGTCATCCAGAAGTACCTGAACCACGCCGGGTACCGCGTGGTCGAGGGCCCGTTGCCGGTCCCGGCGCAGGACAACCAGCGGAGCTTCCGCGTCGAGCTCCAGCGGTCCAACGGGTGCAACGTCGTGCTGCCGATCGATCTGATCCGCGCCCGCAGCGGCAGCTGGCTCGTGCTCGACGTGCACCTCGACGTCGCCGGCAATCCGGCGGCCGGCTGCAAGCCATAGGCCGCGCGGAACGATCTGCGATCGGGCGGCGTTACATTTACTCGGTCAGCTCGAGCAGAATCCCAGCCGTCGCCTTGGGGTGCAGGAACGCGATGCGGCGGCCACTGGCCCCGCGGCGGGGCAGCTCGTCGATCAGACGGTAGCCCGCCACGCGGCAGCGCTCGAGCGTCCGATCGAGGTCGGGCACCCGGTAGCAGATGTGATGGATGCCGGGGCCGCGTCGGGCGAGGAACTTCGCCACGGGGCTGTCGGTGTCGCGGGGCTCGAGTAGCTCGACCTGAACGTCGCCCAGCGTGAGGCCGACGATGGTGGCGCCATCGGCGGATTCGGGTTGCCCCGGCTCGAGGCCGAGGATGTCCCGGTAAAAGGCCAGGGCGTGGGCGATGCTCGGCACGGCAATGCCGACGTGCGCGACGCGGACGCGGGCATCCGTCATCTCGCCCGTCAACATAACGATTGCGTCAGAGGGAGTGCAGGGTCATGGCAGATCTACATCTCGTGGCGGTCACCGACGCCACGTTCGGCCAGGAGGTCGAGCAGCACCAAGGGCTCGCGGTCGTCGACTTCTGGGCGACGTGGTGCGGGCCCTGCCACATGGTCGCGCCCATCCTGGAGCAGCTCGCCGGGGAGTACCAGGGTAAGCTGAAGGTGGCCAAAGTGGACGTCGACGCGAACCAACAGACGGCGATGCGCTTTAACGTGCGCTCGATTCCGAGTATTCTATTCTTCAAGGACGGGCGGCACGTGGACACGCTGGTGGGCGCGTATCCGAAGCCCGTGTTCGTGCAGAAGATCCAGCAGCATCTGGTGTAGCAGCCTCCCCGGAGGGCCATGCGCGCGAGCACCGCTCGCCTGATAAACTCGCCGGTTCGCCTCGCGGACCTGACGTTCCCGCAGGTGAACCGGCTGATTCACCGCACCCGCCTCGGCTTCATCCACCTCGACAACCTGCTGGCGTTTGCCAAGCGCGACCGCGACGGCCGTGTGGACGGCTACATCACCGCCTACCTTCCGGACGAGTGCCTGCTCCTCTTCTTCCGCAAGGGCGAGGCGGTCAACGCCGCGTCGCTCCACACGGCGGGCCGGCAGGTCGTGACGATCACGGAGGCGCTCAAACGGATGCGATCCGAGGTGGAGCGCGGCGAGCTCGCCTACTGTGCCGCTCCGATGGAGCAGCTGGCATGGATGTACCAGTCGTGCGCCGTGCCGGTGCAGGCCCGCCCGCTGGACCCGAGCAACCCCGGCACGGTGTTCCCGGCGCTGCAACAGGAGCAGGTGAGCGGCGTGCTGGAGCTGATCTCGGATGGCCGCGTCTCGTACCTGCGGTTCACGGAGGGCCGGTTCGTGAGCGGCTACTACTGCGACAAGCCGGACGCGCAATCGGTGGGGAAGTTTCTCGAGGCGCAGTGTCAGCCCGGCCCGACCGGCGCGCCACCCGCCATCTCGGCCGTCGTGTTCCCGCCCGCCGCCGACCTGCCCCAGCAGGCGCCGAACGCGCTGATCAACACCTACCGTGAGCTGTACTGGCGCATCGTCGACGAAGTGGAGAAAGAATTCCCCGGCGAGGCGAAGCGGCGCGCGCAGAAAGTGAGTGGGGGCATCGTGGGGCAGCACAAGGCGATCGCGATCCTCTCGGCCGCGCGCGGCGCCGAAACGCCGGACGCCGTGGTGCAGCCCGAGGAGCTCGCCAACGCCCTGATGGACTGGTCGCTGCAACTGCTCCAAGGGGTCGAGGTCATCATGCCCGGCACCGCGCCCAAGATCCTGCGCGAGGCGACCCGCGAGCACCGCTATGTGTTGCAATCGGCCGGGTTCTACGGGCGCCTGCCGTGGCAGGTGACGTGGTGAGATGGCGGGCACCTTGTATGTGGTGGCGACGCCGCTCGGCAACCTCGACGACCTCTCCCCCCGCGCGGCCGCGACCCTGAAGCAGGCGGCCGCAGTCGCGGCTGAAGACACCCGCCACACGAAGACTCTCCTGGCGCATGTCGGGTCGCGCGCCGAGCTGGTGAGCTTCCACGCGCACTCGCCCGAGTCGGCGCTGCGCCGGATTCTCCATCTCCTGGGCACGGGCAAAGACGTCGCGCTCGTGACCGACGCGGGCACGCCCACGGTGAGCGACCCCGGGGCCGTGCTCGTCGCCGCCGCGCGCGCGCGCGACGTCCCGGTCGTGACCGTCCCCGGTCCGACGGCGGTCGCGGCCGCGCTCGCGGTCTCGGGCGTCTCCGCCGATCGCTACGTCTTCCTCGGCTTTCTTCCGAGGAAGGGGAGCGAGCGGCGCCGCCTGCTCGAGACGGTGGCGAAAAGCGAGTGGACCGTCGTGCTGTTCGAGTCGCCGCAGCGGGTAACGGAGCTGCTGCAGGATCTCACGGCCGCCTGCGGCGGCGAGCGGCGCGGCGCGGTGGCGCGCGAGCTGACCAAAGTGTTCGAGGAAACGCGCGCCGGGACCCTGGTCGAGCTCGCGGGTTACTATGCCGGAGCCCCCGTCCGCGGTGAGGTGACCGTCGTCGTTGCCGGCACCGGCAAACCGGTCCGGGACGAGCGTCCCCGCGATCCGGAAGAGCGCGCCCGCGCCCTGCTCGCGCAGGGAATGACCCGCAAGGATGCTGCCGACCGCCTCGCGGACGAGACGGGGATCACGCGGAACACGGCATATCGGCTCGTGAACGAATTGTGAAGCGCTGGACGATCGTGGTGTGCACGCTCGCAGTTCCGCTCGCCGGCCGCTCGAATTGCGGATTGCGGATTTCGGATTGCGGATTGGGCGCCCGGAGCTTCGGCCTGTCAAATCCGCAATCCACAATCCGCAATCCGGAATTAGCGTCGCTAACGATCGGAAGGCTGCATTATGACGGCGGCGGCGACTGGTACACGGGCCCCTCGAAACTGGTAAACCTGCTCGGGGCGATCCGCCAGCGCACCCGGCTGGCGGTGGGCGAGCGCGAGCGGGTCGTGACACTCACCAGCCCCGATCTTTGGGACATCCCTTACCTCTATATGACGGGGCACGGCAACGTCCGCTTCTCCGATGAGGAGGTGAAGATCCTGCGCCGCTACCTCGAGCAGGGCGGCTTTCTCCACGCGGATGACGACTACGGGATGGACAAGTCGTTCCGGCGGGAGGTCGCGCGCGTCTTCCCCGACCACCCCCTCGTTGAAGTGCCGTTGACGCACCCCATCTATCACGTGCCGTATGAGTTCGCGAAGGGGATCCCCAAGATCCACGAGCACGACGGCCTGCCCGCGCAGGGGTTCGGCATCTTTTTGGGCGACCGCCTGGTGGTGTACTATTCGTATCAGACGGACCTGGGGGACGGGTGGGAAGATCCCGAGGTCCACCACGATACCCCTGAGCTCCACGAGGCGGCGTTGCGCATGGGCGTGAATCTGTTCACGTACGCCGTGAGCGCCATCCGGTGACCAGCCGGGGCACGGCGGCCCGGCTGGGGCGGCTGGGGCTGCCGCATGCGCACGCCCGCGCGGCGGGGGTGCTGCTCGCGGGCGCCGGCCTGGCCGGTGCGATCGCGGCGCTCGGCGTGCGCCTCGCGCCGAGCGTCGTGGGCGTGGTCGGTGCCTGGCTCGCGATCGTCGGGGTCGCCGCGGCTGCACTGCGGGTCGCGCGCCTGGGGCGGCGCGACACGTCGCCGCCAGAGCTCGGCCGCATCGCGGAGCGGGAGATCGGAGGGCGTGCCGGAAGCATCATCGGCGTGCTCGCTCCCCCCCCCGCGGGTGGCGTGAGCGCCGAGCTGCTCGCAGTGGCGGACGCGCGCGCAGCGCAAGCGGTCGACCGCGCCGCGCCAGCGATCCGGCGGATCCTCGCACGAGGGACGCGGCGGGGTGCGCTCGCAGGGTTCGGCGCCGTCGCGGTGGGCGCGGCGCTGTTCATGGCTTCCGCTCCGGCCGCGGGTCGGGCAGCCGCGTTCTGGCACCCGCTGCGTACGCTCGCGGATGCACGCGCGCCCGTGCGCCTGTCGGTCGATCGCGTCATCGTGCGGCGCGGTGACAGCATCACCGTCACGGTCGAAGCCCCGGCGGCCGCGCGCGCGACGCTCTGGACCCGGGGGCCGGGCGAACCATGGCGCGCCGCGAGCCTGCCGCTCGACTCCACGGGCCGCGCGATCCGCCGGCTCGGGCCGGTCGAGGCGGACCTGTTTCTGCGGGCCTCGAGCGGCGGGCGCAGCAGCGTCGAGCGCCGGGTCAAAGTCGCCCTTCCGGCCTTCGTCGCGGCGCTCGAGCTCACGGCCCACTATCCCGCCTATCTCGCCCGCGCCGACGAGCCCCTCCTGGCCGGCGCCGACACCATCGTCGTTCCCGAAGGCACAGTGATCCTGACGAGCGGCGCGGCGAGCGTGCCGCTGGCGACGGTCGCATGGCGGTGGGGGGGCGTCGCCTCGCGCCTCGCCGTGACGGGGCAGCGGTTCTCGGGGCGGCTGCCGGTCACGGCCTCCGGCACTTGGCGGCTCGACGTCGCGACGGCCGATGGCAGCCCGCTCGAGGGGGAGGCGCCGCAGCTCGCGCTGCGGGTGGTCCCCGACTCGGCGCCGGTGGTGGCGGTGCCCGTGCCGGGGCGCGATACGACGCTGCCGCTCTCGCTCCGCCAGCCGCTCGTGATCGACGTGCGCGACGACCACGGCCTGTCGCGTCTCCAGGTGGCGAGCTGGCGCGTGAGCCGCACCGGTAAGGTCGGCGACGCGGTGCGCGAGTCGCTCGATGTGACGGGGGTCGGCGACCGTGCGATCGTGCAGGGCGAGCTCGATGCGGCGCGGCGCGGCCTGCTTCCCGGCGACACGCTGCGGTTTCAGGTCGAGGCGTGGGACAACGCGCCGGCGCCACACGTAGGCCGGAGTGCGCAAATCGCCCTGCGGCTGCCGAGCCTCGAGGAGCTGCGGGCGGCGCTGCGCGCCGCGACGCGGGGGTTGGTCGACGCGGCGGACTCGATCGCCGACTCGCAACGCGACCTGGGCGAGCGCACCGGCGATCTCGCGCAGCAGCGTTCGCGCGACGAAACGACGGGAGGGCGCCGGCCGCCGCCGGGTGCGCAGGCCGGCTCGCTGCCCTTCCAGGCGACCGAGCGGGCGCAGGCGGTGGCGCGCGAGCAGCAGGCGCTCGAGCAGCGTGTGCAGGAGCTGTCCAAAGCGGTCGAAGAGATCGCGCGCGCCGCGAAGGCGGCAGGGATCGACGACACCGCGTTCCAGGCGCGGCTGCGCGAAGTGCAGGAGATGCTGCAGCGCGCCGTCACGCCAGAGCTCGAGCAGCGGTTGCGCGAGCTGCAGGAGGCGCTCGCCAAGCTCGACCCCGAAGCGGCGCGGCAGGCGTTACAGCGGCTCGCCGAAGCGCAACAGCAGCTCAAGGCCGAACTCGAGCGGAGCCGGGAGCTGTTCCGCCGGGCGGCGACGGAAGGCGCGCTTGCCTCGCTCGCCGCCGACGCGGAGGATCTCAAGCGGCGCCAGGCCGAGTGGAACGGGACGGACGCGCGGCGCCCGGACAGCGCGGCGGCGGCGCGCGAGCGTGCGCTCGCCGAGCGCGCCGACTCGCTGGCGCACGGCATCGACCAGGTGGGGAAGGACCTCGGGCCGAAGCCGGGGAGCGAGACGCTCGCGGCGCCGCAACAGGCCGCCCACCGGGCACAGGCGGCCATGCAGCGCGCCGCCGAATCCGCCGGACGGAGCGACGCAGCGGGGGCGCAACAAGCCGGAGAGGAGGCGGAGCAGCAGCTCGCGCAGCTGCCGGAGGCGTTACGGGCCCGGCGCGACTCGCTCGCGGGAGCGTGGCGCCAGGAGACGCTGGACGCGCTCGACCGCGCGCTCTCGGAGACGGCGGCGCTGGCGGACCGCGAGCAACAGGTGGCCGAAGCGCTGCGGCGCGGCGACGGCAGTCCCGCGACCCGGTCGCGCCAGGCGTCGGTCGAGGAGGGGACGGCGGCGGTGGAGCGCCAGATCCGCGAGGCGGCGGGGAAGCACGCGCTCGTTTCACCGCAGCTCGAGGGCGCGCTCGGCTTCGCGCAGCGCCAGATGGCGGCCGCGCGCGAGCAGCTCGAGCAGGGGGAGCCGAACACCGGCGAGGCGGCGGCGCTGGCGGAGCAGGCGGTCGATGCGCTCAACGCCACTGCGCTCGCCCTCGCCCGCAGCCGCAGCCAGGTGGCGGGCGCGCAGTCGGGGAGCGGGTTCGCCGAAGCCGTGGAGCAGCTCGCCCGGATGGCGCGCGACCAGGAGGGGCTGAACGGGCAGGCGCGTGGGCTGCTCCCGATGATGGGGCC
>WNGM01024229.1_pt1 | contig 10457 bp, 13 predicted proteins | sample 5400571 | NCBI WGS metagenome assembly WNGM01 (sample SAMN13153378, study PRJNA577476) | soil metagenome | isolation source: 100 cm soil or saprolite under Garry oak tree replicate 2 | place: USA:California | collected 2016-06-15 | reverse complement strand
CTATTACATCGTCCAGGAAGCGCTGGCCAACGTCGGCCGCCATTCCGGAGCCACCTGCGCGCGGCTGCTGCTGGAGGCCGACGGCGACCACTACGTCGTCATCGTCGAGGATAACGGCAAGGGCGGGCAGGGCTACTTCGCTATCGCCAACCCGGTCGCCGGCTTCGAGGAGCACCCGCAGCTGCGCGACCACCTCGGCCTGTCGATCATGCGCGATCGGGCGCAGAAGATCGGCGGCCGCATCGAAGCGGCCAATCTGCCCGGCGGCGGCTTCCGCGTCCGCCTGAAGTTCCCGCCGAGCGCCGGGGGCGGGACATGAACGGCGCCCCGATCCGCGTCCTGCTGGTCGACGACCACACGCTGTTCCGCAAGGGCCTGGCGGAGTTGCTCGAACAGCAGGCAGCGATCAGCGTCGCCGGCATCGCCGGCAACGGCGAGGATGCCATGCGCCTGCTCGCCGAAACCCGTCCCGACGTCGTCATCGTCGACCTCAACATGCCTCCCCATGGCGGCATCGCGCTGCTGCGCAGCATACGCGGCGAGGGCTGGCACGGACCGGTGCTGATCCTCACGGTCAGCGATGCCGAGGAGGACCTGGCCAATGCCATGCGCAGCGGCGCCCAGGGTTACCTGCTGAAGGACATGGAGCCCGACGACGTCGTCGATGCCGTGCAGCGGGCGGTTCGCGGCGAGACCGTGGTGGCCCCGGCGATGACCTTGAAACTCGTGAACCTGCTGCAGGGCGGCGGTCCCGGCACGGCGCGGGAGAATGCGCTGCGCCAGCTGACCGCCCGGGAGCGGCAAATACTCGACTACCTGGCCCAGGGCCTTTCGAACAAGGCCATCGCCCGGGTGCTCGACATCAGCCACGACACGGTCAAGCTGCACGTCCGCCATATCCTGGCCAAACTCAACCTGACCTCGCGCGTCGAGGCGGCGGTCTTCGCCGTAGAGCACAAGACTGCCGCGCAGGGTCGCCGGCAGTAGCGCGCCCAGCTGTAGGAACGGCCCGCCGTGAAGGGCGGTCTTCCGTGCGGATAATGGCCGCTGTGGCAGCCATTTGCACCGTCAGGCCGTCAGCGCCGCCCGCGCTTCGAACCAGGACAGTTTTTCCCTGAGCCTGACCACCTCGCCGACGATGATCAGCGTCGGCGCCTTGAGCCGGGCCGCTTCGGCGAGGCCGGGCAGGGTCGCCAGCGTCCCGCTGACGGTGCGCTGGTTGGTCGTCGTGCCCTGCTGGATGATGGCCGCCGGCCAGTCGCCGGGCAGGCCATGGGCGATCAACTGGCGGCAGAGCTCGCCCAAGCCGTGCAGGCCCATGTACACGACGACAGTCTGGCGGCGACGGGCGAGGCCTTGCCAGTCGAGGTTCATGGTGCCGTCCTTGAGATGCCCGGTGACGAAGACGCAGGCCTGCGAATAGTCGCGGTGGGTCAGCGGAATTCCGGCATAGGAGGCGCAGCCGGCGGCGGCGGTGACGCCCGGCACGACTTCGAAAGGCACGTGGTGCCGGGCGAGGATTTCGGCCTCCTCGCCGCCGCGGCCGAAGATGTAGGGGTCGCCGCCCTTGAGCCGCACGACGCGCTGGCCGGCCTGCGCCAGGCGCACCAGCAGCAGGTTCAGTTCGTCCTGGGGCAGGGCGTGCTGGCCGCGTTGCTTGCCGGCATAGTGGCGCCGCGCGGCCTCGGGTGCCAGGTCGAGGATGGCCGGTGCGACGAGGTGGTCATAGACGATGCAGTCGGCCTCGGCGAGCAGGCGTGCGGCGCGCAGTGTCAGCAGTTCCGGATCGCCGGGGCCAGCGCCGATCAGGTAAACGGTGCCGGCCCTGGCCGGGCCGTGAGTCGGCGGATGTACGGAGAAGGGCATCGGGCGGTCCACGTAGGCGGAATGGGTATGTTACGCCGCTCGACCGCCGCCGCAACCGCCGCAGTTCGGCGTGCGGCAGCCCGGCTTCGGCGCCTCGGCCTGGGGGTTGAGGAAGACGAACTGGAATTCGCCGCGGTGCAATTCGACGAAGTCGAGCGTCGCGCCGTCGAGCAGTTCGCGGCTGGGCGGGGCGATCAGCACGACGACCCCGGCGCTGACGACTACCTCATCGTGTTCTCGCTCCTCGTCGAAGCCCATGCCGTAAACGATCTCGCCGTCGTCGCCGTATTTGGCGGCGACCCGCAGCAGCGGCGGATCGGGCAATTCGGCCTGGCTGCGGGCGGCGCGCAGGATATGCTCGGCGGCGCTGGCGGTCAGGGTGAACATGCGGCGTTTTCCTTAGGCCGGCTGGCCGCCAAGCAGCTGCGCGCGAAGCGCACGAACTTCGCCGGCCAGTCGCAGCCGGCGCTGCTGCGCAGATGGGTATAGGAGGCCAGCAGGTTCTTGTAGACGATGCCGTCGCGCTTACCGTCGATGCCGTGGCCGCGGCTCATGGTGTAGGCGTAGCGGGTGGTGGCGGGCAGGTTGTCGAGGCTCGAGTAGTGGAATTCGTGGGCATGGAGCAGCGGCACCTCGTCGCCGTCGCGCCGCCAGGGATGCTCGGCCGTCGGCGACAGGGCGACGTAGCCGCGGCCGACCGGCCGCTCGTGCATGACGACATCGCCGGCTATGGCGCCGACCATGCGCCGCGTCCGCCCCTGCCAGGAAATCGAGCGCGCCAGGTACATCAGGCCGCCGCACTCGGCATAGGCTGGCAAGCCGCCCTCGATGGCCGCGAGAATGTCGCCGCGCAGGCCGGCATTGGCTTCGAGGCCGTCGCTGAAGCATTCCGGAAAGCCGCCGCCGATGAACAGCGCGTCGGCGGCCGGCAGGCGGGCGTCGTGCAGGGTATCGAAGGAAACCAGCTCGGCGCCGGCGGCACGCAGCGCGTCGATGTCGTCGGCATAATAGAAGCCGAAGGCGGCATCGCGGGCGACGGCGATGCGCAGCGGCGGCTCGGCACTGCCGCGCAGCGGCAGCGGCCGGACCAGCGGCGCCGCGGTCCGGGTCAGGGCGAGCAGCCGTTCCATATCCACCTGTTCGGCCACCAGCGCGGCGATGCCAGTGACATGTGCTGCGGCGGCCGCGCTCTCGTTGGCCGGCATCAGGCCGAGGTGGCGTTCGACCAGCGCCAGGCGCGGGTCGTCCTGGATCGCGCCGAGCACCGGGACCTCGGTGTAGTGTTCGATGACGGCGCGCAGCTTGGCCTCGTGGCGGCGGCCGCCGAGCTTGTTGAGGATGACGCCGGCGATCCGCAGCTCGCGGTCGAAGGCTTGGTAGCCGAGGATCAGCGGGGCGATGCCGCGCGTCATGCCGCGGGCATCGAGAACGAGGATCACCGGCAGATCGAGCAGGCGCGCCAGGGCCGCGTTGCTGTTGCTGCCGTGCAGGTCGAGGCCGTCGTAGAGCCCCTTGTTCCCCTCGACCAGGCAGACCTCGGCGTCGTGGCCGTGGCGGGCGAACTGCGCCTGGAGTTCGGCATCGGGCGAAATCCAGAAATCGAGGTTGCGGCAGGCGCGGCCGGCGGCCAGCCCGAGCCACAATGGATCGATATAGTCCGGCCCCTTCTTGAAGGGCTGCACGGCCAGGCCGCGGCCGCGCAGGGCGGCGGCGAGGCCGATGCTGACCGTCGTCTTGCCGGAAGACTTGTGGGCTGCCGAAACCAGGAAACGCTGCATCGTCCCTCCGCGTAGCCGTGAGCGCCGTGCGCCGGATCAGTCGGTGAGGCCGGCCGCCGATTCGAGCTGTGCCGGGGAAGATCTCCAGCGGGTAGGCCTGTCCGCCGATGATGAAGACATAAAGCAGGCAGAAGGCGCCGACGATCACCAGCGCCGAGGCCAGCATCACCGAGCCGCGCCGCGAGGCCAGGGCGGGCGTGTAGATGATGGCCAGCGGCAGCAGCGTGCCGAGCAACAGATAGCCGCCCCAGAACAGCGCCGGGAATTCGCCGCCGTCGAAGAGGATGAAGCTCTCGAAGCCGGTCTGCTTGGCGAAATAGGCGTTCGTCATGTGATAGACGGCGACGAAATAGAACACCGCGGCGACGAAGGTGCCGAGCAGGTTCTTCATGCGGCGGCGCACGGCGCGGTGCAGGACCATGCCGTTCCACCAGAACATGGCCTTCTGCACGATCATGAACACGGCCAGGCCCCAGGCGAAGGACATGATGATGAACATCGGTGCCAGCAGCGCCGAGTTGTAGGCCTGGCGGGCCACCAGGAAGCCGAAGATGGAGCCGGTGCCGGTGGTCAGCAGCAGGCGCCAGAAGAAGGCGGCGAAGCCGGCATATTTCGCATAGGGATTCATCCGCCGTTCCATCAGTGTCCACAGGTACACGCCGACGATGGCGAACATGCCGGGATAGAGGATCACGTTCCAGCCGAACACCGAGCTCGGGTTGAAGTGGGTCATGGCCACGATCAGGCGATCGGCGCGGCCGAGGTCGAGCATGATCACCGCCAGGCCGCCGGCCAGCATGCCGATGCAGAGCAGGCCGGAGAGCGGCGCCCGCGGCTTGTACATGACCTTGCCGAATACCGAGCCGATCGAGGCGACGTTGAGCACGCCGGAGGCGGCGACGATCAGGAATATGGCAAAGACATGCGGCATGCCCCAGACGATCTGGTTCGACATGCCGGTGACGACGTGGCCGTGGTGCTCCATGTAGTACGCGGCGGCGAGGCCGATGGCGGTCACCGCGGCGCCGATCGCGGCCAGCACGTAGAACGAGCGTTCCTCGCCGCGGGAGTGGGGGGTCAGCATCATGACATTCAGATTCCCTGGTAACGGACGCCGGGATCGAGGCGCAGGTCGGCGCGGACCTGGGTCGTCGCCACGGCGGCGATGCGTCTGGCGATGTCGCTGGCCGGGTCGTTGAGGTCGCCGAAGCTCATCGCCTGGTGCGGACAGGCCTCGACGCAGGCCGGCTTCAGGCCGCGGTCGACGCGCTGCACGCACATCGTGCAGCCCTCGACGCAGCCCTTGCCGCGCGGCACCTCGGGGTTCTGCTGGTGCAGATCCTCGTGGACGAAGGAACGGGCCTTGTAGGGACAGGCCATCATGCAGTAACGGCAGCCGATGCAGATGTGGCGGTCGACCAGGACGATGCCGTCGGCCCGCTTGAACGATGCGCCGGTCGGGCAGACATCGACGCAGGGCGGATTGGCGCAGTGTTGGCACATCATCGGCAGCGAGGTGTGGTGGCCGCTCTTCAGGTCCGTCAGTTCGATCTTGCGGATCCACTGCGACTGCTGGCGGACGTTGCCGCCGGCCTCGGTGGCGCCGATATGGTTCTCCGTGGCGCAGGCCTTGACGCATTCGGTGCAGCCGTCGGCGCATTTCGTGGTGTCGACCAGCATGCCCCAGCGCACCTTGTTCGAGGCGCCGTCGAGGCCGCCGGCCGTGGAAATCTCGATCAGGCGGATGCCGGGGGCCAGGGCGACGAAGCCGAGGCCCGCGGCCGCAGCTTTCACGCCTGCGCCGAGGAAGTTGCGCCGCGAATTGTCGGGAGTCCGGTCGTTCATGGCCTGGTCGCTCCGGCGGCGGCGATGCCGGTCTGCGGCTGGTGGCACTCGAAGCAGTCGAGCTTCACCGCCGCGTAGGCGTGGCAGCCCTGGCAGAAGTTGCCGTCGCCGCCGAGCACCGAGCCGGTCTTCTTGCTGGCGTGGCATTCGATGCAGCCGTTGAGGCTGACCTTGGCGCCGCGCTGGCCGAGGCGCAGCGTCTTGTCGCGCTGGTGCTTGAGCATCTCCATGTGGTTGCGCCGCATTTCCTCCGCCGGCGCCACGCAATGGCCGGGATTCTCGATGACCACCTGGGGCTTGGGCACGCCGTCGGCGGCCGCTGCCGACAGGGCGGTGGCGGCCAGGGCGAGGCAGGCGAAGCGAAGGGCGCGTCGCAACATGTCGTGGTGCGCCTTACTCGCCGAGGCCCATCTGGATGTAGCCGGTCGGACAGACGTCGCGGCAGATGTGGCAGCCGATGCATTTGTCGTAATCGGTGGCGACGTAGCGGCCGGTGCTGGTCTCGCTCTTCTTGACCTTCTAGACGGCGGTCTGCGGGCAATAGACGACGCAGTTGTCGCACTCGAAGCACATGCCGCAACTCATGCAGCGCTTGGCTTCGGCGATCGCCGCGGCCTCCTCGAGGGATTCCAGCCTTTCCTCGAAATTGCCCAGCGCCGACTCCTTGTTCAGGGTGATGATCTTGCGCTTGTTGCGCGCCGTGTATTGGAAATGGCCGAGGAACAGCTCCTCGTGGGCGATGACGTAGCGCTCGGAGCGGTTCTCGAAGTTGTGGATGGCGCCGCGGCTGGCGTCGGTGCCGCGCAGCGGTTCGTGGATTTCGCCGACTTCGAGGCCGCGCTCGATCATCTTGCGTTGCAGGTCGAAGGCATGGACGTCGATCTTCGGCCGGCGCTCCGGGTCCTCGCCGCGCAGGAAGCGGTCGATGCCTTCGGCGGCGATCGAGCCGTGGCCGATGGCGGTGGTCAGGAGGTGAGGCCGGATCACATCGCCGCCGGCGAAGGTGCCGGGCTTGCCGGCGACCTGGTAGTTCTTGTCGGTGCCGACGGCGCCCTTGCCGTTGTTGAATTCCTCGAGGCCGGTGAAATCGACGGCCTGGCCGATCGCCGAGACGATCAGGTCGGCTTCGATGTCGATTTCGCTGCCTTCGATCATCTTGATCTCCAGCCTGGGCCCGATGAACTTGGCCTCGCACTTGGCGACGCGCAATGCCGTGGCGCGGCCCGTGGCGTCCTTGACGACCGCCACCGGGGCGTAGCTGCCGCGGATGTGGATGCCTTCGGCCTCGGCCTGCTCGATTTCGTGCTTGTTGGCCTGCATCTTGTCGATGCCGAACACCGAGGTCAGCGTCACGTCGGCGCCCTGCTTGGCGGATATGTCGGCGACATCGTGGGCCATGTGGCCCGCGATGGCCTTCTCCAGGTCGCCCGGCTTGGCGTGGCCGATGTGTCCGAGGCGGCGCGCCACCGTGGCGACGTCGATCGAGGTGTCGCCGCCGCCGACCACCACGACGCGCTTGCCGACGTGCTGCAGACGGCCGTCATTGAAGGCCTTGAGGAAGGCCGTAGCGGTGACGACGTTCGGTGCGGCACCGTCGGCGATCGGCAGCGCCCGGCCGGCCTGGGCGCCCATGCCGAGAAAGACGGCGTCATAGTCCTGGCGGATCTGCTCGAGCGTGACGTCGGTGCCGATGCGCGTCTTCATCCGCGTCTTGACGCCGAGGTCGAGGATGCGCTGGATCTCGGCGTCGAGCACCTCGCGCGGCGTGCGGAAGCCCGGGATGCCGTAGCGCATCATGCCGCCGAGAAACTCGTGTTCGTCGAAAATGGTAATGTCATGGCCGCGGCGGGCCAGCTGGTAGGCGCAGGAGAGGCCGGCCGGTCCGCCGCCGATGATCGCCACCTTCTTGCCGGTGGCCGCGGCCGGGGCGGCGAACTTCAGCTGCTTGCTGATCGCCCACTCGCCGATATAGTGCTCGACGGAATTGATGCCGACATGGTCCTCGACTTCGTTGCGGTTGCAGCCGGTCTCGCAGGGCGCCGGGCAGACGCGGCCCATTACCGAGGGGAAGGGATTGGCGTCGCTCAGGCGGCGGAAGGCGTATTCCTGCCAGGCGATCGGCTTGCCGTCGGCGCCAAGGGCACCCGTTGGCGGCTTCTCGATGCCGCGGACGATGTTCAGGTAGCCGCGGATGTCCTCGCCGGCCGGGCAACTGCCCTGGCAGGGCGGCGTCGATTGCACGTAGGTCGGGCACTTGTGGGTCCAGCTGGCCGAGAAGATCTGCTCCTGCCAGCGGCTGACCCGGCTGTCACCGTCCTTGTAGCGGCGGAAGCTCAGCTTTTCGGTCTGGGTTGCTGTGGTCGCGGACATGGTTTGTCTCCGTTGTGTTCTAGTGTTCGTTGCCGAGTCGGATCGCGCTGCTGACCAGCTGGTGCACGCCGCCGACCATGCTCATCTTGAAGCCGTAGTAGGGCAGGACCTTGGTGAATTGCGCCTTGCAGATGGCGCAGATGGTGGCCATGAAATTGACCCCCTGCTCGTCGGCGACGCGCTGCAAGGCCTCCATCCGCGGGAGGGCTCCCTTGACGCGCAGGTCGGACATCTCGACGAACTTGTTGGCTACCGCGCGGATGATGGCGCGGGGAATCTCGAACTGGCCGCCGGCCAGGTCGCCCATGCGCGAGCCGCGGGCGACGTTGCACGAATCGTGGAAGGTGACGATGCGCTGATCGTTGGCTTCCTTGTCGAACTTCAGGCGGCCCTGCCCGATCAGATCCCAGGTCACTTCGCAGATGTGGGCGGGCTGCTTGTAGCGGTGATCGAGCTGGCTCTGCAACTGAATCGCGAAGGGATCGTCGGCGCCCGCGCCGATGCCGGTCAGCGTATTCCAGAACGAGTAGGCGACGCGCCAGGCGTGGCCGCATTCGCCGACGACGATGCGCTTGACGCCCAGTTCCAGCGCCGCTTCGCGGACCCGCAGGGCGATCTTGCGCAACTCAGCAGCACCTCGGCGCCCTGCACGTCGAGCGGGTAGCGGACGGCTACGCCGGTATCCTCCTTGACGTCCTCTTCCAGGCCCTCCAGGGTGTTCTCCAGCGCCGGGCCGGGCAGGCCGAGGTTGTTGCCGATCTTGTGCACCTTGCCGATGATTTCGTTCGAATACTTCTGGCCGTAGCCGATCGAAGCGAGGATTTCGCGGCCGGCCATGGTCACTTCGGCGGTGTCGATGCCGTAGGGACAGAACACCGAACAGCGGCGGCACTCGGAGCACTGGTTGTAGTACGAGTACCACTCGTCGAGCACGTCGCGGCTCAGGTCGCGGGCGCCGACGAGCTTGGGGAAGAGCTTGCCCGGCAGGGTGAAATAGCGGCGATAGACCGAGCGCATCAAGTCCTGGCGGGCCACCGGCATGTTCTTCGGATCGCCGCTGCCGATGAAGTAATGGCACTTGTCGGTGCAGGCGCCGCAATGCACGCAGCTGTCCATGAACACCTGGAGCGAGCGGTACTTGCCGAGCAGTTCGCCCATCTTGCCGATGACAGCGTCATGAGTGTGCTGCCAGTCGTCGGCCAGCTTGCCGGGGAAGCCGATCGCCTCCTGGACCTTTTCATTGGCGACGTAGGGCTTGAGGCCGTCCATCGCGCCGGGCTGCAGCGGCGTGATGCCCGGGTAGTCGCGCAAGGCGGGGGCTTTGATGTCGGGGCCGGCCATGTCAGTTCTTCGCTTCCATCTGCGCCGCCCAGGCCGCCTGATGGCGAGCCTCGCGCGGATTGTCGACCTGGTTGCGGGTCGGGCTGAAGAAGATGCCCGGCGCGTGCAGCAGCTTGCTCACGGGGAAGACGATCATCAGCAGCGCCACCAGGGTGAGGTGTGCGTAGAGCAGCGGGTCGCCGGGCAGCGGCTGGACCTGCAGCATCATCAGGCCGAGGAAGAAGGTCTTCACGGCGACGATGTCGGTGTGCATGACGAACTTCATGCCCAGGCCGGTGGCGGCGATGGCCAGCAACAGGGCGAGCATCAGGTGATCGGACGGCGTCGAGATGTAGCGGATCCGCTCGACCAGGAAGCGTCGCGCCCACAGGGCGGCGAGGCCGCCGGCCATGGCGAAGCCGGCGTAGATGCCGAAGGGCTGGAGCAGCGCCACCCAGTCCCACACGGGCTCGGTGAAATAGCGCAGATGGCGCGCCAGGACCAGGGCCAGGCCGGCGTGGAAGGTCCAGCCGAACAGCCAGATCCACAGATTGGCCTTGAACAGGCTCTCGAACAGCACGACCTCGCGGCCCATGCGCAAGACGACGCCGGCGGTCGTGGTCGGCGCCGGGGTGGTCGGAATCAAGAGCGGCGCCGGCGTCCGGGCGAAGACACGGATCTTCCAGGCCAGGCCGACGACCAGCACCGCGGAGGCGGCGTAGAACAGCACGGCGAAGAAGTAGGTCGCTGCGGTCATGGGTTCGCGGCTATCGTCAGCAGGGCCGGCCGGGGCGCAAGAATCGTGGCGCGTCGGGCGGTGTGGGAAAAAGAGCGCCGGGAACGCTAGGGTCCGCCGGCGCCAACCCCATCAATCGATCAGACGCAGCCGGTCGGCTTGGGCAGGCCGGCGATCTTGCAGGCCTGCTTGGCCGGGCCATAGGGGAACAGCTCATAGAGGTACTGGCTGTTGCCCTTGTCCGGTCCGAGCTTCTTGCCGATGGCCTTGGTCAGCACGCGGACGGCCGGGGCGATCTGGAATTCGTTGTAGTAGTCGCGCAGAAAGGTCACGACTTCCCAGTGCTGGTCGGTCATGTTGACGCTTTCCTGTTCGGCGAGAACCTTGGCGACGTCTTCGTCCCAGTCGGCCAGGTTGACCAGGTAGCCTTCTTCGTCGGTTTCGTAGGTCTTGCCGTTGAGTTCGATTGCCATGATGTTTCTCCTAAGGGAATGACGGGGTAAGTGTCGTGTGCTGCTTACAGCCAGGACTGGCAGTTCTTG
>WNGM01014446.1_pt1 | contig 10458 bp, 9 predicted proteins | sample 5400571 | NCBI WGS metagenome assembly WNGM01 (sample SAMN13153378, study PRJNA577476) | soil metagenome | isolation source: 100 cm soil or saprolite under Garry oak tree replicate 2 | place: USA:California | collected 2016-06-15 | reverse complement strand
GATTGACGGTGCCTTCGGGACGCCGGCGCACGAGGCCGGTGACCTTCAGCACGAATTCGTTGCGTATCCTTTCCGCAGTCGCGAAAGTCGCCTTGCGGTCCGGATCCGACACCACCTGCGCGAGGCCCTCGCGGTCGCGCAGGTCGATGAAGATGACCCCGCCGTGGTCGCGGCGGCGGTGCGCCCAGCCGGCGAGCGTCACGGTCTGCCCCAGGAGCGCCGCGCTCAGCTTGCCGCAATAGTGGGTGCGCATGGGGGGCGGAGTATAGCAAACCGATACCGGCGCGAATTGGGCGCCCGCTCTAGCGCGCTTCGCGTTCCCGCGCTGCCGTGCCGCCGAGCACCATCGAATCGAGAAGCGACAGGGCGCAGCCCAGGGTCACGGTGAGCCCGATCGCCGACAGAACGGGGATGCGCGATGTCGCAAGGCACCCGAATGCGGCGAATGTGGTGAGAAAACACACCGACAAGGCGAGCGAAGTGCCCTGCTCGCTGTCGGTCCCGGGTTCCGCCCGGCTGAAAAACAGCGAGTAGTTGAGACCGATGCCGAGCACGAGCAAAAGCGAAACCAGGTGGAACAGCGACAAAGCGATCCCGAGCAGCATGAGGCAGGCGACCGTCATCGCAATCGCCGCATACACGGGCAGCATGACCTGCAGCGCCTTGCGCAGACCGCGCAGCCCGAAGTAGAGCAGGACGGCGATCGCGAGCGCACCCAAGCCCGCGAGCATGAGGGTCTGAGAGCGGTAGCCGCCGATCAGCCGGTCCGATTCGGCCTTGAGGTCGAGGAAGTTCGCGCGCGTTTCGGCAGGCAGCCGTTCGGCGAGCGAGCGCACTCGCGCCGCGTCGCGCACGCCGCGCAGCGGAACGAGCGCATGCCATTCGCCGCCGCCCGTGGCGAGCAGCGACTGCACCTTCAAGTCGAGCCCGGTGCCGCGCAGGTCCTCGATCGTGAGCAGCGGGCCGCCCCGCGCCGCTTCCACGTCGCGCTCGAACGGCGCAAAGGCGCCGGCGCGATACGGCAACCCTCGCAGCGCGCGGGCCAGCCTCGCGTGCAGGTCTTGCGCTCCGGGAAGCGCCGCGCGGCGAAGGGCCTGCGTCTTCGCGCTCGGCAGATAGCGCGCCGCAAGGTCGAAGCCTTCCACCACGCCCTCGTCCACCCAGCCCTGCAGGGCGAGCGCCAGCCGCTCGCTTTTCTCGAGCACCGCCTCGCGGCTCGCGGCCGTCGCGACCAGAAGATAGCCCACGTCCGGCGCGCGCAGATCGGCGTTCAGCTGCAGGTGAAGCTCGCGCGCCGATTCGGGCAGCGGACTCAAGTGCCCGAGGTCGTCGTCCCAGATCCGGTCGTGGCGCGCGACGATGAAAGCGAGCGCCGCGGCAAGCAGCACCCAGGCGATCCACGCCGCGCGGCGCATCGCGAGTCCCGCGCGAACCAGGCTGAAGGGAAGCGTGCGCGGCGGCGGTGCGTCCCTGCCCGGCGCGAGCGCGGGCAGGACCCAGCGCGTCACCAAGCCCGCCGAGAGCACCCCGACCATCGACAGGACGCCGAGCTGCGACAAGCCCTGGAGACTGGAGAGCAGTAGCGCGAGCGACCCGAACACGGTGGTGAGCACTGCCAGGCGCAAGGTCGGCCAGACCCGGGCGAGGATGTCGAGGACGGATTCGCCGGCTTTCCGCTGCGTGAAGACGTAGGACGGGTAGTCGACTGCCTCGCCGATCACGGTCGCGCCAAAGGCGAGCGTGATCCCGTGAACGGTGCCGAACAGCGCGCCCACCGCCGCGACTCCCACGAGCAGGCCCGTCAGCACCGGCAGCGCGGAGAGCGCCACGGGGCCGGGCGAACGGTATACGAGGACCAGTATCAGGAGGACCAGCGCGCCGGCGAGGCCCGTGAGCCAGCGCGTGTCACGCTCGATCGCCGCGCGCGTGCGCGCGGCAAACACCCCCGGCCCGGTGATCAACACGCGATATTCGGGGCCCGCCCCCGTGCGTTGAAAGGCGAGCGTCATTGCGTCAGCCGCCTCCTGCTGGCGCACGGCATCCATTCCGGAGGCCGCGGTCTGCGCAAGAAGAAGCGCGCGAGCGCCGTCCCCCGAGAACCAGACGCCGTGCCGCGAAGCCGGCGCGCCCTGGCCCGCGGTTTCGGCGAGGCTGCGCAGTTCGCCCGTCGGATCGCGCGCGATCATCGCCGTGAACGCCGTTCCTTCGAGCGTCGCGAGCCGTTCCAGGTTTTCGCGCAGCGCGCGGGCAAGCGATTGCTCGCTGAAGCGCTCCGCGCTCACCGTGGGGCTCAGCAGATAGCGGTGCTTCAATCCCAGCTCGCGCGCGCCTTGAATGAATTCCGCGGCGCCGTTCGTGACGTAGTCGAAGCGCCGGTCGGCTGCGAGCGTGCGCGCGAGCCCGCGGGAGAAGCGCGCGAGCCCGGGCGGCGCGCCGCCTTCGATCGCGATCAGCATGGTGCGCGAGGCCACGCCTTCGCGCAGCTGCTCGACCAGGAGCCGTTCCAGGCGGCCGCTGGCGGCAGGGAGGAAGGCGCTCAGATCGGCGGTAAAGACCACGTGGCGCGCGGTCCACCAGGCGCTCGCCGCGACGATCGCGATCCAGGCGAGGAGCGCCGTTCGCCGGTAGAGCCTCACGGGGACTCGTGGATGGTCATCACCGAGCCGTCTCCGCCCGGCTGCAGGATTTCAACGCGGGCGATACGCGAACCCGACCCGGCGATGTTTATGCCTTCGACGACGCCCGCGATCTCGACCTCCCTCGGGGAGAGGGCGAGCGTCCAGCGCTGCCTGGTGCCTTGCACCCTGGCGGAATACAGCCGCTCGAGCTCCGTGCCGTCGCCGGCGAGCGTCGCGCGCAGGCTCTCGACGAGCGCCGCGATGAGGGACCCGTTTTGCAGCGCGATTCGCCACGTCCTGCCCTCGCGCTCGACGGTCAGCCAGTCGCCGTCCACGCTTATCACTTCCTTGAACGGCAGGGTCTGGCGCCTCTCCAGACGCGCGGGACGCTCATAGAACAAGGTGCCCGAGAGCTGCAGGGGTTGCTGCAGCATCGCGACGCGCTTGATTTCGGAATACCGGACCCGGCTCGTCTGCACCTGCGCGAGCTGCGCCATCAGCCGGGCGAAGTCCCAGGGCTCCTCCTGCGCCGCGGCCGGAAGCGAGGCAAGGAGCAGCACGGGGACCGCGCGCCCGATGCTAGCGCGGAGATCCGCTCCAGAAATCATAGAAATTGAACCAGTTGTAGGGCGCAAGGCGGCAGAAATGCTCCAGGCGCTCGGCGTAGCGCTGGGCCCATTCGCGGGTCCACGCGGCCCGCCCGGCGCGGTCCGCGCTCGGCTCCTCGCAGAACGGCTCCAGGTGGATGACGTAGCGCCTGCCGCCCTCGTACAAGCCCGCGACCCAATACACCGGCACGCGCAGGCTCAAGGCGAGCAGCAGCGGTCCCTGGGGAAAGACGGCATCGCGCCCGAAGAACCTGCACGTGACCGTCTTGTCGGATCCGGCCGGACGGTCGCCGAGCATGCCGACGAGCTCGCCGCGCGAGAAGCATTCGGCGATGCGCAGCACGGTTTCGATCTCTCCGGACGCGATGACGCGCTCACGGAGCCTCGGATCGAGCTGAGCGTTCAGCACCTCGGTGATATTCGCGGCGTTGTCCTCGTACATCACCGCGTTGACGGGCAAGCGGTGCTCGGGCGCGAGCGTGCGCAGCAACTCGAAGCTCCCCAGATGCGCCCCGAGCAAGACGCAGCCTCGCCCCTTGGCGAGCGTGCGGCGCAGGAGTTCCAGTCCCCTGACCTCGATGTCGAAGCGATCGAACCGGCCCTCGACGAAGTACACCCGGTCGAGGACCGTCGCGGCAAAGGTAAAGTGGTGCCGCCAGAGATCGGCGAGGCGCGGCGGGCGGCCGAGGGCGAGCGCGAGGTACTGGCGCGAAGTTCTCCGCACGCGCGGCGAGAAAGCGAGGAAGTAGGCGCAGATCGGAACCAGCAGCAGACGCGCGACGCGTCGGCCGCCGCGCAAAGCGAGCCACGTCATGAACCGCGTTGCGCTGCGGTTGCCCCGCTCGCTCTGGTCGAGCCAGGGCGCCTTCGAGGGAGCGTTCACTTGCGCGCGGTCCGGCGCGGCCAGAGCCTGCCCGCGCGGGCCACGGTTCGAACCACGTCGGCGAGGGGGCGGTGCTGATGATGCCGATAGCGCACGCGCCGGAAGACGTACTCGCCGACGAAGAGCACGCCCACCAGAAGATAGTCGATCCCGTTCGCGAACAGCGACCAGGTTTGGGGCGTCGCCCACACCGCCAGCGCCGCGGCCGCGGCCGCCATGCTCGCGAAAAACGCAGCCCACACGACCGTCGACCATCGCGTATAGCGCGCGAGATCCGGAGCAAGCTCCGTTCCGCGCACGAGGCGGGCGAACCAGCTGATCATCGGTTCCTCACCCGGCGCCAGAGTCCTTCCGAACCAGACGGCGAGAGCGAGATTGATGATGACGGGCGGAAGCTTAAGCAACGCGTCCGCGCCGGCGACGAGCGGTGCCGCTGCAAGCAGCGCGAAACCCGCCAGGCCCCACTGGCCCGGAAACGACAGGACCACCAGCGCGGCGATGCACAGCCATGCCGTCCACGCCAGATAAGCGAGCCCCGTGGTGACTGCGGCATGTGTGAGGAGAGGGTAGGCAAGCAGCAACAGAACCACGAGCGCACCCCGAGGAGCCCAGCGATGCATAGCGGCGACTCCTGTCTCAGTTACCGCTCTTCCAGACAAAATCGAGCGTCGTGCGCCAGGCGCGTCTGCGTTTCAGCCAGGCCGTCAGGCTCTCGCGCCAGTTCTTGATCGAGATGGCATAGTAAATGATCTTGAAGAGCAGGAGCGGACCCCGGATCGGGGTTTTGCCGAAGATGTCGGCCGATAGGAGCGACAAGATCGCTTGCTCCAGCCGGAACGCAGGGCGCGGCGACATGAACATCTCGCGCAGTGCCGGCGTGGTGATGCGGTAGATGAACCAGGAGAATGTCTTCAGACCGTGCTTGATGGTCTTTTCGTAGCGCCGCAGGCTGCGCGCCGAGACATCGCCGTTGCGCAGCGCCTCGTCGACCACTTCGGCGCCGAGCTCGCCGCTGTTCATGGCCAAGAACACGCCGCTCGAGAACACCGGATCGATGAACGCATACGCATCCCCGACCATCAGATAGCCGTCCCCGGTCATGCGCGTTGCGCGATACGAAAAATTGCCGGTCGCGAGCGCCGGCGCCATGAGCTTCGCATCCTTGAGGCGCTCGGCCATGAGCGGGCACAGGGCGATCGTGTCGAGGAGGAATTGATCCACGCTGACCTTGCGGCTCTTCATGTAATACGTCCAGCACACTGCGCCGACGCTCATGGCGCCGTCGCGCAGCGGGATCATCCAGTACCAGCCGTGTTCGAACCAATAGACGCTGATGTTGCCCTCGTCGCGGCCGGGACGGCGCACCGCGCCCTTGAAATGGCCGAACACGGCGGAGCTGCTGTGCACCGGGTTGCGGCTCTTGATCTTGAAGCGATTGGCGAGGAAGGTGTCGCGCCCGGAGGCATCCACCACGAAGCGCGTCTCCCAGGATTGCGCGTGGCCGTGTCCACCACGAAGCGCGTCTCCCAGCGTTGCGCATTGCCGTGTTCGTCGACCGCGTGCACCAACGAGGTCGAGCCTCGCCGGAAGTCGACTTCGGTGACCTTGACGCCCTCGCGCACGTCGGTGCCTTTGGCGGCGCTGTTTCTAAGCAGCAGGTTGTCGAACTCCGAGCGCCGCACCTCGTAAGCCGAGGGGTACGACTTGTCCATGGCGTTGGCGAAATAATAAACGGCCGGCTCGTAGCCTTCGTAGTTGAATTCGGCGCCGGGCTTGACGAGGCCGATTTGGTCCACCTGATCGAGCACGCCCATGCGCTCGAGGAGCGGCAGATTGAGCGGCAGCAGCGATTCGCCGATGTGGAAGCGCGGATGGTGCTCCTTTTCGAGCAGCACCACCTTCCAGCCCCTTTGCGCGAGGAACGCCGAGACGGTCGAGCCGCCCGGGCCGCCGCCGATGACGAGCACGTCGCATCGGTATCCCGGCGAAGCATCGGGAGACGGGGCGGTGGGCGTAGGGCGAGACGCGGCCATGCAAGCCTCCTCAAGTCTGTGATTGTCGGCCCGGCGCGAGAGCGAGCATTTTACCGCGCCGGTGTGCGCGTTCAAGCCCTGCACCGCGCGGAAGGGGCAGCGCGCCGCTACGGCTTTCTTGTGCCCGGCAGATCCGGCGCCACCACGCCCATCGAGATGACGTACTTGAGCGCCTCGTCCACGCTCATGTCGAGCTCGATCACGTCGGCTTTGCGTATCATCAGGAAGAAACCCGAGGTGGGGTTGGGCGTGGTCGGGACATAGACGCTCAGATATTCCCCGCGGAGGTGATTGGCGACGTCGCCGCCCGGCCGCCCGGTGAGGAACGCGATCGTCCAACTGCCTTCGCGGGGATATTGCACGAGCAACGCCTTGCTGAACGCCTGTCCTCCGGGCGCAAACAGCGTATCGCTCACCTGCTTGACGCCGCTGTAAATGGTCTTCACGACCGGGATGCGGCCGAGCAAGTACTCCCAGAACAGAAGCAGCCGCTGGCCGAGGATGTTGGAGGCGAGCACGCCGGTGACGAACACGACGACCACGGTGAGCAGCGCGCCGAGACCCGGGATCTGGTAGCCGAACAGCGCCTGCGGCTGATACTGCGGGGGCAGGAGCAGGAGCGACTGGTCCATCGTGCTCACGATGAGCTCCAGCACCCAGATCGTGATCGCGAGCGGGATCCATATCAGGAGCCCGGTGATGAGGTATTTTTTCATCGCGCGCCGCCTCCTACCCGGCGGCGTTCCACGCTACGGACGAACGTCTGCCCCGCTGCCGATGGCTTCGGATTTCGACTCGGACTTGCTTTCGGACTTCTTGTCGGGTTTCGTGTCGGACTTCGCATCGGGCTTCGTATCGGACTTCGCGCCGGCTTTCGCCTCGGTTTTTGTGTCGCTCTTGTCCGTACCGCCGCTCTTCGCCGCCGGTTTGGCGCCGCTGTTCCTGAAGTCGGTCGCGTACCAGCCGCTGCCCTTCAACTGGAATCCCGCCGCGCTCAGCATCTTGGAGAACGTCTGCTTGCCGCACTCCGGGCAGTCGGTGAGAATCGGGTCGCTGAGCTTCTGCAGGTATTCCTTCTGGAACCCGCAGGAGGAGCAACGATATTCGTAAATCGGCATGGAACCTCCAAATGCAAGCCGCTGAATTATACCCTGCGAACTTGATTCGGAAGAATCGGGGCGTCCGGGCGAGATTCAAGCCAGGCCGCGGTTGCCTTTCACGTCGATGAGGCGCGGCACGTTGAGTTTGCGCGGCGCTATGGACTTCTTGTCGCGCAGGTACCGGGCGAGCACATCCCAAATCGGTTCGTCCGGGTTTTCGTCGCGAACGCGATCGGCCACGGGGGCCCAGCTCGCGACCTTGTAGGTTTTCCCGGCATCGATGGGCCTGCCCGCAAGGCGCATGTCGGCGATTCGCCCGCCCCGCCTCGCGTTCGGGTCGCAGCTGTAGCTCATTCCTCCGACCCGCACCATGTCACCGCCCTGCTGGTAGTACGGATCCGGATTGAACAGGTTGTCGCACACGTCCTCGAGGTTCGCCTTGATCGTTTCGCCGGACATCCGCGTCACGACGACGCGGGGATAGGTGATCGCGGTCTGATTCATGACCTGCTCGTAAGTGATCGCCTCGCCGGGCAGAATCGTGGTCCCCCAGCGGAATCCGGGCGAGAAGGCGATCTCTGCGCCCTTCGCTTCCATGAGCGCATCGAGGATCAACTGATCCATGGTGCCGTTGAAATTCCCGCGGCGGTAGAGCAGCGCCTCGCTCACCGCGAGTCGCTCGGCGAGCTTCTCCCGGTACGGCGCGCGCTTCATTTCGATCAGCTCTGCCATGTCGCGGTCTGCGCGCAGCAGGTTCGCGAACACCGGCAGCAGCCGGTAGCGATAGTCCGAGATGCGCCCGCCCTTGACGTCGAGGTCGAGCACGGCGAGAAATTTGCCGTGCGAGCCTGCGTTGGTGACGAGCGTCCTGCCTTTCGCGTTCGACACGACGACCGGCACCGGCACGCCGTCGTGAGTGTGGCCTCCCAGGATCACGTCGATGCCGGTGACGCGGGAGGCGACCTTCAGGTCCACGTCCATGCCGTTGTGCGAGAGCAGCACCACGAGCTGCGCTCCCTCGCCGCGGATTTCGTTCGCGAGCCTCTGCAGGCGCTCCTCCTCGATGCCGAACTTCCAGTCCGGGACGAAACGGCGTGGATGGGCGATGGGCGTATACGGGAACGCCTGGCCGATCACGGCGACCGGTACGCCGCCCAGGCTCCGGAGGGTATAGGGCTTGAACACCGGGTCGCCGAAATCGCTGGTTTCGACATTCTGCGCAAGAAACTCGATCCGCCCCGCGAAATCCTTTTCGAGTACTTCCTTGACGCGCGCCGCGCCGTAGGTGAACTCCCAGTGCCCGGTCATGATCTCGACGCCCAACAGCTTCTGCGCCTCGATCATGTCCTGCCCCCGCGTCCACAGCGACGTGGCCGAGCCCTGCCAGGTGTCGCCGCCGTCGAGCAGCAGGCTAGCGCGCCGCTCGGCGCGCAGCCTCTTCACCAGCGTCGCGAGATGCGCGAAGCCGCCCAGCTTTCCGTACGTCTTCGCCGCCTGCGTGAAGTCGAGATGGGTGAAGGCGTGCGCTTCGCGGCTTCCCGGCCGGAGGCGGAAATGCTTCAACAATGCCTCGCCGACCAGATGCGGCGGGCGGTTCCTCGCCGCGCCGACGCCGAGATTGACGTTCGGCTCGCGGAAATGCACCGGCAGCAGCTGGGCGTGGCAATCGGTGAAGTGCAAGAGCGAAACGTTGCCGAAACGCGGCAGCTCGTAGAAGGCGTCTTCCTTGGGCTGCGGGCGCGAATCGAGCGGAAGGCCGGCTGCCGCCGCGGCGGCGAGCGCCTGCAGGAATTCGCGACGCGACAGCGTCACCTGTTGACGGGAGAGTCGGGGTCGAGCAGCAGCGCAACGAGGTGCGTGATCTGTTCCTCGGTCAGGACGCCGTTGTGGCCGAAGCGCGGCATGTTGGAGCAGGCCGAGAACGCCTCGGCATTGTAGATCTTGCCGTAGGTGTATTTCTGGATCGCCTCGCTCGCGCCACGCTGCTTGCCGAACTGGTAGAGGCTCGGGCCGATCGTGCCGAACGACAGCTCCTGCTTGGAGAGCTGGTGGCAGTTGTAGCAGCTGCCGCCCGCCGGCCGGTTCGGGGCGTCGGTGAACTGCTTGCCGACGCCGCTTTGCGCGATTCGCTCCCCCTCGCGCCAGTCGCCCATGAGCTTTCCGGAGCCCGGGTAGCGGATGGTCGTCTCTTGTTTTTTTTCGATCCCGTCGCTCACGCCTTTGGGCAATTCTCCGGCGTGCTTGCTGCAGAGCGCCTGGGCGTCATCCTGGTTCAGGCGAGCGATCGTCGCCTGGCCGCGCGTCCTGAACGAGGCCTTTATCATCCCGGCCAGCGCGCGCTCGGTCTCCGAATCGGACGGCTGCGACGCGCACCCCGCGACACAGATGCCGGAAAGCGCAAGCGCCAGAATCATTTTCGGCTGCATTTCGGCCTTCATCGCTTGATCGCCGGAGCGTCGAACGTTCCGCCCTCGGCTCGTTTGGCGAGGAACACGATCAGTGCGATCGACGCATCGGAAGCGAACTCCAGCTCCGGGAAGCGCATCTGCCGGACGCACTCCCACATCCGCCATTGCATGGAGCGCAACTCGCCCTCCGAGACGCGGTATGCGGGCCAGGTGCCGAACGCGCGTTGCGCGTCTTTGGAATTGGTCATTTTCGGCAGATTCTGCAACCGGATCCGTTTTCCTTCCTCGCCGTGGCAGGTGATGCAGCCGAAGTCATACGGTCCGGCGCGAAAGTAGAAAAGCCTTTCGCCCGCCTGATAGGCCAGGCGCTCCTTCGGATGGGACATCGGCGGGGCAATCGTCATGCCGCGCGACTCGGATGCGAGCCAGGCGACCAGATCCGTCATCACCGAGCGCTGACCTACGCCGGGAAAAGGGTCCGTCGTGATCATCGGCGTTCCCGTCCCGGAAAACGGGTTGCGTCTGGCTTCTTCGGGCGTGAACCCTTGCAGCGTCACCATGCAGGTGACCAGACGCGACTCGAGGTCCTGCACGCGGTCGGTGTCGGCAAAGTAGCGCGGCAGCCGCGCGTAGGCGCCCTTGACGACACCGGGCCCGAGGCCGAGGTCGCAGAGCTCGAGCGAAGAGCTCTTCGGTCCGCGCTTGCGCATCCAGTGCTCGGCGCCGCGCGCCTCGTACAGCTCGGCGGGATTGCTCTCCTGCAGGAGCTGGCGGTAGCGCTCGATTTCCCTCAGGGTGTCCTGCTGGG
>WNGM01006136.1_pt1 | contig 10459 bp, 9 predicted proteins | sample 5400571 | NCBI WGS metagenome assembly WNGM01 (sample SAMN13153378, study PRJNA577476) | soil metagenome | isolation source: 100 cm soil or saprolite under Garry oak tree replicate 2 | place: USA:California | collected 2016-06-15 | reverse complement strand
AGGGTACAATCGCGGGCAGCACCAGGCGCAGAGAGATGAAAGAAACATCGATGACGGCGCACTCTACCGGCTCCGGCAGGCTCGTTAGATGGCGAATGTTGGTATGCTCCATCACCACCACGCGCGGATCGTTGCGCAGCGTCCAGGCAAGCTGGCCGTGCCCGACGTCGACCGCGTAGACGCGTTTTGCGCCGCGCCGTAATAAACAGTCAGTAAACCCGCCGGTTGATGCCCCAACATCGAGCGCGACACGGCCCGTTGGGTCCAGTTCAAAGGTATCCAGCGCCTTTTCGAGCTTCAGCCCGCCCCGGCTGGCATACTTGAGTTCAGCGGGGGCCTGCGCTAAACGGCACTCGGCATCCAGCTGCACCAGCGTGCCGGGCTTGTCAACGAGGCGCTCACCGACGTAGACCTGCCCCGCCATGATCATTGCCCGCGCCCGCTCTCGGCTCGGGGCCAGGCCGCGCCTCACTAACGCGATATCCAAGCGCTCTTTATTTGCCGCCATGTTGCAATACCTCTATGTCATTCTTTATCGACGCAAAGCCGGAATGGTTGCGGTAATCGACGGTACGCTTCTTCATGCTCCGGGTCAATGCCCGGATGGCGATGAGCAGGCTGGAAAAATGTATTCTCTGCTCATAGTCCGGCGGGAGTTGAACAACCTCTTTATAGCCCGCGAGAAGATAGGGAAGGTGTAGCGGCCATGTTCCTGGTAGATGTGCGTCGCGTCGAAATCGCCATGCGCAAGCCAGGCCTGTTCCACGTCTAGCCAGGTCCCGTAGCGATCGATGATCTCCCGGATTGCCTTGATCTCTCTAGTGTTCAGAACGTGCTCACTTAAAAACGCGAGATCTCCCTCTAGGTGCTCAAAGACATATGCCCTATAAGTTGGAAATTCCGCCTCCAGCGAGGTGACTTCGCTGCTGTCGCGCCTGATCCAGCCGAATTGCTGTACAGGGATGCTGTTGATGACCGCCAGGTCCCGCCCAGCTTCTACCAGAACGTTCCCGGTAACCTCGTTCACGTGGTAGTGGCCGATATGTTTTCCTTTGATTGCAGTTGTTACCATCACGGACCTTTGCACCGCCTCGTTGTAGTGCTCGAAGTACACCACCTCGGACTCGTTCCACGTGCGAGGGAACGGTGCAAGGAAATACCCGGGCGAGTAGGGCCTCTATCAAGCGTATATCGATGGTGTTACTGTGCATGCCTGTGTTTAGAACCTCTAAGGATGTTTGAAAATAAGTGCAGGAGTGCCTTGTGAGCAACAGGCTGCTATGCTACACTTAGTGTATTATATGGCATGGGAGGATATTGGACATAGGAGACTAGTCAATCACACCCAAACCTATGTTACCCAACATAAGCTCATATGTTTTCGCACCACAATAAAAATCTTATGATATAATTAGAGAAAAGCAATGCCTCCGAAGATCAGACAACTGAAAGCAGCCTTATCTAAGGCAGGTTTCTACTCTCGATCAGCTAAGGGTAGTCACACAGTATGGATACACCGAATATTCCCTAAGATACGTGTTAGCCTCTCCGGCAAAGACGGAAACGACGCGCAACGATACCAGATTGAGGATGTTCAAGAAGCCTTGAGAAAGGTAGACAAAACCTATGAACCCTAACCACTACTCTATGGTCATCCAATGGGATCCAAGAGATAACATCTACGTTGTTACTGTCCCCGAACTTCCAGGATGCAGAACTCATGGCAAGACATTAGCAGAAGCGATTAAGAACGCCCAGGAAGTTATCGAACTATGGATAGAAGACGCGCAAAAAGCAGGCGAACCAATCCCCCCGCCGAGAGTCCTTGCCACAGCCTGACAAGCAATTCTATCCTTAGACAGACACTGTTGATAGTATTTTATCCCACCTGATTGCCTCACAGAGGAGGATATCTATGGGCATGACCAGGGATGGTCTGTCATACTGGCAGGCCGAAAGCAATGGCGAACCTCTACTTGAAACCACGGTTGGTGACCTTCTAGATCGTCGTGCAGGCGAGCTACCCACGCAGGAGGCGATTGTCTACTCCTGCTATCCCGAGTTTGGCGGTGCGCTGGATATCTGCTGGACCTACCAGGAGTATCGCGAGCGGGCCAACGCCGTCGCGCGCGGCCTGATGGCGCTCGGGCTCAATAAGGGAGAGCATATCGCCGTGTGGGCAGCCAACCTGCCCGAGTGGCTGCTGCTTCAGATGGGCGCCGCTAAAGCGGGTCTGGTACTGGTCACAGTCAATCCGGCCTACCGTGCGCAAGAACTGGAGTACGTCCTGAAGCAGGGTGATGTTGTTGCGCTGTTCTTTATGGCGCGTATACGTGATCACGATTGCCTGGCCACGGTGCGCTCTATGTTTACCCCCGGCACACGCAATGGCGAGGTGACCAGCGAACGCCTGCCAATGCTGCGTTACGTGAGCTTGATGGGCGCTCCTCCTGCGGGTCTACTGGAGCAAGAGGGGTGGCGACCAACGCTCATGCGCGAGATGACCACGGGTGGAGCGCAAATCGGTGAAGAGGCGCTCCGTGAGCGGCAATCCCTGGTGACACCGCAAGACCCTGCGCAAATCCTCTATACCTCTGGTACCACCGGCTTTCCCAAAGGAGCAATACAATCTCATCGTGGTATTGTTAACAATGGGATGGGCTTTGCACAGTGCTGGGGGATACGCCGGGATGATCATTACTGCACCACAATGCCATTCTTCCACGCAGGAGCATCTGTCTTAGGAGTTCTCGCTGCATTATATGCTGGCTCAACCCTGCATCCCCTGATCGCCTTTGACCCCCTGAAAACCTTGCAAATTATCAGCGCTGAACGCTGCGCCACGTCCGGCGGCGTCCCCACAATGCTGCTTGCGATGATGCAGCACCCTGATTTCGCTAAGTATGACCTCTCATCGTTAAGGACCGTTGTGAGCGGCGGTTCACCTGTGCCAGTTTATCTCATGGAACAGGTGAAAGAGCGTATGGGAGCCGACGTTGCCATCGTCTTTGGCCAGACAGAAGCCAGTGCAGCTATAACCCTGACACGGCAGGATGATACCTTTGCACTAAAATCGGCTACAGTAGGCGTGCCTTTACCCCATGTCGAGGTCAAGATCATCAATCCGGCCAGCGGTGAGCTAGTGCCTTGCGGCGAGCGTGGTGAGCTGTGCTGCCGTGGCTACCTCGTCATGCTGGGCTACTACAAGATGCCAGAGAAGACTGCTCAGACCATCGACAGTGACGGGTGGCTCCACACAGGTGACCTGGCAACAATGGATGCGCGGGGGTATGTCAATATTGTTGGTCGTCTCAAGGAGATGGTGATTCGCGGGGGGGAAAACATTTTCCCCCGTGAGGTTGAGGAGTTTCTGATTCGCCATCCAAAGGTCGCTGATGTACAGATTCTCGGCGTACCCGATAAATTCTTCGGCGAGGAAATGCTGGCCGTGGTACGTCTCAAGGAAGGGGAACAACTGACAGAGCAAGAACTGCGCGACTATTGCAAGGGCCAGATCAGCCACCAGAAGATTCCGCGCTACTTCCAGTTCGTTGACTCCTACCCCATGACCGCGAGCGGCAAAGTGCAGAAGTTCGTCCTGCGCGAGCGGGCTATCAAAGCGCTGGGACTGGAGGAAGCGGCTGGAATAAAGACGGCGTGATCCTGGTGCCGGGAGCGGGCTTGGTATTAGTGCTCTGTCAATGTTCACGTGAAATGTAGGGCGACACTTGCGGAACCCTGTAAGCGTCAAAATAACGGACCGAAATGAGGCGTAGGCACCCTGCCTGGGGGGCAGGTATCCCGATTCATTGTGGGACCGCGATGATGCGGTTTCATAAAATAATACGGTAAACGGATGGGCGTAGCCGCGCGATTCATCGCGCCAGGGGTGGGGAGGTGGTATCCCAGGCGAGGCTTCCCCCTCCCCAGCGCCATAAATGTCGCGGCTACGCCCCTTCACGTGACGCTATTGCAAGGAGTTTTACTATGGGTATGATACACGGCGGCTGGCTTGTCGCCAAGGTGCTGAAGAAGGAAGGTGTCGAGGTCGTCTTCACGCTCAGTGGCGGTCACATTGCCGCCATCTATGATGGCTGCTTGCGTGAAGGCATCCGCGTCGTCGACACACGCCACGAGCAGGCAGCAGTACACGCGGCAGAAGGTTGGGCGAAGTGTACCCGCACTCCTGGAGTTGCTCTACTTACCGCTGGACCAGGCGTCACCGATGGCATCACCGGGGTTGCAAACGCTTACCTCGCGGGCAGTCCGATCCTGGTCATCGGTGGAGCCGCGCCGCTGAGCCTGTGGGACCGGGGCGCGTTGCAGGAAATGAACCAGATCGACCTGCTGCGTCCTATCACCAAGTGGGCGCGCACCGTACACGAGACAGCGCGCCTGTCCGAATATACCTCCATCGCCTTCCGCCAGATGCTGAGCGGCAAACCTGGCCCGACCTTCCTGGAAATGCCGATGGATGTCCTCAACAACTTCGTTGAGAGCGAAGCGTCCGAGGCATATTTTGATCCCGGTGAACCTGCCTCCTATCGTCCGGCCGGGCGCAGCGCACCCGAGGCCGAGCACGTGCTGAAGGCAGCCGCTATCCTGGAGCAGGCGCAGCGGCCCGTCATCATGGCGGGCACTGCCGTGTGGTGGTGCGATGCCGCCGAACCACTGCGCCGCCTGGCCGAGCGTATCCAGGCTCCTGTTTTCCTTAATGGCGCCGGGCGCGGCTGCCTGCCGCCGGTGCATCCACTGTTCTTCAGCGCGGCCAGGCGCAAGGCCCTCGAAGGAGCCGATACCATCCTGGCGATTGGTACGCGTATGGATTTTCGCCTCAACCACGGCCAGCCGCCACTCATCCCGGCAGAGGCAAAGCTGATCTGGTTCGATCTTGCCGGCGAGGATATTGGCGCCAACCGGGGCGCTGCCGTAGGGCTGGTGGGCGATGTTGGCATCAGTATGAGCCAGGTAGCAGAGGCGACCGGTCACCATGAAGAGGGTGAATGGCTGCGCCACATTCGTACGGAGGAACGCCGCGCCCTGGAGCGCGATGCTGCTGCTCTGAACTCCGGCGCCGTGCCCATTCATCCCATGCGCCTGTGCCGCGAGATACGCGACTTCATCGACGAGGATACGACGGTGGTGGGTGACGGGGGTGATATCGTCAGCTATGGCGGTCGCGTAATCAACGTCTATAAGCCGGGTTACTGGCTCGACCCGGGTCCCATGGGCTGCCTGGGAACCGGCACTGGCTTCGCCATGGCTGCGCAGCTCGCGCGTCCCGGCAAGAAGGTGTTGATCCTGCACGGCGACGGCGCCTTTGGCCTGAATGGCATGGAGTTCGAGAGCATGGTACGCCAGAAGTTGCCCGTGGTCTCGGTGATTGGCAATGATGGAGCGTGGGGACAGATCAAGCACCCGCAGAAGGCCATCATAGGCCACACGACGGCGGCTGAACTATCTCCCGGCATACGCTACGACAAAGTAGTTGAGGCCCTCGGTGGTTACGGTGAATTGGTCGAGCGGCCCGAGGACATCCGCCCTGCCATCGAGCGGGCGTTCGCGTCCGGTTTGCCTGCATGTGTAAACGTACTTATCGACCCGGACAAGCCATATGGGCGATCAACGAATGTAGCGGTATAAATCATATGGGACGCGCCCTACGCAGCTGCCGGCGTGGGGCGCGTCCCACCTGTGTAAATTTCAGAATGCAGCAAGGTTAGTTCCTTCAGGCTGCGTTGGAATTGAAGAACTCCTCCAACACGGGAGCAAGCGCCGACACAGCGACCTCGTGCGTCTGACCTTCCAGAGTGCGCAGCTGTGCATTGGGGATAGCGTTTGCAAGCGCCGTTGCTGTGATGTGCATAAACGGATAGCTCGCGGAGCCGTCCATGATGAGTGCAGGCACAGCAACACTGACTGCTCGCTCGGTGGGGACCGAGGCATCTTCACCCAAGACGGTGGCATCGTAGGCCAGGGTGGGGGCGACCGCTTCCCACATCGGCCACATAGGATGCTGGCGAACCCTATCAAGGTGGTCGGCGGGCATCCCCGTCAACATCATAAAGAGCGCCATAGCGTCGCCTCGGCGACCTTGTGCTAACACTTCTGCAAGCTGCTTCCGATATTCCTTCCAGGCTCGCCTGGCAGCCTCATCATCATTGTATGGTGCTTCGTACATGGCCAGTTTCTTCACCTTGTCACCCAGCTTGATGGCAGCCTCCATGGCAAGAGCTGCGCCGGAGGAGATACCGAACACGGCTGCCTGACCACCCGCTTCGTTGATGAGGGCTTCGATATCTTCAATTTCACGCCCAACGGCATACGGCAGCGTATCAGTGCTCTCGCCTCGTCCCCGGCGATCATAGTGAAACACGGTGAAGTGCTGCGAAAGCCTTGGAGCGAGTTGCGCGGTCTCTGAGTCCATCGCTCGTTGTTCGAGCGCGCCACCCACCAGGATAATCGCCGGTCCCTTCCCTAACTGATCGAACGCGATGGTTGTGCCATCGGCTGACTGTACTTTCTTCATAGAATCTCCCTTTACCCTTATTTTTTGATGCGGTATGTGAGATGGGTGACCCCAGGGCCCTCTCTCACCTGCGGGTCTTCCAGTGCAATGGGCGCTAACTTGAGGTTTTCAAACAAGCGGACACCATCACCAAGCAGGAATGGTACCAGGTCGATGTGGATTTCGTCGAGCAGTCCAGCGTTGAGGCATTGTTGCACAATCGTCGCGGAAGCTACCACGACCGATTTATCGCCTGCGATCACTTTTGCTTGTTCAATCGCGCTTTCAACGCCACCGGTGACGAAAGTCACCGGCCATTCCTCCTTGACCCATTCCGGTGGGGGGCGATGGGTCACGACAACGACTGGGGCACCCACGGGATGGTGGCCTCCCCATCCATTGGTGAGCTCGTACAATCTGCGTCCGGCCACTAATGCTCCTGTCGTGTTGATGGCGTCATCGAACCTCTCGACGCTTTCCGCTGCGATCTTGAGTTTTTGCTCCTTCTTGCCTATCGTGAGGGTATAATCGGTATCGCCGCGCGTCATCCAGGCAAAGAGGTGTTGGAAGTCTTCATTGGGCCCGGCGACAAAACCGTCTAGGGACATTGAGAACCCTGTAGTGACTTTTCCTGCATTCCTCATGGCGTTGCTCCTTCTGACTGTTTCGTGTGATAAAGTCCTACGATTTGTGCAAATCTTGCACATACTCGACCAGATAATCCCAGGTCATGCTCATCCCTTGCAGGATACCTATATCGACAGCGACTGAAAGCGCCGCTGCACTGGTGAACTGGACACGAGCAGTAACTCTCGTTTTACCAGCCTCTTCCGTGAAGATCACTGTGGTCAGGTGCTCGGGCATCCCCTCGATGGGGTTGGCATGCTCATCGGCGAAGGTCGTGGTGTAGACCAGCTTCTCCGGCGGTACGATCTCGCTGTACACGCTGCGCGCCCACTGATCTTGATCCTCCGGCGAACGCAAGCAGTAGTGCCAGATGCCACCAGGCCGCAAGTCGATGGTACAGACGGGAATGGTGTAGGGCTTTGGTGCCCACCAGCGCTTGAGATGCTCCGGCTGGGTGAAAACCTGAAACAGCAGCGTGCGGGGTGCGCTGAAGTGCCGTTCCACGACAAATTCCTGTTCCCCAACACGAGGGCTCAGCGATTGGTAATCAAACATTGGTGTCCTCACTTCGGGAGCTTTTGTGTTGCTCGGTGGCCTGCAATTCCAGCAGGTAGTCGTCCAGGCGATCGAAGCGTTCTTCCCACAGGCGATGAAAAGATTGTAGCCAGGACTCCAACTCCTGGAATGGCTCACGCCTCAGCTTATAAATTCTCCGGTTGGCCTGCGGCTGGACCTCCACAATGTCAGTCTCGCTCAGAACCTTGAGGTGCTTCGACACCTGCGGCTGCTGTAATCCTAGCCGCTCGGCGATTTCTCCTACTGTCAGAGGGCCATCGCGCAACAGTTCGACAATGTGTAAGCGGTTTGGCTCCATCAGAGCAGCCCATCGTGTTTTCATAGTTCTATTATACCCGAAAAGGAATATACTTGTCAAGGCATATTCCTAAAAAAGAATATTTCGGCCTATCACGAAAACAACGCTTCACCCCTTCCAATTTTTGACGAGTAAATGAGACAAACAAAACAGAAAGGTTTACGAGAAGCTGCTCTATTCTGGCGTTTGTGGACGCTTGAAACCTGCCTGCCAGGTCGTACGTTAAAACATTGACAGGCGGTGGATTTTTTTTGTACACTTGCATTAGTGAGTAGCCTGTACCCGTGGGGAGAGCCGTGAGGATCATCGGCTACCCTACATGTAGGGGCGACCCTTGCGGTCGCCCTGGATGGTGTCGGTCGCCCTGGATGGTGTTTCGATAAGGGGAAAGCCGTGAGGATAATCCGCTGCCCCAACTGCAACGACCCGCTTCCCGCGGGGGCCAACCACTGCACGACGTGTGGACGGCCCTTACTTTTGCCTACCGACAAATTGGGAACACTGGCGCACGCGAACGGCGACCCCGAAGCCTCTATCGACCGGCCTGCCGCGCTCAAAGTGCCTCGTTTTTTTGCTATGGAGGCAGATGAACCTACCGTCAGACTGAGGCCGCGCCAGGAGAACCTACCTACTCAACCCGTAGCGGGGCAGGGCTCGCGCTCATTCCTCGCGCTCGATGATGTCGACGGTCTGTATGCTTCTCCGGCATATAATGGAGTCTATACCCAGGAGGGGGAAGACTCGCTAGAGGATACCATAGAAGATGCCTGGCATAGCCGGACAAACTGGCAGCGCGTCGTCACCTCCCGGTCTCCTGGCGGAAATGGGCATGGAGCCGTAGAGACCCTGCCTGAACTGCCCGCTCCCCCCTTGTTCAAGTATGTTCCTCCCAGGCGACTGATGCCACCATCCCGGCGCCGCTTGCCAACATTCTGGATCTGTATATTCTTGCTGTCGGTCGCCGCCATAGCTGGACTTTCTGGTATCGTCGTCGTAGCATTGGGTCGTAGCGTCTTCATGCCGCCACCGCCATCGCATACAGGCCCCGCGCTGCAGGTCACTCCTGCGAGCGTAGCTCTTGGCGCAATGATCACCCTGCGCGGCTCCCACTTCAGTCCAGGTGGACGAGTGGGCCTGTCATACAATGCCAACGTCCCTATTGTAGATACCGCTGGCAAAAGTGTCATCGCAGCCGATAAGCAAGGGAACTTCACCGACACCGTCATTGTTGAACCAGAATGGCAGACGGGTCCGCATGCCATCCATGCCGAAGATGCTTTATTGCATAAGATTGCCAGTTTCATGCTGACCGTCACTGGCGAAAGCCCTTCCCTGCGTCCCGCGCACCTGCAGCTCTCAACAACTACTGTTGATCTCGGTTCCGGTGACCAGGCCACCAATAACATGCAGCCGGTTACGCTCACCAACCTCGGCGGTGGGCAGGTCGCCTGGCAGACCTCGGTGACCCAGTCATGGCTTCAACTCAGTCCCACCAGCGGCATTTTTGCCGGTAACCAGGACATAAAAATCGTCGTCGCGGCTGATCGCGCGAACCTCAAAGCGGGGTCGTATGCCGCCTCGATTATCTTCGTGTCAGATGCAGGGCGGCTCACCCTGCTGGTGAAGATGAAAGTCACGCCGCTGCAACCTGGACACGAGGCGGTGCTGCAACTCTCGCCAGCGGTTCTCTCCTTTAGCACCATCGATGGTGGCGCTGACCCACCTGCGCAGGTGATCACCGTCAGCAATCCAGGTGTACAGCCTCTACAGTGGAGCATAACGAGCGTAACAAGTGATCAATCGAGCTGGCTCTCCGTATCGCCGCAGGCCGGTAACGTTGCAAAGGGTGGCAGCGAAGCGGTTACCATCGGTGTCGACACCAGCATGCTGCTGCCCGGCGTGTACAGCGGATTGGTGACATTTGCAAGCTCAGGTACAGGCACGGTCAAGGATAGCCCGCAGTCGATATATGTAAGTCTGACGGTCACGCCGCAGTGCTTGCTCCAGGTATCGCCTGGCGGTCTCACCTTTGCTAACGCTTACTTGCAGCCGGCTCCAGCTGCGCAAGTCATCAATGTAGGAATCGCCGAGGCATGCTCCTCGCAGATGCACTGGAGCGCGAAGACAACCACGAATAAAGGTGGTAGCTGGCTCAATATCGACGGGAATACCAGTGCGAGCGGCGTAACCCCGGCCTATCCATCTGTAGGCGTCAGAGTCACTGGTCTCACTCCTGGTACGTATACAGGAGCGATTATCTTCAGTGCAGCACCGGGTACGCAGACCTTGCCGGTCACGCTTATTATCGGGCCGCCTGCGGCGCCAAGTCTGACCGCTACACCGGCAACACTATCGTTTGATGCCGTTGTTGGCCAGCCCGGTCCCGACCCGCAAACGATCACTATCACCAATAGCGGTGGTAAGACCTTGACGTGGAACGCGACAGCAGC
>WNGM01012081.1_pt1 | contig 10461 bp, 10 predicted proteins | sample 5400571 | NCBI WGS metagenome assembly WNGM01 (sample SAMN13153378, study PRJNA577476) | soil metagenome | isolation source: 100 cm soil or saprolite under Garry oak tree replicate 2 | place: USA:California | collected 2016-06-15 | reverse complement strand
CGGCGATCTCGTCGAGCGTGCGCTCACCGTCGATCTCCTGGAGGAGGTCGTACAGGAGCCCGGTGACCTGAAGGAATCGGTTCCCTTGCCGGACGAGCCACTGCTGATCGGTGAATCCCGTCTCCGGCATGGGTCCGATGAGCTCGACATCGGGCGCCAGCGCCGGCCGCTCGGGAACCTGCTCGGCGTCGAGCCCGCGGCCCCGACTCTCCTTGGAAATGGTCATCTCATCACGTCTGAGCATCGCTCTCTTCCCATTCCGGTGCGGAGCGACCGCGGACCACGAGGTCCGCGATCGCTCCGGTCCCGGCGAGGCTCTACCGCGCCGTGACTACTGCGAGACCTGACACGAGAAGAGGCTTGTCCCGAGGACCGTCACGTTGATGACCTGTGCGCAGATCTGGGCGGCGACGTTGATGTCCTCCACCCGGATCTTGATGTCGCCGATGCAGAGCGCCAGGCAGTTGATGACGACGAGGGCGGGTGTTTCACGGGGAGGAAGCTCGAGGGCCGTCAGCGTGTCGATCTCGTCGGTCATGAGGCTCTTCTTCTCAATCATCAGCTGGTCTCCATTCTTGTCTGAGTCTGCGTCAAGTCGCCCCGCGGCAGGGGCGAGCCTCTGTTTCAACTCGCCTGCGGCTTTGATCACCCCCTTTCGGAGGGGAAGGTTCTCGGTTGGCGGTAAAAGTCGGGGTCTCGCGATACCAGCACGGTCTTCTCCGTTTTCATGTACGCCACGAGGTCTTCCAGAGGGGTCTAGAGGTCTCGCGCGCCGCGCTCAGCGAGGTCCGCGGCGCTGGGCGGCAGTTGGAGCACCATCGCGTGCGCCGCGGGGCTGTAGCGCTCGCAAACGGAGTCGAACGTGTTCATGACGAAGGTGCCGCGAACCGAACGCGTCTGCAACGCGCCCTCCTTGTCCAGGTGCCGCAATTCTTGCGTGGAAGGCCCGTCGCGCAACTGGGGGAAAGACCTCAAATTCGGCAGGGGAAACTCTAGAGACGCACGGCGGTCGAGATGTTTGAGCTGGAGAAGACGGACGTAGCGGGACCTCTTCGGTCTCCTGTTGCAGCCGCAGGGTGCGGCGAGGGTTGGCAAGTTGCGTGCAACTCAGCAAGCTACGTGCAAGTGGGGTGCGCAGCCGACCAAGCGCCGCGAGAATTGGCGATGACGGTCAGAACGTCGTGACGCTGCGGGCGACCTCGGTACGCTCTAGGGCTGCGTCGCCCTCGTTGATCTGGCCGAGCGGATGGCGCAGTGATGGAATGGTGATCGCGATGATCGTCGTCGACGTATTCGCCACGTCGCCGTGATGACGGCGGCTGTCCAGGCTGGCGTTGACGTCTCTAGGTCGACGTTTCTAGAAGGACAGCGTCGTCGGACGCAGCCCGAGCGGTAAGGCGATCTTGTAGTACGAGGCGAGGAAGCCCTCCCACCACTCGCGGCGCTCGCCGCCCTTGGCGACCTCCACGAACAGGCGAAGGCTCTCGTCCTGCCAGCGCTGGATCACGTCGAGGTTGCCGGGATCGTCTTCGATCAGCGCTTTGACCAGGGCGCGTGCGTAGCTGATGTGGCGGGTCTCGTCGCGGACGCGCGCCCGGTGATTGACGGCGGAGAGCAGGTCACCACGCGCCTCCGCACCGTCGGCAAGGACGGCGAACGTGCCGGGGCCGGCCGCGCCTTCGGCGACGAAGTTGGCCTTGACGATGATCTCGATCGGATCCTCAGCTCGAGCACATGCCGGAAGAACCGGCACGTCGTTCCCGGTTGCTCCCAGGCGGGTTGCCAGTCGCGCTCCGGAATGCCCGCCCGCTCGAACACTTCGCGATCCATCTCGAGGTGACGCTGCTCGTCGGTGAGCTGGAACAGGCAGCACGTCTTGAGCTCCTCGAACGGCGCGTTGGCCGCCGCCGTGGCGATGTACCGCGTCGCTGACTGCTCCGGGAAGTAGTTGTTGGCGAATTGCTCGATGGCCCGCTCGAGGTAGCGCGGGTTGACGCTCTTGAAGTCCAGCGCGTCCTGGGGAATCGTCGCCCGCTCGGCGAGATATCGCTCGCGCTCCCGGGTCTGCAGCGCGATGTAGCGCTCCCAGGTCAGGTTCGCGGGATCCTTGAAACGGCCGGGGCCCTTGAGCACGATCGGCGCGTGTGGCATGGCTCCGTTACGGTAGGCCGCTCGAGTGATCCTGTCAACGCCACGAGGCATCACGCGCCAGCCGCGATCGGGGAAGGCGAGTAATATAAGGCCCCATGTCCGAGCCATTCCGCATCGGCTTCCATCTCACGCCGTTCTGGAGCCCGACCGACCGCCATCCGACGCAGATCATCGACGAGGCGATCCAGGTCGTCGCGGCCGCGTCGCGAATGGGTTACGCCTGGGTGTCGATCGGCCAGCATCTGCTGTCGCATCCGACCGTGTGGCCCCAGCCGTTTCCGATGCTGGCCCGGATGGCGCCGGAAACGGGGCGGATGCGACTCAAGACCTCGGTGCTCCTGCTGCCGATCGTGAATGCGGTCGAGGCGGCCGAGAACATCGCGACGCTCGACCACATCTGCCACGGGCGACTCGACGTCGGCGTCTCCATCGGCTACCGGGAGAAAGAGCTCGAGACGGTCGGGCTCCGCCGTCAGGACCGTGTGCCGAAGCTGGAGGAATCGCTGGCGCTGATGAAGCGACTGTGGGCCGGCGACGAGGTGAGCTTCGCAGGCAGCTACACCCGGGTGACGGCCGGCCGCATGGGATTCCGGCCCTACCAGGAACCGCATCCGCCTCTCGAGATGGGAGCTCAGAGCGTCGGCGCGACCCGGCGCGCGGCGCGCCTCACCGACGGAGTGTTCTTCGGCCCCCAGATCTCCTGGGACTCGGTGGCCAAGCTCGCGCTCGTCTTCCGGGAAGCGCGCCAGGAGGCGAGCCAGGCCCCGGGGACGATCGGCGCCTCGCGCGCGCTCATCGTCGGCGCGAATCGCCAGGCGGCGGCGACTGCGGCCCGTGCCTACCTCGAGAAGACGTTCGCCATGTACCGTGCCTGGGAGATGCAGGAATCGACGATGATGGAGCTCCAGCTCGGCTTCGACGCGCCGCTCGAGAGCTGGACGGTCTGCGGCTCGCCGGCCGAGTGTGTCGAGTCGATCATGCAAGGCCGGGCGATGGGCCTGAATCGCCTCGGCTTCACGATCTACAGCCTGCCGCGCGAGGTGAAGGCGCGCATCGACTATCTCCAGATGATCGCCGAGGAGATCCTGCGCCCGGCCGGCGCGCTCGCCACGTGACCCGCGCCGTCCGCTCCTGCCTCATTCACAACATCGGCATTCACAACATCGGCACGTTCGTCACCGGCGACCACGTCCGGCCCGTGCGGGCCGCCGACTCCATCTATATAGAGGACGGGCTGATCCGCGAGGTCGGCTCCGGGATCGGCCGCGCCGCCGACGTCGTGATCGACGCCGGCGGGATCACCGCGATGCCGGGCCTCATCGACTCGCACTCCCATCCGACGATCGGCGAGTTCACGCCGGCCCAGAACGCGCAATCGTGGGTCACCCACTACATGCACGGTGGGGTCACCGCGCTGATCTCGGCTGGTGAGCTGCACATGCCGGGCTTGCCCACGCCGCCCGACGCGCGCACCGCCATGGCGCTCGCCCACCTCGCCAAGCGTTGCTGGGACAACCTCCGGCCCTCGGGCGTGAAGGTCTACGCCGGCACGCTGCTGCTGGTTCCCGGGCTCACCGAGGACGATTTCGTCGCGCTGCACGCGGTGGGCAGCCGGCTCGTCAAGTTCATCTTCTACGACTACGGCCTTCTGCCCAACGGCGAGGCCGAGCGCTACGTCACCTGGTCACGCGCGCGAGGGATCAAGGTCAAGATCCACTCGGGCGGCGTCTCGCGCTCCGGGGTGAGCCAGGTCGCCGGCATCGACATCGTGAAACGCATCCAGCCCGATATCGTGGGTCACGCCACCGGCGGCCCGATTCCGATGGCGGAGAAACGATGGCCGAGAAAGAAGTGGAACGCCTCGTGGCCGAGACCGAGTGCGCGCTCGAGATCTGTAGCTCGGGAAATCCGCGCATGGTCCTCAAGCTCATGCGGGCCGTGGGCACGAGCGACGCGTTCGATCGCGTGCTGATCGGCACGGACACGCCGGGCGGCACCGGTGTGATCCCGCGCGGGATGCTGCGCGAGATCGCGTATCTCTCGTCGGTCGCCGACGTACCACCCGAGATCGCGATCGCAATGGCGACCGGCAACGTCGCCCGCGCGCATGGCCTTCCGCAGGGAGTCCTGGAGGTCGGGCGGCCGGCCGACATCGTGCTGCTCGACCGGATCAAGGGCTCGGTCGCCAGTGACGCGCTCGATTCGCTCGCCAAGGGCGACCTCCCGGGAATCTCAGTCGTCCTGATCGACGGCGAGCTGCGCGTCGCCGGCCGCAGCCAGCAGACGCCGCCACCGGAGCGCCAGGTGACGATCACTGGACACCACGCGTGAGCCGCCTCACCTTCGGGGCCGGACTCTTTCCCACCGACCCGCTCCCGGCGATGGTGAGCCTCGCGAAAGTCTCCGAGTCGCTCGGCTTCACCCACGCCTGGGTCGGAGACTCTCACCTCATCTGGCGCGAAGCCTACGTGACCCTTGCCGCGGCCGCGGTCGGCACGTCGCGACTCGTGCTGGGTACTGGTGTGACCAACGTGCTCACGCGCGATCCATCGGTCGTCGCCAGCACGTTCTCCACGCTGCAGGAGGCGTTTCCTCGCCGGGTGATCCTCGGACTCGGGCTCGGTGACAGCGCCGTCGAGACGATGGGCAAGAAGCCCGCGCGCCTGGCCGAGTTCGAGCTGGCCGTCCGCCGCATGCGCGATTTGATGACCGGCCGTGAGGTCGCGATCGACACGGGTACGATTCACCTGAAGCACGGGGCGCGTGACCGCGTGCCGATCTACTTCGCGGCCAGCGGACCAAAGATGCTCGAGCTGGCCGGGCGAATCGCCGACGGCGTGATCATCCTGGTCGGCGTCGATCCGCCTCGCGTGCGTCAGGCGCTCGACACGATCGAGATCGGTGCCCGCGCAGCCGGGCGAAAGCTCGCCGACATCGACCTCGTGCTCTGGGTGCCCTGCGCTGTCGCCGCGACGGGAGCGCGAGACGCGGTGAAAGCCCACGTGGCCCGCGTGGTGGCGCACCCGCTGCCCTTCACGCTGGTCCCCGACGAGCAGAAGGTCCTCGACGAGATCCGGCGCGCCTACAACTACTACCAGCACATGGAGCAGCGGGCCAGCCAGGCGATGGTCGTTCCCGACTGGCTCGTCGATCGATTCGCGGTGGCGGGCACTCCGGCCGAGATCAGGGCCGGCATCGATCGACTCCGGACGACGGGCATCAACCAGGTCGCGATCATTCCGTACGGCGCAGGAGGTGGTGATCGCGAGGCGACCCTTCGTCGCTTCGCGGCGGCGGTGATGGCCGCGTGAACGAGCCCGGCCGCGGCGACGGACGCTCGATCATCGGACGCTCGCTCGAGCGTCAGGACGCGCGCGACAAGGTCACCGGCCGGGCGCGCTACACCGTCGATCTCGCGGTGCCCGGCATGATCGAGGGCAAGGTGCTGCGGAGCCCGTACGCTCACGCCCGCATCGTGTCGATCGATACCTCAAAGGCCGCGCGCCATCCCGGCGTGCTCGCCGTCCTCACCGGTGCCGATCTCACCGACATCGATCCCTACTTCGGCCAGGCCGTGCGTGATCAGCCCGTGCTGGCGATCGAGCGCGTCCGCTTCGCCGGCGAGCCCGTCGTGGCCGTGGCGGCGGTCGACGCTCTCAGCGCCGAGGAGGCGCTGCGCCGTGTCTCGGTGGAGTACGCTCCGCTCCCGGTGATCCGCACCATCGACGAGGCCCTGGCGCCGGGCGCGTCGCAGCTCCAGGTTGATCGGCCGCGCTCGACCCTCTTTCCCGACGTTCAGGACATCAAGCCCGACGTCACCCGCAACATCTGCCACCACTTCTCCTTCCGCCGCGGCGATGCCGCCCGCGCGTTTGCCCAGGCCGATCTCGTCTTCGACGACACCTTCACCTTGCCGAGCGTTCACCACTTTCCGCTCGAGCCGCTGGGTGCCATCGCCCACCACCAGGGCGGCGAGCTGACGGTGTGGACGGGGACGCAGTATCCGTTCGCCATGCGCCAGGCCCTCGCCGAGATGTTCGGCCTGCCCCAGAGCCGCGTGAGGATCGTCGTGCCCTACGTGGGCGGAGCGTTCGGATGCCGCGAGCTCATCCCGGCGGCGCCGATCGCGTCGGTGCTGTCCCGCAGGTGCGGGGTGCCCGTGCGCGTCGTCTTCTCGTCGGAGGAGACGGCGCGGACCTCGTCGCGCAACGCCGGCCGCGTGAGGATCGAGACCGCCGTGATGAAGGACGGCACGCTCGTCGGCCGCCGGGCGGAGATCCACCTCGACACCGGCGCCTACACCGATCAGGGCTCGCGCGTATCGAAGAAGGCCGGCTATCGCGTCGTGGGTCCCTATCGCATTCCCCACGTCGAGGTGAACAGCTACGCGGTGTTCACCAACACGGTGTCGGCCGGCTCGTATCGCGGCTTCGGAACGCCCGAGGTCTGCTGGGCCTACGAGTCCCAGATGGACATCATCGCGGCCCGGCTCGGCATGGATCCGCTCGAGCTCCGCATGAAGAATCTCCTGAAGCGTAACGAGGAGTACGCGCAGGGCGACCGGCCGATCGACAGCGATCTCGATCTGGCGCTCGAGACCATCGCCAAGGAGATCGGCTGGCACGCGACACGGCGGCCCGGAGAAGGCGCCGGGCTCGCGTGCGCGGTCAAGGACGGCGGCGGGACGCGCACGTCGTCGACGGCGATCGTGAGGCTTCACCAAGACGGCAGCGCCACCGTGCTCGCCAGCTCGGCGGAGATCGGTCAGGGCGTGCAGAGCGTGCTCGGCCAGATCGCGGCGGCCGAGCTTGCCCTCGATCCGGCTCGCGTCAGCGTCACCGCACCCGACACGGGCGTCACGCCGTTCGATCAGCGCACGAACGCGAGCCGCGCGACGTCGCTGCTGGGCCACGCCGTGCAGGAGGCGGCCTCGCGCGTGGCCGAGCAGGTCCGCGCCATCGCCGGCGAGGCGCTCGGCGTGAGCGCTGAGGCCTGTCGCCTGGAGAGCGGCGGAGTCATCGCGAACGGGCAGCGACTCACGTTCGGCCAGGTGATCCAGCGCTTCTTCCGCGATGCCGGCGGCGAGCTGATCGGCCACGGCTATCAACGCCCGGCGGCGGGCCTCAACGCGCTCGGCGCCACCGCGAGCTTCTGGGAGATCGGGTTGGGCGCGGCGGTCGTGACAGTCGATCGCGAGACGGGAGCCATCACGCTCCATCGCTACGTCTCGCTGTCCGATCCCGGCCGCGCGATCAATCCCGCTGGCGTCGAGGGCCAGGACCTCGGCGGCGCCATGCAGGGCCTTGGCCCGGCGCTCTTCGAGGCGATGGTCTACGACGACGGCCAGCTCGTGAACGGCAGCATGATCGACTACCGGTTGCCGCTGTTCTCCGATCTGCCGCCGTCGTTCGACGCGTTGATCATCGAGGGCGGGGGAGGCCCCGGGCCGCACGGAGCCAAGGGTGTCGCCGAGGGCAGCATCATCACCGTCGCGCCGGCGCTGGCCAACGCGATCTTCGCCGCCACGGGTGTGAGGCTTCGAGATTTGCCGATGACGCCCGAGCGCGTCTGGCGCGCTTTGCGCGACGCCGAGTCGGCATCGCCGAAGAAGGGGACCGGCCGATGAAACACGGCTTCACAGCTCTCGTGGTCGGCAGCGCGCTCTGGCTCGGCAGCGGCGTCGCGGCGGCCCAGGCCCCGAAGATCAAGGTCGGGCGCACCACCGGCGCCAGCGGCTTCCACCTGCCCACCTACGTCGCCATGGACCGCGGGCTCTTCAAGGCGGAGGGACTCGACGCGGAGTTCGTGAACATGACGGCTGGTGAGCTCGCGCGGGCCGCCGTCGCGAAGGAAGTCGACTTCGCTCCCGTGCCGGGCGCGAGTGCCGAGGCGATGCTGAAGGGCGCGCCGCTGGTGTTCGTGGTCGGCGAATCGCTGGTGTCTCAGTGGACGCTGACGACCGCGCCCGGCATCAAGAGCGTCGAGGACCTGCGCGGAAAAACGCTCGGCTTCGGCCGGCCGGGATCCGCCGATTACGGCGAGCTCGTCGTCGTCCTCGGCAGGTTCTTCAAGATGGAAGCGGGCAAGGACTACAAGATCATCAACTTCCGCGGCGAGCCCGAGCGAGTGGCGGCGATCATCGCTGGCTCGATCCAGGGCGCGGCGCTGTCGTTCCCGCACGCCGCGCGCGCCGAGGCCGAGGGCCTGAAGATCCTCGTCAAAGCCGGCGATCACCTGCCACGCCTCGGCGGCACGATCAGCACCCACAAGGATACCGTGCGCGATCGGCGCGATGCGGTCCGTCGCTTCATCCGGGCCGTCGCGCGGTCGACCGACTACATCCGCACCGAGAAAGCGGGGACGCTCGAGGTCATCCAGAAGCACTTCCAGCTCGAGGGCCGCGTGGCCGAGGGCTTCTACAACCAGATCCGCGACAAGTTCGCGCCTCAGATCCCGAAGGACCTCTTCCGCCAGCTCTTCGACTCGGTCGCGACGCCCGAGCTCGGCTGGCCGAAGGACAAGCCGTTGCCCGACGTCGAGCAGTTCGTCGCTCGCGATCTCCTGACCGCGACGCTGCGAGAGCTGGGCAAGCCGGTGAACGAATGAGCCTGCTGACGAGCGCTCCACTCCATCTGACCTATGCCGGCGGGCTCTACGACCGCACCGCCCCGCTCGCGACGGGAGAGGTCCGGCCGGAAGGCATCGACCTGAACTACGTGCCCGTCGTTCCGCCGGAGGCGTTCTGGCGTCAGCTCAAGCACAACGAGTTCGACGTCTCCGAGATGTCCTGCGCCAACTACCTGACGGTGTTCTCGCGCGGCGACCGGCGCTTCGTCGCCATCCCGTCTACCCGTCGCGCACGTTCCGCCACTCGGCGGTCTACATCAACCCGGCGAACGGCATCAAGCGCGCCGAAGACCTCAAGGGCCGGCGCATCGGGTGCGCCGAGTACTACATGACGATGGCCATCTGGCAGCGCGCCTTCCTGCAGCACGACGACGGCGTGGCGCCCGCCGACGTGCGGTGGGTGCTCGGCGGCGTCGAGCAGCCGGGACGAAGGGAGCGCATCGCCGTGAAGCCGCCGGCGGGCGTTCAGGTCGAGTCGGCGCCCGCGGACACATCGTTGTCGGACCTGCTGGTGGCCGGCCAGATCGACGCGCTGCTGTCGCCGCACATGCCGCACGTCTTTCGCCGGCGCGATCCGCGCGTGGCCCGCCTGTTCCCCGATTTCTGGAACGTCGAGCGCGCGTATTACCAGAAGCACAAGGTCTTCCCGATCATGCACGTGGTCGCGATCAAGCGCGAGATCTACGAGCGCCATCCCTGGATCGCCGTCAGCCTGTACAAGGCGTTCTGCCAGGCGAAGGACCTGGCCGTCGAGCGCATGTACGACAGCGATGCGCTCACGGTGAGCCTGGCCTGGCTCGTCGGCTACTGGGAGCAGGAGCGCGCGCTGCGGGGCGACGATCTGTGGTCGTACGGTTTTCACAACAACCGCCACGACCTCGACACGCTGAAGCGTCACCTGCAGGAGCAGGATCTGCTCGAGCGCGACTTCGCGCTGGAGGAGGCGTTCGCGCCCAGCACGCTTGAAACGTTCCGGCAGTAGGCTGACCCGCAGACGCCGCGACGGGCGGCCTACGTCCGGACGCTCGATACGCTTCTTGTCCACATCTTCACAGTTGTCCACGGCCCCAGAATTTCACGGCGTGACGCGGTCTCACGGTTGCCGTCCCCAAATCGAACGGTCTATCCGTGCATCGCGGCGGCGGACCCCAAGATCTCTCGTATTCGACCGGGTCGCACGGGCCTCGAGGCGTGCGCGCACACATTTGGTGCGGCCAATCCAAGCATTGACATCCCCGATCGAGTGCTCGTAGATGTCGATTCTGGCCTCCTCGGCGTCGGAGGGAAAAGGTGGAACTCTTGACACAACTACAGACGATGTCGAAGAACGACGTCGAGAGGCTCGCGAAAGGGTAGGGAATGTTCGCGGCTCAGCTGGCGGTTATGGCCCTTGCGGCCCCGAGGGAGGGCGAGCATACTGAGCGTCTTCTCATGACGGCAAAGCGAATCGGGGATCTCCTTGACCGTATCGGGTGTCTGAGGCACCCATGCGATCTCGATCTGCTGCTGTTCTTCTCTCGGCATCCGCGGGCCTACCTCCTCAGCGAGCGTCTGGCCGAGTACGTCGGGTATGAGCTCCCGCAAGTCGCGCAATCGCTCGAGACCGTGATCACCGCCGGGCTCCTGCGGCGGTCCCCGGACTCGACCCATCCCGCCCGGCTCTACGTGCTCACGCCGGGCAGC